>Ga0207427_100307_pt1 | contig 34034 bp, 34 predicted proteins | sample AraplaCL_Cvi_mMS_FD_184268 | JGI IMG/M metagenome (GOLD analysis project Ga0207427, IMG submission 184268) | Arabidopsis root microbial communities from the University of North Carolina, USA - plate scrape CL_Cvi_mMS (SPAdes) (version 2) | ecosystem: Host-associated > Plants > Roots > Endosphere ... | reverse complement strand
CGCGCACATCCTCATGACCTACCGCGGCGTGCGCACCGGCTCGCCCGAGGCGATCGCACGGGTCGACCGCGGCGAGGTGGTCGACCCGTCGGAGATCTATTTCCGCTCCATCGTCCAGTTCGAGACGGCAGCGCCGCAGCACGACTGGCTCAACCGCGTGCTCGCGGTGGGCGTCGGGCAACGGCGCGCCGACGGGCCGGTCTACAGCGTGTTCGAGGTGCTCTGAGGCCGCGGGCGCGCCAAGTGCCGTATCCTGCGCGCATGGACGCCGACAACACCAAGCCCAAGCCGTTCTCGATGATCCGCGAATTCCACCTCGCGGACTGGTTCACGCTCGCCAACGCCTTCTGCGGCGTCGGCGCGCTGTTTTCCGTGATGACCTTCCTGCAGACCGGCGACACGCGCCACATCTGGTTCGCGTGCGCGCTGATCCCGGCCGCCCTCGTGTTCGACGTGCTCGACGGCCGCATCGCCCGCTGGCGCCAGAAGAGCTCGGAGCTCGGCCGCGAGCTCGACTCGCTCGCCGACGTCATCTCCTTTGGCGTCGCGCCGGCGGCGATCGCCTACGGCTGCGGCATGCAGGGCCTGTGGGATCGCGTCGTGCTCGTGTTCTTCGTGGTGTGCGGCGTCTCCCGCCTGGCGCGCTACAACATCACGGCCGTCAAACTGTCCGACGGCGGCGGCAAGGTCAAGTACTTCGAGGGCACGCCCATCCCCACGTCGCTGCTGCTGGTGATCGTGCTGTGGATCGCGGCGGTGCAGGGCAGCGTCGGCGACGCCCTGTGGGGCGGCGTGCTCCACCTGGGCGGCTTCCGCCTGCACCCGCTGGTGCTGATGTTCGCGGTGTCGGGGTCGCTGATGATCTCGCGCATACGCATCCCGAAGATCTAGCCCGCCGGGCGCGCGCGGATTCGTAGGGCGGGTCGTTTGGCCCGCCGCGCAGCCTGTCCCCGCTCCGCCACAGATCGACCGCCTCGCCGTCGCCGCCGGCGGCCGATCGGATCCGGGCGGCGTCCTGGCGGGGGAATGGCGGGTCGAACGACCCACCCTACCAACGCGGCGCCGCGTGCGCGCCTGGAATACCCATTTTTCTTGTGCGCAATTGAATTGTACGCTACACTTCATCCCATGCCTCGCGCCACCCCTTCCACCCCCGCCGCCGACGCCCGGGCCGATGCCTGGCTCGCGCTCGACAAGCAGCTGTGCTTCGCGCTGTACTCGGCGTCGCTGGCGATGACCAAGGTCTACAAGCCGCTGCTGGCGCCCCTGGGCCTGACCTACCCGCAGTACCTGGTGATGCTGGCGCTGTGGGAGCACGACGGCCAGTCGGTCAGCGCGCTGGGCGACAAGCTCGCGCTCGACTCCGGCACGTTGACGCCGCTGCTCAAGCGCCTGGAGACGCAGGGCCGCATCAGCCGCGAGCGCGACGCCCAGGACGAGCGCCGCGTCATCGTGCGGCTCACGCCCGACGGCCGCCAGCTCAAGGTGCAGGCGCGCCGCATCCCGCAGGAGATCGGCCGGTCCTCGGGCTGCGAACTGTCCGAGATCATGGACCTCACCCGCCAACTCACCGCCGTGCGCGACGCGCTCACCAGGCACGCCGAGCACTGACCCTTTCCCCTTTCGCGCGCATCGTCGCGCCTCACCCCGTCCCACCCAAGGAGCACACCATGGCCTCTCCCGAAAACATCCTGTACACCGGCACCGCCACCGCCACCGGCGGCCGCGCCGGCACCGCCAAGTCGTCGGACGGCGCCCTGAGCGTCACGCTGACCACGCCCAAGCAGCTCGGCGGCGACGGCGCCCCCGGCACGAACCCCGAGCAGATGTTCGCGGCCGGCTACTCGGCCTGCTTCATCGGCGCGATGAAGGCCGTGGCCTCGGGCATGACCGGCGCCCCGAAGGTGGCCCTGCCCGCCGACGTGTCGATCACCTCCGATGTCGGCATCGGCCCGATCCCCGGCGGGTTCGGCATCAAGGTCGACATGCGCATCTCGATCCCCGGCATGGACAAGGCCGCGGCAGAAGCGCTGGTCAAGGCCGCACACCAGGTGTGCCCGTACTCGAACGCGACGCGCGGCAACATCGACGTGTCCCTCACCGTCGTCTGAGCATTCGCCCGGCACCCGGCGCCGCCGCTCGTCCACGTCACTCGAGAGTCGAGGGAGCGGCGGAACCGGATTCGCCGGGCCGCTCGCGGCCGGCCCCCGTGGGGGGCAGGGAGCGCAAGCGATCGTGGGGGCACAATCCTGCCAGTGCAAAACCGGCTCCTGCTCCTGGCGGCCACCGTCTCCGCCGCCCTGGTGGGCGGTGCGCTGGTCTACGGGCTCGATCATGGACCGGCCGCGGTCGCGCCCACGCCGCCGCCCGCCCCGAAGCCGCTGCCGGTCGACGACGTCGCCACGGCTCCCCCGCCCTTGGCCGACCTGCCCGCGCCCGCGCCTGCGAAGCGCGCGTCCGTGCCCAGGCCCGATCCGTTCGAATCGCTGTCGCACAAGGTCGACCGCCTGGGCCGCTCGCCCGATCCCGTCGATGCGTTCGCGGCCTACCAACTGGTCACGGCCTGCGTGTGGGCGCGCGACCACGAAGGCTGGATGGCGCACCACATCCTGCCCAGCGATCGCGCGATGCTGCCGACGCCGCAGCAGGCCTGCGGCGACATCGCCTCCGACCAGATCCAGAGCCGCCTGCGCTGGCTCGAGCGCGCGGCGCTCGCGGGCGTGCACCACGCCGCCACCGAGATGCTGCGCGAGGGCCCCGACGGCCTGGGCCTGAGCAACTCGGACATCGACGCCCCCGAGAACGCGTCGTGGAAGCAGCGCGTGGACGCCGCACTCGAGGCCGGCGTGCACACGTGCGACCCCGACTCGCTGGAGAGCCGCGTCAACGCCTACGAGAACGGCCAGGGGGTGCAGCCCGACCGTGCCAAGGCGCTGACCTACTGGGTCGCGTACATGGAATGCCGCCGGCGGCTGGTCGGCGGCCAGGGCAGCACCATCCTGGCCAACGGCGACAGCGTCACGCAGCGCATGGGCCACGCGCTGTCGGCCGACCAGATCGCGCAGGCGATGTCCGCCGGTCACGCGCTCGCGCGCGACGCGCGGCCGCTGCCCGGCGACCGCTAGGAGTCTGCGCGGCTGGAGCCGCTCAGCCTCCTGGCGGTTGAACGCACAGCTCCCCCGAGCCCCCTCCGCGAGGGAGCTCCAGCATGTTCGACCGCTCCCTCCAGCCTCCCTCCGCGAGGGAGGCTCCAGTCATCACGAAGGCGCTCCACCCGGTCCGCTGTCGCTCGGCATCCGCTCTCAGCCGCGTTGGTCCGACAGCAACGCGAGCTGCAGTTCCACGCGCGCCTGGACGGCGCTGAGCTCGCCGGCGGCGTCGACGTCGCCCGCATCGTGCGGCAGCACCGGCCCGAACGTGCAGCGGCTCGCGCGCACGATGCGCACGCCCTCGCCGCGCGCCCGCGCGATCGCCGCCTCCAGGCGGGCGGACACCGTGCCGTGGCCCGTCCCCGCCACCACGATCCCGGCCGTGCCGGCGATCACGGCGTCGTCGAGGATGCGGCCGTCCGCGCCGGCGTGGTTCAGCACGATCTCGACGCGCGGCCAGGTCGCCGGCGCCGCCGCGATGCGCTCCAGGCCCAGCGCCGCGCCCTCGGGCCAGGCGCGGAACACGCGCAGCGCGCCGCCTTCCAGCCGCGCGATCGGGCCGCAGTCGCTGCCCGTGAACGCGCTCGTCTGCAGCGTGTGCACCTTGCGCAGGCCCACGGCCGCCCACACCGCGCCGGCAAAGACGACGCTGACCCCGCGCGCGCCGGGCGCCTCGGCCACGGTGACCGCGTCGAGCAGGTTGGCCGGGCCGTCGGCCGACAGCGCGCTGGCCGGGCGCATCGCCGCGGTCAGCACCACGGGCTTGGCCGGCGCGAGCACGCGGTGCAGGAAGTAGGCGGTCTCCTCGAGCGTGTCGGTGCCGTGCGTGACGACGACGCCGGCGACCTCCGCCCGCGCCAGGTGGTGCGCGACGCGCTGGGCGAGGCGCTGCCAGGTGGCCTCGTCCATGTCCTTGCTGTCGATGGCAGCCACCGACTCGGACTCGAGCCGGTGCTCGGCCAGCGCCGGCACGCCGGCGATCAGGGCCTCGACGCCGAGGGCGCCGGCGCGGTAGCCGGTGGTGTCGGTGGCGGCGGCGGCGGTGCCGGCGATCGTCCCGCCCGTGGCGAGGATCACGACGAGCGGCTTGGGGCTTTGCATTCTTGGCAACCTTGGATAAAAATACAGACCTGTATGAACAACCAGATGCCGGCCGCGGGACGCAAGTCTCCTGGCGGACAGGACGCACCATGGAAGTCGAATCGCCGAAGCTCACCGCCCGCCAGCAGCAGATCCTCGATCTCGTGCAGAGCGCGATCGAACGCACCGGCGCCCCCCCGACCCGGGCCGAGATCGCCAACGAGCTCGGCTTCCGTTCGGCCAACGCGGCCGAGGAACACCTGCAGGCCCTGGCCCGCAAGGGCGTCATCGAGCTGGTGGGCGGCACCTCGCGCGGCATCCGGCTGAAGTCTGACACATTGCGCGCGGTCAACGAGGCGCGCGGGCGCCAGTTCTCGCTGCCGCTGCCCAGCCTGTCGCAGCTCACGCTGCCGCTGGTGGGCCGCGTCGCGGCGGGCTCGCCCATCCTCGCGCAGGAGCACGTCGAGCAGACCTACCTGCTCGAGGCCTCGATGTTCCCGCGCCGGCCCGACTACCTGCTCAAGGTCAAGGGCATGAGCATGCGCGACGCCGGCATCATCGACGGCGACCTGCTCGCGGTGCAGAAGGCGCGCGAGGCGCGCAACGGCCAGATCGTGGTCGCGCGCCTGGGCGACGAGGTCACCGTCAAGCGCTTCCGCCGCACCCGCACCACCATCGAGCTGCTGCCCGAGAACCCCGATTTCCAGCCCATCGTCGTGCCCTTCGGCGACGTCGACTTCGAGCTCGAGGGCATCGCCGTCGGCCTCGTGCGCAACAACATGATGAGCTGAGCATGCGGGCCGCCTGCGCGCCTTGCCCGCCGCGCCGCGCGTGCGTCACGCGCGCGTGGGCGCGCGGCTGAAGGCACGCCTTGGGCTCCACGTCGCGCACGCCGCGCCGCACGGCCATGAAGTCGCCCAAGGCGGCGACGGCCGCCGAGTGCCTGGCGCTCGAGCAATTGCCCAACGTCGGCCCGGCCATGGCCGCCGACCTGCGCCTGCTGGGCATCCACGCGCCGCAGGGCCTTCAGGGCCGCGACGGCCTGCAGCTCTATCGCGCGCTGTGCGCCGCCACGGGCCAGCGCCAGGACCCCTGCGTGCTCGACACCCTGCTGGCCATCGTCGATTTCATGGACGGGGCACCGCCCGCCCCGTGGTGGGCATACACGCCGCGGCGCAAGGCGATGGTGGGGCAACTGCGGGACTGAGTCGGTCGCCGCGGCGACGATGCCGCTTCAGCCCTGGTACAGCGCGTCCCAGGTCGTGTCGAACGACCACTTCACGCTGCGGATGCCGCGCTCCATCGCCGCACCGAGCCTGCCCGAGGTCTCCACGGTCAGGTTGCCGTCCACCAGCATCGGCTGCCAGATCACCAGGCGAGCGCCGTCGCGCGCCGGCTTGAACGGGAAGGCGATGCGCATGCGCATGGCCTTGTCGCCGTAGGTCGCGGCCAGCACGACCAGCGCGTCGACGCGCTCGCCCTTGCGTTCGGCAAAGCCGGGGTAGCTGAAGACCTGCCAGGGCAGGTTCTCCGGGTTGTTCGACAGCAGGAAGTCGCCGTTCTGCACGGCCAGGCGCAGGTCGCCGCGCGCCATCTCCTGCAGCGTGGTCGGCGACGCGGCCGTCACCAGCGTGGGCCAGATGCCGCGGCCGTCGGCGGCCACCATCATGTGCCACGACCCGAGGCGGCCCACGTTGTACATGGCCGTCCACCAGAGCGACGGGCCGTCGCGTTCGAGCTGCCCGACGATGCTGGCGACGTAGTCGCCCGCCCTGACCTGCTCGCCGCCGGGCAGCACCTGGGCCTCCAGCCAGGCGAGCGGCTTGAACAGCGCGCCATGGGCCGGGGCGTCGACCACCAGGCGCGTGGCGGGCGTGTCCTCCAGCGGCGTGCCGGGGGGCAGCGCCGCGCGCGCCGAGGCCTGGTCGTGCCAGGCGAGCGTCGTGTGCGACATGCGGCGCGCGAACTCGATGACGTAGAACACGACCAGCGACTCGAAGTTGCGGCCGGGCACCGTGTCCAGGTCCGCGCGCGACGGCTTGGCGCGCTCGCGGATCTGCGCGAGCAGCGCGTCCAGCCGCTTGAGGCTGTCGGGCGTGAAGTCGAGCTTGGCCTGCTGCAGCGCCTTGCCGTAGATCCAGCCGCCTTCGGGCTCGGTGCCGGCGGCATAGGTGTCGAGGAATTGCTGCACGAGATCGTTCATGGGCGTGACTTTAACGTGGCGGCTCGCCGGCCACGCCCGGGGCGGCACGGCCAGCGCACGCCCATTGAGCTGGAGGACATCCCGTCCTATAGTCGCGAGCCGGCGTTGGAATCGGTTCCAGGCAGCCACGACAACAGGGAGACGCGATGCCTTTCTCGACCCTGCCGCGCCGCGCCGCGGCGCTGCTCGCCGGCCTGCTGGCGCTCGCCGCGAGCACGCGCGCCGCCGCCCCGCCGCCCGCGTTCCCGCAGGACGCGGCGCAGGAAGCGGCGATCCGCGACATCGTCGCGCACATGACGCTGGCCCAGAAGGTCGGCCAGATGACGCAGGCCGAGATCCGCGCCGTCACGCCCGACGAGGTGCGCCAGTTCTACATCGGCTCCGTGCTCGACGGCGGCGGCTCCTGGCCGAACCACGACAAGCACGCGTCGCTCGAGGACTGGCGCAAGCTCGCCGACGCGCTGTGGGAGGCCTCGATGCACACCGACATGGCCGTGAAGGTGCCGGTCATCTGGGGCACGGACGCCGTCCACGGCCACAACAACGTCGTCGGCATGACGCTGTTCCCGCACAACATCGGGCTCGGCGCGGCGAGGGACCCGGCGCTGGTCGAGCGCATCGGCACGGCCGTCGCGGCTCAGGTGCGGCTGACCGGCGTCGACTGGACGTTCGCGCCGACGGTGGCGGTGCCGCGCGACGACCGCTGGGGCCGCACGTACGAAGGGTTCTCGGAGGATCCGGCCATCGTCGCCGCCTACGCCGGCCGCTACGTCGCCGGCCTGCAGGGCCGCTTCGACCCGGCGGGCCGCCCCACCATCGTCGCGACCGCCAAGCACTTCATCGGCGACGGCGGCACCGACCAGGGCATCGACCAGGGCGAGAACAAGGCGAGCTTCGCCGACCTGGTGCGCATCCACGGCGCCGGCTACGTCCCGGCCATCCGCGCCGGCGTGCAGACCGTGATGGCCTCGTTCAACAGCTGGACCTACACGGGCCCCGACGACACCGGCCGCCCCCTGGCGTTCGACAACGTCAAGGCCCTGGGCAACCGCTACCTGCTCACCGACCTGCTCAAGGGGCGCTGGGGCTTCGACGGCCTGGTCGTCACCGACTGGGACGCGATCGGGCAGGTGACCTGGGTCGATGCGGCGGGCAAGACGCACGCGTGCACCAAGTCCTCCTGCCCGGCGGCCATCAAAGCGGGCGCCGACATGGTGATGGTGCCGTTCGCGTGGAAGGACTTCATCGCGCACACGATCGATTCGGTCCAGGCCGGCGAGATCCCGCTGGCACGCATCGACGACGCCGTCACCCGCATCCTGCGCGTGAAGCTGCGTGCCGGCCTGTTCAAGGTGGTCGACGGCGCGGGCGTGTCGACCGCGCCCTCGAAGCGCGCGGGCGCGCACGACGCGGCGGCCGCGCAGCCGCGCGCGCTCGCGCGCCAGGCCGTGCGCGAGTCGCTGGTGCTGCTCAAGAACGACCGCCGCACGCTGCCGCTCGCGCGGCGCGGCCGCGTGCTGGTGGTGGGCCGCAGCGCCGATTCGCTGGCGGACCAGTCCGGCGGCTGGTCGGTCACCTGGCAGGGCACGGGCAACACGAACGCCGACTACCCGGCGGGCGAATCGGTGCTCGCCGCGGTGCGCGCGACGCTGGGCGCCGACAACGTCGTCTATTCCGCCGACGCCAGCGACGTCGACGTGAAGGCCTTCAGGACGGTCATCGCGGTGATCGGCGAGACGCCGTACGCCGAGGGCGTCGGCGACATCCGCCGCTCGAGCACGCTGGAACACGCACGCCGCCACCCCGAGGATCTGGCCGTGCTCGAGCGCGTGAGCGGGCACGGCGTGCCGGTGGTCACCGTGCTGTTCAGCGGCCGGCCGCTGTGGGTCGACCGCGAGATCGACCGCAGCGACGCCTTCGTCGCCGCCTGGCTGCCCGGAACCGAAGGCCAGGGGATCACCGACGTCCTGTTCCGCCACGCCGACGGCGGCGTCACCGACTTCCGCGGCCGGCTCTCGTTCTCGTGGCCGCGCGATGCCTGCCAGGCCACCGTCAACAAGGGCGACGCCGGCGATCCCCCGCTGTTCGCGCTCGGGTACGGCCTGACGTATGCGAAGCGGCATGCCGCGCTCGGCAAGCTCGACGAGTCGCCGCAGCCCCAGCGCTGCGGCGCGGCCCCGGCCCAGGCCGTCGAGGACCTGGTGGTCTTCGATCGCGTCGAGGGCCCGATGGGCAGGCTGGGGATCGGCTCGCCGCCCAACTGGATCGTGCCGCTCGGCGACGACCCCGACGCCGTCGTCACGACCCAGGACGGCGCCGTCAAGGCCGAGCCGGCCCAGGTCAACGTGCAGCAGGACGCGCGCCGCATCACCTTCGCGGGCGACGGCCAGTTCTGGACCTACGCCGGCGCGGGGCACGACCTGAGCGGCTGGCAGGGCGCCAAGGGCGCGCTGGCCTTGGACCTCGTCGTCGACCGGCCGCCCGAGGGCGACGTGCACGTGCGGGTCGAATGCGGCTTCCCGTGCGGCGGATCGATCGACGTGACCGCGGCCGTGCGCGCGCTGCCGCTGCACGCCAAGGCCACGCTGAAGATCCCGCTGCAGTGCTTCGTCGACCAGGGGCTGGACCTGTCGGGGGTCGACCTGCCGTTCGCCGTCGACACCAGCCGCCCCTTCGTCGCGAGCTTCGCCAACATCCGCTGGCAGGTGGGCGGCGGCGTGGATCCCGACGCGCTGCCGTGCACGCCGGCCAGGAAGAAAACGTAAGGCGGGTTAGCCGCCCTACCCCGCCGTCTTGAACGCCATCACCGCCTGGTTGCGCAGCGTGCGCAGCAGGCTCAGCTCGCGCTCGCCCAGCACGATGCCGCCGGCGCTGGCGCTGTCGGCGTAGATCAGCGCGAACGGCGCGCTCTTCATCGTCATCGGCAGCAGCACGAAGCTGCGCGCGTCGGCCTCGCGCTGCAGCCAGGTGGGCAGGCGCGTGCGCACGTTCTCGGCGGAGGCGTCGGAGATCAGCGTGTCGGCCGCCTTCTTGCATGCCACCGACAGCAGGTCGGCCGGGCCGTTCGGATTGACATCGACCCGGAACTGCGCGGACAGCGCCGCCGCGGGGCCGCCCAGGCCGACGCGGCCCGTGATCACGCCGGTCTTGGGGTCGCGCAGGCCGAACACGACGCAGCGGAAGCCGAGCGCCCCGTGCATCGTCTGCAGGATCGTGCGCAGCACCTCGTTGAGCTTGAAGCTGTCGCCGGCCAGCGCGCTCGTCACGCTCGAGATGCCGTTCTCCAGCGCCAGCATGCGGGCCGCCGAATCGGGGGCGACGTTGGTGACGACCTGCTGCGGGGCCGGCGCGGGCCGCTCGCCCGGCGGCGCCGCGATCGTCTTGTCGTCGGGCACGCCGGCCGGCCCGATGTCGGTCACGACCGTGGCCGGGTTGACGTTGCCGGTGGGCACCTCCAGGTGGGTCGGCATCAGGCGGCGCGCCTTGGAATCGGACTTCAGGTCGATGCCCAGGCCGGCCGACATCGACTGCAGGTGCGACTGCGCGCCGCGCACGGCGGCCTCGAATTGGTCCTTGGGCAGGTTCAGCGCCCGTGTGTAGCGCTCGCCGATCGCGGCGATCTTGCCTGCGGCTTGCTCTCCCGGCGTCTGCATCAGCACCTGCGAGATCTCGGACGACGCCTGCACGCACCAGCGCAGGCGGTCCGCCGCATTGTCGACGGGGCGCGCCGGCGCCTCGCCCTCGGGACGCGTGATGGCGCGGCGCAGCGAATCGGGCAGGCCCCAGACCTTGGTCACGCCCACGCCCAGCTGCTCGTACGACAGCCCCAGAACCTCGCCGACGGCGCGGTCCTCGATCGCCTGCGACCACTCGCCACGCTGCCACGACGGCTCGACGCGGCGCCGGATCAGCGCGGCCTCCTCGGGAAAGTAGAACTCGGTGAGCATGCGCCCGAGCTGCGACATCATGCCGGCCAGGAACGGCTCGTCGTGCGCCTTGGCGGCGGGCGTCAGCTCGTCGCACAGCGTGCCGGCCATCATCGCCTGCAGGAACAGCTCCTTGAGCCGGCCGACGTGCGCCTTGTCCTGCATGTGCTCCAGCAGCACCAGCGACAGCGCCATCGTGCGGATGCCCGCCAGCCCCACCAGAGATACGGCGCGGGGTACCGAAGCGATCGAGCCCGCGCCCGCGTTGCGGAAGTGCGCGGTGTTGACCATGCGCAGCAGCTTGTTGGTGAGCGCCACGTCGCGCACGATCTCGTCGGTGACGCCGGCGATGCTCGCATCCTCGGACTGCGTCACGCGCTGGATGCGCACCACGGCGTCCGACAGCGCGGGGAAGTCGCTCTTGTGGCGCATGCGCCGCAGCAGGAACTCCAGCGTCGCGCGGTCGCCGCCGTCGGCGCCCACCGGCGCGGGGTCCAGCCACTCGTGCAGCGCGTTGCGGAACGCCGCCGCCGACTCGGGCCGGCGCGACGGGTCGCGCGACACCGCCCGCATCACCAGCGCGCGCAGCGCGTCGTCGGTGGCGTCCTTGCCGGTCCTGGCGTCGACCATCTCCGCCGGCCACGCGACGTCCTCGTCGCGCGTGCGCTCGAGCATGCGGAACGGGTCGCGCTCGACCAGCAACGGCCGGCCGCAGATCATCTGGCCCAGCATCATGCCGGCCGCGAACACGTCCATCAGCGGATGCGGCTTGGCGCCGGCGATCGCCTCGGGCGAGATGTAGCCGGGCGTGCCGGCGATGCGGCCGTCGTGGGCGTCGGCCACGCGCGCGGCGATGCCGAAGTCCATCACGCGCGGGCGGCCCTGCGCATCGAGCAGGATGTTGGAGGGCTTCAGGTCGCGGTGCACGATGCCCTGGGCGTGCGCGGTGGCGATCGCGTCGAGCACGTCGCGCATCAGCGTGACGGCCTCGCGCTCGGGCAGCTTGCCGCGCTTGCGCAGCAGTTCGGTCAGGGTCGGGCCCTTGACGTACTCGAACACCATGAACGACACGGCGCCGTCCTGGTCGGCCTCGAATACCGGCACGACGTTCGGGTGCCCGAGCCGGCTGACCGCGCGGGCCTCGTCCAGCCACTGCGCCACGGACGCCGCGTCGGCGTCCGGATTGATCACCTTGACCGCGACCTCGCGCTGCAGCCGCGGGTCGTAGCCCAGCCACACGGTGGCCTGCGCGCCGCGGCCCAGCTCGCCCCGGAGCTCGAAGCGGCCGACGCGTCGACCGCCATGGCGCGCGGGGACGGCGCTCATCGCGCGCCTCCGTGCGTCACGCGCGCGGTCGCGGGGGTGCGGCGCAAGGCGCGCATCACGCGTCCGTCCGATCCGGCCTGGCGGCCGCCGGCGGCTGGAGCGCGTCCTGGATGTCCTTGAGCGAGATGTTCAGCGCGCGGCCGTAGCGCTGCGCGACGCGCTGCAGCGCGCCGGCCGTCTGCCGCGGCGGCTGCGCGACGGCGTCGAGCACGTCGTTGGCGCAGCTGGCCACCAGGCGCAGCATGTCGACGTCGGAGGTGGGCGTGTGGATCGGGCCGGTGGGCGGCGCGCGGCGCACCATCTGCTGCACGCCCTCGTCCAGGCCCCAGTGGTGCATCACGGCGGCGCCCAGGGCGTCGATGTCGATGCCCAGCACGGCAAAGGACGCGCCCTCGCCCGTCATGCCCTGCTCGTCGGGCTCGCCTTCCTTCTGCGAGGCCACGGGCTGCATGAGGCGGCGGATCTGCGCGGCCTCGTCGGGGAAGTGGTACTGCACGACGAGCCAGCCCAGGTTCTGCAGCGCCGTGATCAGGTAGACCACCTCCTGGTCGTAGCCGGCCGGCTGCAGCACGCGCGCGATGTTGCCGGCGCGCTTGACGCGCAAGATCAGCTCGGTGAGCGCGTTGGCGGCGTCGTCGCCGAGCGGACCGGGCCACTTGCGCAGCGACAGCGCCGCCTGGCGCACGCCGTCCAGGCCCACCATCGCGATCGCGCGGTGGATCGCCAGCACGGCGCCGCTGCCGCTGTGGCCGGCCTGCGACTGGGCGAAGTTGACCATGCGCACCAGCTCGAACGACAGCGCGAAGTCCTGCAGCACGACGCTCGAGAGCTCGTGCGTGTGGCCCGTCTCCAGCAGCGCCAGCCGCGCCGCTCGATCGGCGCCGCCGGGCATCGCGGGCAGCAGGCCGACCGAGCGCATGCGCCCGAGCAGCAGGGTGATCGGTCCGGCGTCTTGGTCGGCGGTGGCCTGCAGCCAGCCTTCCAGCGCGCGCTCGAAGGTGCGTGCGCTGCGATAGCGCTGGCGCTCCTGGCGGTCGGTGGCGCGATTGACGATCGCGCGCAGCGGCTCGGGAATCGGGTGCGGCACCGTCCACGGCAGGCGCACCATCTCATGGCCGAACGGCGGCAGGCGGGCGACGACGCGGGCGACATCGGCCTCGTCCAGCGGCGCGCCGCCGGCCAGCACCTGGTGCATAACCAGGCCGAAGGACAGCACGTCGATCTCCGCGGCCAGGCGCTGCATGCGGCGCTCGTCCATCGCGGCCTGCTGGCCGTCGGCGTCCGGGGAGATGGCGATGAACGAGCTCGCGAACGAGTGGGCGTCGACGATCTCCAGGCCCAGCAGCTTGACGTTGCCGCCGTCGTCCACCAGCAGCGAGTACGGCTGCAGGTCGCGGTGCGCGGAGCCGGCCTCGTGCGCGAAGGCCAGCCCCTGGAGCACCTGAACGCTCCAGTGCGTGAGCTCCTGCGCGGGCAGGCCCTTGGGCGTGAGCTTCTCGCCCCAGGTGACGAACTGCTCGCGCTCGTAGACCGCGTAGGGCCAGCGCTCGTGCTCGCCGACGTCCAGGACGCGGGCCAGCTTCGGGTGCTTCAGGCGGCCGCTGCGGGTGACGCGGGCGATCCAGGCGCCGAGCGCGTCCGGGTCGGCCGGGCGGGCACGCGGCATCGCCAGCATGACCTCGATGTCGCCGCGGGTGTCGAGCGCCAGCCACAGCATGGTCTGCGCGCTCTTGCCGAGCAGGCGCATCAGCTGGTAACGGCCGAGCATGCGCACCGCGCGGTTGGGCGTGGCGGGCGCGGCAGTGGGAGGGACGGTGGCGACCATGTGCGCAATGACGGAAGGATCGGTCGATTGGAACCCTGCCGGAAGGCGCCCGACGGCCGGAAGTGGGCCGAAAACGATGCGTAATTCACTCTCTGCCTGCCCTGAAGTTTTCAAAAGCCTGTCGGTGCGCCCTTCCAATCGCGCATTTCGCCTCCAACTCGGCCCTGGAGCGGGAAACCCCGGTTGCCGCCCTCGTCCCCACCCCGGCCGGGGGCAGGCGGTTGTGTCAGAATCTTTTCACCGACGACGGGCAATGCGAGTTTCCCGATGAACTCCTGCCGCCGGTGTCCCAAGGAAAACGCATGAGCAGCGAAGCAATCAAACACATCTCCGACGCGTCCTTCGAGACCGACGTCCTCAAATCCGGCACCCCGGTGCTGGTGGACTACTGGGCGGAGTGGTGCGGTCCCTGCAAGGCGATCGCCCCGATCCTGGAAGAAGTCGCCAAGGACTACGGCCCGCGCCTGCAGATCGCCAAGATGAACGTCGACGACAACCGCGACGTCCCCGCCAAGTTCGGCATTCGCGGCATCCCCACGCTGATGCTGTTCAAGGACGGCCAGCTCGCGGCGACCAAGGTCGGCGCGCTGTCCAAGTCGCAGCTGACGGCATTCCTCGAAGGCCACCTGGCCTGAAGAAAGCGGGCGCGGCGGGCGTTCGTCAACTCGCAGTTGACGGGCGTCCTCGCCCGCCCCCTATAATCACTCCTGACCAGTGCAGGAACTGGCGCCCCGCTCTGACGAGCAGCGGCGCCCGCACCGAGTCAAGGTAGCGCCCCCGCGCCCTGTCCCCGCCAAGAATCGACGGGTTCCGGCGCGCGGTTTCGGCGATTCGTCCCAAGCCCCTACCGTTTCACGTCGCCTCGACGGCCTCGACCCGGCCAGCGCACGCTTATCCCGCGTGTCCTGGCGTGCCGGATCGGCCAGCACGAGGCGCACTTGCAGCAGGTCGGGCAAGCCGCTCGGCGATTTGATTCCGCCGCGGCTTACACCCCAGGGTGAAAAATCAAATGCATCTTTCCGAACTGAAGGCCATGCACATCGGTGCACTGATCACGATGGGCGAAGCCCTCGAGATCGACAACGTGGCCCGCCTGCGCAAGCAGGAGCTGATGTTCGCGATCATGAAGAAGCGCGCCAAGGGCGGCGAACAGGTGTTCGGCGACGGCGTGCTCGAAGTGCTGCCGGACGGCTTCGGCTTCCTGCGCGCCATCGACGAGAGCTACATGGCGTCGACCGACGACATCTACCTGTCCCCCAGCCAGATCCGCCGCTTCAACCTGCACACCGGCGACATGATCGAAGGCGAAGTGCGCGTCCCCAAGGACGGCGAACGCTACTTCGCGCTGGTCAAGGTCGACCGCGTGAACGGCGTCACGCCCGAGGAGAGCAAGCACAAGATCATGTTCGAGAACCTGACGCCGCTCTTCCCGAAGGAGTGCTTCAAGCTCGAGCGCGACATCCGCGGCGAGGAAAACATCACCAGCCGCATCATCGACCTGATCGCCCCGATCGGCAAAGGCCAGCGCGCGCTGATCGTCGCCCAGCCCAAGACCGGCAAGACGGAGATGATGAAGAGCATCGCGCACGCGCTCGTTGCCAATCATCCCGAGATCCACCTGATCGTGCTGCTCGTCGACGAGCGCCCGGAAGAAGTGACGGAAATGCAGCGCACCGTGCGCGGCGAGGTGATCTCCTCCACCTTCGACGAACCGGCCGCGCGCCACGTGCAGGTCGCCGAGATGGTGATCGAGCGCGCCAAGCGCCTGGTCGAGATGAAGAAGGACGTGGTGATCCTGCTGGACTCGATCACCCGCCTGGCCCGCGCCTACAACAACGTCCTGCCGTCCTCGGGCAAGGTGCTGTCCGGCGGCGTCGACGCCAACGCCCTGCAGCGCCCGAAGCGCTTCTTCGGCGCGGCGCGCAACGTCGAGGAAGGCGGCTCGCTGACCATCATCGGCACGGCGCTGATCGACACCGGCTCGAAGATGGACGAAGTCATCTACGAGGAATTCAAGGGCACCGGCAACTGCGAAATCCACCTGGATCGCCGGATGGCCGAGAAGCGCGTCTACCCGTCGATCCAGATCAACCGCTCGGGCACCCGCCGCGAGGAGATGCTGCTCAAGCCGGAGATCCTCCAGAAGACCTGGATCCTGCGCAAGCTGCTCTACCCGATGGACGAGATCGAGGCGATGGAGTTCATGCTCGACAAGATGAAGGCCAGCAAGACGAACTTGGACTTCTTCGACATGATGCGTCGAGGGGGGTAAGTGGTGCCCCACGGTCGCTTGCGCTCCCTGCCCCCGAGGGGCCGGCCGCGAGCGGCCCGGCAAAGCCGGTTCCGCCGCTCCCTCGAACTTCTTTCGTGAGTTCCGAGCGGCAGCGCCGGCAACGTCGGGACGCCAGTCTTGTAGCCTTCAGTTCGAAAGGCCCGTTCGCGGGCCTTTCGTGCGTCTGGAGCGGCCGTTTTCCGCGATTGCCCCGGCGCGCGGGTCGGCGCTATGCTCGATCGTCGATGTCGACCGGAGCCCGTGTCATGACGCCTGTCCGCACCTGCCTCGCCCTGGCCTGCCTGCTGCTCGCCTGCACGGCGGCCGCCGCGGCCGATGCCGCCTTCGCGCTGCGGCGCGACGTCGCGGCGCCCAACGTGCCGCTGGACAAGCGCTACGACCAGATGGACGAGTCGCAGCACGCGCTGCTGCGCGCGCGCTACGCCGGCATGGGCGCGGCGGACGAGCCGCCCTGGCCCGCCTCGGGCATGGCGCCGCTGATGATGCAGCTGCGCCAGGGCGCGGACGCGTACCGCGTCACAGGGCAGTTGGACATGACGGTGGACGTCGGCCCGGACGGTGCGGCGCGGTCGATCTCGGTCTACGACGGCGCGGGGGACCCCCAGTTCACGAAGTTCGCCGCTGCCCTGCTGATGACCACGAAGTACAAGCCGGCCGTCTGCGCCGGCCAGCCGTGCGCGATGACATGGCCGCTGCAGGTCACCCTGTCGCGCGGGCGCTGAACGGCTGTTCCAGCCCCCCGGGCGTCAGCGCGGGTCCGGCACCAAGAGTAGACACCGCCCCCTGCACGTCATATAATCCAAGGTTTTCCGCTTTCGGAAAGTGCTGGGCATGGGGCCCACGTGGCTTCCGACGACACCGCGGGCCCTGAAGCGGGCCGCCCGGCAAAGCGAGACTGAGGACATTCCCATGAAGCAAGGCATCCACCCCAACTACCGCGAAGTGTGCTTCGTGGACCTGTCCAACGGTTTCAAGTTCGTGACGCGTTCGTGCGCCGCCAGCAAGGAAACCATCAAGATGGACGACGGCAAGGAACTGCCGCTGTTCAAGCTGGAAACCACCAGCGAGAGCCACCCGTTCTACACCGGCACGCAGAAGTCGGTCGACAACCTGGGCGGCCGCGTCGAGAAGTTCCGCAACAAGTTCGCCCGCGTCGGCCTCAAGAAGTAAGACACCGCGCGAACCGGGGCAGCTCCAGCCGCCCCACCTGGAAAGGCAGCCTCGGCTGCCTTTTTTGTTACCATGCCCGAGCGCCAACCCGCCTCGGCGCTGCCGCTCACTCGCCCCAGAGGAAGTCCAAGGGAGCGGCGGAACCGGCTTCGCCGGGCCGCTCGCGGCCGGCCCCTCGGGGGCAGGGAGCGCAAGCGACCGCCGCGAAGCGCCCCCTCCGGGCGGTGGGGCTGTCAATTTCTCCCCCGTGAATCTGCCAACTCCCGCCCTCGTCACCCAGCGCGCGGCCCAGCGACTGCCGCGCTGGGCGCTGATGCTCCTGTGCGCCGCCTACCTGCTGCCGGGCCAGTTCGGGCGCGAGCCGTGGAAGAACGCCGACATCACCGCGTTCGGCTACATGTCCTCGCTGGCCGACGGCCGCAGCCCGTGGACGGCGCCGGCGCTGGCCGGGCTGCCGGGCGACGGCGCGCTGCTGCCGTACTGGCTGGGGGCGCTGTCGATCAAGGCCCTGCCCTTCGTCGATCCGGCCAACGCGGCCCGCGTGCCGTTCGCGCTCCTGCTGGCCGCCACGCTCGCCCTGATCTGGTACAGCACGCTGCACCTGGCGCGCACCGAAGCCGCGCAGCCCGTGGCCTTCGCGTTCGGCGGCGAGGCCTCGCCGGTGGACTACGCGCGGGCGCTGGCCGACGGCGCCGTGCTCGCCACCATCGCGAGCCTGGGGCTGCTGCAACTGGGACACGAGACCACGCCGGAGCTGGTGCAGCTGAGCGGCGTCGCTCTGTTCATGTGGGTGCTCGCCGCCGCGCCGACGCGTCCCCGCGTGGCGGCGGCCGCCAGCGTCGTCGCGCTCACCGTGATCGCGGCCAGCGGCGCGCCCACCATCGCGCTGGCGCTCGGCGCGAGCGGCTTCGTGCTGTGCCACTGGTCGCGCTATCCCGGCGCGCTGGGGCTGCGTCCCTGGCTGGTGCTGGGCATGCTCGCCGGCGCGCTCGTCGCCGCCGCCGGCCACGCCTGGGCCTGGCGCACCGGCCTGCGCTGGAACTCGCCGTGGGAGCTGATCCGGCTCAGCGCCTGGTTCCTGTGGCCCGGCTGGCTGCTCGCGCTGTGGACGCTGTGGCGCTGGCGCCAGCACCTGACCTACCGCCACATCGCCGTGCCCAGCGTGGGCGTGGCCGTGGCGATGGTCGCCTCGCTGACGATGGGCGCCTCCGACCGCGCCCTGATGCTGGCGGTGCCCGGCGTGGCCGCGCTGGCGGCCTTCGCGCTGCCCACGCTCAAGCGCTCGGCCGGCTCGGCCATCGACTGGTTCTCCGTCTTCTTCTTCACCGGGCTGGCCATCGCGATCTGGGTGTTCTACATCGCGATGATGACCGGCACGCCCGCCAAGCCCGCGCAGCGCATCGCCCACCTGCTGCCCGGCTTCGAGCCGCACTTCTCGGCGCCGCTGCTGGCCCTGGCCGTCGCGGGCATGGCCGCCTGGCTGGCGCTGGTGCGCTGGCGCACTGCGCGCGTGCAGCATGCGCTGTGGAAGTCGCTGGTGCTGCCGGCCTCGGGCGTGGCGCTCAGCTGGCTGCTGCTGCTGACCCTGGGCCTGCCGGTGATCGACTACGCACGCAGCTACCGCCCCTGGGTCTACCTGGTCGCGCAGCACGTGCCCAACGGCGTGTGCGTCGCGGCGCAGTTGCCGCGCTCGGCGCTGGCCGCGCTCGAGAACTACAGCAACTGGCGCATCGACGCGCAGGGCGACGTCGCCAAGACCAGCGAATGCCCGTACCTGCTGGTCGACGAGAACCGCCGCTCGCCCGTCCAGGCCCCGCCGGGCTGGACGCTGGTGGCGCACCTGCATCGCCCGTCCGAGCGCGACGAGTCGACCGCCGTCTTCAAGAAGGCCGACGCGCCCACGCCGCGCCCGGCGGACTTCGGGCGCGTCGCGTCCGTGCGCTGACGCGATGCGCGCGCTGCCGGCCGTGGCCGCGCTGGCGCTGGCGCTGCTGGCCGGCCCCGCGCTGGCCGTGGGCGACACGCCCGAGGACGATGCGCGCGAGCAAGCCGCGATGCTGCAAGGCCCGCTGGCCCTGTCGGCCGACGGCCAATGGCGCCTGCACGTCGATGCACGCGACGTGCTCCATCGCGTCAACCTCGCCGACCCGTCGCGCGCGCAGAGCCTCGCGCTGCCCGTGCCGGTGCGCGTCATCGCGGCGTCGCGCAGCGGCCAGAAGGTCGCGCTGCTGGTCGCCTCCGGCTGCGTCGGACGCGCCGACTTCGGCAGCGGGCCCGGCGCCGCGGCCCGGGTCGACTGGCGTCCCGAGACACCGCCCGGGGCCGCGGCCAGGCCCTGGGGCCCGTTGCCCGAAGCGGCCGAAGGCTACGACTGGCGCATCGGCCCGTTCGAGAGCGTGATGGCGTGGGCCTGCGGGCCGACCGCCGGCGCGGTGCGCATCGCGTTGTGGAGCGGCCTGGACGCGACGCCGCGCGTGGTCGCCGACGAGCCTGCGAAGGCACGCATCGTGGCCTCGGACGGCGCCATCGGCGTCGTCAGCGACGAGGCCCGGCCGTTCCAGCTGCGCGTGTTCGATGCGGCCCGGCGACGCGAACTCGGCACGATCGCCGTGCCTGCCGACAACGACATCGTCGACGTCACCGCGGACGACGATCTCGGCCTGGTCTTCGTCGAGGCCAACGACGGCACGGGCCCCGGCGCGCGCCGCATCCTCGCCTACGCCGTGCGCTGAGACGCGCCGCGCAGGACGCGCGCGCGATCAGCGTGCCGGCAGCGCCTTCAGGTCCGCTTCCAGCCGCGCGAGGTCGCCGCTCGCGAAGTGCGTGTACCGCTTGAGGATCCGGCCGTCCGGACCGACCAGCAGCGCCGTCGTCAATTCCTTGATGCCGTCGCGCCGGGCCTCCTCGTCGCCGCCGAAGTAGTTCGCAAAGCGCAGGCCCACGCGGTCCGAGAACGCCTGCGCCGCGTCGTGGTCGTCGTCCGCCGTCAGACCGACGAAGCGCACGCGCGACGCCGGCGTGCGCGCGGCGAGCGCCGAGATGTCGCGCAGGTTGCGCTCGCAGAACTCGCACCACGAGGCCCAGTACACCATCACCGTGGTGTGGCCGACGAGCGCGGCGCGGTCGAAATGCGCCTGCAGCGGCAGCGGCGGCATCGGCGCCTCACGCGGCCCCGCGCACGCCGCGAGCAGGCCCGCCAGCGCCGCCGCGCACGTCACGCGCGCGAGGGCGCGCCCGGCAAGCGCCATCATCGTCCCCGCCCCTGCGACTCGCGCTTGAGGTCGCGCAGCATGAACAGGTACAGGCTCTCGACCTTCTCGCGCGCCCACGGCGTCTTGCGCAGGAACTTCAGGCTGGACTTGACGCTCGGGTCGAAGGCGAAGCAGCGCAGCGGGATGCGCTCGTCCAGGCCGGGCCAGCCGTATTCGGCCACCAGCGCGGTGAGGATGGCCTCGAGCGTCAGGCCGTGCAGCGGGTTGCGGGGCTGCTCTGGCGGCGGGGGCGAGACGGGATCGGTCATGCCGCGATTGTCGCCGCGCGGCGGATCCGGGCCGCTCAGCCGCCGCGCCGGCGCCGGCTCGACCGCAGGTGCCGCACGCCGAGGATCGCCAGCCCCAGCACGCCCGCCCACACGCAGAAGCCGTGCAGCGCCTCCAGCGACACGAGCCGGTACAGCGGATTGGCGTCGCTGAACGGCGCCCAGGGGGTGATGTCGGCGTGCATCACGCCATCCAGGACAATGTGCGACCAGGCGCCCGCCAACGCGCCGAGCGTGACCGCGCGCACGCCCAGAGATTGCCAGGCGAACGGATCGGGCAGCCGGCGCGTGCGGGACCATCGTCGCGCCAGCAGGAACAGCGCGATCGTGATTCCCGCGGCCATCGTCGCCCCGATCCACGTGTGCATGAATCCGTGCAGCCGCGGCGCGTCGGTCAAGATGCCCACCAGCGGCTCGACGTCCATCACGACGTTCGCCGTACAGAACGCGATGAAGCTCACGTGTCGCGGCGCCAGCGCATGGAGCGCGGCACCCGGACCGAAATGGAAGGGAGTGATGGGCATCCCGCAGGTCGGCCGTCGCTCAGCCCGGCTCGACCACGTTGCCCTTCATCACCGCCATCGCGCTGGCGATCAGGCCCGAGACCTCGGTCACGTTGCCCGGCACGATCATCGTGTTGTTCGTCTTGGCCAGCGACTGGTAGGCGTCGACCGCGCGCTCGGCCACCTTCAGCTGCACGGCCTGCTCGCCGCCCGGGGTGCGGATGGCGTCCGCGATCTTGCGGATGGCGTCGGCGGTCGCCTCGGCGACGGCGACGATGGCCGCGGCCTCGCCCTGGGCCTTGTTGATCTCGGCCTGCTTCTCGCCCTCGGAGCGCGCGATCGAGGCCTCGCGCTGGCCGGTGGCGATGTTGATCTGCTCCTGGCGCCGGCCCTCGGAGGCCGCGATCAGCGCGCGCTTCTCGCGCTCGGCCGTGATCTGCGCCTGCATCGCGCGCAGGATCTCGGCCGGCGGCGTCAGGTCCTTGATCTCGTAGCGCAGCACCTTCACGCCCCAGTTGGACGCGGCCTGGTCGAGCGCGTTGACCACCATGCCGTTGATCAGGTCGCGCTCCTCGAAGGTCTTGTCCAGCTCCATCTTGCCGATCACCGAGCGCAGCGTGGTCTGGCACAGCTGCGTGATCGCGAGCACGTAGTTGCTCGAGCCGTAGCTCGCGCGCATCGCGTCGGTGACCTGGAAGTACAGGATGCCGTCGACCTGCAGCTGGGTGTTGTCGCGCGTGATGCAGACCTGGCTGGGCACGTCCAGCGGGATCTCCTTGAGCGAGTGCTTGTAGGCGACGTTGTCGACGAACGGGATCAGGATGTTGGGCCCCGGCGGCAGCACCGCGCGGAACTTGCCCAGGCGCTCGACCACCCAGGCGCTCTGCTGCGGCACGACCTTGACGGCGCGGTAGATGAAGGTGACGACCACCACCACCACGATGAGCGCGAGTATCTGGAAATCCATGATTGCGGGTTCTCTGTTGAGGAATCGGGGCGCCGGGCTCAGGCGCGACGCACGGCCAGTTCGTTGTGGCGCACCTCGGCGATCACGTGCGGCCCCGGCGTGGCCGGCCCGTCGCCGATGTAGCGCACGTTCCAGGCCGAGCCGCGGTAGGGCACGCGCGCGGTGCCGTCGGCGTTCCAGCCGTCGACCTGCAACTGCTCGCCGATGTCCAGGTTGATGTCGCGGTTGGCCTGCGGCGGCACGGGCGCAGGCGCGCGGGCGCGCTGCCGGTGCCAGGCCAGCACGAGCCCGCCGCCCACCACGGCCGCGGCCAGGGCCTGCGGCAGGAAGGCCAGCTGCGCGTGCGCGGCGAGCGCGCCCGCGACGCAGCCGAGGGCCACCATCAGCAGATAGAACGTACCGGTGCCCAGCTCGGCGGCCACGAGCACGCCGGCGCAGATCCACCACCAGGTCGAGACACTCAGGTCCATCGCGCCGCCTCCGTGACCGCTTGCGGTCGATGACGCCATTGTTGCGGCATTTCGTCCCTTCTGGCGCACGCCGTGAGCCAGTGCGCCCCTTATCATGCGCCATGGCATCCGATTTCGAAGACAAGGGCGTCGAGCACGACGCCGACGAGCGCGTGCACGAGCCGCGCCTGTGGGTGGACAACGGCTGGACGGCCCGCGTCATCAAGAACGAGGACGACGACGGTTGGGCCGTCGCGATGACGCGCGACGGCGAGCGCGAGCCCGCGCTGGTGGGCCCGTGGACGATGGGCCGCGACAAGAAGAACCCCAAGCCGCTGGACGTCAACGCGTTCAACACGCTGGTCAAGACGGCGGCCGAGGTCATCCGTCGCCACGAGCAGGCCGTGCACGCGGCCATGCACAAGCAGTTCCAGGTCGCCACCGATTCGGGCCGCGTGCTGGTCACGCTGGACATCATCCCCGACGAGTTCGACCCGCACGCCCTGCTCGCCGCGGCCGACGAGTTCGGCGAGCGCCTCGCCCAGGTGAAGGTGCGCCCCGACTTCAAGCTGACGCTGGCCAGCGCCACGGCCTGGGTCGAGGCGGCGTACCGCAAGCCCTGAGCCAGGAACCTGATTCGCTCGCGGCGGTTCAGCCGACGCGCTCCACGCGGCACGAGAAGCACCCGCGCTTGGCGTTGTGCAGGTGGATGAACGCCACCGCGTCGTCGGCCAGCATGCGCTCGAGCGCGCCGCGCACGTCGGCACCCTCGCAGACCTCGGCGTCGACCATCATGTCGTCGGCGTCGTAGCCGCGCACGGACATCATGCGCCGGGTCACGTAGGGCGGGATCTCGCCGGGCGCCAGCACCGCGCGCGGCACGCCGCGGCGCACGAACACCGGGCCGCTCGCGCGGTACGGCGAGCGCGTGCCCAGGTGCTCGAACGGCAGCAGCAGCAGCTCGTCGCCGGCCGCGGCGTCGGCCAGCGACACGCGGCACGGGAAGCCGGTGGGAGCGTCGGCGACGACGCGGCGCGCGCCGAGCTCGGCCAGTTCGGCGTCGCTCATCGCGAAGAAGGGTTCGAAGTTCTCGGCGGCGAGGCCGACCAGGCGGAAGGTGGACATGGCGTGCAGTCGTGAGTGGGTGGATGTGGCCAGTGTCGGACCCGCCGACGCCATCGTCCCGCCGCATTCGGACATCGAATTGCGCCCTGCCCATCTGCCAGAATCGCGGCTCCCGCCCTGCTCCGATGGATGCCTGACCATGCACGTGGAACCCCTCGAAAAGCTGCCGCGCTCCGTGCGCGAGTTCCTGTCCCACTACGCGATGATCGTGCTGTCCATCCTCACCGCGCTGGCGCTCGAGCAGGTGGCGCTGCGCATCGAGCATCGCCACGAAGGGCAGCGCTCGAAGGAGGAGATCGAGCTGGAGATCATGACCAACCGCAAGGCCGTCGAGGAGGCGCTGGCGCTCACCATCCAGAACGAGAAGGCCTGGGACGACCTGCTGGCGCGGACGGTGGCCGAGGTGCGTGCCGGGCAGGCGACGGACGAGACGCTGGTGGGCCACCTGCGCGAGGCCAACCGCAGCTTCCGCGATGCCCTGCCCCCGCTCAAGACGACGGCCTGGGACGCCGCCATCTCCGACCACTCGGTCAACTACCTCGCCCACGAGGACCTGACGCGCTTCAGCGAGATCTACGCCTCGCAGCGCCTGTTCTCGCAGGCCATGTGGGACATGCTGCGCGACAGCGGGGCGCGCGACCTGTCGGCCATCTCGCTGGGCATCACGCTGGGCAAGGCGGACGCGACGACGACCGTCGCCACGCTCAACTCGCGCCTGCGCACGATCGGCATCGTGCAGTCGCAGCTGGCGCAGCTGGACGACGTGCTCAAGGGGGCCGAAGGGGCCGGCACGGCCGGCGAGCCGGCCACGGGAGCGAGCACTGCCGAACCGGCGGCGGCACCGTCGCCCGCGTCGCACGCCACCGCGCCGTCGGCCGCCGTGTCGCACTGAAGGCGCGTCAGGCTGCCGGCTTGGCCGGCCGGGGGATGCGGAACAGGTCGCGCTCGGCGCCGTCCGGCGCGACGAAGCGCTCGAGGTGCTCGCCGCCCAGGCGGCGCACCAGCGCGTGCGCCTGGTCGTTGGTGTCGACCATGTAGGTCTCGACGACGGGCCAGCCGAACACGCCGTACGCGTGCTCGACCACGGCCTCGGACGCCTCCTGCGCGAAGCCGCGGCTGCGGTAGCGCGGCAGCAGCCACCACGTGAGCTCGCGCCGCCAGCCCGGGGCCTGCCAGAAGCCGCAGACACCGACCAGCTCGCCGCGCTCGCGGTCGCGCAGCACCCACACGCCGAAGCCCTGCAGGTGCCACGAGCCCAGGTCGCTGGCCAGCCGTGTCCAGGAGCCCACCACCGACAGCGGGCCGCCGTACAGCTGCGACGCGTCCGCGTCCGTGTAGAAGGTGCGGTACAGGTCGGCGCAGTCCGCGCTCGGCGGCAGCAGGTCCAGGCGCTCGGTGTGCAGGGTCGGGATGTCGAAGGCCATGAGGCGGAGTCTAGAGCCTCGCCGGCCGGCCGGGTCGCCGTGGAAACCTCCACGGGATTGCACTTAGGGGCGTCCGCGGACGAACGCTCAGCGGACGGTCGACGGTTCCTCGGCCACCGGCTGCGCCGGCGCGAGCGGCCGCACGCGCGCGGCGGGCACGACGATGCGGAAGGTCGAGCCCCGGCCCAGCTCGCTCTGGATGTCGAGCTCGCCGCCATGGCGCTGCACCACGTGCTTGACGATGGACAACCCCAGGCCGGTGCCGCCGGTGTCGCGCGAGCGGCTGCCGTCGACGCGGTAGAAGCGCTCGGTGAGCCGGCCGATGTGCTCGCGCGCGATGCCCGGGCCGGTATCGCGCACCTCGATCTCGGCGTTGCCGTCCGGCCGATGCGTCCAGGTGACGGCGATGCTGCCGCCCGCGGGCGTGTAGCGCACCGCGTTGCTCACCAGGTTGGCGACGGCGCTGGTCCATTCGCTGTCGTTGCCGGCCAGCTCGTCCTGGCCGTGGATGTCGAAGCGCATCGCGTGGCGGCCCGCGGACAGGCCGCGCGCCTCGCTCTCGACCTGCGCGAACAGGCGCGCCACCGGCGTCCAGCGGTCGCAGGCCGGACGCGGGCTGCCTTCGAGCTTGGCCAGCGTCAGCAGGTCCTCCACCAGCGTGGTCATGCGCGCGGTCTGCTGCGTCATCAGCGAGAGCACGCGCTCGCGCTCGACCTCGGTCAGCGGCAGCGAGGAGATCGTCTCGACGAAGCCGGCCAGCACGGTCAGCGGGGTGCGGATCTCGTGCGAGACGTTGGCGACGAAGTCGCGCCGCATCGCCTCGGTGCGCTCGCGCTCGGTGATGTCCTGCGTCAGCACCAGGCGCATGCCGTCGCCGTAGCGGCTGACGATCACGCTCAGCGTGGAATCGCTGCCCGGCGTGGAGAACACGAGCGGGTCGTCGAACACGCCGGTCTGCAGGTAGGCCACGAAGGCCGGCGAGCGCACGAGGTTGGTCACGCGCTGCAAGCGGTCGCGCACCGGGTCGAGCCCGAAGTGCGTGGCGGCCACGGCGTTGAGCCACTGGATCTGGTCGCCGGCGTCGAGCAGCAGCACGCCGTTGGGCGAGGCCTCGATGGCGGACATGAACTGGCCGAAGCGTTCCTGCTCCAGCGTGAACGCGCGGTCGCGCTGGCGCAGCGCGCGCTCGATGCGGTACGACGCCTCGCCCCAGAAGCCGCGGTCGCGCGGCGCCTCGCGCTCGAGGTCGCCGCGCAGCCAGTTCATCAGGTGCAGCGCGCGCACGCCGTCGACCATCACCCACGCGGCGATGGCCACGGCCGCGCCGATGGCCGGCCCGAGCTGGCGCGCGTCGACCAGGTTGCCCACGACGGATCCCACGAACGCGCCCGCCAGCGCGATCACGATGGCCAGCATGGCGCGGTTCAGCAGCCAGCTCACGTCGCTCCTTTCCGGTGTTGCAAGACGCGGGGCCGGGCGTTCAGGCGGAGGTGGCCGCGGCCTGCTGCGTCAGCCGGTAGCCCGCACCGCGCACGGTCTCGATCAGCGCGGAGCACTGCACCGGCGCGAGCGCCTCGCGCAGGCGCTTGACGTGCACGTCGACCGTCCGTTCCTCGATGAACACGTGGTCGCCCCAGACGCGGTCCAGCAGCTGAGTGCGGCTGTGCACGCGCTCGGTGTGCGTCATGAAGAAGTGCAGCAGGCGGAACTCGGTCGGGCCGATCTTGACCTCCTGCGTGCCGCGCGTGACGCGGCGCGTGGCCGGATCCAGGCGCAGGCCCGAGACCTCGACCGCCGAGTCCAGCGCCTCGGGCGCCTTGCGACGCAGCACGGCACGGATGCGCGCCAGCAGCTCCTTGGTGGAGAACGGCTTGGTCAGGTAGTCGTCGGCGCCGGCATCCAGGCCGGACAGCTTGTCGGCCTCTTCCGAGCGCGCGGTCAGCATGATGATGGGCAGGTCACGCGTGCGCGCCTCCGCCCTCCAGCGCTTGGCCAATGCGAGGCCGGTCTGGCCCGGCAGCATCCAGTCGAGGACGACCAGCTCCGGCAGGATCCGATCGACCTCCAGCTGGGCCGCATCGGCCGTCTCGGCGATGGCCACTTCGAAGCCTGCGTGGCGCAGGTTGATGGCGACCAGTTCGGCGATCGCGGATTCGTCTTCGACGACGAGGATACGGCTCATGCTGTTGCTCTTTCCTTCTTCAATTTGCCGATCGGAGCGCAGCGAGCGGAGTCAACGCACCGCGTCTTCGACGGCGGCGACGGTGTGGTGCCGCACGTCCGTGCCCTTGACGATGTAGATGATCTGCTCGGACAGGTTCTTGGCGTGGTCGCCGACGCGCTCGATGGCCTTGGCCACGAACACGAGGTCGATCGACGACGAGATCGTGCGCGGGTCTTCCATCATGTAGGTGATGAGCTTGCGCAGCAGGCCGTCGAATTCCTTGTCGATCTCGTCGTCCTGCTTGAGCACTTCCAGCGCGCGGTTGACGTCCAGGCGCGCGAACGCGTCCAGCACCTTGCGCAGCTGCGCGGTGGCCAGGTTGGCGCCGAAGGCGATGTCGGCCACCGGCAGGCGCAGGCGGCTCGAGACGCCCGAGTTCATCAGGCGCTGCACCGTGCGCGCGATGCGCGTGGCCTCGTCGCCGATGCGCTCGAGGTTGCCGATGGTCTTGGAGATGGCGATCAGCAGGCGCAGGTCGCGCGCGGTGGGCTGGCGGCGCGCGATGATGGCCGACAGGTCGCGGTCGATCTCGACTTCCATCTGGTTGACGCGCAGCTCGCGCTCGAGCACCAGGCTGGCCGTCTCGCCGCTGAAGTTCGTCAGCGCGTACACGGCCTGCGCGACCTGCGACTCGACGAGGCCGCCCATCTCGAGGACGCGGTTCGAGATCTCGCTGAGTTCGGCGTCGAATTGCGTGGACAGGTGCTTGTCGGTCATGGTCTTTTCCCTGGAATCGCGCGCTTCGTGCCTGCGCGCCTGATACGGTATCCGGTATCTCTGAAGAACGGCTGAGGAACGCTTCAGCCGAAGCGGCCGGTGATGTAGTCCTCGGTGTCCTTCTTCTTGGGCTTCATGAACAGGTCGGTCGTCTTGCCGAACTCCACGAGGTCGCCCAGGTACATGTAGGCGGTGTAGTCCGAGCAGCGCGCGGCCTGCTGCATGTTGTGCGTGACGATCACCACCGTGTAGTCGGACTTGAGCTCGTGGATCAGCTCCTCGATCTTGCCGGTGGAGATTGGATCCAGCGCGGAGCACGGCTCGTCCAGCAGCAGCACCTCGGGCTTGATCGCGATGCCGCGCGCGATGCACAGGCGTTGCTGCTGGCCGCCGGACAGCGCCGAACCGCTCTGGTTGAGCTTGTCCTTGACGTCGTTCCACAGCGCGGCCTTCTTGAGCGCCCATTCCACGCGCTCGTCCATCTCCACGCGCGGCAGCGTCTCGAACAGGCGCACGCCGAAGGCGATGTTGTCGTAGATCGACATCGGGAACGGCGTCGGCTTCTGGAACACCATGCCGACCTTGGCGCGCAGCAGGCTCACGTCCAGCTTGGAGTCGAGGACGTTCTCGCCGTCCAGGATGATCTCGCCCTGCGCGCGCTGCTCCGGATACAGCGCGTACATGCGGTTGAAGGTGCGCAGCAGCGTGGACTTGCCGCAGCCCGACGGCCCGATGAAGGCCGTGACCTTGCCCTCGGGGATGTCCAGGTTGATGTTCTTCAGCGCGTGGAAGGCACCGTAATAGAAGTTGAGGTTGCGGATGGAAAGCTTGGCTTTCTCGGTGACCGGCAGTTCGACCTTGACGTCCATGATTGGCTTTCGTTTGCTTCTTACTTCTCTTTGCGGAAGAACACGCGCGCGGCGATGTTCAGGGCCAGCACGCCCAACGTGATCAGGAACACGCCCGCCCAGGCGATGCGCTGCAGGTTCGGGTACGGCTGCATGGCGAAGTTGTTGATCGTGACCGGCACGCTCGCCATCGCCTTGGCCAGGTTGCCGTTGAAGAACTGGTTGCTCGCGGCGGTGTACAGCAGCGGCGCCGTCTCGCCGGCGATGCGCGCCACGGCCAGCAGGATGCCGGTGATGACGCCCGAGCGCGCGGCCGTCAGCGTGACCGTCGAGATCACCTTCCACTTGGGCGTGCCCAGCGCGTAGGCCGCCTCGCGCAGCGCGTGCGGCACCAGGTTGAGCATGTTCTCGGTGGTGCGGATCACGACCGGGATGACGATCAGCGACAGCGCGATGGAACCGGCCCAGCCCGACGCGCCGTGCGACGGCACGACGACCAGCTCGTAGATGAACAGGCCGATGACGATCGACGGCGCCGACAGCAGGATGTCGTTGATGAAGCGCGTGGCCGACGCGAGCCAGCTGCGCGCGCCGTACTCGGCCAGGTACACGCCCGAGAAGATGCCGATCGGCGTGCCGATCAGCGTGGCGGCCAGCACCATCACGATCGAGCCGTAGATGGCGTTCATCAGGCCGCCGCCGTCGGACATGGCCGCCGGCGTCGATTCGGTGAACAGCGCGAAGTTCACGCCGCCGCCGCCCAGGTGGATCGTCTCGTACAGGATCCACAGCAGCCAGAACACGCCGAAGGCCATCGCGCCGAAGGCCAGCGACAGGGCGACGACGTTCGTGCGCTTGCGGCGATGGTGCATCGCCAGCTTGGCGCCGGACATGGCGGAAATGGCGGTCATGACTTGGCTCCTTCGCCCTTTCGCAGGCGCATCAGCAGCACCTTGGCGAACGCGAGCACGATGAAGGTGATGACGAACAGCACCAGCGCGAGGTACAGCAGCGCGGACCGGTGCATGCCGTCGGCCTCGCCGAATTCGTTGGCGAGGACGGAGGTGATGGTGTTGGCCGCCGAGAACAGCGACAGCTGGCTGAGCTGGCTCTGGTTGCCGATGACGAAGGTGACGGCCATCGTCTCGCCGAGCGCGCGGCCCAGGCCCAGCATGATGCCGCCGACGACGCCGGTCTTGGTGAACGGCAGCACGACCTTGTAGACGACCTCCCAGGTGGTCGCCCCCAGGCCGTACGCCGATTCCTTGAGCATCGGCGGCGTGACTTCGAAGACGTCGCGCATCACCGAGGCGATGAAGGGGATGATCATGATCGCCAGGATGATGCCGGCGCACAGGATGCCGATGCCCACCGGCGGCCCGGCGAACAGCGTGCTCAGCAGCGGCGTGCTGCCGAACGCGTTCTGCAGTGGCTGCTGCACGTACGTGGCCAGGATCGGGCCGAACACGGTCAGGCCCCACATGCCGTACACGATGGACGGCACGCCGGCCAGCAGCTCGATGGCGGTGCCCAGCGGGCGCTTGAGCCACGCGGGCGACATTTCGGTCAGGAACAGCGCGATGCCGAAGCTCACCGGCACCGCGATCACCAGCGCGATCACCGAGGTGGCCAGCGTGCCGTAGATCATCGCCAGGCCGCCGTAGTGGTCCTGCACGGGATCCCATTCGCTGGTCCACAGGAACGCGGGGCCGTAGGCGCGCAGCGCGGGCATCGCGCCCACGACCAGCGATCCGATGATGCCCGCCAGCATCGCCAGCGTGAGCCACGCCGCGCCGTGGGCCAGGATGGCGAACAGCGTGTCGGCCCAGGGCAGGGTCTGGCGCCGCTCGGGCGGTCGACCGGCCGGCTGGGCGGTGTCCTTGGCGTTGCGCAAGGTGGTTTCGGCGGGCAGTGTGGCAGCCACGAGGGCCTCCGATCGAAGATTCAGGCCGCCGGCCGGACACCCGGCGCGGCGGCGGGATCGCCGAGGCGATGGATTACTTGAAGGCGACCGTCTTGCCGGAGCCGTCCTTCACGTCGGCCCAGGTCTTGCGGATCTGCGCCTTCAGGGCGTCGGGCAGCGAGACGTAGTCCAGGTCGGCAGCCAGCTTGTCGCCGTTGGCGAACGCCCAGTCGTAGAACTTCAGGACGGCGGCGCCCTGGGCCGCCTTGTCCTGCACCTTCTGCACCAGCACGAAGGTCGCGCCGGTGATGGGCCACGAATCCTTGCCCGGCTCGTCGGTCAGCACCTGGTAGTAGGTCTTGGACCAGTCGGCACCGGCGGCGGCGGCCTTGAAGGTGGAGTCGTCCGGGGCGACGAAGGCGCCGGCCGAGTTCTTCAGCAGGACGTAGTCCATCTTGTTCTGCTTGGCGTAGGCGTACTCGACGTAGCCGATGGAGTTCGGCAGGCGCTGCACGTACTGCGCGACGCCTTCGTTGCCCTTGCCGCCGACGCCGTTGCCCGGCCAGTTCACGGCGGTGCCTTCACCGACCTTGGCCTTCCAGTCGGCGTTGACCTTGGACAGGTAGTTCGTGAAGATGAAGCTGGTGCCCGAGCCGTCGGCGCGGTGCACGGTGGCGATCTGCGCGTCCGGCAGCGTCACGCCCGGGTTCAGGCCGGTGATCTCGGCGTCGTTCCACTTGGTGACCTTGCCGGCGTAGATGTCGGCGAGCACGGTGCCCGTCAGCTTCAGCTGGCCCGGCTTGACGCCGGTGACGTTGATGACCGGCACGACGCCGCCCATGCAGGTCGGGAATTGCACGAGGCCGGCTTCCTTGAGTTCCTCGTCCTTCAGCGGCATGTCGGAGGCGCCGAAGTCGACCGTCTTGGCCTTGATCTGCTTGATGCCGGCGCCGGAGCCCACCGACTGGTAGTTGATCTTGTTGCTGGAAGCCTTCGCGTAGGCTTCGGCCCACTTCGAGTAGATCGGGGCGGCGAACGACGAACCGGCGCCGGTGACTTCGTCGGCTGCCTGGGCGGCGACGCCGGCCACGCACAGGGCGGCGGCGATGGTCACCAGGCGAATCGGTTGGAACTTCATGATCGGGCCTTTCAGGGGCAGTTTAATGGGACTGCGCCAATGTAGAAGGCCCTCATGACAGGACTGTGACACGACCATGGCAGTTCCCCACGCAGGCTTGCCGCAGGGAAAATGCCTCGAGGAATCCGTCGCTTGCGCGGGCCGGACGCCCGGCGCGAGGCGATTGTGACAACCGCTCCCGCGGCTGTCACGAAACCGTCATGCGGCCTTGGTGGCCTGCGCCAGCCGTTCGGCAAAGCCGCGGGCGACGGCCTTGTCGCGCGCCTCGACCATCACGCGCAGCACCGGTTCGGTGCCCGACGCGCGGATCAGCACGCGGCCATCGGCGCCCAACTCGCGCTCGACCGCCGCCTTCTCGGCCACCAGCGTCGCGTTCTGCTGCCAATCGGAACGCACGGCCAGGCGCACGTTGATCATGACCTGCGGGAACAACTGGACGCCGTCCAGCAGCGCCGGCAGCGACTTGCCGGTGCGGCTGATCGCCTGCAGCACCTGCAGGGCGCTGACGATGCCGTCGCCCGTGGTGTGGCGGTCGAGCACGAGCAGGTGGCCCGAGTTCTCGCCGCCGAGCTGCCAGCCGCGGGCCACCAGCTCTTCCAGGACGTAGCGGTCGCCGACCTTGGCGCGCACCAGCTCGACGCCGCGGGCGCGCAGCGCCTGCTCGACGGCCATGTTGGTCATGAGCGTGCCCACGACGCCCGGCACGGGCTGCCCATGCGCGAGACGATCGGCCACGACGGCCAGCAGCAGTTCGTCGCCGTCGAAGCAGCGGCCGCTGGCGTCGACCATCTGCAGGCGGTCGGCGTCGCCGTCCAGCGCCACGCCGTAATCGGCGCCATGCTTGAGCACCGCCTCGACCAGCGCCTGCGGCGCCGTGGCGCCCACCTTGTCGTTGATGTTGAACCCGTTGGGCTCGCAGCCGATGGCGACGACCTCGGCGCCCAGCTCGTGGAACACGCTGGGGGCCACGTGGTACGCCGCGCCGTGCGCGCCGTCGACCACGATCTTCAGCCCCTTGAGCGACAGGTCCTGCGAGAACGTGCCCTTGCAGAACTCGAGGTAGCGGCCGGCGGCGTCCTCGAGCCGGCGCGCCTTGCCCAGCGCGGCCGAATCGACCCACTGCGCCGGCTCGTTCAGGGCGGCTTCGACATCCATCTCCCACTGATCGGGCAGCTTCTCGCCCGAAGCGGAGAAGAACTTGACGCCGTTGTCGCCGAACGGGTTGTGCGAGGCACTGATGACCACGCCCAGATCGACGCGCAGCGCGCGCGTGAGGTAGGCGACGCCCGGCGTAGGCAGCGGGCCGGTCAGCAGCACGTCGACGCCCGCCGAGGCGAAGCCCGCCTCCAGCGCCGACTCGATCATGTAGCCCGAGACGCGCGTGTCCTTGCCGATCAGCACGGTGGCCTTGCTCGACTTGGCGCGCAGGACGCGGCCCACGGCATGGCCCAGGCGCAGCATGAAGTCGGCCGTGATCGGGGCCGTGCCGACGGTGCCGCGGATGCCGTCGGTGCCGAAGTAGTTTCTGCTCATGCGGGAATTCTCGGTGGATTTCGCGGACCGCTCGAAGATCGATGCAGGAAACCGCGCGTTGTTGTTGGAAGTTTCACGAAGCCAGGCTGCGCCAGACTTTCAGCGCGTCCACGGTCTCGGCCACGTCGTGCACCCGGACGATCGCCGCGCCCTGCTGCACCGCGGCCAGCGCCGCCGCCACGCTTGCCGCGAGGCGCTCGCCCACTGGCCGGCCGGTGAGCACGCCCAGCGTCGATTTGCGCGACCAGCCCAGCAACAGCGGACAGCCCAGCGCCAGGAGACGCCGCTGCTGCACGCCCAGCGCGACATTGTGCGCCGGCGTCTTGCCGAAGCCGATCCCGGGATCGAGGGCGATGCGCTCGAGCGCGATCCCCGCGGCCAGTGCCGCGTCGCGCCGGGCGGCCAGGAACGCCGCCACCGCGCCGACGACGTCGTCGCCGTCATAGTGGGGGTCGGCCTGCATGGTGCCCGGCTCGCCCTGCATGTGCATCAGGCAGACGCCCACGGCCGGGTCGGCGGCGGCCACCTCGAGCGCGCCGGGCGCCTGCAGCGCGCGCACGTCGTTGAGGATGTCCACGCCGATCGCCAGCGCCTCGCGCATCACCACCGGATCGGCCGTGTCGACCGACACCGGCACGCCCAGCGTGACCGCGTGCTCGAGCACCGGGCGCACGCGCGCCAGTTGCTCGGCGG
>Ga0207427_100303_pt1 | contig 34361 bp, 30 predicted proteins | sample AraplaCL_Cvi_mMS_FD_184268 | JGI IMG/M metagenome (GOLD analysis project Ga0207427, IMG submission 184268) | Arabidopsis root microbial communities from the University of North Carolina, USA - plate scrape CL_Cvi_mMS (SPAdes) (version 2) | ecosystem: Host-associated > Plants > Roots > Endosphere ... | reverse complement strand
CCCTTGCCGATGACGTCGAGGACGGCGGCCATGTCCAGGCCCGCGCGGCTGCCGAAGGCCACGGCCTCGGACAGCCCCTGCACGATGCCGGCTATGCAGATCTGGTTGACCATCTTGGCGAGCTGGCCCGAGCCGCTGTCGCCCAGGCGCGTGACGGCCTTCGCGTAGGCCATCGCCACCGGCTTCATCGCATCGAACGGCTCGGCGTCGCCGCCGCACATCACGGTGAGCTGGCCGTTGACCGCGCCCGCCTCGCCGCCGGACACCGGCGCGTCGACGAAGTGCAGGCCGCGCGACGTCGCCAGGCCATGCAGCTCGCGCGCGACGTCGGCCGAGGCGGTGGTGTTGTCGATGAAGACCGCGCCGCGCGCCATGCCGGCGAACGCGCCGTCGTCGCCGGCGACCACGGAGCGCAGGTCAGCGTCGTTGCCCACGCACGAGAACACGAACTCGGCACCCTCGGCCGCCGCGCGCGGCGTGGCCGCGGCGCGCCCGCCGTGCTTGTCGACCCAGGCCTGCGCCTTGGCCGCGGTGCGGTTGTAGACGGTCACGTGGTGTCCCGCGGCGGCGAGGTGGCCGGCCATCGGGCCGCCCATCACGCCCAGCCCGAGGAAGGCCACCTTGCGGGGCGGGGTCGCTTCGTATTGCTTGGTCATCGCTTGATCCGGTCAGCATGGCAAGGCCGCCAGGATACGAGGATTCCAAGAGCTGTCGGCGACGCCGCTCGAATGTCCGCGCAACACCTTTGGCCGGCGCTGCCGCTGGCAGGCTTCAAACGAAGTTCAAGGGAGCGGCGGAACCGGCTCAGCCGGGCCGCTCGCGGCCGGCCCCTCGGGGGCAGGGAGCGCAAGCGACCGTGGGGCCCACATCTAGCCGAAGGTCATGTGCTCGGTGCCGGCGGCCAGGTCCGTGGACCGCGAGCGCTCGCTCTCGAGCTTGATCTGCAGGCGCAGGTCGTTGACGGAGTCGGCGTTGCGCAGCGCGTCCTCGTAGGTGATGAGGTTGGCCTCGTACATGTCGAACAGGGCCTGGTCGAAGGTCTGCATGCCCAGTTCGCGCGAGCGCTTCATCAGGTCCTTCAGGTCGCCGACCTTGCCCTGGAAGATCAGGTCGGCCACCAGCGGCGTGTTCAGCAGGATCTCGACCGCGGCGACGCGGCCCTTGCCTTCCTGGCGCGGCAGCAGGCGCTGCGAGATCAGTGCCTTCATGTTCAGCGACAGGTCCATCAGCAGCTGGGTGCGGCGCTCTTCCGGGAAGAAGTTGATCATGCGATCCAGCGCCTGGTTGGAGCTGTTCGCGTGCAGCGTGGCCATGCACAAGTGGCCGGTCTCGGCGAAGGCGATGGCCAGGTCCATCGTCTCGCGGTCGCGGATTTCGCCCATCAGGATGACGTCGGGCGCCTGGCGCAGCGTGTTCTTGAGCGCCAGCTCCCAGCTGTCGGTGTCGATGCCGATCTCGCGCTGGGTGACGATGCAGTTCTTGTGCGGGTGCACGAACTCGACCGGATCCTCGACCGTGATGATGTGGCCGAAGCTGTTCTCGTTGCGCCAGTCGATCATGGCGGCCTGCGAGGTGGTCTTGCCCGAGCCGGTGGCGCCCACCATGATGATCAGGCCGCGCTTGCTCAGCGCGACGTCCTTGAGCACGCGCGGCAGGCCCAGGCTGTCGATGGTCGGGATCTGCTGCGGGATCGTCCGCAGCACCAGGCCCACGTGGCTCTGCTGCAGGAAGGCGTTGACGCGGAAACGGCCGATGCCCTGCGGCGAGATCGCGAAGTTGCACTCCTTGGTGCGCTCGAAGTCCGACGCCTGCTTGTCGTTCATGATCGCGCGCGCCAGCGCCATCGTGTGGGCGCCGGTGAGCGGCTGCGGCGACACCTTGGTGACCTTGCCGTCGACCTTGATCGCCGGGGGGAAGTCGGCCGTGAGGAACAGGTCGGAGCCGTTGCGCGTGACCATCAGGCGCAGCAGGTCATTGACGAACTTCGATGCTTGTTCTCTTTCCATGGCTCGCAACCTCTTCGTGACTACACCCGTGATCTTGCCAGCATCGGCCCGCGCCGGGGGTGTTCAATGGCAACCAGCCCCGCCTCCGCTCGAAAGCGTGCGGAATTGGCCGTTTCCGTTATTCGCGGGTGAGCAGCGCGGACAGCCGCGCGCTGACCTGGCGCAGCCGCAGCGACAGTCGTCGAGCCAGCCACGCCAGCATGGCGGCGGCCAGCCGGGGCTCGTGCTGCATCATGCGGTCCAGCGCGGCCGCGCCAAGCACGGCGAACTTGGCCGGCGTGAGCGTGGTGCAGGCCGAGAAGCGGGCGCCGGCGTCCAGCAGGGACATCTCGCCCAGCACGTCGCCCGCGCGCGACTCGCCCAGGCGCGCCTTCGCGCCCCACGGCTGCACGCGCTCGACCGCCACCGTGCCGTCCAGCACGATGAGCAGGAAGTCGCCCTGCTCGTCCTGGCCGATGACCTGGCGGCCGGCCTCCACCTGCACGTACTCCAGGTAGTTGCCGAACACCGACAGCGCCTCGGGGCCCAGCTGCGACAGCTGCGGATCCTGGCCGAACAGCTTGACCAGCGCCAGCGTGCCGAGCGCCGGGTCGTAGGGCTTGGTGTGCAGGTCGATGCTGCGCGTGTCCCAGCTGACCATCAGCTGCGTGTCCTGCTGGCCCTCCTGGAACTGGGTCGCGAAGTAGCTGGACGACTCGTCCCGCGGCGCGGTGGCCGGGGGCTCGGGCTTGCGGCGAAACCGGGCGAGGAGGTTTTTCACGGACGCGGCGAGGACGGTTCGGAGTGCTGGGCGTCAGCCCGGGAAGTTTTCCGGGAACTTGGCCTTCTGGCGAGCTTCCGACGGCGCGATCTGGTTGCGGCGCACGAGGTCGGCCAGGCACTGGTCGAGCGTCTGCATGCCGGCGGCGTTGCCGGTCTGGATCGACGAATACATCTGGGCGATCTTGTTCTCGCGGATCAGGTTCCGGATGGCGGCCGTGCCCAGCATGATCTCGTGGGCGGCGACGCGGCCGTTGCCGTCCTTGGTCTTGCACAGCGTCTGCGAGATCACGCCGATCAGCGATTCGGACAGCATCGCGCGGACCATGTCCTTCTCGGCTGCCGGGAACACGTCGACCACGCGGTCGATCGTCTTGGCGGCGCTGGAGGTGTGCAGGGTGCCGAAGACCAGGTGGCCCGTCTCGGCGGCGGTCAGCGCCAGGCGGATGGTCTCCAGGTCGCGCAGCTCGCCCACCAGGATGCAGTCCGGGTCCTCGCGCAGCGCGGAGCGCAGCGCGTTCGAGAAGCTGAGCGTCTGCGGGCCGACCTCGCGCTGGTTGACCAGGCACTTCTTGGACTCGTGCACGAATTCGATCGGATCCTCGATGGTCAGCACGTGGCCGTAGCTGTTGTCGTTGAGGTGGTCGACCATCGCGGCCAGCGTGGTCGACTTGCCCGAGCCCGTCGGACCCGTGACCAGCACCAGGCCGCGCGGCTTGAGCGAGAGCTCGGCGAAGACCTTGGGGCAGTTCAGCTGCTCCAGCGACAGGATCTTGGACGGGATCGTCCGGAACACGGCGCCGGCGCCGCGGTTCTGGTTGAAGGCATTGACGCGAAAGCGCGCGAGGCCCTGGATCTCGAACGAGAAGTCGCACTCGAGCACGTCTTCGAAGTGCTTGCGCTGCGTGTCGTTCATGATGTCGTACACCAGGCCGTGGACCTGCTTGTGCGACATCGGGTCGACATTGATGCGGCGAACGTCGCCGTGCACGCGGATCATGGGGGGCAGGCCCGCCGACAGGTGCAGGTCGGATGCCTTGTTCTTGACCGAAAACGCGAGCAGTTGGGTGATGTCCATGTGTACCGTGACCCGGCAAGGGCTTATGCTCCGGCCCGAATGGCCAGCATTGCAGAGAACATACTACAAGTCCGGGGCCGAATTGCGGCGGCCTGTCGGGCATTTGACCGCCTTCCGACCAGCGTGACGCTGCTGGCGGTGAGCAAGACGTGTCCGGGTGTTTCCGTACGCGAGGCTTTTGCCGCCGGCGAGCGCGACTTCGGCGAGAACTACGTGCAGGAGGCGCTCGCCAAGATCGACGAGCTGGCCGACCTGCGGGGCCAGGTCCGCTGGCACCTGATCGGCCCGTTGCAGAGCAACAAGGCGCGCGAGGTCGCCACCCACTTCGACTGGGTGCACGCCATCGACCGCATGAAGCTGGCGCAGCGGCTGTCGGACCTGCGCCCGCCCGAGCTGCCGCCGCTGCAGGTGTGCCTGCAGGTCAACATCAGCGGCGAGCCGAGCAAGAGCGGCGTGGCGCCCGAAGCGGCGCTCGCCCTCGCGCACGAGGTGGCGGCGCTGCCGCGGCTCAAGCTGCGCGGCCTGATGGCCATCCCCGAGCCGGCCGACGACCCGGCGGCCCAGCGCGCGCCGCACCGGGCGCTGCGCAAGCTGTTCGAGGCGATGAACGCGCAGGGGCTGGGCCTGGACACCCTGTCGATCGGCATGAGCGCCGACCTCGAGGCGGCGATCGCCGAGGGGGCGACCTGCGTGCGGATCGGGACGGCGATCTTCGGCGCTCGTCCCGCGAAGTCAGTCCCGACTTCTTAGGGTGCCGCCCACACCCTCCGCATGGGCGGCTTGGGAATCTCGATCCCTCAGCGGTGCGCGCGCAGCAGGGCGAATTCCTGCAGGGCTTCGTCGTCGCTGATCGGCGCGAACACTTCGACGACGGACAGGCCGTCGCGCAGGTCGAGCGTGGAATCCATGAAGCCGTCGAACTTCAGCGTCGGGTCGTACTCGGCCTCGCCCAGCGTCTCGATCGCCTCGAGCGTGGGCCACGTGCGGCGATAGATGACGGCGTTGCTGTTCATCGCGGCGCGCACCATCGTGCGGGCGGCCTGGCGGCGCGCCCAGTCGTGGGCGGCTTGCTGGGTGACGGGAGCGATGGCGGCGGCTGCGTACATGGAGACCCTCGTTCGGTTCGGTGTGGCGGCTGTGAACGTCGTCGTTCAATCGATGACGTGACTTTGCCGAACGACGTAACCAAAGGCATCCCCACGGTGGGGGGCCACCGATGGGGGGTGCGGGCTGTCAACTAGTTCACGACCGGCTTCAGGCCCCGGGAACGGGCAGGGCGGTGGTGTGCTTGAGCTCCTCCATCACCGCGTAGGTGCGCACGTCGCGCACGCCCGGCAGGCTCCAGGCGACGGCGGCCACCAGGTCGCGGTAGGCGCCCATGTGCGCCACGCGGGTCTTGAGCAGGTAGTCGAAGCCGCCGGCCACCTCGTGGCACTCGAGGATCTCGGGCCGCAGCTGCACCGCGGCCTTGAATGCCGCGTTCACCGCGTTGCTCATCTCGGCGAGCCGCACCTCGGCGAACACCAGCAGGCCCGCCTGCAGCAGCAGCGGGTTCAGGCGCGCGGAAAAGCCCAGGATCGTGCCGTCGCGCAGCAGCCGCTTGACGCGCTCGTGCGTGCTGGCCGAGGACAGCCCCACCGCCGCGGCGAGCTTGAGGTTGGTGATGCGGCCGTCTGCCTGCAGGATGCGCAGCAGGCGGCGGTCGGTCTCGTCCAGCGGGCCGCCGGCGACCGGCTCGCCGCCGGCCGGCGCGGCTTCGCGGGCGCGCGGCCGGGCACGGGTCCGCGCGGGACGCGCTCGAGCGGGGACGACGGGGTCATTGGCCGCGGCAGCGGCGGCCTCGCGCAGGTCGGGTTCGACGGACGGCATGCCCCAACGGTGCCAAAACGCCTCGCGCGACGTTCACTGAATTGCCGGCGTTGCGCCGAGCAATCTGCGGCAACCGCGCTCAGATGGGCAGCGCGTTGGTCGTCTTGACCTCTTCCATCACCGTGTAGGTGCGGGTCTCGCGCACGCCCGGCAGGCTCCAGATGACCGACGCGATCATCTCGCGGTACGCGGCCATGTCGGCCACGCGCGTCTTGATCAGGTAGTCGAACCCGCCGGCCACCAGATGGCACTCGAGGATCTCGGGACGCGTCTGGACGGCCGCCTTGAAGGTGTCCATGATGTCCGGAGCGGTGCGATCCAGCAGCACCTCGATGAACACCATCATGCTGGCGCCGAGCTTGTTCGGGTTCAAGCGGGCTTCGTAGCCGAGGATGAAGTTCTCGCGGGTCAGGCGCTTCACGCGTTCGAGCACCGCCGTGGGCGACAGGTGCACCTCCTCGGCAAGCTTCAGGTTGCTGATGCGGCCGTCCCGCTGCAGCACGCGCAGGATGCGGGCGTCGATCTTGTCGATTCCCTTGTCGTTCGACAGATTCGACACCGTGGACGGTTCGGGCTGGGGCTTGTTCATGCGGGACGAATCTCCGGGGTCTCTGGCGAAATCCGAATTTATCTCGTGGATTCTCCATCTAAGCTACCAGATTATCCAGTCAGGATTTACACCGCCATGTCAGCGTCCACCTCCTCCTTTGTCGCAAAGCCGCAACAGGCTCGCCTGCCCTACCCGTATCGCGCGGAGGTGGAGGTCGTCGAGGCCGCGCTCGCCACGCTGACCGGCCAGCTCGACTGGTCGCAGGTGATCCGCATCGGCCGCCCCTGGGTCGAGGCCGTGCGCGAGAAGCCGGCACCGTTCTGGGCGATGGAATCGCTGCTGCGCGAGTACCCGATCTCCAGCGCCGAAGGCCTGGCCCTGATGCGCCTGGCCGAGGCGCTGCTGCGCGTGCCCGACGTCGAGACCGCCATCGCGCTGACCGCCGACCAGCTGGGCCGCGCCGAATTCGACGCCGACTCCGTCGTCGACGGCCCGCACAAGATGCTGGCCGGGATCTCGGCCAGCGCGATCTCGCTGTCCAAGAAGTTCCTGCCCGACGCCGATGGCGAGGGCGGCCTGCTCAAGCGCCTGGGCGCCAAGACGGTCGTGGCCGCCACGGTGCGCGCCATCCAGCTGCTGGGCCGCCAGTTCGTGCTGGGCCGAACCATCGAGGAAGCGATGGACGAGGCCAAGGACCAGCGCAAGGACGTCGAGAGCGCCCGCCGCGGCGCCGGCACCGCGGCCTCGGGCCTGCGCTTCTCGTACGACATGCTGGGCGAAGGCGCCCGCACCGAGCACGACGCCGAGCGCTACCTCGCGTCGTACGCCAACGCCATCAACGCGATCGCGCGCGGCCAGGTCGCCGCCTCGCCCGAGAACGCGGACGGCATCTCGATCAAGCTGTCGGCGCTGTTCTCGCGCTACGAGGACGCCCAGCGCGAGCGCGTCTTCGCCGAGCTGCTGCCGCGCGTGTGGACGCTGGTGGAGCTGGCCGCCAAGGCCAACCTCAACCTGACGATCGACGCCGAGGAGACCGATCGGCTCGAGCTGTCGCTGGACGTGCTGGACGCGCTCGCCGAGCGCATCGCCGCCACGTTCCCCAAGTGGCAGGGCTTCGGCCTGGCCGTGCAGGCCTACCAGACGCGCGCGCTGCAGGTGGTCGACGCCGTCGCCGAGATCGCGCGCCGCCACAAGCTGCGCTTCATGGTGCGGCTGGTCAAGGGCGCGTACTGGGACGGCGAGATCAAGCGCGCGCAGGAAGGCGGCTTGGCCGGCTACCCGGTGTTCACGCACAAGGCGCATACCGACATCTCCTACCTGGCCTGCGCCCGCGCGCTGATCGCGCACGCCGACGTCATCTACCCGCAGTTCGCCACGCACAACGCCGGCACCATCGCCGCGATCCTGCAGATGGCGCGCGCCAAGGGCGCCGCGTTCGAGATGCAGCGCCTGCACGGCATGGGCGAGGGCATCTACCGCGAGGTGATGAAGGATCCGGCCGTGCCGTGCCGCGTCTACGCGCCGGTCGGCGAGCACCGCGACCTGCTGGCCTATCTCGTGCGCCGCCTGCTGGAGAACGGCGCCAATTCCAGCTTCGTGCACCAGCTGGCCGACGCCAGCGTCGACGTCGAGCGCCTGCTCGCCTCGCCGATGACCACGGCCCGCCCGCCGGCGTTCCCGATGCCCGCGCACCTGTATCCGGTCGACCACGGCCTGCAGCGGCGCAACTCCACCGGCGCCGACCTGGCCGTCATCGCCGAGCGCGCACCGCTGGACGCCGCGGTCGCCGCCACGGTCGTGCCCAGGGTCGCCGAGGCCACGAGCGAGGATGTCGCCGCCGCGATGACGCAGCTGGACGCCGGCTTCGAGGCCTGGAACGAGCGCCCGGTCAACGAGCGCGCCGCCATCATCCGCCGCGCCGGCGACCTGCTGGACGCGAAGCTCGCCGAGTTCTGCGGCCTGCTCGTGAAGGAGGCGCACAAGACGCTGGGCGACTGCGTGGCCGAGGTGCGCGAGGCCGTCGACTTCTGCCGCTACTACGCCGACCAGGCGCAGATCCGGCTGCAGGACGAAGTGCTGCCCGGCCCGACTGGCGAAAGCAACGAGCTGCGCATGAACGGGCGCGGCGTGTTCGTCTGCATCTCGCCGTGGAACTTCCCGCTGGCCATCTTCGCGGGCCAGGTCGTCGCCGCGCTCGTGGCCGGCAACACGGTGGCCGCCAAGCCCGCGGAGCAGACGCCTGCCGTCGCCGCGCGCATGGTCGCCCTGCTGCACGAGGCCGGCGTGCCGCGCGACGCGCTGGTGCTGCTGCACGGCCCCGGCGAGACCGTGGGCGCCCGGCTCACCGCGCACCCGGCGACCGCCGGCGTGTGCTTCACGGGCTCCACGCAAGTGGCCAAGATCATCCAGCGCACGCTGGCGGCCAAGGACGGCCCGATCGTGCCGTTCATCGCCGAGACCGGCGGCCTGAACGCGATGATCGTCGACTCGAGCGCGCTGCCCGAGCAGGTGGTCGATGCCGTCGTGCAGAGCGCGTTCCGCTCCGCCGGCCAGCGCTGCTCCGCGCTGCGACTGTTGGTAGTGCACGCCTCGATCGCCGACGGCGTGATCGCGATGATCCGCGGCGCGCTCGCCGAGCTCAACGTCGGCGACCCGGCGCGCCTGTCGACCGACGTCGGCCCGGTGATCGACGACGAGGCCTACGCGAACGTCTCGCGCAACGTGGCCCGCCTGAAGAAGGACGCCAAGCTGCTGGGCGAGACGCCGCTGGCGTCGAACTTCCCCCGGCTGGTCACGCCGGCGGCCTTCGAGCTGGGCAAGATCGCTGACCTCAAGGAGGAGATCTTCGGCCCCGTGCTGCACGTCGTGCGCTGGAACGGCGACGTCGATTCGGTGATGCACGAGATCAACGCGCTCGGCTACGGCCTGACGCTGGGCATCCAGACGCGCATCGACAGCCGCGCCCAACGCCTGGCGCGCCTGGCCAAGGTGGGCAACGTCTACGTCAATCGCAACATGATCGGCGCGGTCGTGGGCGTGCAACCGTTCGGCGGCGAAGGCCTGTCGGGCACGGGTCCGAAGGCCGGCGGCCCGCACTACCTGTTCCGCTTCTGCGCGGAGCAGACGCTGACGATCAACACGGCCGCCGCGGGCGGCAACGCGGCGCTGCTGGCGGGGGAATCGGGCGGCCACTGATGGCGTGAGCGGTACGGTGGCGCTACCCTGCCGTCAACCGCCCAGCGCTGTTGTCTCAGCCCTCATTCCGCGCGCAGTCGCGGAATCCACCCCTGCGATGATGCCCGTTGGCCGGGGTGGATCCTGCGACTTCCCGCAGGATGACATGCGAGGGGATGTTCTTCGATGCAAGGCGACGAGTTCTTCGATGGCGGCTGCGACTGCCGCGCCGTGCGCTACCGCCTGCACGCACGGCCGATGTTCGTGCACTGCTGCCATTGCCGCTGGTGCCAGCGCGAAACCGGCACCGCGTTCGCGCTCAACGCGCTGATCGAGGCCGACCGCATCGAGCTGCTGGCCGGGCCGGTGGACATCGTCGACACGCCGTCCCACAGCGGCAACGGCCAGCGCATCGCGCGCTGCCCGACGTGCCGCGTCGCGGTCTTCAGCCACTACAGCAGCCCGCTGGTGAGCTTCGTGCGCGTGGGCACGCTCGACGAGCCGGATCGCTTTCCGCCCGACATCCACATCTTCACGTCGTCCAAGCAGCCCTGGGTGCGGCTGTCGGACGACGTGCCGGCCGTGCCCGAGTACTACCGCAGCGCGGAGATGTGGCCGCCCGAAGCGATGGCGCGTCGCGCAGCGCTGTTCCCGCCGAAATGAAGCGCCGTCCGGCGGGTCAAACGACCCGCCCTACAGGTGCCGGCATTCGCAGGGCGGTCGCTTGACCCGCCGCTCCCGAACGCCGAAATGAAAAGGGCCGCGCCCCCGAAGAACGCGGCCCCTCCAGCCCGACCCCGTCTTATCGGGTCAACGTCAGGTAGTTGATGTTGAACCCGCCCGCCAACGCCTTCACGGCGATCTGCTGCTGCCCGGCCGACAGGTTCACCTGGTGCGACACGGTCGTCCAGTTCTGCCAGCCGCCGGTCTTGGGCACCGACACGCTGCCGTAGACCGGGCTGCCGCCGGCCTTCTCGAGCTGGATCACGCCGCCGCCGTTGAGGCTGGCCACGCGGTACGACACCGTGTAGGTGCCGGCGGTGGGGACGTTGACGTCCCAGACGATCCAGTCGTTGGCGTCGATCCAGCCCACGTCCTGGCCGCCCTCGGAGCAGGCCTCGGTCTGGATGCCGCTCATGACCGCGTAGTTCTCGGCCTCGATCCTGATGCTGACCGGCGCCGCGCCCTTCTGGTAGACGCGCACGTAGTCGACGTACATCTTGGCCGGCAGCGCGCCGTCGTCGATGTTGAAGCCCGGCCAGTTGCCGCCCACGGCCATGTTCAGCAGCAGGAAGAAGTCCTTCTGGAACGCCTGCGTGTTGCCCGTGCCGTTGGTGATCTGCATGACGTGGTACTGCGTGCCGTCCACGAACCAGCGCAGGTAGTCCTTGTCCCACTCGATGGCGTACACGTGGTAGTCGCCCGGCGTGGTGACCATGCTGTTGCCGTAGTCGGCCTGCGAGCCGTTGGCGGCTTGCCAGTGCGCCGTGCCGTAGACGGTGTTGCCGGTGTTGATCTGCTCCATGATGTCGAGCTCGCCGGACGCCGGCCAGCCCACGCTGGAGATGTTGCTGCCCAGCATCCACCAGCCGGGCCACGTGCCTTGCTTGACCGGCAGCTTGATGCGCGCCTCCATGCGGCCGTACGTCCACGACTTCCTGCCCTGCGTCTTCATGCGGGCCGAGGTGTAGTGGTAGCCGCCGAAGTCCTCGCGCTTGGCCGTGATCACGAGGTTGCCGTTCTCCACGGTGGCGTTCTCGCGGCGGTAGTACTCGAGCTCGTTGTTGCCCCAGCCGCCGCCGCCGGTCTCGAAGACCCAGTCGGGGCTGATGGAGCCGTTGAACTCGTCCGACCAGACGAGCTGCCAGGACTGCGCCTGGGCCGCGTGACCGAGCAGCGCGGCGGCTGCGGTCACCAGGAGAGTGCGGAGTTTCATCATGCTTGCCTCATGCGTGTGTTTTCGTCGATTTCAGGCACGCACGATGGAAGCGGTTCCGCCGCGCGCGCGCCGATCCTAGCGAAAGCGCTTTCACCACGCATCACTGAATATGGGTACGAACCGCTCCGGCTAACGTCTTGCAACCATTTCGCGCGGGATTTCCCTCAGATGGCGCGAACTGGAGGCGATTTGGCGGCGGATGGTTCCGCGCGGCCGGGCAGGGCCCTGGCTGATGCCCTCGTGCCGGCGCCTCAAGCCACGCGCGACGCGTGCGCCTTGCCCAGCACCCACTGCAGGCCGGCCAGGTGCTGCTGGTCGTGGCTGCACAGGTAGTGGATCAGGCTGCGCAGCGTGAGCGGGCCGTAGCCCTCGAAGACGGCCGTGCGCGCCAGCTGCGCATCGGACAGGCCCGAGATCATCTCCATCGTCGCGGCGCGCGCCGCGCGGAAGCTCGCGAGCACGCGCGCGGGCTCGTCACGCGCGTAGGCGCGCTCGCGCACGAGGGCGTCGGTGTCGATCGACGCGAGCAGCGGCGCGTCCTCGGCGAGCGTGCGGCGGATGCGCACCTGGTAGCCGTCGACCTCGATGTCGCGCACGTGGCACAGCTGCTCCAGTGCGGTCAGCGCCTCGCTGGGCACGCCCTCCCACGAGGGCGGCGCCCAGTGGCGGAACTCCGGCGGGAACGCGGCGAAGTGGGCTTCGAGCTGATCGGGGAAGGCGGCGAGGGTGGACAGCGTGATGGCGTGCATGCCGTGATCTTGGCGCAAGCGCTGGCTCATGGCGCGAGCCGGGCCTTTGCGGCGACCTGACGACGCGCGTCCGCCCCCCAATTCGACGGACGCCAAGCCGCCCGCGCCGCCGTAGGCTTGCCGCCTCGACCCAGGCGGAGGAGCGCCATGCTGAATTCGGAAACGCTGGAAGTCGCCATCGGCATGGTGTTCCTGTTCCTGCTGATGTCGCTGATCTGCACGGCGATCAAGGAATGGATCGAGGCGCTGCTGAAGTGGCGCGCGATGGACCTGGAACGCGCGATGCGCACGCTGCTGGACGACCCCGACGGCAAGACCACGCAGGCGCTGTACTCGCACCCGATCATCTACTCGCTGTTCCAGGGCGGCTACGACCACACGCAGCTGCGCAGCAGCTGGATGGTGATGGGCACGGGCGCCGACCGGCACATGCGCCTTGGCGCGCGCCGCAACCTGCCCTCGTACATCCCGACCGCGCACTTCGCCACCGCCTTCATCGACTTCGTCGCCCGCGGCCCGTCCAGCCAGGGCGACGCCGCCACCACCGCACCGCCCGGCCCGCTCACCATCGACCTGCTGCGCAAGCAGGCCGCGCAGCTGCCCGACCACCTGGCGCGCACGGTGATCGCCGGCATCGACTACGCCAACGGCGACATCGCCAAGGTGCGCAAGGCCGTGGAGCAGTGGTTCGACGGCGCGATGGACCGCGCCTCGGGCTGGTACAAGCGGCGCACGCAGGCGCTGCTGTTCATGGTCGGCCTGCTGACGGCCGTGGTGCTGAACGTCGACGCGCTGCACATCCTGCACCGGCTCACGCACGACAAGACCTTCCGCGACGTCGTCGTCAGCCGCGCCGCCGCGGCCAAGCCGCCGGCGTCGGCCAGCGCGGGCGACGAGCTCGCGTCGATGACGCTGGCGCGCGCGGAGCTCGATGCCGTCACGATGCCCATCGGCTGGGAGTCGCCCACCACCGCGGGCGCCGAGACGCAGCTGTGGCCCACGCAGTTCTGCAGCGCGTCGGCCGACGCGCGCGGGCAGGTCGCCGAGGCCTGCAGCTTCGGCCGCAACCCGGTCTACGCCGTGCTGCGCATCGGCCTGGGCTGGCTCGTCACCGCGCTGGCCGTGATGCTGGGCGCGCCGTTCTGGTTCGACGTGCTCAACCGCATCATGGTGATCCGCTCCACCGTCAAGCCGCACGAGAAGAGCCCGGAGGAGCCGTCGCAGGACGGCGGCTCGGACAAGGTGCAGCGCGTGGTGGTCAGCGCCGACCCGGCGCCGCCGCCGCCCGCGCCCGCGCCCGCACCGCCGCCCACCAGCGACGGCGCGGCTCCGTAGGGCGGGTTAGCTGCAGGCGTAACCCGCCGCTCGCGCCATCAACGCGGTTCGCGACACCAAAGAAAAAGGGCCCCGCACGGGACCCTTTCGTCGCGAACGCGAAGCGTCGCCTCAGGGATACAGGCCGCGCTCCTCGCGCGCGATCAGGATCCGCTCGCAGGCGACCGCGAACGTGGCGGTGCGCAGCGTGACCTTGTGGCGGTCGGCCGTCTCCCAGATCTTCTTGAGCGCGTCGACCATGATCTTGTCCAGGCGGACGTTGATCTCGTCCTCGCTCCAGAAGAAGCTGGAGAAGTCCTGCACCCATTCGAAGTACGACACCGTCACGCCGCCGGCGTTGCAGATGACGTCGGGCACGACCAGCACGTTGCGCTCGGCCAGCATGTCGTCGGCCGTCGGCGTCGTCGGGCCGTTGGCGCCTTCGAGCACCATCTTGGCCTTGATGCGCTTGGCACGGGCCTCGGTGATCTGGCCTTCCAGCGCGGCGGGAATCAGGATGTCGCAGTCGACGTCCCAGAACTCTTCGGCCTTGATGACGTCCGCGCCCTTGAAGCCGGCCACGCCGCCCGTGCGGTTGACGTGCGGGATCAGCTCGGCGAGGTCGAAGCCCTTGGCGTTGAAGATCGTGCCGGTGTGGTCCTGCGCGGCGACGATGATGGAGCCGGCCTGGCCGAACAGCTCGGCCGCCGAACCGCCCACGTTGCCGAAGCCCTGCACGGCGACGCGCGCGCCGTTGAGATCCATGCCGATGCGGCGAGCCGCTTCCCTGCCGGTGACGAACACGCCGCGGCCGGTGGCCTTGATGCGGCCGGCCGAACCGCCCAGGTGCAGCGGCTTGCCCGTGACCACGCCGGTGGACGTGGAGCCGGTGTTCATCGAGTACGTGTCCATCATCCAGGCCATGATCTGGCCGTTGGTGTTCACGTCCGGTGCCGGGATGTCCTTCTGCGGGCCGATGATCAGGCCGATCTCGCTGGTGTAGCGGCGCGTCATGCGCTCCAGTTCCTTCTGCGAGAGCTTCTTCGGGTCGACGCGGATGCCGCCCTTGGCGCCGCCGAACGGCAGGTTCACCGCCGCGCACTTGACCGTCATCCACGCCGACAGCGCCATCACTTCTTCCAGCGTGACGTCCGGGTGGTAACGCACGCCGCCCTTGCCCGGGCCGCGCGACAGGTTGTGCTGCACGCGGAAGCCTTCGAAATGGGCCACGGAGCCGTCGTCGAGCTCGATGGGCACGTCGACGATCAGCGCGCGCTTGGGGCGCTTGAGCGTCTCGGCCCAGCGAGCCAGGTTGCCCAGGTAGGGCACCACGCGATCGACCTGCGACAGGTAGGTGCCCCAGGGGCTGTCATCGGTCGGGGCGACGTACGACAGGTTCGTCATGACAAAGTCCTTGTGTCTGATTGAGGTTCGCGGACTGCGCCGGCCTCGTGAGCGGCGGCCGCAAGGTCCTTCGGTGCCGACGATCTCGATCGAAGACGCCCGGCACCGGGAGTGGTGCGCACTGTAGGCCGGACCCTGCCGAATTAGTCACCGAGCCTCATGCAATTTTTGCATGACCCCTGCTGTTCAGTTTCATGCCGGTTACGGCGGGTCACTTGCCTACACTGGGGCGCATGATGAACCCGCCTCCCCAATCCGCGCCATCCCAGGGGCCTTCCGCCGCCTCGACCGCCCCGCTGCTCGCCTTCGTCGGCGGGGGCAACATGGCCAGCGCCATCCTGGGCGGTCTGGTCGCCGCCGGGCATCCCGCCGACCGCGTGGTGGTGGTCGAGCCGTATGCGCCACAAGCGGAGATCGTTCGTGAGAAATTTGGCGTGCGCGTGGAAGCCGCCGGCGGCGCCGCGCTGGCCGGCGCGGACGTCGTCGTGTGGGCCGTCAAGCCGCAGGTGTTCGTCGAGGCCGCCGCGCCGTGCGCGCCGCATGTCGCGCGCGCCCTGCACCTGTCCGTGATGGCCGGCATCCGCAGCGACGCGATCGCGCGCGCCACCGGCAGCGAGCGCGTCGTGCGCGCGATGCCCAACACGCCCGCGCTGATCGGCGAAGGCATCGCCGGGCTGTTCGCGCGCGCCGCCGTCACCTCCGGCGACCGCGCCGCCATCGAGCGCGTGCTCGCGCCGACCGGCGAGACGCTGTGGGTGGCCCAGGAGAGCGACCTGGACGCCGTCACCGCGATGTCGGGCTCGGGCCCGGCCTACGTGTTCTTCTTCATCGAGGCCATGATGCAGGCCGCCGCCGACATGGGCCTGAGCCCCGAGCAGGGCCGCCGCCTCGCGCAGGCGACCTTCAAGGGCGCGACCTCGCTCGCGCGCGCCAGCGACGACTCGCCCGAGACGCTGCGCGCCCGCGTCACGTCCAAGGGCGGCACCACGTACGCCGCGATCACGGCCATGGAGGCCGCGGGCGTCAAGCCGGCGATCGTCGCGGCGCTGCGCGCGGCGCAGGCGCGCGCGAAGGAGCTCGGGGACGAGTTCGGCGGATAGACGGCCGCAGGGGCGGAGCCCGCGTCCGCTCAGCCCGCTTCGACGCGCGGCGCCGGCGCGTCGAAACGGTTCATGACGCAGTCCTTGCCGAACAGGTGCTCGTCGCTGACCGCGACGTGCGCGAGCCCGGCGCGCGCGAAGGCCTTGGGCCAGAACGCCGCCGCGGACTCGTTGCGCGCGAGGTAGTACAGCTCCCACTGGCCCGGGTAGCGCGCCAGCAGGCCGCTGAACGCCGCCGCGCCGACGCCGCGGCCGCGGAAGCGCCGGCCGACGAAGAAGTAGCCGAGATTGAGGTCGCGGCGCGCGTCGACCAGCTCGTCGTCGATCACCGCGAAGCCGGCCAGTTCCTCGTCGACCAGGATCAGCCACGCGTTCGTGCCGGGCTGGCCGAGATAGTCGGCCTTGGGCGCGATCGCGTAGCGGCCGTCGGCGGCGAACGCGATCGGGTACCACGCGCTCAGCTCGTAGTTGTAGAACTGCATCAGGTTCTCGACGACGGGCCACTGCGCGCGTTCGACGGCGCGCAGCGTGACGGCGCTCATCCGAGCGCCCCGTGTCCGTGGACCGCGAACGACAGCACCACGCCCGCGAACACCGCCGCGCCCACCCAGTGGTTGGTGCGGAACGCGCGGAAGCAGCCCTCGCGGGTGCGATCCCAGATCAGCGAGAAGTGCCAACCGGCCTGCAGGCCGGCCACCACGATGCCGATCGCATAGGCCGGGCCCAGGCCCAGCTTCAGGCCCAGGTACAGCCACGACAGCAGGTAGACGGCGTAGAACGCCATCACGCTGGCGACGTCGAAGCGGCCCAGCGTGATCGCGGAGGTGCGGATGCCGATCTTCAGGTCGTCGTCGCGGTCGACCATCGCGTACTCGGTGTCGTAGGCCAGCACCCAGAACAGGTTGCCCAGCAGCAGCCACCACGCGAGCGCGGGCACGGCCGCGGGAATGGCCGACGGCGACCAGTCGCGCGCGCCGGTGGCCGCGCAGAACGCCATCGGGATGCCGAAGCTGAAGGCCACGCCGAGCACGGCCTGCGGCATCGAGACGAAACGCTTCGCATACGGATACGCGAGCGTGATGGCCAGCGCCGCGAACGACAGCAGGATGGTCGGCGGATTGGTGGTCAGCACCAGGCAGAACGCGAGCAGCGCGAGGATCGCGCCGAAGATCAGCGCCGCCTTCACCGACAGCGCGCCGCTGGTCACCGGCCGCTGCGCGGTGCGCTTGACGTGCTTGTCGAACTCGCGATCGGCCACGTCGTTGATGCAGCAACCGGCGCTGCGCATCAGGATCGTGCCGAGCGTGAACACGGCCAGCAGGTGCCAGCCGGGAAATCCGTCGCAGGCGATCCACAGCGCGGCCAGCGTCGGCCAAAGCAGCAGCAGCCAGCCGGCGGGGCGGTTCCAGCGGATCAGGTCGAGGTAGAGGGAGACGCGCGAGGCCATGGGGGCGATTCTCGCCCAGGCCACGCGCCTACAGCGGCCCCAGGACCTGCGGCAGTTCCTCGGGCGAGAGCCCCGGCTTGGCCACGAGGTGGCGGCCGTCCCGCGCGAGGAAGACGATGCCGGGCGTGCCGCGCAGGCCGAAGCCGCGCATCAGCGCCTCGTTGTCGGCCAGCGTGCGGGCCAGCGCCTCGGGCACGGGCGCCATCGGCGCGAGGCTCGGGTCCTCCAGCGTCTGGCGCGGGCCGCCGGCCATCATGCGCACGACGCCGAACGCGTGCGCCTGCTCGAAGGCGGCCAGGCGCCGGGCCGGGTCCGGGTCGGCCAGCAGCGTGGCGGCCTTGCCCGAGCTGCTGGGCGCGATCACGCCCACCATGACGTGGCGCAGCTGCACCTTGCCGGCGTTCACCCACGGGCGCGCGTCCGACCAGAACTTCGTGCAGTACTTGCAGTTTGCATCGAGGAACACGTAGACCTTGCGCGGTGCATCGGCGCGGCCGTCGGCGATCCAGTGCGAGTGCTCGAGCTGCTCCCACGTGGGCGCGCCGTCGCGGCGATCCATCGCGGCCGTCCACTCGGCGGCGGCCGGTACGTCGAACGAGGCCAGCGCCAGCAGGGCGGCGCCGGCGAGGCAGATCAGCGGGAACTTGCGGGTCATGGCGCGTCCGAGTGGAGGGACCCCTGTAGACGTCGCGCAGCCCGAAAGGTTCAGTCGTCCAGCCGCTTCTGGAAGATCAGGCCGGCGTGCTCGCGCAGCGCGTGGAACTTGATCTTGGGCCAGTTGGCCTCGACGGCGCGCAGCTCGGGGGCGTATTCCACCAGGATCGCCGGGGCGTCCACCGCGTCGTAGGCGATGCGGTGGGCGTTGGCGTCGATGAAGCGCTGCAGTTCCTTGTCGCCGCCGTCATCCGGCTCGCACGTGACCCAGCGCGCGAGCGCGTAACGCGCGGGGGTGATGCGCGCGCGCACGCCGTACTCGTGCTCGAGGCGGTGCGCCACGACTTCGAACTGCAGCTGGCCGACCGCGCCCAGCAGCAGCACGGTGCCCAGCACCGGCCGGAACACCTGGATCGCGCCTTCCTCGCCGAGCTGCGTCAGGCCCGCGCGCAGCTGCTTGGTCTTGAGCGGGTCGGCGACCTCGACCGACCGGAACAGCTCCGGCGCGAAGAAGGGCAGGCCGGTGAACTGCAGCTGCTCGCCCTCGGTGAGGGTGTCGCCCAGCTGCAGCACGCCGTGGTTGGGGATGCCGATGATGTCGCCGGCGAAGGCCTCGTCCAGCAGCTCGCGGCGCTGCGACAGGAAGGACACGACCGTGTTGGGGCGCAGCTCCTTGCCCGAGCGCACGACCTTCAGGCGCATGCCGCGCTCGAAGTGGCCCGAAGCCACGCGCAGGAACGCGATGCGGTCGCGGTGCGACGGATCCATGTTGGCCTGGATCTTGAACACGACGCCGGTGAACTTGCCTTCGTCGGGCTGGACCTCGCGCTGCATCGCGGGGCGCGCGCCGGGCGCGGGCGCCAGGTTCACGAGCGCGTCCAGCACTTCCTGCACGCCGAAGTTGTTGATGGCCGAGCCGAAGAACATCGGCGTCTGCCGGCCCTCGAGGAAGGCTTCCTCGTCGAACTCGGGCGCGGCCGCGCCCAGCAGCTCGATCTCGCCCTGCGACTGGCCCCAGCCCATGCCGAAGCGGTCGGCGTTGGCCGGGTCGTCCAGGTCGGTGATGACTTCCTCGTCGCCGCCGGCGCGATCCTCGCCCGGCGCGAACACGCGCATCTGCTTCTTGCGCAGGTCGACGACGCCTCCGAACAGCTTGCCCATGCCCACCGGCCAGGTGAAGGGCACGACGCTCATGCCCAGCTCGCGCTCGATCTCGTCCATCAGCGCCAGCGGCTCCTGCACCTCGCGGTCCATCTTGTTGACGAACGTGAGGATGGGCGTGTTGCGCGCGCGGCAGACCTGCAGCAGGCGGCGTGTCTGCGGCTCGACGCCGTTGGCCGCGTCGATCACCATCAGCGCGGCGTCGACGGCGGTCAGCACGCGGTAGGTGTCTTCCGAGAAGTCCTGGTGGCCCGGGGTGTCGAGCAGGTTGATGACGCAGTCGCGGTACTCCATCTGCATCACCGACGACGCCACCGAGATGCCGCGCTGCTTCTCGATCTCCATCCAGTCAGACGTGGCGTGCCGCGCCGCCTTGCGCGCCTTGACGGAGCCGGCGATCTGGATCGCGCCCGAGAACAGCAGCAGCTTTTCCGTGAGCGTGGTCTTGCCCGCGTCAGGGTGGGAAATGATGGCGAAGGTGCGACGGCGGCGCACCTGGGTGGCGAGTTCGGCGGACATGTCGTGTGCGCCGGCCCGGGACCGGGCGAGCGCTGCAAAAGTGCGGGCTAACCCGGGATTATCGCGGGTCGGCGCCACTGGGGCTGGACTTTGTTCCGACGGGGTGGATTCGCGCGTTCAGGCCATCCGGCTGGTCAGGTAGCCCAGCGCGATCGCCACCACGATCTCGGCCAGGTACTGCCACTGCGTGCGGTGGCGGATGATGGAATCGCAGAACGCCACCATGGAGAACAGCATCGCCAGGAACAGCAGCGCGTCGCGGTGCTCGACCAGGGCCTGGATCAAGCCGGGATAGAAGCCGAGCCGGTGCAGCAGCGCGCCGATCGTCGCCGACAGCGGGAAGCACAGCAGCAGCACCGTGCCGGCGCGCAGCGACAGCGCCTGCACGCGCATCGACGCGCGCAGCGCGCCGGCGAGCGTCGCGATCGGGGTGTCGGGCGCGCGGGGCACGGCCGGCTTCACCCGGCGTGCGCCTTCGTGGGCACCGGCGGCGGCAGGTCCTTGGCCTGCAGCAGGCGCAGTTGCGTCACCAGCTGGTTGTGCGCGTCGAGGAAGGCTGCGGCGATCACCTTGCCTTCGTTCGTGTTGCTCCAGCCCGCGCCGGCGGCGCCGCCTGCGCGGCCCAGGATCAGGCCGCCCATGCCCAGGTCGGTGACGCGCACCGAGCCGGTGGCGGCGGCCAGCTGCTCGGTGGTCTCGTTGTCGGTCAGCAGCAGAGCGACCTGCGCCTCCTTCAACTTGACCTGGTCGGCCAGGCCGACGAACTTGTTGAGCACGGGGATGTGCGCGAGCAGGCCGCCCACCTCGCGGCCCGCGTCGCGTTCGCTGAACGTCAGGCTGGGCGTGATCGTGTACTGCGCGGCGTAGCCCTGGCCCTTGCGCACCTTGACGGCGTCGCCCGTGATGCCCGCGTTCTTGAGCTCCTGCTCCTGCACGGTGGCCTTCAGGCCCGCGGCCCGGTCGACGATGCGGAAGCACCCGCTCTGCTGGGCGATCAGGCGCACCAGGGGCACGGGCGAGCTGGGCAGGTTGTAGCTGCCTGTCACCGTGTAGCCGTTCGGGTTCTCGACGAGCGCCATCGTCGCGACGGGCGCATCGCACTTGACCAGCTCGTGGCTCGCGTTCTGCGCGCCGGCGGGGCCGGCCGAGCCGCTCACCACCGAGCCGCCTTCGCCCAGCTCCGTCTTCTTCTGCCCGCAGCCGGCCAGGCCCAGGGACAGGGCCGCGACGGCCGCGCAGGCGAGCGCGATGCGCGCGCGGGAAAACTCGTTGTCGTGGGCTTGCGCCATGTCCGAAACCTCTCCACTCGACCGGAAAGGCGGGATCATGCCAGCGCGGCGGGGCGCGTTCGGGTCGGGCGTGCCCGCCCCCCACGCTTTTTGCGTCACCGACACCGGCAAGCTGTAAGCGAACCTTGCAGGCCCGCGCCGCCGCGGGGTTGTCAAGCGGGTGCGTCGTCGCCCAGTTCGTCCCCGACGACCTTGAGGGCATGGTCGACCCACGCGTCCTTCTCGCCCACGGGCGCGGCGTAGTGCAGCGCCTGGCGCGTGGCCTCGCGGCCGGCGGCGCGCCACATCACCCAGGTGGCAAGGTAGGCCGAGGCCATGCAGCCACCAGCGGTGGCGATCGGGCCGCGCGCGGTGAACGGCAGGTCGGAGACCCGCACGCCCGCCGCGATCACCCACGGCTTGGTGGTGAGGTCGGTGCAGGCCGGCGCGTCGCCGAGCAGGCCCAGGCGCGCGAGCAGCAGCGTGCCCGAGCACTGGGCGCCGATCAGCTGGCGCGTCGGGTCGAGCACGATGCGATCCATCAGCGCCGCGTTCTCGGCGATGGCGCGCGTGTAGATGCCGCTGCCGAACAGCACGACGTCGGCGTCGGTGACGAACTCCAGCGGCTGCTGCGCCGTGACGGTGACGCCGTTCATCGACGTGACCTGCGCCGACGGGCTCGCGATCTCCGCATGCACGCCGGCCGTGCGCAGCCGGTTGATCAGCCCCAGCGCGATGAAGGAGTCGAGCTCGTTGAAGCCGTCGAACGTGACGATGGCGACGCGCATGGCGGTCCTTTGATCAGCGATGCCCGACTCGGGCCTTCATTCTTCGAGGAGAGAGCGCAGCATCCACGCCGTCTGCTCGTGCACGGTCAGGCGTTGCGTGAGCAGGTCGGCGGTGGGCTCGTCGCCGGCCTTGTCGGCCAGCGGGAACAGGGCGCGCGCGGTGCGGGCGACGGCCTCGTGGCCGGCCACCAGCACGCGCACCATCTCGAGCGCCTTGGGCGGCGTCTCGGGGGCGTCGGGCAGCGAGCTCAGGCGGCCGAAGGCGGCGTAGGAACCCGGCGCGGGGTGGCCCAGCGAACGGATGCGCTCGGCGATCGGGTCGACGGCGTTCCACAGCTCGGTGTACTGGCCCATGAACATCGCGTGCAGCGTGTTGAACATCGGGCCGGTGACGTTCCAGTGGAAGTTGTGCGTCGTCAGGTACAGGGTGTAGGTATCGGCCAGCAGGCGCGACAGGCCGTCGGCGATGGCGGCGCGATCCTTGGCGCTGATGCCGATGTCGATGGCGGTGGAGGCGACGACGATCTTGGCGCCGGCGGTCTTCTTGGTCTTGGGCATGCGTTCCCTCAGGTTGGAACGCGCAAGCTTAGGCAAGGGGCCCGGAACGACCAACGACAACGACGAAAGACCCCTTGCCGAAGTCGGCCGGGGTCGGTTCGATGGTCGATCTCGAGCGGCGCGGCGGGCGCGCGGGTTCTCAGGCGTGGGCGTCAAGCAGGCTGCCGGCGCCGCCGTAGGTCTCGGGCTTGGCGGCGGCTTCGGCGGCCTGCGTGGCGGTGGCCACCTTGGCGGCCGGCACCGCGGGCGTCGCGGCGGGGGCGGCCGCCACGGGCGCGGCGGGCGCCGCCGGCTTCGCGGCGGCGGCGGGCTTGGCGGCGGCGGGCGCGGCGGTCGCCGGGGCCTTCATCGCCGGCGCGTGCGGGGAGCGGCCGGACTTCGTCGCGGCCGGCAGCGTCGCGGCGGGGCTGGGGTTGGCTTGGATGCGCATGGCGGAGTTCCTGTGGGTCGGGCGCGATGCCGGCCTCGCAGGCATTCACCGCACCTTCATCGTAGACAGGACCCCGCCGTTCTAAAGCGCGATCAACCGCCGGAAAACGGCCACTTCGATGCGCCGAAGGCGCTGACGCCGGCGTTGCCGCCCGCTACTTTCAAGAGGAGTTCGAGGGAGCGGCGGAACCGGCTTTGACGGGCCGCACCCGGCCGGCCCCCTCGCGGGGCAGCGAGCGCGCGCGAAGCCTCCCCTCGGGGGACAGCGAGCGTGGGGGCTCGACTACTGCCCGGTCTTGAACGAGGTGAACGCCCGCGTCTGCACGCGCTTGATGTCCTGCGGCAGCGCGTCGGGCACCGTCATCTTGGCCAGGTCCTCCGGCTTGAGGAACACGCTCGGGTTGGCGGCCACGTCCTTGGCCACGAACTTCAGCGAGGCCTTGTTCGGGTTGGCGTAGAACACCTTGTTGGTGAGCGACGCGTGCACTTCGGGGCGCAGGATGTAGTTGATGAACAGCAGCGCGTTCTGCGGGTGCGGCGCGTCGGCCGGGATGGCCATCGAGTCGAAGAACAGCGTCGAGCCGCTCTTGGGGACGAAGGCGACGATGTCGTTGCCGTTCTTCTCCTTGATGGCGCGGGCGCGGGCGATGTTGATGTCGCCCGAGTAGCCGAGCACGGCGCACACCGAGCCGGCGACCATGTCGTTGATGTAGCCCGACGACGAGAAGCGGCTGACGTCCGGGCGGATCTTCTTGAGCATCGCCTCGGCCACCGCGTAGTCCGCGGCGTTGCGGCTGTACGCCGGCTTGCCGACGTAGCCGAGCGCGATCGGCAGCACCTCGGACGGGGAGTCCAGGAAGCTCACGCCGCAGCCCTTGAGCTTGTCGGCGTACTTCGGGTCGAAGATCAGCGACCACGGGTTCTCGGGCATCGGCATGTTGCCCAGCGCGGCCTTGACCTTGCCGGTGTTGATGCCCACGGTGATGTAGCCCCACAGCCAGTCGACCAGGTACTGGTTGCCCGGATCGACCTTGGCCATCAGCGGCAGCAGCGCCGGATCCAGGTTGCCCCAGTTCGTCAGCTTGCTGCGGTCGAGCTTCTGGAACAGGCCGGCCTCGATCTGCACCTTGGCGAAATGCGCGCTCGGCACCACGACGTCGTAGCCGGTGTGGCCCGCCACCAGCTTGGCGTGCAGCGCCTCGTTGGAGTCGTAGTTGTCGTAGTTGACCTTGATGCCCGTTTCCTTCTCGAAGTTCTTCAACGTGTCGTCGGCGATGTAGTCAGACCAGTTGTAGATGTTGAGCACCTTGGGCTCCGGCCCGGCGGCGCGGGCGGCGGGCGCGAGCAGGACGGCGGCGACGCTGGCCGCGACGGCAAGGAGGCGAGGCAGGCGGGAGGGCATGGGTCGGTGGCTCCGGGAGAGGGACAACGGGAAAGGCCGTATTGCACCACGGCCATGGGCCATTTGGCTGACGGGAAGGGCGCTGCCGACTACCATCGCCCGCAGCGCTCCACTCCACAACGAGGAATCCCGCCCATGGTTGACGTCCCGACCGCTGCGCGCCGCGCGCGCCACCTGTTCCCGGCCTCTTGCCTCGCCGCGGCGCTCGCCGCGGCCGTCGTCGTCCCGCTGGGCGCGGCCGCCCAGCCGGCGGCGGTGTCCACTGGCACCGTCAAGTACGACCTCGACGACGTCATCATCCACCCGGTGCACTCGCTGCACGGCATGGTCAGCTCCGAGAGTGCGCTGGCCTCCGACGTCGGCGTGGAAGTGCTGCGCAAGGGCGGCAACGCGGTGGACGCCGCGGTGGCCACCGGCTTCGCGCTGGCCGTGACGATGCCCAACTCCGGCAACATCGGCGGCGGCGGCTTCATGATCCTGCACGACGGCAAGACGGGCAAGGACACGGCGATCGACTTCCGCGAGATGGCGCCGGCCGGCGCGTCGCGCAACATGTACCTGGACGCCAGCGGCAACGTCATCCAGAACAAGTCGCTGTTCACGCAGGCCGCGATCGGCGTGCCCGGCACCGTCGCGGGCCTGACCTACGCGCTCGAGCACTACGGCACGATGAAGCGTGCCGACCTGGTCGCCCCGGCCGTCAAGCTCGCCAACAACGGCTTCCCGGTGGGCGAGACGCTGGCCGGCCTGTTCGTCGCCGAGCATGACCACCTGGTGGCCTGGGAAGGCACGCGCAAGGTGTTCGAGCACAACGGCAAGCTGCCCGTCACCGGCGAGCTGCTGCGCAACCCCGACCTGGGCAGGAGCCTCGCGCTGATCGGCCGCGACGGCGCCAAGGCGTTCTACGACGGCCCGATCGGCGCGGCCATCGTCAAGGAGGCCCAGGCCCACGACGGCCTCATCACGGCCGCGGACCTGAAGAACTACAAGGTCGTCGAGCGCACGCCGGTGCGCGGCAACTACCGCGGCTACGACATCGTGTCGATGCCCCCGCCGAGCTCGGGCGGCGCGCACGTCGTGCAGATCCTGAACATCCTGTCGAACTTCCCGCTCAAGGACTGGGGTCCGAACAGCGCCAAGACCATCCACGTCATGGCCGAGGCCGAGAAGCGCGCCTACGCCGACCGCTCCGAATACCTGGGCGACCCGGACTTCGTGAAGGTGCCGCTCAAGGGCATCACGTCGCCGGCCTACGCCAAGGAGCTCGCCGGGCAGATCGACCTGGAGCACGCCACGCCGTCCGCGCAGATCAAGCCCGGCAAGCCGCAGCCCTACGAGAGCGACCAGACCACGCACTTCGTCGTCGCCGACAGCCATGGCAGCGTCGTCAGCGTCACCTACACGCTCAACACCAACTTCGGCTCGGGCATCGTCGCCTCGGGCACCGGCATCCTGCTCAACAACGAGATGGACGACTTCTCGGCCAAGCCCGGCGTGCCCAACGCCTACGGCCTGGTCGGCGGCGACGCGAACGCGGTCGAGGCCAGGAAGCGCCCGCTGAGCTCGATGTCGCCCACCATCGTGCTCAAGGACGGCAAGCCCTGGCTGGTCACGGGCTCGCCGGGCGGCGCGCGCATCATCACGACGACGCTGCAGGTGCTGGTCAACACGATCGACTTCGGCATGAACCCGGCCGAGGCCGGCTCCGCCGTGCGCGTGCACCACCAGTGGCTGCCCGACGAACTGCGCATCGAGCGCGGCCTGAGCCCGGACACCGTGGCCATCCTGCGCTCGATGGGGCACAAGGTGGTGGAGCGGCAGTCGATGGGCGACACGCAGACCATCCAGATCCTGCCGACCGGGTTCTACGGGTACGCGGACCAGCGCGATCCGAACGGGGCGGCGCGCGGGTATTGAGCAGGCCGCGAACCGAGGTGGTATCGGCGCCAGCCCCAGGCCGTCATCCTGCGAGCAGTCGCAGGATGACGGCTGTTCTTGCGCGGCCGCGTCCCGGCGCGTCACGCCGGCAGGCACGTACCAGCAGCGCGCCTCAGGCCGCCGCCGGCGCGCGATCCGCGATGCTGAACGCGATGGTCGTCAGCCCCGCCTCGCTGGAGGCCTGCGTCGCGCCGCCGTGCATCGCGGCCACCGCCTTGACGATCGCCAGGCCCAGGCCGTGGCCGTGCGTCTCGCCGGTGTCGTGGCGCGAGGAATCGACGCGGTAGAAGCGGTCGAACAGCCGTGGCAGGTGGGTCGCGCCGATCGTCTTGCCGGGGTTGGCGACGGCGATCCACAGGGCGCCCGCGCGTTGCGAGATCGTCACCACCAGCCGGGCGCCCGGCGCCGAGTGCTCGATGGCGTTCTGCAGCAGGTTGGACAGCGCGCGCCGGAACAGCGCGATGTTCATCGTGGCCTGCGCGCGCAGTTCGCCCTCGATCGCGACGCTGCTGCCCTTCTCGTCGAGCAGCGGCTCGAAGAACTCGATCGTCATCTCGACCTCGTGCGCGACGTCGGCCGCAGTCAGGCCGGTGGCCGCCTCGCCCTGGTCGGCGCGCGCGAGGAACAGCATGTCGTTGACGATGGAGCGCAGGCGCTCCAGCTCCTCGAGGTTGGACTGCAGCGTGTCCTCGAACTCGCTCGCGCTGCGCGGGCGCGACAGCGCCACCTGGGTGCCGCCGATCAGGTTGGCCAGCGGCGTGCGCAGCTCGTGGGCCACGTCGGCGTTGAAGCCCTCGAGCTGCTGGTAGGCCTCTTCCAGCCGACCCAGCGCGCCGTTGAAGGCGACGGTGAGGTCTTCCAGTTCGACCGGCAGCTTGTCGAGCTGCAGGCGCTGCGACAGCGTCTTGGGCCGCAGCGCGCGCGCCTGCTCCGACAGCCGCTGCAGCGGGCGCAGCCCGATGCGCGCGATCCACCAGCCCACGCCCATCACGAGCGCCACGGCGCCGAGCGTGAGCAGCGTCAGGGCGAGCAGGAAGGTGCGCATCGTGTGCTCGTAGGGCGCCGTGTCCACGCCCACGATCAGCCGCACGGCGGGCCGGTCCTGGAACGGCGCCAGGCGCATCGACAGCGTGCGGTAGCTGCGGCCGCTGAGCGGCAGCGTCAGCATGCCGCGGCCCGCCTCGCCCTGGTTGACGCGCTCCATCTCGTCCAGGCCCTTGCCGTACAGGAAGCGCGGGTCGTCGCTGAGCACCCAGAAGCGCACGCTCTGGTCCGCCGGGGTCAGCGTGTCCATCTTGACCTGCAGCCGCGCCCAGTGCTCGAGGTCGCCGAAGCGCTCGATCGAGTAGCGCATGTTCTGCAGGTTGGTGTTGAGCTCGTCGTTCTGGTGGCGCGCGAGCTCGCGCTCGAGCACGCCGTACAGCGCGACGCCGATCAGCGTGAGCGTGACCAGCGCGCCGAGCGCGAACATCAGCACCAGGCGGGTGGTGATCGAACGCGTCACGGGGCCGGCTCCCCATGCGGCGCCGCGTCGCGCGCCTCCATCACGTAGCCCATTCCCCGGATCGTGTGCAGCAGCTTGGGCGTGAACGCGTTGTCGACCTTGGCGCGCAGGCGCTTGATCGCGACCTCCACGACGTTGGTGTTGGAGTCGAAGTTCATGTCCCACACCAGCTCGGCGATGGCGGTCTTCGAGACGATCTCGCCCTGGCGCCGCGCCAGCGTGGCCAGCAGCGCGAACTCCTTGGCGCTGAGGTCGATGCGCTCGGTGCCGCGCCAGGCCTTGCGCGCGATCAGGTCGATCTGCAGGTTGGCGATCTTGAGCTGGGTGGGCTCCTGCGCGCGCCCGCGCCGCTGCAGCGCCTGCAGGCGCGCGAGCAGCTCGAGGAACGAGAACGGCTTGACGAGGTAGTCGTCGGCGCCGTCGTGCAGGCCGCGCACGCGGTCCTCGATGGAATCGCGCGCGGTCAGCATGATCACCGGCGTCTGCTTGACGGCGCGCAGCGCGCGCAGCAGCGTGAAGCCGTCGATGCCGGGCAGCATCGCGTCCAGCACGATCACGTCGTAGTCGTGCACCAGCGCCAGGTGCTGGCCGTCGATGCCGTTGTGCGCGACGTCGACGGCGCAGCCCTGTTCCGTGAGGCCCTTCTGCAGGTACTCCGCGGTCTTGACTTCGTCCTCGACGATCAGCAGCTTCATGGCGGGCAACCGGATGTCAGTGTTCGAGGGGGCCATCATCCACCACCACGGGAAGGCTGCGATCGGGGTCGGTGCCGTCGGCGGCGAGCCGTGCGGCCTTGCGCTTCTTGCGCGCCGCGTTCTTCTTCTCGTACCAGTAGTGGGCGCGGTCCAGGTACAGGTAGATGACCGGCGTGGTGAACAGCGTCAGCACCTGCGACAGCAGCAGGCCGCCCACCATGGCGAAGCCCAGCGGCCGGCGCAGCTCGGAGCCCTGGCCGTGGCCCAGCATCAGCGGCAGGCCCGACAGCAGCGCGCACATCGTCGTCATCATGATCGGGCGGAAGCGCAGCAGGCAGGCGCGGTAGATCGCCTCCTCGGGCTTCATGCCCTGGTCGCGCTCCGCGGTGAGCGCGAAGTCCACCATCATGATGCCGTTCTTCTTGACGATGCCGATCAGCAGGATGATGCCGATCAGCGCGATCACCGTCAGGTCGTAGCCCCCGGCCATCAGGATCAGCAGCGCGCCAACGCCGGCCGACGGCAGCGTCGACAGGATCGTCAGCGGGTGGATGAAGCTCTCGTACAGCAGGCCCAGCACGATGTAGACAGCCACCAGCGCGGCCGCGATCAGGTAGGGCTGCGTGGCCAGCGAGTCGCGGAACGCCTGCGCGGTGCCCTGGAACGAGCCCGACAACGCCTGCGGCAACCCCATCTCGGCCTGCGCCTTGTTGATCGCGTCCACCGCCTGGCCCAGCGCGACGCCCGGCGCCAGGTTGAACGACAGCGTCACCGCCGGGAACTGGCTCTGGTGGCTGATCGACAGGTAGGCCGTCTTGGTCGTGTCGACCTTGACGAAGGTGGACAGCGGCACCGGCTGGTTCGTCAGCGGCGAGTTGACGTAGAGCTTGTCGAACAGCGACGGGTCCGCCTGCATCGCCGGCGTCACCTCCAGCACCACGTGGTAGCTGTTGATCTGCGTGAAGAACTGGCTGACCTGGCGCTGGCCGATGGCGTCGTAGATGGTCGAGTCGATGGCCGCGGGCGTGATGCCGAAGCTCGCGGCGCGGTCGCGGTCGATCGTCAGGCTCGCCGTGGTGGCCGCGTTCTGCAGGTCGGAGGCGACGTCCGTCAGCTGCGGCAGCTGCGCGAAGCGCGCCTGCAGCCTGGGCGCCCATTCGTTGAGCTCGTCGAGGTTGGCATCGGTCACCGTGTACTGATACTGCGTGCGCGCCAGGCGGCCCCCGACGTTGATGTCCTGGCCCGCCTGCATCAGCAGCGAGGCGCCGCCCACCTTGGACAGCTTGGGCCGCAGCCGCGCGATGACCTGGTCGGCGCTGGCGGTGCGGCCCTCGTCCTTGGGCTTGAGCGCGATGAAGAAGTTGCCGGTGTTGAACTGCGACGAGTTGCCGAACATGCCGATGCCCGACACGTCCGGATCCTGGCGCACGATGTCGGCGAACTCCACCATGCGGCGGTTCATCGACTCGAAGGACGAATCCTGCGACGACTGCGCGTTGCCGAAGATGAAGCCGGTGTCCTGCTGCGGGAAGAAGCCCTTGGGGATGACCAGGAACAGCGCCACCGTCGCGGCCAGCGTCGCGATGAACACCAGCAGCGTGGCGTACTGGTGCTTGAAGACGACGTCGAGCCCGCGCCTGTAGCCGGCCAGCATCGCGTCGAAGCCGCGCTCGAACAGCTGGTACATGCGGCCGTGGCGCGTGCCGTGCTCGTTCTTCAGGAAGCGCGAGCACAGCATCGGCGTGAGCGTCAGCGAGATGATCACGGACACGCCGATCGTCAGCGTCACCGTCACCGCGAACTCGCGGAACAGCCGGCCCACGATGCCGCCCATCAGCAGCAGCGGGATGAACACGGCCACCAGCGACACCGAGATCGAGATGATGGTGAAGCCGATCTCGCCCGCGCCCTTGAGCGCGGCCTCCATCGGGCTCATGCCTTCCTCGACGTGGCGGTAGATGTTCTCCAGCATCACGATGGCGTCGTCGACCACGAAGCCCACGGCGATGGTCAGCGCCATCAGCGAGAGGTTGTCCAGGCTGTAGTCGAGCAGGTACATCACGGCGACCGTGCCCATCAGCGCGAGCGGCACCGTGACGCTGGGGATCAGCGTGGCGGCCACGTTGCGCAGGAACACGAAGATCACCATCACGACCAGCGCGATGGTCAGCAGCAGCGTGTGCTCGACGTCGCTCACCGACGCGCGGATCGTCTGCGTGCGGTCGACCAGCGTGTTGACCTCGACGGTCGGCGGGATGGACGCCTCCAGCCGCGGCAGTGCCTTCTTGATGGCGTCCACCGTCTCGATGACGTTGGCGCCGGGCTGCTTGGTGATCACGAGGATCATGCCGCGCCCGTTCTGGATCGTGCTGTCCGGGGCGCCCGCGCCGGCGTAGGCCCAGGCGTGCACCTTGTTGTCCTCGGGGGCGTCCACGGCCACGCCGATGTCGCGCACGCGGATGGGCGCGCCGTGCCGGTACGCCAGCACCACGTCGTTCCAGGGCTTGGCGGCCAGCAGCTGGTCGTTGGTGTAGACGGTGAAGCTCTGCGTCGCGCCGTCGATGGTGCCCTTGGGCTGGTTGACGGACATCGTGCCGATCACGGTGCGCACGTCCTCCAGCGTCATGCCCATCGCGGCGAGCTTGATCGGGTCGACCTGGATGCGGATCGCCGGCTTCTGCGCGCCGCCGATGCGCACCTGGCCCACGCCGGAGATCTGCGAGATCTGCTGCGCGAGGATGTTGTCCGCGAAGTCGTTGACCTCGATCAGCGGCAGCGTCCGCGACTGCACCGTCAGCAGCATGATCGGCGAATCGGCCGGGTTGACCTTGCGGAACGTGGGCGGGCTGGGCAGGTTGGCCGGCAGCTGGCCCGTGGACGCGTTGATGGCGGCCTGCACGTCGAGCGCGGCGGCGTCGATCGAGCGGTTGAGGTCGAACTGCAGCGTGATCTGGGTCGAGCCGATGGCGTTGGTCGACGTCATCTGCGACAGGCCCGCGATCAGCGAGAAGTTGCGCTCCAGCGGCTGCGCCACGTTCGACGCCATCGTCTCCGGACTGGCGCCCGGCAGGTTGGCCGAAACCTGGATCGTGGGGAAATCGACCTGCGGCAGCGGCGCGATGGGCAGCAGCGGGAACACCGCGATGCCCACCAGCAGCAGCGCCAGCGCGAGCAGCGTCGTGCCGATCGGGCGCTTGATGAAGCCGGACGAGACGCTCACTTGCGGGCTCCCGACGCCGCGCCCGACACCCCCGAGGCCGTTTTGGCGGCCTCCATCACCTTCGATCCGGGCTTGAGCTTGTACTGGCCGTCCACGACGACGCGCTCGTCGGCGTTCAGGCCCGTCGAGACGACCGCGATGCCGTCCTGGATCTGCGTGAGCGCGATCGTGCGGCTCTGCACCGTCCTGGTCTCGTTGTCGACCACGTAGACGTAGACGCCGCTCTGGCTGCGCTGCACCGCCTGCTCGGGCACCGTGAGCGCATTGGCGCGCGTGCCCAGGATCAGGCGCACGTTGACGTACTGGCCCGGCCACAGGTTGTGCTGGCCGTTGACGAAGCTGGCCTTGAGCTGCACGGTGCCGGTGGAGGTGTCGATCTGGTTGTTCAGCAGCGTGAGATAGCCCGCGCCCAGCATCTGGCCGCCGTCGCGCGGGAAGGCCTGCACCAGCACGGGCTTCTTGGTGTCGAGCGCGTGGATCGTCTCCTGCACGGCGTCGTCGGGCAGCGTGAAGACGACCGAGATCGGGTCGATCTGGTTGATCACCACCAGGCCGTTCGCGTCGGCGGCGTGCACGATGTTGCCCGGGTCGACCAGGCGCGCGCCGGCGCGGCCGCTGATCGGCGCCGTGATGGTGGTGAAGCCCAGCTGCACCTGCGCGGCGTTGACGGCGGCATCGTCGGCCTTGACGCTGGCGTCGAGCTGGTTGACGAGCGCCTTCTGCGTGTCCAGCTGCTGCTGCGTGGCGGCGTCCTGCGCGATCAGCGTCTCGTAGCGCTTGAGGTCGACGCGCGCGTTGGCCAGCGTGGCCTGATCCTTGGCCTTGGCGGCCTGCGCCTGCAGCAGCTGCGCCTGCAGCGTGCGCGGATCGAGCTGGGCCAGCAGCTGGCCCTTCCTGACGTCCTGCCCCTCGGTGAAGGCGACCTTGTCCAGCTGGCCGTCGACGCGCGCCTTGACCGTCACCGAGTACGTGGGCGTGACGGTGCCGATGCCGGTGCGATAGATCGACACGTCCTGCTGCTTGACCAGCGCCGTGGTGACGGCCACGGGGCCTTCGTCGTGCTTGCCATTGGACTTGTCGGCGGCGTTGGCGGGGCGGTCGATCGACCACAGGCCGAACACGAGCACGGCGAGCGCGATCGCGACGAGGGCCCAGGTGGTGCGGTGGCGGGAGAAATGGGTGCTCATGGCGTGACGGGGGTCAATGCGACGCCGCGGGGGTGGCCGCGACGGCGGTGGGATCGGACGCGCTCCAGCCGCCGCCGGTGGCGGCCACGAGCGCGATGCTGGCCGCGACGAGGCGGCCGCGCAGCTGGACGGCGCTGCGCTGGTTGTTGAGCGACAGCGTCTGCGCCGTCACCACGCCGAGGTAGCTGGCCGTGCCGGCGCGGTACTGCGCCAGCGCGAGCCGCTCGGCCTGCTGCGAGGCGCGCACGGCCTGGTCCTGCAGCGTCGCTTCCTGGTCCAGGAGGCGCAGCAGCGCCAGCTGGTCCTCGACCTGCTGGAAGCCGCCCAGCACCGTCTCCTTGTACTGGGCGACGGCGACGTCGTAGGCGGCCTGCGCCTGCGCGGTGCGGGCGCTGCGCAGGCCGCCGTCGAAGACCGTCTGGGCCAGCGCGGCGCCGAGCGACCACACGCGGGCGGGCGCATCGAACAGGTTGCCGAGCGCGGCCGCGCTGAAGCCGCCGCTCGCGCTGAGCGTCAGCTGCGGGAAGTACGCGGCCCTGGCGACGCCGATGCCCGCGTTGGCCGCGGCGGCGCGGCGCTCCGCGGCGGCGATGTCGGGGCGGTGCTCCAGCAGCGCGGAGGGCAGGCCCGCGGGCGTGGCGGGCATCGTCAGCGCGAGCGCCTGGTTGGCCGGCGCGGCGGCCAGCGAGAACTGGGCGGGCGCGCGGCCCGTGAGCACCGCGATGGCGTGTTCGAGCTGCGCGCGCACGGCCTGCAGGTCCACCGCCGCGGCCTGTGCCTGCGCGAGCTGCGCCTCGGCCAGCGCGACGTCCGATTGCAGCGCCACGCCTGCGGCGTGCTGCGCGCGCGTGAGCTTGAGCGCCTTGCCGTAGGCCTCGATGGTGGCGTCGTAGAGATCGCGCTGCTGGTCGGCGACGCGCAGCTGCAGGTAGTCCTGCGCCAGCGTCGTCTGGATGCTCAGGCGCGCGGCGGCGAGGTCGTCCTCGCTGGCCTGCGCGCCGGCGTTGCCGGCTTCGACCTGGCGGCGCACGCCGCCCCACAGGTCGGGCTCCCAGCTCGCGGCCAGGCCCACCGAATAACCGTTGCCCACCTTGATGCCGCTCGTGTTGGTGCGCGCGCGCTGGGCGCCGGCATCGAGCGCGAGCGACGGGAACAGGCCGGCGCGGTCGGCGTCGGCCAGCGCCTTGGCCTGGCGGTACGCGGCCTCGGCCTGGCGGATGTTCTGGTTGGCGCGCGCCGCGTCGGCCTCGAGGCCGTCGAGCACCGGATCGCCGTAGGCCTGCCACCACGCCAGGCCGCTGGCGGCGGGGCGCGGCTCGGCCGGCTTCCAGTCGCCGGCCTCCTTGTAGGCGTCGGGCACCGGCAGCGTGGGGCGCACGTAGTCGGGCCCGGCGGCGCAGGCCGACAGCAGCAGGGCGGCCGCCAGGGCGAGCAGGGAAGGACGCAGGGGCATGGCCAAGGCGGATGTCGGGAGTGAGCGGGACAGGCTGCACTCTAGTCCGGTCGGCGGACCGCACGCTGACTCGAAAATGACCGTTTTGTCAGTTTGGCGCTGACGGGCCGGGATGCGCCTGGGCAGGGGTGGATCCTGCGACTGCGCGCAGGATGACGGGCGAGAGGATGGCTGCGGGCAGGACGGTCGCCGCGAG
>Ga0207427_100302_pt1 | contig 34490 bp, 13 predicted proteins | sample AraplaCL_Cvi_mMS_FD_184268 | JGI IMG/M metagenome (GOLD analysis project Ga0207427, IMG submission 184268) | Arabidopsis root microbial communities from the University of North Carolina, USA - plate scrape CL_Cvi_mMS (SPAdes) (version 2) | ecosystem: Host-associated > Plants > Roots > Endosphere ... | reverse complement strand
ACAGCCTGGGCCAGCTCCTCCACACGATCGCGTACGCCACGGCCAGCCCCTCGGCGAACCTGGCCGCCGGCACGCTGGCGCAGCTGCGTCCGGCCGCCGACGCGCTGCACGACATCCACGCGTGGAACTACTACGACGCCCAGGGCCGCGTGGTGGCCAACGTCGACGGCGAGGGCTTCCTGACCGAGTACGGCTATGACGCCGACGGCAACCGCGTGCGCACGCTGCGCTACGCGACCAGGGCGCTGGTGGCGCCGCAGTCGATCACCGCGAGCACCACGCTGGCACAGCTGCGTCCCGTCACGTCCGCGCTGGACCACACGACCACGGCCGTCTACAACACGCTCGACCAGCTCACCAGCAGCACCGACGAACACGGCACCCTCACGCAGTACACGTACGACAGCCAGGGCCGCCTGCTGACGACGACCAGCGCGGCCACCACGAGCGACGCGCGCACCGTCACCCAGACCTACGACGTGCAAGGCCGCCTGACGGGCGAGCTCGGCGGCCGCGGCAGCGCGGCGCTCGCCGCGCTGGGCGCCAGCCCCGCGCCCGCGCAGGTGACCGCCGTCTGGGCTGCCTACGGCACCACGTATACCTACGACGCCGCCGGCCTGCGCACGAGCATGACCGACGCTGCGGGCAACAAGACCTTCTACTTCTACAACGCCGACGGTCAGCAGACGTTCGTCGTGAACGGGGCCGGCGAGGTCACCGAGACGCGCTTCAACGGGCGCAACCTGGTCTCGGCCACGATCCGCTACGGGACGCGCATCGCCACGACAGGGCTCACCGGCGGCGCCGATTCGCAGGTCACCGGCCTGGTGACGGCCATCGCCAAGTCGACGCTCGATTCGACCACGAGCGACCTGTACGACGCGCGCGGCGAACTCAACCAGCAGACCGGGCCGACCGGCCGCGTCGACACCAAGGGCTATGACGCCTTCGGCGACGTGACCACCGCCATGACCGTGATCGGACAAGGCGCCAGCGTCAGCAGCAACACGACGTTCGACCGCCGCGGCCAGGTGGTCGGCACGGCCTCAGACACCGCCGGCATCGCCGCGACGACCAGCGAGGTGCGCGACGCGTTCGGCCGCATCACGAGCGCCACCGACGCCAACGGCAACGTCACCACGACCGCCTACGACCGCCTGGGCCGCGCCGTCCAGGCCACGGACGGCATGACCGTCGGCCGCGCCACCACCGGCGCGACCTACGACGCCTTCGGCCGCACGCTCACGACGACCGACGGCACCAACCACGTCACCACCTACACCTGGAACGACGCATCGCTGACCATGGCGATCCGCGCGCCGTCGGGCGCCACCGTCGTCACGACCTTCGACCGGCACGGCGAGACGCTCAACGTGCGCAACGGAGATGGCTTCGCCACGACGACGCAGTACGACCTCGATGGCGACGTCGCGCACACGATCGTCGACTCCGACGCGGGCGGATTGGCGCTGGACACGCGCACCGACTACGACACCGCCGACCGCGTCTACGACACGATCGACGCCAGCGGCCTGAAGACGGTCTACACCTACGACAAGGCCAACCGCGTGCTCACGCGCACGGTCGACTACGGCGGCCAGGCCCTGCAGACGCAATACGTCTACGACGCCAAGGGCCAGGTGATCACGCAGACCGATCCGGACGGGATCGTCACGAAGATCACCTACGACCTCGCCGGCAACGTGCTCACGCGCACCGTCGACCCGACGTCCAGCAACCCGGCCGGACTCAACCTCGTCACGACCTTCACGTACGACAACGTGGGCGACGTGCTCACGCAGACCGACCCGTCGGGCACCGTCACCGCCTACGCCTACGATCACCTCGGCCGCCGTACGAGCATGACGGTCGACTCGCCCAATGGCGGCCTGAACCTGCAGACCCGCTACGCATACGACAAGGCCGGCAACCTCACGCAGAAGACCGACCCTGCGGGCGGCGTGACGCGCTACGTCTACGACGCCGACAACCGCCTGCACTACACGCTGGACGCCGAGAACGGCCTGACCGAGACCGACTACGACGCCAACGGCCGCGTGACGCAGCAGATCGTCTACGCGGCGCGCCAGACGACGATGACCACGACGACCGCGGCCAACGGCACGGTCACCAACACGATGGGCGCCATCGTCACCAGCGCCGCCGATCAGACGACGCTGACCAGCTACGACATCGACGGCCGCAAGGTCATGGTGCAGGTCGACCCGAACGGCCAGAACCTGACGACGCAGTACGCCTACGACAACGCCGGCAACGTCACCCGCGTGACCGATCCCGCCGGCAACGTCACGCGCACCGTCTACGACACGGCCAACCGGGCCGTGTTCGTGATCGACCCGGCCGGCGTGGTCACGCAGACCGCCTACGACAAGGACGGCCGCGTCCGCACCGTCACCACCTACGCCACCGCGCCCACCACCATCAACACCACGGTGGCCTCCAACGGCACGGTCACCACCACCGTCTCGGGCATCACCACCTCGGGCCTGGACCGCATCGCCCAGCGCACCTACGACGCCGCCGGCCGCCAGCTCACCGCGACGGTCATCGACGGCGCCGCGTCGCTCACCACCCAGTACGCGTACGACGCCGACGGCAACGTCACGCGCATGACCGACGCCAACGGCAACGTCACGCTCTACGCCTACGACAATGCGGGACGCCAGCACTTCCGGCTCGACCCGCTCGGCCACCTCACCGAGACCGACTACGACGGCGCGGGCCGCGTCGTCACGCAGATCGCCTACAGCGACCTGCAGGCCGGCGCCATCACGGCCGCGCAGGCCGCCAGCGGCCTGGTCACCACCACCGTCGCCGCGATCACGCCCGACATCGCGTTCGACCAGGTCACGCGCTATGCCTACGATGCCGCCGGCCGCCAGGTGTACGCGGTCGACGCCCTGGGCAACGTCACGCAGAGCCAGTTCGACGCCGACGGCCGCGTGGTCGCGCAGCGCCACTACGCGACGCCGATCGCCCTGCCCACCATCGGCAGCACCGACGGCAAGACGATCACCGTCAGCGGCAGCACCGCCCGCGTGACCGGCTCGGCCTACTACCCGCTCAACACGGCGCACACCTACACCGTGACGGTGCGGGCGCGCCAGGTCAGCGGCACCGGCACGTTCTACGCCGGCGTCGTCACCAAGGACGCGAGCGGCAACGTCCTGACCAACACCAGCGGCACCGGCGGCACGTACTGCTACTGCGCGGGCTCCAAGGTACTGACGCCCGACATGGGCTGGACCACCTTCACCGGCACCATCACCGGCACCTCGCCGGCGTCGACCAACCCGATCAACTACAACGCCTTCTTCGCGGGCTCGACCCAGGTCTCGCCGCTGGTGCTGTACAACTACTACGGCGGCAACGCCGACCCGGGACGCGACGTCGAGATCGACTCGATCTCGATCTTCGACAACACCGCGGGCGTCGCGGTCACCCCCGACTCGGATCTCGCGAGCGGCATGCTCACGCTGACCGACGGCATGGGCGCGGTCGAGAACGTGGCCTCCAGCCCGCGCGCGGCGCTGACGGCCGCCCAGGTCGCGGCGCGCCTGCGTCCGGGCCCCAACGACCAGGTCGTGCGCTACGCCTACGACAAGGACGGCCGCCAGGTCTTTGCGGTCGACGGCAACGGCAGCACCACCGAGACGGACTACGACGCCGCCGGCAACGTCGTCAACAAGACGGTCTTCGCCACGCCGATCGGCCTGCCCACCGCCGGCAGCGCCGACGGCAAGACGATCACCGTCAATGGCAACGCGGCCCAGCTCACCGCCGCGACCTACTACGCGCTCGACACGTCGCACAACTACACCGTCACGGTGCGGGCGCGCCAGGTCAGCGGCACCGGCACGTTCTACGCCGGCGTCATCACCAAGGACGCGAACGGCAACGTCCTGACCAACGTCAACGGCAACGGCGGCACGTATTCGTACTGCGCGGGCTACAAGGTGCTGACGCCCGACATGGGCTGGACGACGTTCACCGGCACCATCACCGGCAGCTACGTGCCGTCGATGACCACGCCGGTCAACTACAACACGTTCATCGCGGGCTCGACCCAGGTCTCGCCGCTCGTCCTGTACAACTACGCCGGCGGCAACGGCGACCCCGGCCGCGACGTCGAGATCGACTCGATCTCGATCTTCGACAACACCACCGGCACCGCGGTCACCACCGACCCCGAGCTCGTCAACGGCGCCGCCGGCTATGTCGACGGCTTCGGCGCGGTCGAGAACGTGGCGTCCACCGTCGACGCCGCGCTCACCGCCGACCAGATCCGCGCCCGCCTGCGCATCAACCTCGCCGCCGACCGCACCACGCGCTACGCGTACGACGCCGCGGGCCGGCCGGTGCTCACCGTCGACCCGACGGGCCAGGTCACCGAGACCACCTACGACGCCGACGGCAACGTGGCCACCACGCGCGCCTACGCGAACACGATCGCGCTGCCGGCCGACCACGCGGCCCCGCTGAGCGCGAGCGCCATCCGCGCCGCCCTGAGCGCCAACGCCACCGCCGACCGGGTCACCCGCAACGTCTACGACGCCGACGGCCGCCTCGTGCTCACCGTCGATCCGTCCGGCGCGGCTACGCAGACCAGCTACGACAACTTCGGCAACGTCACGCAGACGCGCCAACTCGGCACGCCCGTCCCGGGCGGCAAGGCGCTGCAGCTGAACTACGTCTCGGGGACCGACAGCTCCGCCCAGGACGCGCTGGGCACGTTCACCGCCGGCGACGTCGTCACCGTCACCGTGCGCATGTACGCGCCGCTCGGCTCGACAGGCAAGATGTGGCTGACCAACGGCAGCGGCGACGCGGTCAGCACGCAGCTGATCGCCGGCACCGGCGGCTGGGTCACGCTCACGCTGACGCACACCATGGCCACGACCTCGGCCATGTTCGTGCACCTGTACGGCGACCGCGACGGCCCGCACGCGACGCCCGGCACCTATGCGCAATACGCCGACCTGCGGGTCTCGAGCGTCCAGCGCGGCGCCGTCATCGCCGACAACTTCACCAGCATCGCGCTCGGCACCGCCCAGGGGCAGTGGCAGTTCACCGGTTCGCCGCAGCTGACGGTGGCCGCCCCATTGGCGCTCGCCGACTCCGACGCCGACCTGCTCGCCCTGGTCGGCAGCCTGGCCAACGCCGCCACCGACCGCGTCACGCGCTACGTCTACGACGAGGCGGGCCGCTGCGTGCTCACCGTCGACCCGGTGGGCCAGGCCACCCAGACGAGCTACGACGCGGATGGCAACGTCACGCAGACGCGCCAGCTCGCGACGCCGGTGCCCAATGGCGGCGCGCTGCGCGTCAACTACGTGGCGGGCACCAACAGCAGCGCCGGCATCGCGCTGGGCACGTTCGCCATCGGCGACGTCGTCACCGCCACCGTGCGCTTCCGCGGTCCCACGAGCTCGACGCACTCGATCGGCGGCCGCATCTACGTCGGCGACGGCACCAACCCCGGCGCCTACAGCCCGCAGACCACGACCACCGGCGGCTGGCAGACCATCACCACGTCGTTCACGATCACCGCCGCCAACGCCGGCACGATCTACGCGCTCGTCTACGGCAACCGGGACGGCACGCCCCAGGACGGCGACTACATCGCCTACGACGACCTCGTCGTGACGAGCCAGCAGAAGGGCCTCGTCTACTCCTCCTCGTTCAACAGCCTGACGCCCGGCCAGGGGATCGGCCAATGGCGCGTCGACGCCAACGAGTACCTGGTCAACTTCAACCCGGCCGACGCCGGCACCGACGCCCAGCTGGCGACGTTCGTCAACGCCAACATCGACAACGCGCGCGACCGGGTCACGAGCTACTTCTACGACGCCGCCGGCCGCCAGGTCTACCAGGTCGACGGCCGTGGCTACGTCACCGAGACGCGCTACCAGCCCGGTCACACGCTGACCATCCGCTATGCCACGCCGCCGTCGCTCGGCGCCAGCCCCACGCTGGGCAGCATCGCCTCGGCGCTCGCGGGCATCCCGAGCCTGACCACCAACCAGTACTACGACGCCGACGGCAACAAGACCGATTTCATCGACGCGAGCGGCGTCGTGTCGCGCAACTTCTACGACGGCCTGGGGAACCTGACCTCCCACGTCGACGCGTACGGCCACGCCGAGCAGACGACGACGGCCTACACGTACGACGCCGCCGGCCGGGTCCTGACCACGACGGTCGCGCAGGGCACCGCCGCCGCGGCCACCACCGTCAACACGTACGACGCGTTCGGCGCGCTGCTCACGCAGGTCTCCGCCGAAGGCTACGCGCTGGCCAACAGCGACAGCGCCTGGGCGCAGGCCACCCGCTCGGCGCTGCACTATCCGACGGCCGCCGCCTCCCTGACGGCGGCGCAGAAGACGGCGCTGATGGCGCTGTACACCACGCGCTACGTCTACGACCTCGACGGCCGCTCGACCACCACCACCAACGCGCTAGGCGCCACCACCACCACGACGTACGACGCCTTCGGCGACGCCGTCAAGGTCGTCGACCCGCTGGGCAACGTCGGCTACTTCTACTTCGACGCGCTGGGCCGCGTCACGCTGCAGGCCGACCCGCTGGGCAACCTGACGCAGACGACCTACGCCACCGGCTTCAGCGACAAGGTCGCCAGCGTGCGCCGCTACGCGATCGCCGCCACGCCCGGAACGTTCTCGATCGGCACGCCGCCCACGCCGACCACGAACCCGCAGGACGCCGTCACCAGCTACACCTACGACGCCGACGGCCGCATCCTGTCCACGACCGACGGCGCCGGCACCGAATCGGTCAAGTACCGCGTCGTCCTCGGCGGCGCATTCGACATCTTCGACAAGGTCGTCACCAACAAGGTCGGCGGCGCCTCCACCTTCCTGTACGACCAGGACGGCAACGAGACCTCCGAGACGCTGCCGGTGGTGAGCGCCGGCGGCGTGGCCGTCTCCAACACGTACGCGTACGACGGCTACGGCAACCGCACGCAGAGCATCGAGGGCGTCAACCTGGCGACCGGCGTCGCGCTGCCCGAGGCCCGCACCACGCAGTACCGCTACGACGCGATGGGTCGCGTGGTCGCGCGCGTGGGCACCGCCTACATCGCGGCCGACGGCAGCACCGTCACCCCGATCGACAGCACCACCTACGACGCGCTCGGCCGAGTCATCGAGACCCGAACCAACGCCAGCGCCACCACCACCGACGGCGGCAAGACCTACACCGCCACCGGCGGCTCCCGCACGCTCAACTACTACGACGCGGCCGGCAACCAGGTCATGCGGGTGGCCGCCGACGGTGCGATCACCACGCAGAGCTTCACGGCCACCGGCAAGGTCTTCCAGAGCAGGGCCTATTCGACGCCGCTGAGCGCCGGCACGCTCGCAGGCCTGGTCGCCGGTGGCCCGCAGCCCAGCGTGACGCCGGCGATCTTCACCGATCGCGTCACGACCTACGCCTACGACGCGCTGGACCGCCTGGTCACCACGTCGCTCGACGCCGTCGTCACCTGGCAGCAGGTCCCCGTGCAGCCGCTGCAGGGGCAACTGCCCACGAACGACATCAACCTGACCGGCGACGGTCTGGCCATGCAGCACACGCAGACGATGCAGACGCTCGTCTACGACGCCGATGGCAACGTCGTGCAGCAGATGGACGGGCGCCAGAACAGCACCTACAACTACTACGACGCGGCTGGCCGCAAGGTGCTGTCCATCGACCCGGACGGCTACGTCACCGCGTGGGACTACAACAGCGTCGCCATCAACGGTGCGACCGTCTACAACACGTTCGACAGCCCCATCCAGCAGGTGCAGTACGCCGCGCAGATGGCGGCCGGCACCTGGGCGCGCCAGGGCGACACGAGCGTGGCCAACGCCAACCTGCGCACGCCCGCGGCGCTGCGTGCCGCCGTCGCCGCCCTGGCCCTGCCCACGCAGACGGCCAACCGAGTCACGCAGTACGTGCGCGACACCGCCGGCCGCGTCACGCAACAGCGCGTGCTCGGCAGCGCCTACACCTACGTGTCCGACAAGGTCGACGCGAACGCCACGGACGGAACGACCACGCAGGGCACCGCCGACGCCGTCAGCGACATGCAGTACGACGGCCTGGGCAACGTCACCCAGTCCACCCAGCAGGTCGGTGCGGGCAATTCCGTCACCACCAACTTCACCTACGATGCGCTCGGCCGCAAGACCAGCGAGATCGATCCCGCCTACAAGGACTACAACGGCAACTCGGTGCGTCCGGAGACGGATACCGTCTACGACGCGCTCGGCAACACGGCCTCCACGACGCAGCTCGGCTCGGCCGGTGGCCCCGCCAACCGCAAGACGACCTACACCTACGACGCCAACGGCAACCTGGCGACACAGACAGATGCCGCGGGCAACGTCACCACCTCCACGCTCGACGCGATGGGTCGGGTGGCGCGCGTCAGCGTGCAGGGCATCGCCGTCGTGCAACCGGTATTCAACAGCGACGGCAGCCTCGCGTTCAACACCGACAGCACCGGCAGCACCAAGACCCAGTCCGGCACGCCGCCGGCCGTCGTCACCACGTTCACCTACGACGCCATGGGCCGGCAGGTCTCCCAGACCGACCTCGGCACCGGCCAGATCCAGTTCACGAAGTACGACGTCTTCGGCGACATCACCGACAAGGGCATCGGCTCGTCCGCCACGGGGGTCGTCTACCAGGAGCACAGCACCTACAACGTGCTGGGCAAGGTCGAATCCAGCACGACGGGCGACGGCGCGACGAAGTTCTACGTCTACGACGCCAACGGCAACACCACCCGGCAGATCAGCTCGAACTCGATCGACCTGAGCGTGGCCGGCATGACGATCGCCAAGCTGATCGATCCGACCGCCGCGGGCTACATCGGCACGTCCGTGGCGCAGACCTACAGCGTCTACGACAAGCGCAACAACCTGATCCAGACGGTCGAGGCGAAGTTCACGTACCAGAGGGATGCAGCGTCTGAAAGCGCGGCGTACACCGAGACCCAGGTCGCGCCGTACAGCGGCATGGGGCTGGTGACGCCGGGCAGCTCGCAAACGGTGGCGGGCGGCAGCAACCCGCAGAACGTCTCGCTGTCGTCCAGCAGCGGAACGACCATGGCCGCGGGCAGCGGCATCTCCATCACCGACGGCACCTACCAGACGGCGTCGTACACGAGCTCGCCTGCCACCGTCGCCGCAGTCTCGTACCCGCTCGCCTCCGTGTCGGTCAGCGGCATCGGCCACCGCGACTGCGGCCTGTTCTATCCGCCGGCCACCATTCCCAACGGCACCTACCGCGCCATCAACGACGCGGGCAGCGTCCTGTTCACGTACTCCAAGATCGACGCTACCGCCGGCCCCACCGCCATGGTGTACACGCCGGTGTACTTCCAGCTGCAGGTCGGCAGCCAGTGGGTCACCGTGGCCACGATCACGAACGTCCGCCAGGCCTACAACATGTCGGGCGAGCCGGCGTTCAACAACACGACGACCGTCACCAACAACGTCGGTTTGCTGCTGACCGGCCTGACCGCGACCAACGTCCAGGCCTATCTCAACTACGGCACGCCCAACCAGCAGGCGTTGGCCATTTCGCCCGCGCCGGCCTGGGGCGGCGGAACCGCGGCCAACGCCTACGTCGTCGCGGCGCCGTCGTCGTCGGGCACGGTGACCGTCTTCAACCTCAGCGCCGACGGCACGCGCACGAATGCGTCGTCGTACGCCGCGACCGTATCGAGCACCAACGTTTCGATCAGCGCCGTGAAGTCTCCCCTGGACGGCGCGGACGCCTGGGTGAGCTATGGCTCGCCTTCCGCGCCTACCATCGTCTTCAACGGCGACGCGGCCGGCGGCGCCGGCGGCACGTTCTACTACCGCTCCGTCAACACCACCGGTGCGTGGACGGCGGTCACGATGGCCGGCAACAGTGCCAACGTCGCCGGCCTCGGCAACGGCGACTACGACTTCCGTCGGAGCACGGGCCGCGACGGCAGCATCGAGCTGCGTGGCAGGTTCAACGTCACCAGCGGCAACGTCTCTCTCAGCGGCTCGCGGGTCGGCGTCTACCAGGATGTCGCACCAAGGGTGTCGCTCGATCTGTCGACCGCCAAGCAGATCACCCCCAAGCCGGGCCAATACACGCTGATCCTGAAGGTTCTCAAGGACGGCAACGTGGTGTTCACGGACACGATACCGACGATCAGCGTCGACCCGGCGGTCAACAACGGCATGCCGACGTCGTACGCACTGTCGAGCACCGAGCTGGCGGCGCTCAACTCGCAGCCGTGGAACAACCCGAACTACAGTTATTCCTACGACCTCTACGCGAACGTCAGCGGCGCGCGCGCCCAGTACGTGGGCAATGGCAGCGGCACGTTCACGCTGGGCTTCAACAGCGCCCAGACGTCGGTCAACGCGCCGACGTACTTTCAGCCGATCGCCAGCCTGAGCTTGCCGGCGGACATGGCGCTGGGCGGCACCGTCAAGCTGACGAGCAAGGACGGCTCGACGACCTATCTTTCCGGCACGCTGGGCAACGATTGGCGAGTCACCACCGGCGCCTATGGCAACGCCGTGGCGACGACGCCGCTGACCGTCGACCTGAGCCAGTGGCTCGTCACCGACGGTTCGCAGGTGCAGAAGCAGTACACGTTCAGCTATTCGCTGCCCAACAGGACGTTCTCGTGCACGCTGACCATGACGGCGCAGGGCGCGGTCTCCGCGACCGACGTCCAGGAGGTCATCAACAAGCCGCTGATGACACTGTCGCTGCCGGGCGCCGCCAAGATCCTCATCACCTACGGCAGCCTGCCGTCCACGGCGACGATCAATGGTTCGTCGGGCACGTGGGACGTGTCCGGCATCGCCAGCACCAATCCGACGGCCTACAGCTACCAGGCGTTGGACGCGTCCGGCAATCTGATCGCCACCATCGGCAGCGGTAGCGGCTCGTTCCACCTGGACGGCGCCGGCAACCTCCTCGTGGACAACAAGCCGTCGCCCACGCTGGTCTTCAACGGCATCCCGACCTATCCGTCGTTCGACCTGGGAACCAAGACGCTCGTCGTCACCGGCGTGGCGAACACCGCGGTGCCGCTGCCGGACAACAACTCGTGGCTGTTCACGCCGATCGGCGTGGCCGATGGCACCTATGTGTTGACGTACACCGGCAAGGACAGCGAAGGCTTCGTCACGACCAGCGGCAAGGTGACGCTCACCATGTCCAACGGCATCGCCAGCTACTCGAACCAGCAGCCCGACATCCAGCCGCTGTACCTGACCGGGCCCAAGGGCTACAAGGTGGACGGCTCGCAGATGACCGTCTCGCTGCCGACGGTCCTGGTGGGGGCGGTACCGCAGCACCCGTACACCGCCACGTTGTCGGGCCAATGGTCCGATCGCCGCAACGCGATGGTGTTCACGTGGATCCCTCCGGGGGAAGCCCCGTCGCTGACGCCACTCACCATGTCGATGTCCTTCCTGGACGCCAGCGGCCAGTTGTACGTGAACCAGTTCGGCTCGAAGTTCGTCGTCAACGGCACGATCACCCTGGGTGCGAGCGCGACGACCGAACCCGTGCTGACCCAGAGCCTCCTTCACGACACTCCGAGCGCGGAGGTCAATCACCACCAGTCGTACAACGCCTTCGGCCAGGTCGCCAGCCAGTGGGACGACATCACCATCGACAACGCCAAGCGGGTCGCCAAGGACTTCGGCGAGACCGCCAACACGGACAACGTCGTCACCCACCTGTACTACGACACGCGCGGCGACCTCATCGAGAAGGACGACCCGGAGACCAGCGTCACCGACACCCACGGCGTGCGCACCCGCGTGCAACCGAAGACGAGCTACGGCTACGACCTCCTGGGCCGCCTGACGATGACCGTCGACGCGAACGGCAACGCCACCCGCCAGAGCTACACCGGCGGCACGCAGCAGGCCAGCATCCAGTGGAATCCCGCCCATTGGGATTCCGCCGCCGGCGCCTGGGCGTACGAAGGCAAGACGCAGACGTCCTACGACATCCTCGGCTCGGTGCGGCAGACCGCCATCGACATCACCGACGCCACGCACCAGCAGGTGATCAAGCAGGATACCGACATCCTCGGCAACCTGGTCACCGTGACGCAGCTGGGCATCACCCGTGCGGCGCAGTTCACCAATGGCCAGGCGATCTTCAACATCGTCGGCAACCAGATCGTCGACACCTACAACTATGACGCGTTCGGCCGCCGCATCGCGCACAAGGACAACTACGGCTGGTACGACTTCACGTCCTACGACACGCTGGGCCGGGTCAAGCAGACGATCTCCGACCAGGGCCGCAAGACGAACTACACCTACCAGTTCGTCGCACCCACCTCGGGCTTCTTCCAAGGGGCAAACGGCGCGTCCACCGGCGGCTGGCGCCTGACCACGTCCAACGCCGACGGCACCTCCACGGTCGACGACACCAACTACTTCAACCAGACGACCCGACACGTCGACGCAGGCGGCGACGTCAGCGTCTACACCTTCAACTTCGCCGCGCACCTTTCGCTGCAATCGACCACGTTGTCTGCCCAGCACACGCTGGACACCAAGAACGCGGCGAACCCCAACGGCGTCACGTCGACGACGCTGAAGTACACCTACGCCGACAACGGGGACATCCTCAGCGTGCTCGATACCGGTGCCGGCACGCTGTCGGAATACGGGTACGACGACGCCGGCAACCGCACGTTCGAGGCCTACGGCAACGTGGACAGCAACGGCAAGATGCAGACCACGACCGAGTCGGCCACGATCCAGTACGACGAATCCGGCCGCATGCACCGCGTGATCGACAACGGGGTCGACGTGTCCTACGAATACGATGCCGTGGGCAACCGCCGGCGCGTACTCGCGCAGTACAACTACCTCAGCGGTGGCCTGCTGCACACCGACGATCTCTGGTACACGTACGACGACGCCAACCGCTTCACGACGTCGATGGGCTCGCTCGACGCCGTCGGCGGCAACATCGGCGCCGGCAAAAACGGCGCGATCATCACCTATGACGTACGAGGCGACCGCGTCAGCGCCCAGGACCCGCTGAGCAGCGCATCGCACGGCGCCATGCAGACCTACAGCTACACCGTCGACGGCTTCCTCGAGACCACCTACGTCAATGGCCAGGTGGCCAACACGCGCATCAACGACGCACTCGGCCGCACGCTGGACAACGTCACCTCGACGTACGGCACCGGCGGCGCCAGGACGGATCACCACCAGACGTCGAACTACGACCGGGACAACCGGATGCAGTCGCAGACGGACGAGACGGGCACGACCAACTACGCGTACTTCAACACGACCTACGTGGAAGGTGCGGGCAGCCAGGCCGCCACCAGCGCGTCGGGCAACGGCCAGCTCGCCTCGGTGTCGAACGGCTCCACGACGACGTCCTACACGTACACCCTGTGGGACAGCGCGGACCAGCTCTCGATCAAGGTCGTCAACACCAACGACTCGAGCAACAACAGCACCACCACGGAAACCTACAACGCCGAAGGCTTCCTGGTGCAGGCCGAATCGGGCACGCCTGGCAAGACGAACTACGCCAAGACGAACTACACACTGAGCTCCACCGGCCTGGTGATGTCGCGCCAGCAGGTCACGGGGGCGAACCAGGGGATCACCGACAACCACTACTACTACTACGCCGCCGGCCGCACGATCGGCGACGTCTCGGACTCCACCACGAAGGACGCCGTCGGCATGTCCTACGCGGAGCAGTGGGCCACGGTAACCAAGAAGGGCGTCATCGACACCTCGCAGTACAAGACCGACAAGCCGGTGGACGCAGCCGACTTCGACCAAAGCTACCAGCCGATCAACGCGAGCTATCCCGCGGCCACGCCGACCACCTACACGGCGCACAACGGCGACACGCTGCGCAGCATCGCCCGCACGGTGTGGGGCGACGCCGATATGTGGTACCTGATCGCCCAGGCCAACAACCTGTCGGCCTCCACGTCGCTGGTCGCGGGTCAGATCCTGACGATCCCGAACAAGGTCGCCAACGTCCACAACAACGCCAACACGTTCAGGCCGTATGACCCGAGCGAGGCGATCGGCCACATCGACCCGACCCTGCCGCCGCCTCCGGCGCCGGCCGCGAACAAGGGTTGCGGCACGATCGGCATGATCATCATGGTGGTCGTGGCGGTCGTGGTGACGATCTACACCGCAGGCGCGGCGGCCGAGCTGCTCGGTGCCGCGATGACGACGGCGGCGGGCGCCTCCGGCGCGGCGGCGGTCGGCGGTGCAGCGCTCGCGGGCGGGGGTGGGCTGGTCGCCGCTGCCGGTGGGGGCTTCATACTCGGCTCCGCGACGGCCACGGCCGTCGCAGCAGCCGCCATCGGCGGCGCAGTCGGGTCCATCGCCAGTCAGGCCGTAGGCGACCTGATGGGCAACACCAAGGGCTTCAGCTGGAAGCAGGTCGCCACGTCGGCCGTCGGCTCGGCCATCACTGCTGGCGTGGGCGCTGCGTTCGCCCCCGCCGCGCAAACCGTTGGCAACGAAGCCGCAAAGCAGTCGCTGACCGGTTCCGTCTCTGTCGCCACCCGGGCGGAGCAGGCGGGCCTCGCCGTCGCGCAAGCGGTGACGTCAAGCGCTGTCGGGCAGTTGGTCAAGGGCGAATGGAGTTGGCGACAGATCGCAGCATCGGCCGTCAGCTCTGCCGCCGGCCAGGCGGCCGGTGCGGCAATGTCCTCGGCTGTGGGCATGATGACAAGCGACGAGTTGACGAGGAGCTTCGCGCAGAAGCTCGGCTCCAATCTCGGCGGCGCCTGGGCATCGCAGCAGGTGTCGGCGACAGATCCTCGCTATACCAAGGCTCGTACAAGCTCGTTGTTTGCCAACGCGCTGGGCCAGGCCATCGGTGACACGATCGCAGACACGTTTGTCCAATCGCCGGACGTGCCGAACAAGGCTCAAGAAGACTTCCAACACGCAGAGCACATGGCGGCGAATGATCAGGAAGACGCGGCGGCAGAGTCCGCACGAGAACTCAGCCGGTTTGCCCAAGGCGTGGCGATGAACCAGACGCCGGGCGGCCAAGCCGCCAGCGTCGATCCGTTGCTGTCCACCGCAATGTCGCGAGATCCCTCGACGCCGAGGCAGCCCCAGGTTTCGCCGTACTGGAGGCCAGGATCCAAACTGCCGATGTTCGCGCAGTACATCGACACCCCGATGGACGCCGATGGCAATCCGATCGACGCCTTCCGGCCGGGCCAGGCTGCGAGCGACGCCACTCCCGTATCGCAGGCCGTCCGCAACGCGATTCTCGGTTCTCCGTCCGGCAACAGCGTGATGTTCGCGAACTCGGGCGCCGCCAGTTCGACGGTGTTCGATTGGGACGCGGCCCTGTCGAACAACGCCTTCGACATTCCCGGTCTTGCCGCTCCGGGCGCTAGCGGTCCCATTGGCATTCCTTTCTCCGACGACGCGACTGTCAACGCCTTCCTGAACGCCCGCTTGAACGGAACGGCCAAGGCCGTGGATCGACCCGGTTCGATGATCGATTCCGATTTCCGCGCGAGCGAGCTCGTTTATCGACAAGATCAACAGGACGACATCGACGACCTGGCCGAGGCAAATCGCAAGGAATTCCTGACGCCTCGGAACGCTCGCTCGCCTCAAGGGCCTTTCCGATTTCATGACACGCCGATGCCGCATGCTCCGGCGGCACCGCTGGCGGGAATTCCCCAGATCACGGTGGACGATGACCCACTGATGCAACCCCATCCCGAGTGGGCCCTCGACGATGCCGCGTTGCTTCATGCCATGGACGCACAGAACAACTCGCCCGCACCCACGGCTAGCGCGTCAAACGTTGATCTTTCGAATTATCCGAAACTTGTCTTGCCGGCAGGTGGAATGTTCGGCAGAAGCAACGCAGTGCTTGCCAATCGCTGGAATGCCGAGCGGTTCGACCTGGTCTACGCTGCTGATCAGGCCGGCATTGATGCAGGTACCCTGGCGGCCATTGCGAATCTCGAATCCGGCTTCGATCCCACGGCGCGACCAATCTCGGCCAGGCATCCGGAGCTGAATGTCATCAGGCAATTCGACGGTCAAATGGCCATGTCATCCGCCTATGGCGTAGGTCAGATCATCGACTCGACCTGGACTGGCTTGCTGAACACCAATGGGCCCGACTATGACGTCCCCGGGGCGGGTCACCTCAATGTCGGGCAAGCAAACGCATTCCGGACCGATGTCGGGCTGCAATGGGCAATGTTCGCTGAATTGACTGCGCACAACATCGCCGTCGGCCAGAGTTTGGGAGGACCCGATGACATCGCAAATGTATATGCGATGCATAATCTAGGGGAGCCTGTCGGCCCGCGATTCCTTAGGGGCTTGGCCAGCAGCCCCGACGCATCGGTATCGACAGTTCTGTCGACCAGCATTATTTCCAGAAATGCTTCGCTCTATGGTGATGGCTCGATCTCCATCCGACAGGCGTATCAGAACATGTCAAACTACATGAATACGGGGGCGCCTTTTATTCAGGACGCGCGAAACATTCAGCATCCATCAAAGCACTAAGATGAGACTAGCTCTTAGGTTCGTTGCGATTGCTTGGATGGCAATTGCATATACAAGCGCCGTTGCGCAAGGAATAGCCCCGGACGGGGCCTACTCATCACCGGGGGCTTCTCTGCAAGTGATCGTTCTGGACGACTCGGCCGGAACCACAATTGCGAGTACCACGGTTGTGCGAGGTCAATGCACAGGTACTGTGTCTGGCAAAGCCACGGTGACTGGACATACCTTGAAGATCACGCCATCAAGTAACCCACTATCCGCTTGTCGCGTCATTGCAGAGTTCGATGCCAAGTGGAATCAAGTCACTCTTCGCGAAAACGATGCCTGCTACACATTCCATGGCGCATCGTGCGGCTGGGAGGGGCAAAAGGTAAGTAGAGTTCTGCTCGTGAAATAGGACGTCAGAAAGTCAAGGCATCTGCCATATTTCAGCTTACGCGAATTTGGCGGTGCGCGACAGCAGATACTGAGTCACTTCCCGATGCAGAACCGCCCGAAGATCTCCCCGAGCAGATCATCGGCGGTGAACTGGCCCGTGATCTCGCTCAATGCGCCGTGTGCGAGGCGCAGTTCCTCGGCGAAGAGATCGAGCGCCGCATCGCGCTGATCGGCGTGCGACTGCGCGAGCTGTAAGTGATCGTCCGTACGGGCGAGCGCCTGCACGTGACGCGTGCGCGCGATGAACACGCCATCGGGCACATGCGCCGCGCCGGCGCGTTCGAGCAGGGCGTCGCGCAGCGCGTCCAGGCCGTCGCCCGTCTGGGCTGAGAGGGCAAGGGCGCCGGCGGGCAGTGCGTGGTCGGGCGCGAGGTCGCGCTTGTTGTAGACATGCAGCGGCTCGGCCGCGTGCGCGCGCGCGAGCGCGTCGGCGATCGCGGCGTCGTCGGCCTGCGCTGCCGGATCGTCCGCGCGGCTCAGGTCGTGCAGGAACAGCACGGCGTCGGCGTCGGCGATCGCCTGCCAGCTGCGTTCGATGCCGATGCGCTCGACCTCGTCGCTGGCCTCGCGCAGGCCCGCGGTGTCGATCACGTGGATCGGCACGCCGTGGATCTGGATCGTCTCGGTGATGCGGTCGCGGGTGGTGCCGGCGATGGGCGTGACGATGGCCAGCTCGGCGCCGGCCAGCGCGTTCAGCAGCGAGCTCTTGCCGACGTTGGGCGCGCCGGCGAGCACCACGCGCAGGCCCTCGCGCAGCAGCGCGCCCTGGCGCGCGCGCGCCATCACGGCCGCGAGCCGCGCGCGGATGTCGGCCAGCTGCGCGCGGGCGCCGGCCTTCTCGAGGAAGTCGATCTCCTCTTCGGGAAAGTCCAGCGTCGCCTCGACCAGCATGCGCAGGTGCACGATACATTCGGCCAGCGCCGTGATCTCCCGCGAGAACGCGCCCGCGAGCGAGCGCCCGGCCGAGCGTGCGGCGGCCTCGGTGCTGGCGTCGATCAGGTCGGCGACGGCCTCGGCCTGGGCGAGGTCGAGCTTGTCGTTGAAGAACGCGCGCGCCGTGAACTCTCCCGGATTGGCCAGGCGCAGCCCGATGCCGCGGCCGGCCTCGAGGCAGCGCGCGAGGATCAGCTGCAGCACCACCGGCCCGCCGTGCGCCTGCAGCTCCAGCACGTCCTCGCCGGTGTACGAGTTCGGCGCGGGGAAGTGGATCGCCAGGCCCTGGTCCAGCGCCTGGCCGCTGCCATCGAGGATCGGCCCGTAGTGCGCCACGCGCGGCGTCAACGGCTTGGCACAGAGCGCCGCGATCAGTGTCGACAGATCCCTGCCCGACGCCCGCACGATGCCGACCGCGCCGCGGCCCGGCGCCGTGGCGATGGCGACGATGGGGTCGGTCAGGTGGGCGAGGTCGGTGGCGGCGTTCATCAGGGCTCGATTGTCGCCCGCGCCCCTCGCGGACGCTGCGCTACAGTGTCTTTGAGGGAGGCAATGACATGACAATCAATCCGGTCACGACCGCCATCGTGTTCGCCGCAGTGGGGAGCGTCGTCACTTTGGGCGTGCTCAGGATCATGGGAAACCGCGAGCAGACGGCCGACATCGTCGGTGCCAGCGTCGCCGGCGCGCTGGCTTCGATGATCCCGACGGTGGGCGGTCCGGTATCGCTGCTCGTGACGCTGGGCGTGCTGTACTGGCGCCGGGTCGCGGAACTGCGCGACATCGCGATCGCGGTCGCCGTGGCGCGGCTGGCCATGGTGCCCGCACTGCTGGCGCTGCGCGTGGCCCATTGAAAACGCCGCGATCGGCTGTCGTCGATCGCGGCGTCGGATGGAAAGCGAGGCGGCCTCAGCCCTTGACGATCTTGGCGTCCGTGGCCTTCAGGCCCTTGGCCTTCTCGCCTTCGATGCCGCGGTTGATCATCCACTGCTGCAGGATCGTCAGCGCGTTGTTCGTGACCCAGTACAGCGTCAGGCCGGCCGGGAACGAGAACAGCGCGGCGCTGAAGGCCAGCGGCATCAGCCACATCATCTTGGCCTGCACCGGGTCGGCCGGCGTGGGCTGCAGCGAGACCTGGATCAGCGACGTGGCCGTCATCAGGATCGGCAGGATGGCGTACGGGTCCATGATGGACAGGTCGTGGATCCAGCCCATCCAGGGTGCGCCGCGCATCTCGGCCGACGACGTGAGCACCGTGTACAGCGCAATGAAGATCGGCATCTGGATCAGGATCGGCAGGCAGCCGCCGAGAGGGTTGACCTTCTCCTCGCGGTAGATCTTCATGATCTCCTGCTGCTTTTGCTGCGGGTTGTCCTTGTAGCGGACGTTCAGCTCCTGGATGCGCGGATTGACGGCCTTCATCTTGGCCATCGAGCGGTACGCGTTGGCGTTCAGGCCGTAGAACGCGATCTTGAGCAGCACCACCAGCGCCACGATCGACCAGCCCCAGTTGCCGATCACCGTGTGGATCTTGCTCAGTAGCCAGAACAGCGGCTGGGCGATGATCTTCAGGCGGCCGTAGTCCTTGACCTGCTCGAGGTTGGGCGCGAGCGGGGCCAGCAGCTTTTCTTCCTGCGGGCCGGCGAACAGCGTGGCCTTGACCGTCTGCGTGCCGCCCGGGGCCACCGTGCCCACCGGCGTGAACATCGCCGTGAAGTAGGTGACCTGGCCGTGCACGCTCGCGTCGAACTCGCCCACGCTGTAGCTGCGCGACGTGCCCGGCGCCAGGATCCAGGCCGACGAGAAGTAGTGCTGGATCATCGCGATCCAGCCGTTGGTGGTGGCGTCCTTCTGCTCGAGCGCGCTCGTGCCCTTGGCCTTGGCCTTGGAGATGTCGGAGAAGTCGATCTTGTGGAAGGTGTCGTCGCGGTAGACCGCCGGGCCCGTGTACGAGCTCGGGCCGTTCAGGTAGCCGCCCGCGGGCATGCGGCCGTCGCGCACCAGCTGCAGGTACAGGTCGGGCTTGATGGGCGCGCCGGAGTGGTTGACGATCTCGTGCGCTACGTCGACGGCGTAGCTGCCGCGATGGAACGTGTAGGTCTTGACCAGCTGCACGCCGCCCACTTCGGGCGACTCGAAGCGCACGACCAGGTCGTTCTTGCCGTCGGCCAGCGTGCGCTCGGTGCTCGCCAGGCGCATCACGTTGTGCGCCAGGGCCTCGCCGGGCAGGCCCGCCAGGCCCGTCTGGGCGGCGTAGAACTGCGTGCTGTTGGTGTCGAACACCTTGACGTCCGTCTTGGCCGGCACCGGGTCGTGGATGCCGACCAGCGCCTTCATCTGGCGCCAGATCTCGCTGTGGTTGTCGACTTCCTGGTACTTGAGCAGGTCGAGGTCGACCAGGTCGCCGCCCAGCGTGTTCAGGCGCGCCTTGACGACGTCAGTCTGGATCGTGACGTCCTCGACCGGCAGGTTCACCGCAGCCGCCGACGCGGCCCCCGACGCCGGCGAAGCGGCGGCCGCGGCGAGCACGGCGTTGTCGACGACCGGCGCGGAGGCCGACGGCCCGGCCGCGACAGGCTTGGTGGCCGCGGGCTTCGGGGCCAGGAACGACGAGTCCCCGTGATAGATGCGCCACTTGTCGTAGAGCATCAGCAGCGACATCATCAGGACGACCAGCAGCAGGGTGCGGCGGAATTCGGTCATGTGGGAGTGTTCGAGAAGTTTGTCTTGTCGGCCGCGGTCGTCGCGGGCGGTGCGGAGCCGGAATCACCGTCCAGCAGTCCGCTGAACAGGCCCGCAGGTGGGGTCGCCCTGGTTCGGTTCCAAGGCATATTGTCAGGGACCTCGTCGCAGCCGCCGTGACACCACGGGTTGCAGCGCAGGATGCGCCAGCCGGCCAGCCCGGTCCCCACGATCGCGCCGTGCCGGTCCAGCGCCTGCATCGCGTAGGCCGAGCAGCTCGGCGTGAAGCGACAGCTCTGGCCGACCCACGGGCTCAGCACGAGGCGGTACGCGCGCACCAGGCCGATCAGCGCCGCACGCGGCAGGCGCCACAGCGCGTTCAGGCCGCGCATGACGAGCCCTGCGCGCCGCCGTCGGGCGCCGCTTTCGGCGTCGACCTGGCCTTCGAGGCCTTGGCCGGCTTGCCGTCCACCGCGCCGGGCGGACGCGGCTTGACGCGATCCCGCTCGCCGCGCACGGCACGCTCGAACAAGGCGCGCAGTTCCTCCCGCGCCGCCTTCTTCAGGGCGTCGGAGGCCGCGCTCGAAAACTGCTTCGCGTCGAACGGTTTGCGCTGGCGCACCACCCACAGGCCGGGCTCGAGCTGCGGCGCGCAGGCAGCGGCGATGTGGCGGATCTGGCGCTTGACCAGGGTACGCGTGACGGCCCGGCGCGCATGGCGCTTGGGCACGACCAGGCCCAGCCAGCGGTCGGGACCGGCGGCCGGCGTCGGGGTTTCCACCATCGCGCCCGGGCACTGATCGTGCAAGTCGTCCACATCGGTGACCGGCAATTCCGGCCGGCCTGTGGATAACTCTGTAGACAAGCTGGCGGTAACCGGTGCATGGACGGCGTCGCCACCGACGCTGGGCGCAGGGGAGACCCCGGACTCGGGCGCCGCGGCTTCCGGCGGCCGCCGCAAAGGCAGCGGCCGGCCCACCAGGTGGTGGACGGCGAAATGGGGGCTGCGCAGACGCATCGGCGTCGCGAGCACGCGCACGTAGTCCGCCGGCCGGACGATGCGGCCGAGCAGCGGGGAATCGTGGTCGCCTGCGGTCATGGCCGCCGGCCGGGTGTGACGCGAAGCAGGAATACGAGGCACGATCGGGGCGGCGCTCCCACGAGGGAAACCTGCACCCGGGCATCGGCAGCGGCGCGGGCCGCTGCGCAACTCCTGATCGGCGAAGCGTTCAGTCCGGCGTCTGGAATCAGACGGCCAGACGCTTGCGACCCTTGGCGCGACGCGCGGCGATGACGCTGCGGCCACCACGGGTCTTCATGCGAACGAGGAAGCCGTGCGTGCGGGCGCGGCGGACTTTGGAGGGCTGGTAGGTACGCTTCATGATGGAAATTCTCCGGCGAACCCGCGATTAGATCAGAGAAAGCTCTTGTGAGTCAACGACTTGCCACGTGCGGCCGTGCGATGCGGGGGGATTGACCGCGCCGTTCTTTCTGTGGATAACCATGCCTTCGCGCCTGAAGTCACGGGTAGAATCGGTTGGCTTGAGAAGAACTTGTCCACAATGTCCGTAGACCTTTGGCACCGGAGTTGCGAACGCCTCGCGACCGAGCTGCCCGAACAACAATTCAGCACCTGGATCCGGCCGCTGCCGCCGGCCGATTTCACCGACGTGGGTGACGGCGCGGTCGCGCTCGTGCGCGTCCCCAACCGCTTCAAGCTCGACTGGATCCGCTCGCAGTACGGCTCGCGCATCGAGTCCGTCCTGACGGAACTCGCCGGCAAGCCGGTCAAGCTCGAGCTGGCGCTCGCCCCGCGCGAGATGCCGCCGCCGGGCCACGCGTCCATCCCGGCCGGCAGCGGCTTCATCACCGCCCAGCCGCCGCAGCGCATCGGCGCCGTGTTCGACCAGGCGCTGGCCCCGGCCGGGCCAGGCGCGGCCAACGGCCATGCCAGCGCGGTGAGCGCCCCCGTCCAGCCGCGCCCCATGCACGCGGCCCCCGCGCTGAACTCGCACCGCCTGAACCCGGCGCTGACCTTCGACACCCTCGTGGCCGGCCGCGCCAACCAGATGGCGCGCACCGCGGCGCTGCACGTGGCCGGCGCCCCGGGCGCCATGTACAACCCGCTGTTCGTCTACGGCGGCGTCGGCCTGGGCAAGACCCACCTGGTGCACGCCGTGGGCAACCAGCTGCTCAAGGACAAGCCGGATGCCCGCGTGCTCTACCTGCACGCCGAGCAGTTCATCTCCGACGTCGTCAAGAACTACCAGCGCAAGACCTTCGACGAGCTCAAGGCCAAGTACCACAACCTCGACCTGCTGCTGATCGACGACGTCCAGTTCTTCGCCGGCAAGGAGCGCACGCAGGAGGAGTTCTTCAACGCCTTCGAGGCGTTGCTGTCGCGCCGCGCGCACATCATCATGACGAGCGACACCTATCCCAAGGGTCTCGCCGACATCGACGAACGCCTGACGAGCCGCTTCGACTCCGGCCTGACGGTGGCCATCGAGCCGCCCGAGCTCGAGATGCGCGTGGCCATCCTGATCCGCAAGGCCGAGGCCGAAGCCGCCCAGATGCCCGAGGAAGTGGCGTTCTTCATCGCCAAGAACGTGCGCGCCAACGTCCGCGAGCTCGAAGGCGCCCTGCGCAAGGTGCTGGCCTATTCGCGCTTCTCCCAGAAGGAGATCAACATCGCGCTGGCGCGCGAGGCGCTCAAGGACCTGCTCTCGATCCAGAACCGGCAGATCTCCGTGGAGAACATCCAGAAGACCGTCGCCGACTTCTACAAGATCAAGGTGGCCGACATGTACTCGAAGAAGCGCCCGGCAAGCATCGCCCGCCCGCGCCAGATCGCGATGTACCTGGCCAAGGAACTGACGCAGAAGAGCCTGCCCGAGATCGGCGAGCTGTTCGGCGGCCGCGACCACACCACCGTGCTCCACGCCGTGCGCAAGATCGGCGGCGAGCGCCAGAAGAACACCGAGCTGAACCAGCAGCTGCACGTGCTGGAGCAGACACTGAAGGGATAGACCGGGAAGCGTCTCCAAAGCCTCCTGCCCGGAGGCCGGGGACACTGTCAACTCACAACTCTGGGGACCGTTTCGGGACAACCGGGCAGTGGTCCACAGGACAGGCGATCCAGCGAAACTTGTTGTCCAAGGGTCCGGTCCCAACCGGGGGTTCGGCCCCCAGGCTTGTCAGACCTCCAAGCCGTTGATAAATCAGGCGAAAATAGAGTTCTCCACAGTGCACGTCGGGCACTACTGCTACCACCAGTTTAAAAAACAGAGGAAGACATGATTGTTCTCAAAGCGCCTCAGGAAAAGCTGCTCGGCGCATTGCAGGCTGTGTCTGGGATCGTCGAACGCCGCCACACGCTGCCCATCCTGGCCAACGTGCTGATGCGCAAGAACGGCGAGTCGATCGAGTTCACCACCAGCGACCTGGAGATCCAGGTGCGCACCTCCGCGTCGCTCGGCGGCGACGAGGGCACGCTGTCGACCACGGTCGGCTCGCGCAAGATGATCGACATCCTCAAGTCGTTGCCGGGCGACCAGATCGTCTCGCTGACCTCCAGCGGCACCAAGCTGACGCTCCAGGCGGGCAAGAGCCGCTTCACGATGCAGACGCTGCCGGCCGACGACTTCCCGCTGGTCAACGAGGCGGTGGACTTCGGCCCAAGCTTCGGCGTGCCCCAGAAGGTGCTCAAGAGCCTGATCGACCAGGTGCACTTCGCGATGGCCGTGCACGACATCCGTTACTACCTCAACGGCATCCTGTTCGTCGCCGAGGGCAAGACGCTCACGCTGGTGGCCACCGACGGCCACCGCCTGGGCCTGGCGCAGGCCACGCTCGAGACCGAGATCCCCAAGCAGGAGGTGATCCTCCCGCGCAAGACGGTGCTGGAGCTGGCGCGCCTGCTCAACGGCACGACGGACGAGCCCATCGAGATGCGCTTTGCCGGCAACCAGGCCAAGTTCACGTTCTCGGGCCTGGAGTTCGTCACCAAGCTGGTCGAGGGCAAGTTCCCCGACTACAACCGCGTCATCCCGAAGAACCACAAGAACGCGGTCATCCTCGGTCGACAGCCGCTGCTGTCCAGCCTGCAGCGCGCGGCCATCCTGACCAGCGAGAAGTTCAAGGGCGTGCGGGTCAACCTCGAGCCCGGCGCGCTGCGCATCGCGTCGAGCAACGCCGAGCAGGAAGAGGCCAAGGAAGAGCTCGAGATCGACTACGGCGGCGACACCATCGAGATCGGCTTCAACGTGACCTACCTGATGGACGCGCTCAACAACATCGACCACGACATGGTCAAGCTGGAGCTGCAGGACGGCAACTCGAGCGCGCTCATCACCGTGCCGGAGCAGCCCGGCTTCAAGTACGTCGTGATGCCGATGCGCATCTGAGGCCACACCGGCCTCGCCCCTGCCGCGGCCGATACTGCCGTGGCGGCGGCCCATTCGTAGACGACAAGGCCGGCCGCCCATGAAGCGCGCCGGCATCCAGGAAGTGAATTGCAATGACTGATCAGACCCCGAACGACGACAACGCCAAGAAGCCGGCCGAGAACCCGGCGCTGTCGCCCGAGGAGGCGGCGGCCAAGTCCAAGGAGGCGTCGGCCACCTATGGCGAAGGCGCCATCCAGATCCTGGAAGGCCTGGAGGCGGTGCGCAAGCGCCCGGGCATGTACATCGGCGACACGTCCGACGGCACCGGCCTGCACCACCTGGTGTTCGAGGTCGTGGACAACTCCATCGACGAGGCGCTGGCCGGTTATTGCGACGACATCGTCGTCACCATCCACACCGACAACTCGATCTCGGTCATCGACAACGGCCGCGGCATCCCCACCGGCGTCAAGATGGACGACAAGCACGAGCCCAAGCGCTCGGCCGCCGAGATCGCGCTGACCGAGCTGCACGCCGGCGGCAAGTTCAACCAGAACAGCTACAAGGTCTCGGGCGGCCTGCACGGCGTGGGCGTGTCCTGCGTCAACGCGCTGTCGACCTGGCTGCGCCTGACCGTGCGCCGCGACGGCAAGCAGCACTTCATCGAGTTCCGCAAGGGCGTGCCGCAGGATCGCGTGCTCGAGATGCGCGACGGGTTCGAGACCAGCCCGATGAAGATCACCGGCGACACCGAGCGCCGCGGCACGGAAGTGCACTTCCTGCCCGACACCGAGATCTTCACGAACGTCGACTTCCACTACGACATCCTGGCCAAGCGCCTGCGCGAGCTCTCGTTCCTGAACAACGGCGTCAAGATCCGCCTGGTCGACGAGCGCAACGCCAAGGAAGACGACTTCGCCTACGTGGGCGGCGTCAAGGGCTTCGTCGAGTTCATCAACAAGGGCAAGACCGTCCTGCACCCGAACATCTTCCACGCCATGGGCGAGAAGACCTCGGAGCAGAACACCAACATCGGGGTGGAAGTGTCGATGCAGTGGAACGACTCGTTCAACGAGTCGGTGCTGTGCTTCACCAACAACATCCCGCAGCGCGACGGCGGCACCCACCTGACCGGCCTGCGCGCCGCGATGACGCGCGTCATCAACAAGTACATCGACGACAACGAGCTGGCCAAGAAGGCCAAGGTCGAGATCGCCGGCGACGACATGCGCGAAGGCCTGGCCTGCGTGGTCAGCGTCAAGGTGCCCGAGCCCAAGTTCTCCAGCCAGACCAAGGACAAGCTGGTCTCCAGCGAGGTGCGCGCGCCGGTCGAGGACATCGTCAGCCGCCTGCTCACCGACTGGCTGCTCGAGAACCCGAACGACGCCAAGATCATCTGCGGCAAGATCGTCGACGCCGCGCGCGCCCGCGAGGCCGCGCGCAAGGCGCGCGAGATGACGCGCCGCAAGGGCGTGCTGGACGGCATGGGCCTGCCCGGCAAGCTGGCCGACTGCCAGGAGAAGGATCCGAGCCTCTGCGAGATCTACATCGTCGAGGGCGACTCCGCCGGCGGCTCCGCCAAGCAGGGCCGCGACCGGAAGTTCCAGGCCATCCTGCCGCTGCGCGGCAAGATCCTGAACGTGGAGAAGGCGCGCTACGAGAAGCTGCTGTCCTCCGAAGCCATCCTCACGCTGATCACCGCGCTGGGCACGGGCATCGGCAAGGGCATGGGCGGCGACGACTTCAACCCGGACAAGCTGCGCTACCACCGCATCATCATCATGACGGACGCGGACGTCGACGGCGCCCACATCCGCACGCTGCTGCTGACGTTCTTCTATCGCCAGATGCCCGAGCTCGTCGAGCGCGGCCACATCTACATCGCGCAGCCGCCGCTGTACAAGGTCAAGCAGGGCAAGCACGAGCAGTACCTCAAGGACGGCGACGAACTGAGCGCCTTCCTGCTGAAGGTGGCGCTCGACGGCGCCGCCATCGAGCCCGGCGAGGGCCGTCCCGCCATTACCGGTACCACGCTGGAAGACCTGGCGCGCAAGTACCTGCTGGCCACCAGCGTGATGGATCGCCTGTCCAACTGGATGGACGTCGAGGCGCTGCGCACCATCGCCGATGGCCTGACGCTGAACCTGGACGACGCATCCAGCGCGGAAGCCAGCGCCGTCGCGCTCGCCGGCGCGCTGCACGGCGCGCAGGTCAGCGCGCAGTTCGACGAGCGCACCGACAAGCACGTGCTGCGCATCGAGCGCCAGCACCACGGCAACACCAAGGCCAGTGTCATCACGCAGGAGTTCGTCCACGGCGCCGACTACGAGGCCCTGAGCACCGCCGGCGTCACCTTCAAGGGCCTGCTCGGCGCCGACGCGGTGGTCAAGCGCGGCGAAGGCGAACGCCAGAAGGAAAGCAAGGTGGCGGACTTCCGCGCCGCCATGGCCTGGCTGATGACCCAGGCCGAAAGCGCCGTGGCGCGCCAGCGCTACAAGGGCCTGGGCGAGATGAACCCCGAGCAGCTCTGGGAAACCACGATGGACCCGAACGTCCGCCGCCTGCTGAAGGTGGAGATCGAGGACGCCATCGAGGCCGACCACGTCTTCACGATGCTGATGGGCGACGAGGTGGAGCCGCGGCGGAACTTCATCGAGTTGAATGCGCTGCGGGCGGCCAATATCGATGTCTGATCTGTCGGGTGACAGGTAAAGTGAAAGAAACGACGAGTAAGTGAAAAATCGCTGACGCGAAAAGCGAAAACATCCGAGCAGTAGGAGACGCCCGATTCGATCGGGCGTTTTCGCTTCCTCCATGAACTTGGCGAGTCGGCATCGGTGCCATCGCCCGGCAAGTACGTGGTGGCGCTGAAGATCGCCTTGCGAGATCTGGCTGACTGGGCGTGTTCACCGCAATAGCGTCACTCGTTCTCCCGATTCAGGGCGCGTGGCATCGACACCCATCGGCAGTATTTCTATCGGCGCGCGGAGATCGCGACAAGCCGAAAGCAAGCGCGCTCATGGCCTCCAGAGTGGTGAGCGTGGCCTGCACACTCGAGAGTACAGTTCGTCTCTTAGGGATCAGAGTAGATGACGCCATACAGATCGCAGAGCGGATCGAAGCTTGAATGTGACGGGCGTCGCTGACATGGCCACCGAGGCCCACAAGCATATGCCCAACATCGCTACGGTTTTCAAATCTGAGATCAGCAGGCTTGCACGCAAGGAACTGCGCAACGAGAGCGATGGCCTCAGAAAGATCATTGCTACCCAGCGATCGGAGGTCGCGAGCCTCAAACGTCGCGTCCAGGCTCTTGAGGCAACGGTTAAGAAGCTCTCCAAGATTTCAGCCGCCAACGAGTCCAGGACCCGGGCGCCGGCTCTCCGCGACGCTGGCGAGGGGGATGCTGCTGGCCTTCGTTTTCGTGCGGCGGGAATGGCGGCGAACCGAAAGCGCCTTGGCTTGTCGGCTGCCGATTTCGGTCTCCTGGTTGGAGCGACGGGACAATCGATCTACGCGTGGGAGGCGGGAAAGACAAAGCCGAGAGCGCAGGCGCTCGCCGCGATCGCTGCACTGCGTGGCATCGGCAAGCGTGAGGCCGATGCCAGGCTCGAACAGTTGAAGGCGTAGGGCGTCTGGCCGGGTTGGGACGCACGCGAAGGGTAGTGCCGGCTTGCTGTGCGTCGCCGGTGCGGGCTGTGGGGCCACGTCTGCAATACCGTTCAGGGGATCCGGAAATTCCGTTGGGACTCGCCAAGCGTGTCTTTGGCGGGTGCGGGAATAAATGCGCGGGAGGGCGGCGACGCCAGACACTTTTGCCGCGCGCCCGCAGCGCTCAGGCGGGCGAGCCCTCGACGAACTTCTGCATGAACCGTGCGACGTCGAGCCCGTCATGGGGCAGCGACAGCTCGTCGCGTGCCACGGCATAGCGCGCCTCGCCGACGCGGTCGCGGCGCTTGTCCAGCAGGTACGCGCTGTAGGCCGTGATGAACTCGGGGTGCGGTTGCACGCAGAAGACGTGGTCGTCGATCGCGTAGGCGGCGATGGGGCAGAAGTCGCTGCGGGCGAGCAAGGTGGCGCCCGTGGGGAGCGTCAGCACCTGGTCCTGGTGCGAGGCCAGCAGGTTGATCGGGGCGTCGGGGGCGCCCGGCTTCAGCGGGGTTGGACCGACCCAGTCGTAGGCCATGCGGCCCATGCCCCACCCGTTGGGGGCGCGGCCGACCTGGGCCTGGAGGCAGTGGGCGATCAGCTGGTGGCCGAAGCAGATGCCCAGCAGCTTCTTGCGTTGCTGCAGCAGCGCGGTGACGCGGCGGCGCAGTTCCTGCACCCAGGGCTCGTCGGAGAACGAATCGGCCTTGCTGCCGGTGAGCAGCACGGCGTCGTAGTCGTCGAACGAGTCGGGGTAGCGGCCAAACATGGTGTCGAAGCGATCGAACTGCCAGGGCACGCCGGCGGCGGCGAACATCGTCTCGGTCATGGCGCCGTAGCTCACGTAGGTGTCGGCGACGGCGGGGTCGAGGTGGTCGTTGTCGAGGATGCAGACCTTGACGGTCGATGCGGGGGAAGCGGTACTCATGGACGAGATGGTAAAGCGGCCCCGATAGCCCGATCCGCCGAAGAAATCGCGGCGTCGTGCTAGGGAAGACCGCCCGCCTGCGGGATGGCCGGCGGCCAGCGAACGCGTAGGCTCGATCGCGACGATTCGGGGAGGTGCCCATGCTGACGCAACCGCTCAAGGCCTGCGTGCTGCTGTTCCTGTGCGGCGCGCTGGTCGAGGACGCGACGATCTTCGCGCTCGCCTGGCTGCTGCCGGAAGTGTGGTTCCGCTGGTTCCATCACGCGCAGCCGGCCGGCCTGGAGACCGCGCTGCTGCGGCGCGCCGCCGGGCAATGGCTCGCGTTCGCGATCGTGCAGGCGATCGCGTTGCTGCGCTGGCGGGTGCAACCGCTGTGGCTGGTCGTCGTCGCAGGGCTGCGGGCCTCCGACCTGTTCACCGACCTGTCCTACATCGCGGCCGTGCCGTCGCTGACGACGCTGGGCTGGGCCTTGCTCACGCCGCCCGCCTTCCTGAACGCGGCCTTCATCGTCACGATGCTGCTGGCGTATCGGCGATGGGTGCCGCGCGGCGCCCGATGAAGAACGCCCGGCGGGCCGGGCGTCCTCGTGGTCGCGCTCAGCGACGCATCACTGGAACGTCACCGCGCCGTTGACCACCAGCGTCGTCGGATAGACCGGCGTCGCGTCGGTGGTGGGCACGCTCAGGTTCGCGCCGGTGGACGTGCTGCCAACGGTGATCTTGGCGCTGCCGCCGTCGCCCTGGAAGTCGACCTGCGCGATCGGCTGCTGGGCCAGCGCCTGGGCCACCGTCAGGCCGGCGCCGCAATCCTTGTTGAACGAGAACGAGCTCAGCGGGAGCGAGTACGCCGTGGCCGCCTGCGCGGTGGGCGTGAAGATCGAGACCAGCTTGATGTTGCAACTGCCGGCGTAGGACTTGCCCAGCGTCAGCAGGACGCCCACGTCTTTTGTCGTGCTGTTCCACCATTCGGGGTTCATGCCGAACGTGAAGCGCATCGTCGTCTGGTCGACCAGTTGCAGCCCTGGAGTGTCGGCGCTGCCGCTGACGCCCGTGGTCAGGCCCGGCGCCTGCAGGTAGATGCCCACGAACTCGCCGGCGGGCGCGGAGGCCTGCTGGTAGTAGTAGTAGAAGCCGGTCTGGTCGGCGGTCGCGGTGGACGTGGTCGTGCCGCCGCTGCCGCAGTGGGCCGGCGAGCCGTCGCAGCCCCAGCTGTCAAGGTTGCTGCCGCCGTAGCCGCCGTAGGCGCCGCCTTCGACCGTGCGGTTGCCGTCGGCAAAGCCCGAGGAGAACGTCAGCGCCGTCGGCGTGCCGCCGCCCGTCGTGGGGTTCGACCAGTAGATGTTGTCCACCCAGATCGGCGTGGTGTTGCCGGCCGTGTTGTGGGTGATGCCGTAGGTGTCGTTGATCACGAACGGGTTGGTCACGGTCGACAGGTCGAGCTTGGCCTTGGTCGGGTCGGTCATGCCGAAGGCCATGGCGCCCAAGGGCGTGATGTCGCTGATCGGGATGTGCACGTCGTGCCAGTTGCCGTCGTTGACATAGCCGTACTGGCCCGAGGCGATCGGGATGTAGACGTCGTACAGGCTGGAATCGGCGGACGTGCCGGTGAGGAAGCCCACCTCGATCTTGCCGGGATAGGTCGTGCGGATGCTGAAGTTCAGCATGCCGTTGCCCTGGAAGTTGGACAGGTTCTCCGAGCCGCTGCGCAGGTTCATCGTCATGCCCCAGCCCCAGGACAGCGGCGTGGGCGTGATCTTCATGCTCTTGGCGCCTTCGGCCTTGGTGGTGCCGTCCTCGGCGGAGGTCGACGTCTGGCCGTCCTGCCAGGCGTCCCAGGTCAGCGGCGACGACGGCAGCGCCTCGCCGGCGTTGGCCTGCTCGGCGTAGAGCGTGTAGCGGCTGGCCGTCACCGGGCCGGCGGCCACGGGCGGGATGTAGTACAGCGCGTCGGCGTCCGTGTACGTGCCGGCCTCCCATTGCGCTGTCGGCACCAGGCCCTGGATGACGTAGCGCGCCTTGCGGGCGACGTCGAACAGGCCCCAGCCGTCGTCGCCGCCCTTCCAGGGCTCGTCGAAGGCCTCGAAGTAGACGATGTTGAGCGGGGCGCCGCTCGAGGCCTTCCACGTGGCCAGGCGGTCGACGTACATCTTCTGGTTGACCGGGTGCGCGCGCATCGTCTCGCCGCCGGTGGGCGTGGCCTTCCAGCCCGTCTCGCCGATGACGATGGGCATCGTGGTGAAGCCGAGCGCGTCGAGGTGGCTGCGGGCGGCGGTGTAGTCGGACTTGGCCTTGGCGATGGAGGCGTCCATCATCGCGGCGGCGCGCTGGTTGGCGGGCACGCTGGCCTGCTGCCAGTCCCACTGGCCGGGGGCGCTGACGGTGTCCAGCAGCGAGTAGGTGTGCAGCGCGACGAAGTCGACCGACTTGAGCAGGTCGTTCGGCGCGGCGGCCCACAGGGCCCAGTTGTCGTCGGTGGTCACCGGCTGGGTGATGCCCGCGCGCACCGTGGCGAGGAAGGCCTCGATCTGCGCCGGCGTGAACTTGTTGAACGACCAGCTCACCATCGTCTCGTTGCCGACGCTGACGGCTTCGACGAGGTCGGGGTAGTCGTTGGCCAGCTTGATGGCGCGTGCGATCTCGGCCGTGTTGAAGCTGTCGTTGCCGGCGATGACGTAGGCGCCCAGGTGCACCTTGATGTCCAGGCTGTTGTCCTTGATCACCTGCAGCGTCAGCTTGGCGACGGCGTCCGAGCTGTCGAACAGCCGGATCAGGCCGAAGTTGGCCTGCTTGAGCAGTTGCAGGTCCTCCAGCACGTCGGCTGCGGTGATGATCTCGGTGTCGCGGTTGCTGCTGCGGAACGGCGAGTAGGCGACGGCCTTGCGGGTGGCGTAGTCGCTCGGCAGCTTGCGCGCGGTCGGGGACGGCGCGGGCGGCGGGGGCGGCGTCGGGCTGCCGCCGTCGCCGCCGCAGGCGGCCAGCGAGAAGATCAGGGCGCTGGCCAACGCGGCGCGCGCAAGCAGGGTGTCTCGGTGATTCATCGTTGTGCTTTCGTTCTTCGGGCGGTTTGGGCATCCCCTCCACGGGGACTCGAAGCGATGCGCCTTCCCGGATCTGCCGATTGACATCAAAAAGTGAAAGCGCTTTCAAATGATAGGCAGTCCTGCTGTCGAGCGTCAACGTGCACGATGATGGTGTTTCCCCTGCCTTTCTTGGTGCAAATGTAGCGCTGTCAAGCCTGAATTCAGCCGAATCGGTCGCAGTGCGGATTGACATCATGGAAAGCGCTTTCAAACTCGCGCGCGGCACGCGCCTGCGAGGTTGCCGCGCGCCGCTTCCTGGCGGGCCGCCGGAGCGCCACGGCCGGGCAACGGGGGCTTCGCAAGTTGCCGCATCGGGCCGGCGCAGGTCTCGCGCGGGGGGCACGACTGCGCGCGACGCATCGCCGCGGATGCGGTGGGGGGTATGCGCTGCACGTGTTTGCCAGGCCGCGGGCCCCTCGCCTGCCGTGTTCCCGCGACTCCCGATTTACCCGTAGATGGACGCGTGCCCACCCTGCTGCCACCGCCCGTTTCCGTCGACGACGACGACGAACAGGAAGACTTCGTTGCGCTTCAGTTTGGACTGACTGCCTCGGGGCACTGCATACTGTGAGGATGAGCGAAGATTTCAAGCCCGGGACGAGACCGCTTTTGCGGCTTGCCGGGCTCGACGCCGTACGGGCATTCGTGTCGCGCGCCGAAGAGGCGCACGTCATCTGGACCGCCGTCATGGCATTCATGTTGCGCCTGTACCAGGAGCCCGATGGCAAGGCCCGGCGCGAGTCCGGCCCCACGGACTCGCAGGTCGTCACGGCCCTGCGCGCCGTGCTGCAGGAGAACTTCGGCAGCGAGCCGGCCGACTACGTCGCCTGGTGCCTGGTGCGCTACGGCTGCCGCCAAAAGCCGACGATGTCGGCGCTGCACCCGTGGGAAGGCCTGCTGTTCGAGTGGCAGCAGCGCAAGGCCAGCACGCCGCGCATCGCGCTGATGCTGCGCGACGCCGGCTTCGAACGTCCGCTCACGCCGCAGGCGCTCGAGGCGCTCGACGGCTGGATCACCGACCCGGTCAGCGCGCTCGGCGCGGCCACCGACATCATCGAGGCGCTGTTCGGCGAGCGCCTGGTCTCGTACAACCTGCACGACGACGGCAGCACGCCGTCGCACGACGTGCTGTTCGGCGGCCTCGTCGCCTCGCTGATGCCGCACGCCAAGCTCGCGCTGCTGCGCCAGAGCCTGGTGCGCCAGGACGAGGGCGCCGTCTGGCGGGTCGAGTACACCTACGAAGGCCGCGAGCGTCACTTCGACGTCAAGGCCGAAGGCTCGACGATGGATGTCGACGGCGTCATGCAGGGCGTGGACGACCTGCTCGAGAGCATCGGCCGCCACGAGCGCACCTACCGCCTCGCGCCGGGCCGCTACAACAACGGCGAGACGGGGACCTTCGTCGTCGTCGACGGCCAGCGCTTCCCCGAGATCGCCTGGCGCCTGCGCCTGCCGCTGCTGCGCAGCCCGAGCGTGTCCGATCTTCCGCCGGGCGTGCCCACCGCCGCGCCCGAGCCGCTGCGCGTCGGCGCGCGCCCGATGGCGCCCCGCCCGCCGCAGCCGGTGCCCGCCGCGGCGCGCGAAGCGGCGCAGGACGATGTCGCCGTCGCCACCCGTCCGGGCGGCGGCGTGACGGCGCCGATGTCGCTGCTCGAATCGCAGTTCTCGCCGCCGCAGCCGGCGACGACCGCGGTCGCCGCGGCCGAGCCCTCGGGCCCGATCGAACGCGACGCCGACCCGGCGATGAAGTCGCTGATCAACAACCTGCGCCGCTCGTTCGGCGCGGGCC
>Ga0207427_100301_pt1 | contig 34522 bp, 29 predicted proteins | sample AraplaCL_Cvi_mMS_FD_184268 | JGI IMG/M metagenome (GOLD analysis project Ga0207427, IMG submission 184268) | Arabidopsis root microbial communities from the University of North Carolina, USA - plate scrape CL_Cvi_mMS (SPAdes) (version 2) | ecosystem: Host-associated > Plants > Roots > Endosphere ... | reverse complement strand
GCTGCGGGACATCGCATGCGCGGCCTCGCCGTGGCGCAGGGCCTCGGAGAAGCGCCCGAGACTCGCGCTGGCGTTCGCGAGGTTGCAGAGCGCGCGCGAGTGACCCATCAGCACGCCGTGGTCGCGGTACAGGCCGGCGGCCGTGCGCGCATGCTCGTACGCGGCCGCCATGTCGCCCGTCTCGGCCTCATGGATCACGCGCAGGCAGGTCAGCCGCAGGCGCTCGAAGACGCTGCCCTGCATGTCGCACAGCTTGCCGGCACGATCGAGCTGGCGCTGCGCCTCGCGAAAGTCGAACTCGCTCATGGCGATCGAGGCGCGCAGCAGCGCCGTCGCCAGCAGGTCGCCCGTCGCGGCGCCCGCGGGTTCGAGGCGGATCGAGGCGTCGAGGTGGGCCTTCGCACGGCTCGTCAGCCGGCGGCGCACGTAGGCCTGCGCGAGTTCGAGATGCACCGCGGCGCGCAGGACGGCATTCGCCTCGGTGCCCGCCGCGCGCAGCATCGCCTCGCCGAGCGTGAACGCGCGGTTGTCGTCGAGCGCGACCAGCGCCCGCAGGCACTCGCGCCGCGCGTCCAGGTGCGCGGGGTCCTGGGCCAGCACCGCTTCCAGCAGCGGCAGCGCGCGGCTCCACTGCTGTTCGGACGAGGCCTGCAGCGCGCGCGCCAGCAGGCGGCGCGTGGTGGCGTCGGCATCGGCCGCGCACGCCGGCTCCGCCGCGGGCCGGCCCGGGAACCAGCGCTCCCGCAGGCGACGCGCGAGCGCACCCGCGAGATCGGCCGGATCGGGGCGGCACGTCACTTCGTGCTGCAACGTCTGTCCATCGACGATGGTCGCTCGCAGGTGGAAGCCCGTCGCGTCCACATGCACGCCTGCGTGGACGACGCGCCGTGCGCCGAGCAGCCCCACGAGCGCGGCCGCACGCGAGGCGACGTCGCCAGGCGGGGCGATCGACTGCAGGGCCGACAGCGTCGCGCCGATCGGCAGGACGCGCAGGCGAGCGTCGGCCGCCAGCTCGCGCTCGAGCAGGGACACCAGCCCCAGCTCGACCCAGTCGAGATCGGGCAGGCCGGTCTCGTTGTCGAACGGCAGCAGGGCCACCGCGAGCGCGTCGTCGGCGGACGCCGGCTCGCCGGCCGCGAGCTCGCCGACGAAGCGGTAGCCGCTGCGGTGGTGGGTCCGGACATAGGAGCCGCCATCGGGCGCCGGATCGAGCGCGCGCCGGATCTTCATCACGGCCCTGGACAGCGCGCTCGCCGAGGCCGCATCCGCCGGCCAGAAAACCTGCAGCAACTCCTCTCGCGGGACGGCTCGATGCCGCTGCGACACCAGGTGCACGAGCACGTCGAACGGCCGCTTCTCGAGCGCGCGCACGGCGCCGCGCACGCGCAGCTCGCGCGCGTCGATGCGCAACGCGCAGTCGTCGAAGAGGAAGGTGGCGGGGGACATGTCCGGGCGCTTGGATCAGCGCCGCGCAGTCTACGTGCGGATCACGCGCCTGCGAGGCGGGTTCGATACCGCGCTTACACGTCGTTTCGACGGCCGCGCCCCTGCGCCGCGCCGCCGTCACAAGTCCGTCAACTCTCGGCGGCGGGCCGGCCGAAGAATCGCGGCGATCCCGGGCCTGCCGGCCTGCCCCGCCTTGTCGATCGACGACGGGCGGCCCCTTTTCTTCCACTCACCACCCACCTCATGACCCCACCTCGATCAAGCCGCGCCACGCGCGGCCTCGTGCGTTCCGCCCTCGCCGTGGCCGCGGCGGCCTGCGTCGTCCTCTCGGCGACCGATGCCAGCGCCGCCAACAGCGTCTACCAGCAGCGCTTCCTCGCGCAATACGCCAAGCTCAAGAACCCCGCGAACGGCTACTTCAGCCCGGAGGGCGTGCCGTACCACTCGGTCGAGACCTTGATGGTCGAGGCCCCCGACTACGGCCACGAGACCACCTCCGAGACCTACAGCTTCTGGATCTGGCTGGAGGCCCAGTACGGCCGCGCCACCGGGGACTGGGGCCCGCTGCACACCGCGTGGGCGAGCATGGAAAAGAACATCATCCCGTCGACGGCCGACCAGCCGACCAACGCGTTCTACAACCCCTCGCGCCCGGCCACGTACGCCGCCGAGTTCCCGCAGCCGTCGCAGTACCCGTCGCAGATCCTCTCGGGCATCCCGGTGGGCCAGGACCCGATCTCGACCGAGCTCGCCAACACCTACGGCACGCGCGACGTCTACGGGATGCACTGGCTGCTCGACTCGGACAACTGGTACGGCTACGGCCACTGCGGCGACGGCACGACCAGGCCGGCCTTCATCAACACCTTCCAGCGCGGCCCGCAGGAATCGGTGTGGGAGACCGTGGCCCACCCGTCGTGCGACACCTTCCGCTGGGGCCGCAACGGCGGCACGCAGGGCTTCCTGAGCCTGTTCACCGGCGATTCCAGCTATGCGAAGCAGTGGCGCTACACCGACGCGCCCGACGCCGACGCGCGCGCCGTGCAGGCCATCTACTGGGCGGCCACCTGGGCGAAGGCGCAGGGCAAGGACGGGCAGGTCGCCGACCTGGTGGCCAAGGCCGCGAAGATGGGCGACTACCTGCGCTACGCGATGTTCGACAAGTACTTCAAGCGCATCGGCAACTGCACCGACGCGCAGGCCTGCCCCGGCGGCACCGGCCAACCCGACGCGCAGGGCCTGCGCGACAACCAGCACTACCTCATGAGCTGGTACTACGCCTGGGGCGGCGCGAGCGACACGAGCGCCGGCTGGGCGTGGCGCATCGGCTCGAGCCACAACCACTTCGGCTACCAGAACCCGCTCGCGGCATGGGCGCTGTCCACGCAAGGCGGCTTCAAGCCGCTGTCGGCGACGGGCCCGGGCGACTGGGCCAAGAGCCTCGGCCGCCAGATGGAGTTCTATCGCTGGCTGCAGTCGGCCGAGGGCGGCATCGCCGGCGGCGCCACCAACAGCTGGAACGGCAGCTACGCGACGCCGCCCGCCGGAACCGCGACGTTCCACGGCATGTTCTACGACCCGGCGCCGGTCTACCACGACCCGGCGTCCAACACGTGGTTCGGCTTCCAGGCCTGGTCGATGGAGCGCGTGGCCGAGTACTACTACGCCACCGGCGACGCCGGGGCCAAGGCCGTCCTGGACAAATGGGTGGCCTGGGCGAGCGCGCACACCACGCTCGGCGCGGACGGCGCCAGCTTCGCGGTGCCCAACACGCTCGCCTGGAGCGGCCAGCCCGACACCTGGAACGCGGCCGCCCCGGGGGCCAACGCCGGCCTGCACGTGAGCGTCGTCGACACCACCAGCGATGTCGGTGTCACCGCCGCCTTCGCCCGCACGTTGACGTGGTACGGCGTCAAGGCCAACAACGGCTCGGCCAAGGCGCTGGCCAAGCAACTCCTCGACCGCCTGTGGACCAAGAGCGGCGACGCGCTCGGCGTGAGCGTGCCCGAGCAGCGCGCGGACTACCTGCGCTTCGACGACAAGTACGACCCGTCGACCGGCCAGGGCATCTACATCCCGCCGGGCTGGACGGGCACCAACGCGCAGGGCGCGACCCTCGACGCCAACACCACCTTCCTCAGCGAGCGTCCGAAGTACCAGCAGGATCCCCAGTGGCCCAAGCTGAAGGCCTACCTGGCCGGCGGCGCAGCCCCGAGCTGGACGTACCACCGCTTCTGGGCCCAGAGCGACGTCGCGATGGCGATGGAGGACTACGCGGTGCTGACGACGACGGCGATCGTGCCCGCCGTGGTGCCCAGCGCCACGGCCGTGACCGTGCCCGAAGGCCAGGCCGCCGCGATCACCGTGGCGCTGTCGTCCGCACCCGCCGCGACGGTCAAGGTGGCGGTCGCCAAGGCCGCCGGCGGCGATGCCGACCTGAGCGTCACGCCTGCCGCACTCACCTTCACGACGGCCAACTGGGCGACCCCGCAGAAGCTCACGTTCTCCGATGCGGTCGATGCCGACGCGCTCAACGGCACGGCGACGTTCACGCTGTCGGCCGCCGGCGTCACGGGCGCCAGCGTGGTCGCCACGGAGAAGGACAAGGACATCGTCGCCACGACCTGCGAGGTGGACTTCGACACCAGCAACGACTGGGGCAACGGCCAGGTCACCAACGTCACGGTGCGCAACCTGGGCACCGCGCCGATCACGAACTGGACGGTGTCCTGGACCGACTCCAACGCCGTGACGGTCGGCAGCGCGTGGAACGCCACGGCCACGGCCTCGGGCCGCAGCGTCAGTGCCACTGCCGTGAGCTATGACACGGTCATCGCGCCCGGCGGCAGCGTCGGCTTCGGGATGGTGATCGGCTATGCGGGCGCCCGCCCCGTGCCGTCGAACGCCCACCTGGTCGACCGCGTCTGCACGGTGGTCGTGAAGTAAGTGCCGCCGCGTGCCGCGCGTGCGGCACGCGCCCGCCCCGGCCCCGCGCGCCCCACGCGCGCGGGCACGGGGCGTCTTCCTCGAGGAATCCCCATGACCATCTTCCTGCGCCTGCGGGCCGTCGCGCGCCTGCTCGCGGCCGCCGCGCTCGGGCTGAGCGGCCACGTCCACGCGATGGGCGTGTCGGGCGGCCATGTCGTCGACAACGCCGGTCACCGCGTCCAGGTCAAGGGCGTGAACTGGTTCGGCTTCGAGACGCCCGACCACGCGCCGCACGGCCTGTGGGCGCGCAAGCTCGACGACATGCTCGACCAGATGCAATCGCTCGGCTTCAACGCGGTGCGCTTGCCGTTCTGTCCGGCCACGATCCACGGCGCGAGCGCCGGCACGATCAACACCACGCTCAACCCCGACCTCGCCGGCCTGGACAGCCTGCAGCTCCTGGACACCGTCGTCGCGCGTCTCGAGCAGCGTGGCATGTACGTGCTGCTCGACCACCACCGCACCGATTGCAACAGCATCCCGGAGCTCTGGTACACGTCCAGCTACTCCGAGGCGCTGTGGATCGCCGACCTGCAGTTCGTGGCCGACCGCTACAAGGGCCATGCGCACTTCCTGGGCGTCGACCTGAAGAACGAACCGCACGGCGCCGCCAGCTGGGGCGCGGGCAACGCCGCGACCGACTGGAACTCGGCGGCCGAGCGCGCGGGCACCGCGGTGCTGGCCAAGGCGCCCGACGCGCTCGTGTTCGTCGAAGGCATCACGCAGAACAGCTACTGCACCGCCAGCAGCGCCGGCACGTGGTGGGGCGGCAACCTCGGTCCGCAGCGCTGCAAGCCGCTGGCCCTGCCGGCCAACCGCCTCGTGCTGTCGCCCCACGTCTACGGCCCCGACGTCGCCGGGCAGGACTACTTCAACAACGGCTCGTTTCCCGGTGACATGCCCGCGATCTGGGACGCGAACTTCGGCGCGCTGGCGGCCTCCGGCGCCGCGGTCGTCATCGGCGAGACCGGCGGCAAGTATGGCCAGGGCGACCCGAAGGACAGGACCTTCCAGGACGCGCTGGTCGCCTACCTCGAGAGCCGCGGCCTGTTCGACCTCTTCTACTGGTGCTGGAACCCGAACAGCGCCGACACCGGCGGCATCCTGCAGGACGACTGGATCAGCGTGCGCGCCGACAAGATGGCGCTGCTGCGCGGCTACTGGGCCGCCGGCGCGACCGCTGCAGGCGGCGGAGCCACGCCGCGCCTCGTGCTCGGCGCGCCCGGCGTGGTCGTGCCCGAAGGCGGCAGCGCGAGCGTCGCGGTATCGCTGTCGTCCGCGCCAGGGGCCAACGTCACGGTCAAGGTCGCCAAGGCCAGCGGCGGCGACCCCGACCTGACCGCCACCGCCACGCTCGTCTTCACCCCCGCGAACTTCGCCACGCCGCAGGCGATCGTCGTGCGCGCGGCGCACGACGCCGACACCACCGACGGCAGCGCGACCTTCCAGCTCTCGGCCAACGGGCTGGCAGGCGTCGCGTTCACCGCCACCGAGAAGGACGACGACGTCGCCGCCGGCGGCTGCACCCTCGCCTTCGACGGCAGCAACGCGTGGAACAGCGGCCAGGTGCTGTCGGTGACGCTGGCCAACACGTCGGCGACGCCGCTCGCGACCTGGTCGGTGAGCTGGACGGAGAGCGCCGACGCCACGGTCGCCAACGCCTGGAACGCGACCGTCACGAGCGCCGGCCGCCGCCTGACCGCCACGCCGGTCGCGTACGACACGGTGATCGCCCCCGGCGGCTCGGTCACGTTCGGGCTGGTGCTGGGCTTCGGCGCCGCGCGGCCGGTGCCGGGCGGCGCCACGGTCGCCGGCCATGCCTGCACGGTGAGCGTGCGCTGAATCTTCGATTGTTTGTCCGGGCGCCGCGCGCTCTTTCCACGACGGTCGCGCCAACGACGCGATCGCATTCCCTTTTCCGACGGAGGATGACATGAACCCCACCCACGCCCCGCGGCTCGCCGCCCTCGCCCTGCTGTTCGCGGCGACCAGCCAGGACGCACTCGCGGCCGACTGGCCCGCCGGCTTCTCGAAATGCGCCGACGAAGGCGGCACCTGCAAGGTCGGCGCCGCCGCACGCGCCGTCTCGTTCGGCATCAAGAACCAGTTCGTGGTGAAGATGTTCTCGCACGATGTCCCGTGCGACGTCGCGACGTTCGGCGGCGATCCCGCGCACGGCCAGGTCAAGAAGTGCGCCGTGGGCCCGATCGGCAAGCCGCCGGCACCCACGCCGGCGCCCACGCCCGCACCCACGCCGGTGCCCGTGCCGCCCCCGCCGTCGGCCGACGCCTCGCGCGACGTCGCGCCCGCCAGCGGCTGGGCCGGGTTCGCGGGCGGCACCAGCGGCGGCGCGAAGGCCGCGGCGGCCGATGTCCACGAGGTCTCCACGGCGAGCGCGCTCGTGGCCGCCGTCAAGGCCGCCGGCGCCGCGCCGCGCATCATCAAGGTGGTGGGCCGCATCGACCTGGCCGCGGCCGACAACGGCGGCCCCTTCAAGAGCGAGTCCGACCAGGCCGCGCGCGGCGAGCTCAAGCTGCCGTCCGACACCACGCTGATCGGCGTCGGTGCCGACGCGGGCCTCGTGAATGCGAACGTGATGATCCGCAAGGTCGACAACGTCATCGTGCGCAACCTCACGATCGTGAACCCGTGCGACGTCGCCCCCCGGTGGGACCCGTCGGACGGCAGCAGCGGCAACTGGAACTCGGAGTTCGACGGCATCACCGTCGACGGCGCGCAGCACGTCTGGATCGACCACGACCGCTTCACCGACCAGCCGCGCACCGACGACCTGTCGCCCTCGGGGCACGGCAAGCTGGTGCAATGCCATGACGGTGCCGTCGACATCAAGGATGCCGCCGACTACGTGACGCTGTCGTTCAACGTGTTCGACCACCACGACAAGAACGACCTCGTCGGATCGTCGGACAGCGACACCGGCGACGCCGGCCACCTGAAGGTCACGTTCGACCACAACTGGTTCTCGACGATCACGCAACGCACCCCGCGCGTGCGCTTCGGGCAGGTGCACCTCTACGACAACCTCTACACCGGCAGCAAGGCCGACCCGGTCTATCCGCAGGCCTACAGCGTGGGCGTCGGCTACGAGGCCAGGCTGCGCTCGGAGCAGAACGTGTTCGAGATCGCGGGTGCCGGCAGCTGCCACGACGTCGTGGCGAACCCGGGCTCGTCCAGCAAGCCAGGCGCGATCGTCGACGCCGGCTCGACGCTCAACGGCGCGCCGCTGTCGCTGGCCGCCTGCGCGATGAGCGCCGACGTCGGCTGGACGGTGCCCTACGACCTGCGCGGCGCGCTGGCGCCGGCGTCGGCGGTCAAGGCGATCGTCCAGGGCCAGGCCGGGCCGGGCAGGATCACCGTGACCCGCTGACGCGACGGCTCGCAGGGGTCGATCCGGCCCGCGGAGCAGAACCCGGCCCCCCGCGGACGGGGCCGGGCCGTCGCGGCAGCTCTTCCGTGCGAAGTCGTCGGCTTGCCCGGCGACGTGCGTCGACACCCGGCGTCCCCACTGGCGCGACGAGCGAGGTCGCGTTCACAATGCCGCCATGAAGGCGCTGAGCGGCAGCCTGTCCGAAGGGTCCACCCGCGACGAGCGGGCTGCCCTGCTGTGGCTGCTCGCGCTGGTGCTGCTGTCGGTCATCGCGCTGCTGTGGAACGCCGTGGGCATGAACCAGACGCTGGTCATCGACGGCGGCTCGGCCTACCCGGTGCGCCCGATCGACGACCGCGACCCCGGCAACCACGGCAACAGCGTCGCCACCATCGAGCGGCGGGGCCGCCGCCTGGCGCTGCAGTGCGAGGTCGGCACGGCGGCGACCTATCCGTTCTGCTCGATGCATTTCACGCTGGCGCCAGAGCCGCGCGGCATCGACCTCAGCGAGTTCTCCGTCATGCGGATCTGGCTCGACGCCACCGGCCCCGAGCCGATCCAGGAGGTGCGCGTGGCGCTCGGCAACTTCAACCCCGCGTATTCGAGGCCGAACAGCGTCGAGACCCTGAAGAACCACGAGCTGGTCTACATCCAGCAGTCGGCCAACGGCGTCATCGAGGTCGCGATGGATCGCATGAGCGTCGCGTCCTGGTGGATCGAGGAGCACAACGTGCCGCTGCAGTACGCCGGCACGGAGCTGGACCACGTCGTGGCGCTCGACATCGAGACCGGCGCGAACCTGCGCGCCGGGGCGCATCGCATCGTCGTCGACCGCATCGAGCTGGAACGCAAGCTGGTGTCGCCGGCGGCGTTCCGCCTGGGCCTGCTGCTGGTATGGCTGGCCGCGGTGAGCCTGTACGTGGTCATCCAGCTCGTGAACTCCAAGCGCCAGCTGCTCGAGAGCCGGCGCCAGCAGCAGGTGCTCGCCCAGATGATCACCTCGCTGAACGCGCGCTCGGAATCGCTGGAGACCCTCGCGCGCTCCGATCCCGCGACCGGCCTGCTCAATCGCGCCGGCCTGAAGCTGGGGCTCGAGCAGCGGCTGATGCAGCACGGACTGCGGCTGTTCCCGATGGCCGTGATCTTCGTGGACATCGACCACTTCAAGGGCATCAACGACCGCCTCGGCCACGCCGCCGGCGACGCGGTGATCGTGCGGGTCGCCTCGCACCTGCGCGACCACGTGCCGCACGACGACCTCGTCGCGCGCTGGGGCGGCGAGGAGTTCCTGCTGCTGTGCCCAGGCACGGCCGCCGAGGAGGCACGGCGCATCGCGGAGCGGCTGCGGCAGGACATCGAACGCCAACCCTGGCCGCACGACGTCGGCGTGACCTGCAGCTTCGGCATCACCGTGCTGGCGGCGGGCGAGGACTGGCTGCAGGCCATCGAGCGCGCCGATGCCGCGATGTACCAGGCCAAGCAGGCGGGACGCAACCGGGTGGTGCTGACGGCCGCCTGAGCGCCGGCGCGCGGGACGCGCGCGGGCGAGAATGCGGTCGTGGCGCGCCCGCGCCATGAATCCCGCCGCCGATCTCGTGCCGTCCGCCGACGCGCGGTGTCAGGTCTGCAATCTTGACTGCGCCGCCTTTACGCCATGAGCCCCGACGCCGACGATCTCCTGCTGTTCGCACGCGTGGCCGAGTCCGGCAGCTTCAGCCGCGCGGCCGAGCGCGTGCAGCTGCCCAAGTCGACGGTGTCGCGCCGCATCGCCGCGCTCGAGAAGCGGCTCGGCGAACGGCTGCTGCAGCGCACCACGCGCAAGCTGGTCATCACCGAGTTCGGGCAGGGCGTGCTCGACCACGCCCGCGCGATGTCCGAGGAGGTCGATGCCGCGCTCGCGTTCGCGCTGTCGCGCCAGGCGCGCCCGAGCGGGCGGCTGCGCGTGTCGATGCCCGGCGACTTCGCCAGCACCGCGCTGGAGCGGCCGCTGGCCGAGTTCATCCGCGATTTTCCCGAGGTGTCGCTGGAGCTGGACCTGTCGCCGCGGCGCGTGGACCTGATCGGCGAGAACTTCGACCTCGCGATCCGCATGGGCACGCTGCCCGACGACAGCCAGCTGGCCGCGCGCCGGCTCGCGGTGTTCACGACGGGCCTGTATGCGGCGCCGTCGCTGCTGCGCGAACACGGCGAGCCGCTGGCGCCCGACGCGCTGCACACCATGCCCGCGCTGATGCTGCTGTCGCGCTCGGGCGACGCGGTGGCGTGGGAGCTGTCGCCGCGCGAGCCTGCCGTGGCGCACGGCGACGCGAACGCCGCAAGGACGGGCGAGCACCGCGACGGCGCCACGCCGGCCGCCAAGCCCGGCAAGACCCGCCGCGGCGCCGACTCGCCGCAGCACGAGATCATCCCCAGCCAGCACGTGCGCGCGAATTCGCCCGACGTGCTGATCCGGCTCGCGCGCAGCGGCGCCGGCGTCGTGGCCGTCGCCGACTTCTTCGCCGAGCCCTACTTGGCGCGCGGCGAGCTGCAGCGCATCCTGCCCGCGTGGTGCCTGCCCGACGCCGAGTGCTGGGCCGTCTTCCCTGGGCGCCGCCTGATGCCGGCCAAGACGCGCGCGTTCATCGACATGCTCGCCCGGACGATGAGCACGTGCTCGGAAGCGGTCGATGCCTCCGCGGCGAAGTTCAACGCCGCGCCGGGACGATTCCGCGTGGGCTGAGGCGCCGCGCTCAGTGCGGCAGGCGAGTGAGCGCCCGCTGCAGGGCGCGCGCGGGCGGGGCATCGCCGCCGGCCGCGGCCTCGGTGGGCACCGACCAGCCGCGCGGCAGCTCGCGCAGCACCTTCTTTGCGTCGAGCGAGCGGATCGGCACGCCGATGTCCGCCGGGATGCGGCCGCGCGCCACCAGCGCCTCGTAGCGCAGCGCGCTCACGCGCAGGAACGAGGTGAAGTTGCCGACGCCGCCGCGCGCGGCCACCAGCTCGTCATAGAGCTTCTCGATCAGGTGGACGACGCTCATGCCGTCGCGGCGGGCGATCTCCTCGAGCACCTCCCAGTACAAGTGCTCCAGCCGGATGCTCGTGACCACGCCGTGCAGGCGGACCGAGCGGGTGCGGCTTTCATAGCTCGCAGGATCGGCGCTGATGAAGATTTCACACATGCAGATGTCTCCTTGGCCTGGCCGCGTCGCTTCTGGCGCGCGGCTCTGCGGGACGAGGCGCAGGATGCGCCCCGTCGCGGACCAATGTACGCCTGGCGGCCCGGACTCGCCAAGCGCGGACCGGCGGATTTACACGCTGATTCGCGTGCCCAGGACCGCCAGGAACTGGGCGATCCAGGCCGGATGCGCGGGCCACGCGGGCGCCGTCACGAGGTTGCCGTCGGTCACCGCCTGGTCGACCGCGATGCCCATGTACTCCGCGCCGGCCAGCTCCACCTCGACCTGGCAGGCCGGGTAGGCGGACACCTTGCGGCCCTTGATCAGCCCGGTGGCGGCCAGCAGCTGCGCGCCGTGGCAGATCGCGGCGACCGGCTTGCCCGCGCTCAGGAAGTGCCGGGTCATCGCCACCACCTGCGCGTTCATGCGCAGGTATTCGGGCGCGCGGCCGCCGGGCACCACCAGCGCGTCGTAGGACTCGGCGCGCGTGTCCGCGAAGCTCGCATTGAGCGTGAAGCGGTGGCCGGGCTTCTCGCTGTAGGTCTGCGCGCCGTCGAAGTCGTGGATCGCCATCGTCACGTAGTCGCCGGCCTTCTTGTCCGGCGCGATCGCGTGCACCGTGTGGCCGACGGCCTGCAGCGCCTGGAACGGCACCATGGTCTCGTAGTCCTCGCCGAAATCGCCGCAGATCATCAGGATCTTCTTGCCCATGCTCGTCTCCTTTGGAGGGGTTGAATCGACGCTCCCATTGTTCGAAGCTCACGCCCTGAGCGGGTAGCAACCCGATACTTTCGCGTGCTCGACATGACCTCGCCCGCCCCCTTGACCGACCTGCACCGCCGCCGCCTGCGCGCGATCTGGCGCTCGGCCGGCTGGCCGAGCCAGGACCTGGTCGAGGTGGAGCTGCTGGCCGCGGGCTGGGTCGAGCGCCTGCGCGACGGCCACGGTCGCGAGACGCTGCGCGTGACCGACGCCGGCGTGCAGGTGCTGGCCGCCACGCTCGCGCGCAACCGCGCCGCGCGCGACGCGCACGAGGCGCTGGTCGGCCGCGTCGCCGTGGCCATGCAGCGCGCCGGGCGCCTCGCGTGGCGCGGGTTGTCGCTGCGCGTGCGCACCGGCGACGACGCGGCCGGCACCGGCCAGTGGACGGTCGCCCGGCCCGACCTGTTCTCGGTGCGCAACACGACGGTGGAGGACTACCTCGAGCCCGTCGTGCACGAGATCAAGGTGCGCCGCGCCGACCTGCTGGGCGACCTGCGCAAGCCGGCCAAGGGCGAGGCCTACCGGCAGATGGCGCGCGAGTGCTGGTACGTGCTGGCCGAAGGCATCGGCGACGCGGCGGACGTGCCAGAGGACTACGGCGTGATGGTCGAACGCCAGGGCGTGCTGGACGTGCTGCGCCCGGCCCCGCGGCGCGCGCTGCGCCTGCCGTTCGCGACGTGGATGGCGCTGGCGCGCGCGACGCCCGAGCCCGTCGCCGAGCCGGGGCAGCAGGCGCTCGGCTGTCCCGGGGACGATGGCGCGGATGCGCCCGCCGGACCGCGCGACTGAGCGATCGCGCCCGCCGGCGCTCGTGCGCGGGACGCATGAGCATGCGCGCACGCGCGGCCCCGCAGTCGCGGACAATATGCGCTTCACGCGCCGGCGCCCGCGCGGTGCGCCCTCCACCCGACGGCGCGCCGGCCCAGGGGCCCGCCCATCCACATCCTGGAGACCGTTTCGATGATCCGCTTGTCGCCTTCCTCCGCCCGCTCCCTGAAGTCGTCCATCGCCGTCGCCACGCTCGCCGCGGCGCTGGCCGGCTTCGGCCCCGCCGCGCACGCGGTGGACGGGCCGCCGCCCGGCAACGTGGCGTGGCAGGACGCCAGCAGCGACGCCGACATCGACAAGGCCTTCGCTGCCGCCAAGGCGCAGAACAAGCCGGTGCTGCTGTACTGGGGCGCCGTGTGGTGCCCGCCGTGCAACCAGCTCAAGGCCACGCTGTTCAATCGCCAGGATTTCGCCGAGCAGTCCAGGAGCTTCGTCGCCGTGCACCTAGACGGCGACGCGCCGGGGGCCCAGAAGCTGGGCACGAAGTTCAAGGTGGTCGGCTACCCGACGCTGATCCTGTTCAGCCCCGACCGCAGGGAACTGACGCGCCTGCCGGGCGAGGTCGATGCCGCGCAGGTGATGCAGCTGCTGCAGCTGGGCATGGCCAGCGGCCGCCCGATCGCGCAGGTGCTGGCCGACGCGCGCGACGGCAAGCCGCTCAAGGGCCCCGAGTGGCGCCTGCTGGCGTTCTACTCGTGGGACACCGACGAGGGCGCGCAGGCGGTGCCGGCCGAGGAGCGCGGCCCGCTGCTGCGCAAGCTCGCGGCCGACTGCCCGGCCAGCGAAGCCGCGGCGTGCACGCGCCTGGCGCTGAAATCGATCGGCGACGGCGACGAGAAGAACGCGCCCGCGCCCGACGCCGCCACGCGCGCCCGCGTCGCGCAGGTGTTGGCCGACCCGGCGCTCAGCCGCACCTACATGGACGTGCTGACCAACGGCGCCACCGACATCGTCACCGTGCTCGCGCCCAAGCCCGGCGCCGAGCGCCAGAAGCTGGTCGCGTCGTTCGACGCCGCGCTGGTGCGCCTGCAGGCCGACACGACGCTGTCGCGCGGCGATCGCCTGGGCGCGCTGTTCGCGCGCGTCGACCTCGCGCGCATCGACCAGCCCAAGGACGCGATGCATCCGAAGCTGCCGCCGGCGCTCGTCAAGGAAGTGCGCGACACCGCCGCCGCCACCGACCGCGAGGTCACCAACGCCTTCGAGCGCCAGGCCGTGATCCCCGGCACCAGCCAGCTGCTCGAGGAGGCGGGCCTGTGGAAGGAATCGGAGGCGCTGCTCAAGTCCAGCCTGTCCAGGAGCCACTCGCCGTACTACCTCATGAGCGAGCTCGGCTCGAACGCGCGCAAGCAGGGGCGCAACGCCGAGGCGCTGCAGTGGTACCAGCAGGCGTACGACAAGAGCGACGGCCCGGCCACGCGCCTGCAGTGGGGCGCGGCCTACCTGAAGGCGCTGGTCGAGCTCGCGCCGCAGGACACCAGGCGCATCGAGTCCACGGCGCAATCGGTCTTCAACGAGGCCGCCGGCCAGTCCAACGCCTTCGACCAGCGCAGCGGCCGCTCGCTGCAACGCGCCGGCGCCACGCTGCAGAAGTGGAACGCCGGCGGCAAGCACCAGGCCACCATCGACCACCTGAGCACGCAGGTGCAGGGCCTGTGCGCGAAGCTGCCCGCCGCCGACCCGCAGCACGCCACCTGCGAGGGCGTGTTCAAGGCGTCGACCAAGGCCTGACCGCGCCCTGCGCGCCCGTGCGTCACGCGCGGGCGCGCACGGCCTCCATCCGTTTGTCCATCCCGTCCCGTCCAAATCCATGACCACCTTCAACAAGCCCCTCGGCACGCCCCTGAGCCCTGCCGCCACCCGCGTGATGCTGCTGGGCAGCGGCGAGCTCGGCAAGGAAGTGCTGATCGCGCTGCAACGCCTGGGCGTCGAGACCATCGCCGTCGACCGCTACGAGAACGCGCCCGGCCAGCAGGTGGCCCACCACGCGCACACGATCACGATGAGCGACCCGGTGGCGCTGCGCGCGCTGATCGAGCGCGAGAAGCCCGACCTCGTCGTGCCCGAGATCGAGGCGCTGGCCACGCCCGAGCTGCAGAAGCTCGAGGCCGAAGGCGTCGTGCGCGTCATCCCCACCGCGCGCGCCGCGCGCCTGACGATGGACCGCGAAGGCATCCGCCGCCTGGCCGCCGAGACCCTGGGCCTGCCCACCAGCCCCTACGTGTTCTGCGATTCGCTCGAGGAGCTGCAGGCCGCGATCGACGGCAAGTCCGCGACCAACCCGGGCAAGCCCGCCATCGGCTACCCGTGCATCGTCAAGCCGGTGATGAGCAGCTCCGGCAAGGGCCAGAGCAAGATCGACGGCCCGGCCGACGTCAGGACCGCCTGGGACTACGCGATGGCCGGCGGCCGCGTCAGCCACGGCCGCGTGATCGTCGAGGGCTTCATCGACTTCGACTACGAGATCACGCTGCTGACCGTGCGCTCGCTGGGCGCCAACGGCGCGGTGCAGACCAGCTTCTGCGCGCCGATCGGCCACGTGCAGGTCAAGGGCGACTACGTCGAGAGCTGGCAGCCGATGCCGATGGACCCGGCCGCCCTCGCGAGCGCCGAGCGCATCGCCAAGGCCGTCACCGACGACCTCGGCGGCCAGGGCGTGTTCGGCGTCGAGCTGTTCGTCAAGGGCTCGGACGTGTGGTTCAGCGAGGTCAGCCCGCGCCCGCACGACACCGGCATGGTGACGATGATCACCCAGTGGCAGAGCGAATTCGAGCTGCACGCCCGCGCGATCCTCGGGCTCCCGGTGGACGTGTCGCTCAAGAGCCCCGGCGCCAGCGCCGTGATCTACGGCGGCGTCCAGGCCCAGGCGCTGCAGTTCGACGGCGTCGCGGACGCGCTGCGCGTGCCGGGCACCGACGTGCGCCTGTTCGGCAAGCCCGAGAGCTTCGAGCGCCGCCGCATGGGCGTGGCGCTGGCGCACGATGCGGACGTGGAACACGCCCGCGTCAAGGCCAAGGAGGCTGCGGCCAAGGTCAAGCCGAAAGCGGCCTGACCTCAGGCGCGCGGCCGGCGCGTCACTTGACGAGGCCTTCGGCCTGCAGCGCGTCCCGGACGGCGGGACGCGCCTTCATGCGGGCCATGAAGGCCTCGAGGTTCTTGTAGGCGGTGAGGTCGACGCCGACGCCGGCGGCCCAGTTCGTCACGGTGAACAGGTAGGCGTCGGCGACGCTGAACTGCTTGCCCATCAGGTAGTCCTTGCCCTCCAGGCGGGCGTCCACGAGCTTGTAGCGCTCCTGCAGGCGCGCCGCGAAGACTTCCTTGGCTTCCTTGGCGAGCTTCGGGTTGAACATCGGCGAGAAGCCCTTGTGCAGCTCGCTGGTGATGAAGTTGAGCCACTCCATCACGCGATAGCGTTCCATCGTGCCGGCCGCCGGCGCGAGGCCGCTGGCCGGTGCGTGGTCGGCGATGTACTGCAGGATGACCGGGCCTTCGCTCAGGCGCGCGCCGTCGTCCAGTTCCAGCAACGGAACCTGGCCCTTGGCGGTGATCTGGTAGTAGTCGCTGCCGTCGGCGAGCGTGTGCGTCTGCAGGGCGGTCTTGACGAGGTCGAACTTCACGCCCGCCTCGCGCAGCGCGATGTGGGGCGACAGCGAGCAGGCGCCGGGGCTGTAGTAGAGCTTCATGACGGTCTTTCGGGTGGGTGGCAAACGCGTCGGACTGCGCGGCGCGGACGGGCGCCCATGATGCCCAAATCGCGGCCATCTTGCAGGGCAGGGCATTCGACGAGACGACGTGGATCGCCGTCCAACGGCGGTCGCGGCGACAGGTGCGTCTGCTACGCTGCGATCCAGCTCAACGACCGGCCCGCATCGTGACCCGACAGATCCTCGACGACTCCCGCGTGCATCCCGCCATCCGCGCCCGCATCGCCGACGAAGGCCGCGCGGTGATCGCCGAAGTGGAGGCCGCCGTGGCGGCGAACAAGGTGGTCGTCGTCGGCATGGCGTGGAACCCGTTCCCGCGCAAGGCCTGCAAGTGGCTGGAGGCCGCGGGCGTGCCCTACCAGTACCTCCAGTACGGCAGCTACGCGAGCCAGTGGCGCAAGCGCCTGCCGCTCAAGCTGTGGACGGGCTGGACCACGTTCCCGATGGTCTTCGTCGATGGCCAGTTCATCGGCGGCTACAGCGACCTGGCCAGGCTCGATCCGGCCACGCTGAAGAAGGGAGCGGGCGCCGCGTCCGCGCGCCCGTGACCGGCCGCCACGTGCGGCGCGCGGCGCTGCTCGTGACGCTGGCCCTGGCCGCCGTCGGCGCGCGGGCCGCCGCATCGGCGCCGACGCTGCAGCTGCACGGCTGCCGCCTGTCGGGCCTCGAGCACGACGCGCAGTGCGGCGTGCTCAAGCGCCCGCTCGATCCGGCCAGGCCGCAGGGACCGCAGATCGATCTGCACGTGGTCGTCATCCCGGCGCTCGCGCGCCAGAAGCAGCCCGACCCGGTCTTGTTCTTTGCCGGCGGCCCGGGCCAGAGCGCCATCGGCCTGGCCGGCACCGTGCAGTCGCTGATGCAGCGCCTGGCGCAACGGCGCGACCTGGTGCTGATCGACCAGCGCGGCACCGGCCACAGCGCGCCGCTGCAGTGCGACGTCCCCGCACCCGACGAGGCGCTGGCGCGCGCCCTCGACCGCGCGCGCGAGGTCGCCGCGCTCGACGCCTGCCGCGCGAAGCTGCAGGCGCTGCCCTGGGGCGACCTGCGCTTGTACACGACGACGATCGCGATGGCCGACGCCGACGCCGTGCGCACCGCGCTCGGCGCCGAGCAGGTCGACCTCGTGGGCATCAGCTACGGCACGCGCGCCGCGCTCGAATACCTGCGGGCGTATCCGACGCACGTGCGCCGCGCGGTGATCGACGGTGTCGCCCCGCCCGACATGGTGCTGCCCGAGAGCGACGACATCGACGCCGCCGCCGCGCTCGACAAGCTGTTCGCCGATTGCGCCGCGCAGAAGGCCTGCGCGCAGGCGCATCCCGCGCTGGCGCAGCGCTGGCAGGCACTGCAGGCCTCGCTGCCGCGCGCGGTGGACGCGGCCGATCCGGTCACCGGCCGCCCGATGCACATGACGATCACGGCCGAGGCGGTGCGCAGCGCCGTCCGTCGTCCGCTCTACTCGCCGTCGCAGGCCGCGATGCTGCCGCACGCGATCGACGAGGCCGCAGCCGGCCGCTTCGACGTGCTGCTGGCGCTCGCGTCGTCCACCGGCGACCAGCCCACCGACCTGTCCGAGGGCCAGCACTTCTCGGTCATCTGCTCGGAGGACTTCCCGCGGATGCCCGCAGCCTCCGGCCCCGCGAGCGACGCGGGCGCGCAAGGGCTGTACCGCGCCGTCTGCGCGCACTGGCCGCGCGGCGAGGTGCCGGCGGCGTTCTACACGATCCCGGCGAGCCCGGCGCCCGTGCTGCTGATGTCAGGCGGCCTCGATCCGGTGACACCACCGCGGCACGCCGAGCGCGTCGCCAAGGCCCTGGGCGCCAAGGCGCGCTCCGTGGTCGTCGCCAACAACGGCCACAACGTGATGGCCATCGCGTGCATGCGCGACGCGGTGTTCCGCTTCGTCAACGCCGCGACCGACGACGAGGCGCTGGCCGTCGACACGGGCTGCGCCGCCAAGGTGCCACGCCCGCTGGCGTTCGTGCCGCCGCTGCCCGCGCGCGCCGTGCCCGCCACCAACGATCCGAGCCGCTTCGACGACCCGCCGCCGCGCGCATCGAACGCGTCCGACACGCCTGCCACCAAGGACGCGCGATGATCGCGATGGACGACCTGCGCAAGCAGTTCACGACCGGCCGCGGCCGCCAGGCGCGCACCGTCGTCGCCGTCGACGGCCTGACGCTGCACGCGCGCGACGGCGCCATCACGGGCCTGCTCGGGCCCAACGGCGCCGGCAAGACGACCAGCCTGCGCATGCTCGTGGGCCTGGTCGCGCCCGACAGCGGCACGATCCGCGTCGACGACGTCGACCTGCGCACCGACCCGCAGGGCGTGCGCGCGCGGCTGGGCGTGCTGTCGGACGCGCGCGGCCTGTACCCGCGCCTGACCGCGCGCGAGAACATCGTCTATCACGGGCGCCTGCATGGCGTGGCCGACGACGTCGCGCACGCGCGCTGCGACCACCTCGCGCGCCTGCTCGAGATGGCGCCGCTGCTCGATCGCCGCACCGACGGCTTCAGCCAGGGCGAGCGCATGAAGACGGCCCTCGCGCGCGCGCTCGTGCACGACCCCGCCAACATCGTGCTGGACGAGCCCACCAACGGCCTGGACGTCGTCGCCACGCGCGCGCTGCGCGAGGCGCTGCGCGTGCTGCGCGACGAGACGGGCAAGTGCATCGTCTTCTCCACGCACATCATGCAGGAGGTGCAGCGGCTGTGCGACCGCGTCGTCGTGGTGGCGCACGGCCGCCACGTCGCCGACGGCACCGTCCAGAGCCTGTGCGAGCAGGCCGGCAGCGACGATTTCGAGGACGCGTTCGTCAAGCTCGCGTTCGGACAGGAGGGCCACGCGCGATGAACGGTGCACGAATGAGCGACTGGCAGGCGGTGTGGACCGTGTTCCTCAAGGAACTGAAGGACGCGCTGCGCGATCGCCGCACGCTGATGGCGGTGTTCGTCTCGTCGATCGCGATGGGGCCGATCATGCTGGTGGTGCTGTCGTCGCTGGTGGGCAAGTTCGAGAAGCGGGCCGAGGCGCGCGAGATCGTCGCCATCGGCATCGAGGCCGCGCCCACGCTGCGCAATTTCCTCGAGCGCCAGACCTTCGCCATCAAGCCCGTGCCTGCCGACTGGGAGAAGCAGCTCAAGGACAGCAAGCTCGGCGACCCCGTCGTGATCGTGCCGCCCGACTTCGAAGACCAGCTCGCGCACGGCCAGGCGCCGCGACTGGAGCTCGTCTACAGCAGCGCCAACCAGCGCGCCGAAGGCGGCGTGTCCGTCATCCGGCACGTGCTGGCGGGTTTCGACCAGGAACAGGCGTCGCTGCGCCTGGTCGCGCGCGGCGTCGCGCCGGGCGCGCTCACGGTGACGCGCGTCGACGAGCACGACATCGCCGACACCGCGTCGCGCGCCGCCCAGCTGACCGGCATGGTGCCCATCTTCGTGTTGATGGCGGTGCTGTACGGCTCGCTCAACGCCGCGCTCGACACCACGGCCGGCGAACGCGAGCGCGGATCGCTCGAACCGCTGCTGGCCACGCCGGCATCGCGCGGCGCGCTCGTCGTCGGCAAGTGGGGCGCGGCCTTCGCACTGGGGCTGCTCATCGCGGTGCTCTCGTGCATGAGCTTCCTGCCCGCACAGAGCATGCTGCGCAGCGAATCGCTCGCAGCGATGTTCCGCTTCGGCTGGGCCGAGGCCGCCTGGTTCGTCGCCGTGCTGGCCCCGTTCGCCGCGGCACTGTCGGCGCTCATGATGGCCGTGGCCATCCGCAGCAGGACCGTCAAGGAGGCGCAGGCCAACAACGTCGTGCTGACGATGGCGGTCTCGCTGTCGCCGATGCTCAGCCTGTTCAACCAGGAAGGCGAGAGCGCATGGAACCTGTGGGTGCCGCCCATGGCCCAGAGCGCCCTGATGAACCGCGTCCTCAAGAACGCCCCCATCTCGCCCCTCGACGTCGCCCCCAGCGTCATCGTCTGCATCGTCGTGACGACACTCTCCCTCGCCTTCGTCACGCATCAGCTGACCAGGCGCGCCGCGCAGTGATCCCGCAGTGACCCGCCGCGCGCGAGATGCTCGCGATCGGGTCGAGATGTGCCGCGATACCCTGACCAGGCGATGCTGGGGGGCGGGGGCGATGCTACCTTTGGGAGCCTTGGCAGACGGGGATGGCGAGGGTAAAGATGCGCATGCTGTTGGATCGAGTTGCCACGAATGGTCGAGTGCCGAAGACGCAAGCTCGTAGCCCGTTCAATTTAGTTGTCGATAGCAAGTAGGCGCGCCATGAGTACGCGTTTCAATCAGCAATGCCTCGACATCCTGCATTCCAGTTCCGTCAAAGATTTTTCTCGGAATGTCGCAGACGCAGTTCAGTCTCTTGGAATGACGACCATCGGGGTCAGCGTGATCACCGAGCACGCTCCCGGGATGACTGAATTTAAGACGATGACAAACGCCCCTGAAGGCTACGTCTCTGATTTCGAGAATCTTGAACTTGCCAAGCTTGATCCGGTGTCTCAGCACTGCAAGCACTCGTCAGAACCAGTGGTCTGGGATCAAAAGTTTTATGCGTCGCGAGGTCGCGGCGACTTCTGGGAGAACCAGGCTGCATTCGGACTGAAAAGTGGTGTCTCCGTCGCCCATCACTTGCCGCACGGGCGACATTTCCTATTTGGCGCGGATTGCGGTGAGCCAAGTTGCGGCACGCCCCAACGCATCCGTGTGTTGGTATCAGACCTTCTCCTGGTCGCTGCCTATGCACAGGCAGCGGCCTTCGACCTCTGCCTGCCCTATGAGGGGGCAAAGGTCGATTCCCGATTGGCCGCGGCCGAGCTCGATGCTCTTCGGTGGAGCACGGATGGCCTCACCAACGTTCAAGTCGGGCAGAAGCTGGGTGTCTCTGCCACCGAAGCCATGCTCCGCCTTCGCAGAGCTATGGCAAAGCTCGGCTGTGCCAGCAAGTACGAAGCTGGGCTACGAGCTATCAAGCTCGGCTTGATTCACTGCGACTAATTCAATACGTTTGAAGTAGCCGGCGAACTTCATCCTGCCAGGGCAGGCGTCGTACAAATTGGTTGATATGCAGTGCGGCGTCCACAGCTGTAAGCGGGTGACCGTCCACGCTGATTAGCTGCATGTTGGTGGCGACGCGCATTGGATCTACCATTGCGACTACACCCTTTCCGATCTCAATCCAATCCCAAGCTAGGCCGGCGTCGCCGTTCCCGCAGAAGCGTCCCCAGACTGTCTGCCCGTAGCAATGTCCTGGCGCGCCAGGGATGCTGGTGACACGGGTAGCAAGATGTCTGAAACGCGGCTTCCTCTGTGAACTGGCGCGCCAGAATACTGTCGGCCAAGAACACAGGGCCAAATTTGGCCCGAGCGAAGACACCGGCGGAGCGGCTTGGGGTAGCGTCTGTGTCTGCATGCCTTAAGTCTGGAGAAACCGCGATGCGCGCACTAGCTGTCAACCTTGTCAGGGTGAGCCAAAAGTGCGTCCGCAATCGTGGTTTTCGCGGAGCTTTGGTGAGTAGAGGCAACAGAAGATGACCGCGCGGATGCTGCAAGGTGGCTACCTCTCGGTGCTGGAAGCCACTTCCCCTCTCGATTTCCGCAAGGAAGTGATCCGCTTTGCTGAGTCGCTCGGCTTCAACACTGTCTCAGCTATGGCGGTAGTGGATCGTGCGGCTACAGGAACCGAGTTCCACACCGTGGACAACACCCCGAATGCCTTCACACAGGCCTATCACGACACGGGTCTAGCTCAGCAGGACCCGGTCATGCAGCACTGCAAGCACGCTGCTGTCCCCATCATCTGGAACCAGGACACGTATGTTGAACGGGGCTTCGGCGAGATGTGGGAGCACCAAGCAAGATTCGGCTATCGCACGGGGATCGCACTCGCAATCCACTTGCCCGACGGCAGACACTTCTCCATGGGCGTCGACCGCGACAGGCCTTTGTCTACAAAACCGAAAGCGCTGACGCGGATCGTCGCCGAGTTGCAGCTGTTTGCGGTGCATGCCCAGGACGCGGCTTTTCGTATCTTCGCGCCTCAGCCGCCGGCCGCGATCCAAACTGCATTGCTCACTCCCCGCGAGCTAGAAGCCTTGCGTTGGACGATGGATGGTAAGACTGCCTGGGAAGTCGGCGTGATCATGAGTATTTCCGAGCGGACGGCAGTTCTGCACCTGCAGAACGCCATGCACAAGCTCGACAGCGTCAACAAGCACCAAGCCGTTATTAAGGCTCTTCGCCTCGGACTTTTGGCCTGAGGGACCCTAGAACACCCTGTAAGACTTGACAGTGTGCGGTGACGATGACTCCTGATTGAATCTCTCTCATGGCGCAAACGAAGCGCCGAAGCTTGGAGAGATTGTCATGATGTCCCGCCTGAACGCTCTGATCACCGCGAAGTTTCGTGCGCAGACGGCTTCGGCATCTGTGAATCAAAAGAACGCGCCAATGACTGAGCTGCAGTCGAGCCTGCTGCGTCACATTTCCGGCGGAGACGGCTCTGACTCGCCTAAGGGCTCCTGGAAGCCCGCCTAAATTCAAATTACTCGAACCGTCGTGCTCGATCACGACGCCGACCCAAGACCCTCCACAATCAGCTCACTCAGTTCCGGGAAAGTCGCTCACGCGACGGAAGCGCTTACTGATGCTGATTGACTCTTGGGGTGCCGACGAATCTCGTCGGCACCCCGTTCTTTTTTTCTGGGGTCTGGAAAATCCACTCGACAGTCAGCTCGGCCTCGTTGCCGCCTCGAGGCGGGCGAGCCAGAAAATGGCGTGGGGAGCGTCGTTGCCGCACATTTCCCGGGACGGCTGGAGGCCGCCGCAGAAGGCGGGGCGTTCGGGGCGGCCGAAGAGGCGGCAGCGCAGGTCGTCGTCGAGCTGGATGCAGGGGACGCCGGAGGGCTTGCCGTCGGGCATGCCGGGGATCGGGCTCGTGATGGACGGGGCGATGCAGCAGGCGCCGCAGCTGGAACGGCAGGCGATTTGCGAGGCGGCGGGTGCCGCCTCCGATGCCGGTGCGGCGGGACGGGCGGGGGACATGGCCGGATTGTCCTCGCGAGTGGCGCGTCGGCGCCAGCCCGCCTAAAATTGCAGCTTCCCCCACCCGCCTCCGTGCGGCGCGATCCAAGTGATCCGCCGTGCGTCGCAGCGCGGGTCGTCCTTTCGATCCGGCCGTGACGGCGCGGATCATGCGCAGTGAGTTGCCGGTGATCTACCCCCAGGAATTCGACGTCATCGTGGTCGGCGGCGGCCATGCCGGGACGGAGGCCGCGCTCGCGGCGGCCCGCATGGGCAGCGCGACGCTGCTGCTGACCCACAACATCGAGACCTTGGGCCAGATGAGCTGCAATCCGTCGATCGGCGGCATCGGCAAGGGGCACCTGGTCAAGGAAGTGGACGCGCTCGGCGGTGCGATGGCCGCGGCGACGGACGAGTCCGGCATCCAGTTCCGCATCCTCAACGGGTCGAAGGGGCCGGCCGTGCGGGCCACGCGCGCGCAGGCCGACCGCATCCTCTACAAGGCCGCGATCCGGCATCGCCTGGAGAACCAGCCCAACCTATGGCTGTTCCAGCAGGCCGTCGACGACCTGGTGGTCGAATCGGTGGATGGCGCCGATCGGGTCACGGGCGCGATCACGCAGTCGGGCATCACGTTCCGCGGCCGCACCGTCGTGCTGACGGCGGGCACCTTCCTCGACGGCAAGATCCACATGGGCCTGCAGAACTACGCCGCGGGCCGGGCAGGGGATCCGCCGGCGCAGCGGCTGTCGTCGCGCCTGAAGGAGCTCAAGCTGCCGCAGCGCCGCCTCAAGACCGGCACGCCGCCGCGGATCGACGGCCGCTCGATCGACTTTTCGCAGCTGGCCGAACAGCCCGGCGACGGGATGCCCGACGCCGACGGCCGCATCACGACGGCCATGCCGGTGTTCAGCTTCATGGGCAGCGCGGCGCAGCATCCGCGCCAGATGCCTTGCTGGGTCACGCACACGAATGCGCGCACGCACGAGATCATCCGCTCCGGCTTCGACCGCAGCCCGATGTTCACGGGCGTGATCGAAGGGGTGGGGCCGCGCTACTGCCCGAGCATCGAGGACAAGGTCAATCGCTTCGCCGACAAGGACTCGCACCAGATCTTCCTGGAGCCGGAGGGCCTGACGACCAACGAGTTCTATCCGAACGGGATCTCGACGTCGCTGCCGTTCGACATCCAGCTGGCGGCCGTGCGATCGATGGCCGGCCTGGCGAACGCCCACATCCTGCGCCCCGGCTACGCCATCGAGTACGACTACTTCGACCCGCGCGAACTCAAGAGCACGTTCGAGACGCGGGCCATCGGCGGCCTGTTCTTCGCCGGCCAGATCAATGGCACGACCGGCTACGAGGAGGCGGCGGCCCAGGGCCTGTACGCGGGCGTCAATGCGTCGCTACTGGCCGGCGGTCGCGCGGAGACCTTCGTGCTGCGCCGTGACCAGGCCTACCTCGGCGTGCTCGTGGACGACCTGATCACCAAGGGCGTGACCGAGCCGTACCGCATGTTCACCAGCCGCGCCGAGTTCCGCCTGCAGCTGCGCGAGGACAACGCCGACCTGCGCCTGACCGAACTCGGCCGCCGGCTCGGGCTGGTCGACGACGCCCGCTGGGCGCACTTCAACCGCAAGCGCGACGCGCTCGGCCGCGAAGCCGAACGCCTGCGCTCGACCTGGGTGCACCCGAACAACCTGCCTGCCGCCCAGGCTGAGCGGCTGCTCGGCAAGGCGCTCGAACACGAGCACTCGCTGGCCGACCTCCTGCGCCGACCTGGTATCGACTACGACACCGTGGTCGAAGCCAGCACCATCGCCCGCCCGAGCAACGACGTTTCACGTGAAACACTGACCCGCGACCTGGGCCAGCAGCTCGCCGGCGAGGTCATCGAACAGCTCGAGATCGCCACCAAGTACGCCGGCTACATCGACAAGCAGAACGAGGAAGTCAGCCGGGCGCAGAGCCTGGAGGAACTCGCGCTGCCCGATGAGCTGGACTACAACCAGGTGACGGCCCTGTCCTTCGAAGTCCGCCAGAAGCTGAACCAGCACCGCCCGCAGACGCTCGGCCAGGCCACCCGTATCTCGGGCGTCACGCCCGCTGCCATCTCGCTTCTGCTCGTCCACCTGAAGAAGAAGCGCTTCAAGGGCTTCTCGAACCCCGCACCCGCCGAACATGCCGCTTGAACACGGCGAGCCGTCCCGCCTGGACGGCCGACTCGACGCGCTCGCGCCTCGACTGGGCCTGGGCTTGTCCGGACAGGACCGCGAACGCCTGCTGGCCTACATGGCCATGATCCAGCGCTGGACCAAGGTCTACAACCTGACCGCCGTCCGCGACCCGGACGAGATGTTCACGCACCATCTGCTCGACTGCCTGGCGGTGGTTGCACCTTTGCGCCAAGGCAGCGGTGAGACGGGGCGGGGCGCGCTGCGCGTGCTGGACGTCGGCAGCGGCGCCGGACTTCCTGGCGTCATCCTCGCGATGCTGAACCCGGCCTGGCAGGTGACCTGCGTCGACGCCGTCGCCAAGAAAGCCGCGTTCATCCGGCAGGCGGCAGCCGAGCTCTCGCTGCCGAACCTGCATGGGGTCCACGGCCGAGTCGAGGCGACAGGCACGTTCAAGAAACCCGAGTTCGACCTGATCACCTCACGCGCTTTCGCGTCCATCCACGACTTCACAACCCTGACCCGCCAACTGCTGGCGCCGCACGGGCAGTGGGCCGCGATGAAGGCCAACCTGTCGGCCGACGAGCGCGCGGCGGTGCCGCAGGACATCGAGATGTTTCACGTGGAACAACTCGAGGTGCCGGATTTGAACGAAAACCGCTGCCTTGTGTGGCTGCGCCCGCGTCTTCCCGCTGACCAGAGCCCGCACCAGCCCTGACAATAGGGGCGGGCCTATTCCCCTCCAACAGCGCTTCACCGGTCATCCATGGCGAGAATCTATTGCATTGCGAACCAGAAGGGCGGCGTCGGCAAGACCACGACGACGGTCAACCTGGCGGCGGGCCTGGCGCTCGTCGGACAACGCGTCCTGCTGATCGACCTGGATCCGCAAGGCAACGCGACCATGGGCTCGGGCATCAACAAGCGCGACCTGCCGCTGACCATCTATGACGTCCTGCTGGAGAGCGCGACCATCACCGAGGCGGCCCAGAAATCCGGCAGTGGCGGCTACGACGTGCTGGGCGCCAACCGCGAACTGGCCGGCGCCGAGGTGGAGCTGGTCGCGCTGGAGCGCCGCAACGAGCGCCTGCGCCGAGCCCTGAAGGTCGTCGACGCCGACTACGACTTCGTCCTGATCGACTGCCCGCCGTCGCTCAACCTCCTGACCCTGAACGGCCTGTGCAGCGCCCACGGCGTCATCGTGCCGATGCAGTGCGAGTACTTCGCGCTAGAGGGGGTGTCCGACTTGGTCAACACGATCAAGCAGGTGCACGCCAACCTCAATCGCGACCTGGAACTCATCGGCCTGCTGCGCGTGATGTACGACCCGCGCATCACGCTGCAGGCTCACGTCAGCGAACAGCTCAAGGCGCACTTCGGCGACAAGGTGTTCAACACCGTCATCCCGCGCAACGTCCGCCTGGCCGAAGCGCCCAGCTACGGACAGCCTGGCGTCGTCTTCGACCCGACTTCACGTGGCGCCGTCGCCTTCGTGGAATTCGCGCAGGAAATGGTCGCCCGGGAAAAGGGCATGGCGCTCGCCGACGCCAGCTGAACGGGCAGGGCGGTCGGCCGCCCGGGCTCAGGGCTCGATGTTCGGATCGCGCAGCAGTTCGCGCAGCGGGCCGAAGGTCCACGACCGCAGCGCCATCACCGCCGTGTAACCGCGCTTGTGCGCCGCCGGCAGGCGCTGGTCAGCCAGGTGCTGCTGGGCGAAATCCTGCGCGACGCGCTGCAGGCGCTCCTGGAACACCTTGGCCATCGGCAGGCTCAGGTGCCCGTGCACCAGGCTGACCATCTCGCACTCGCCGTTGAAGGCGCCGGAGAAGTAGTCGGCCACGCCGTGGTCGCGGAAGAACTGCATCACCGGGCCGTTGGCGCGCCAGCGGAAGGTCTTGGCCACCTTGAGGCGGTAGCGGTTCAGCGGCTTGAGCTCGATGATGCCCAGCCGGTCGAGCTGGGTCAGGTGGCGCACCGCCTCGGCGTCGGTGAAGGCGTACATGCCCATGATCTGCTCGAACGGCCACTGGCTGAGCGTGCACAGCGCCATGACCAGCAGACGCTTGTCCGCCACGACGGCGTGCTCCTGCTCGAGCGTCAGTTCGTCGCGCAGCAGCTCCAGGTCGGCCACCTTGCGCGCCAGCTCCGAGAAGTCGCACTTCAGGACGCGGCAGATCTCGTCGATGCGCTTGAGCGGCATGTCGCCCTTGGCGAACATGCGCTTGACGCTGGACTCGGCCAGGCCGAGCTCGCGGCCCAGGTCGGCATAGGTCAGCTTGGCGAGCTTCAGTTCGGTCTTGAGGACGTTGACGATCTCGGCGGTGGTGCTCATGAAGCCTCGATGAAAGTATCCGGGGACGATACCTCACGAGGCGACCCCCGGCACTCGGCACGATCCCGTTGCCCGGCGCTCGACCGTTGGCCACCATCGCGCCGTCATCCACTAGAAGGTTTCACATGGAACCCGCGACGCCCATTCCGCCCCGCATCGCCGTCATCGCCCTCGCCATGAGCCTCGTCGCTTCCGGCGTCGCCCGCGCCGAGAGCGATCCCAGCCGCGCCAGCGAAGAGTCGCTGGTGCCCGTGGCCCTCTCCGTCGCGCTGCCGGTCGTGCTCGTCGCCGGCGCTGGCTCGATCGTCGTGACCGGCGTGCAGGCGAGCGCCGACGGCGTCGTCTGGTTCGTCGAGAACGCGGCCGACGGCGTCAAGGGCAGCATCCGCTTCGCGGCGGGCGCGGTCAATGCGTCGGCGGTGGCCGCGGGCACCGTGGTCGTGGTCACCGTCATCGGCACGGGCATGCTGCTCAGCGCCGCCGGCCACGTGATCGCGTTCATCCCCAACGAGATCGGCCGGTCGCTGTCGTACAACCAGCGGGTGTCCCGATGAGCCGCTCGAGCCGTTGGCTGCGGGCGGCGGTCGGCGCGCTGGCGCTCGCCGGCGCCACGATCGCCCTGGCTGGCCAGCCCTGCGACACCAAGCCGCCGGACACCTACGCCATGACGCGCGCCCTCGGCCTGGCCGAGCGCGTCCAGCAGAGCCTGGACGCCAGCGGGGCGCAGGTGGTGATCATCGCCCGCGCTGGCCAGGACCTGACCAAGTACGGGCTGCAGTGGTCGCACCTGGCCTTCGCCTACCGCGATGATCCGGCCCCGCCGCCGCCGCAGCCCCAGGGCACGACCTATCCGGTGATGGGCCAGATCTCCGGCCAACCGGCCAGCCCGCCGCCTCCGAGACGCGGCACCTGGCGCGTCGTCCACAAGCTCAACCAGTGCGGCACGGCCGACGCCGCCGTCTTCCGCCAGGGCCTGGCCGAGTTCTTCCTGGACACGCCGTTCCGCTACGAAGCCGCCTACGTCGTGCCCGACCCCGAAGTGCAGGCCGCATTGATGCGCACCGTCATCGACGACCAGCGCCTCGTGCAGTGGCACACGCCGGCCTACAGTGTCGTCGCCTATCCGTGGTCGACGCGCTACCAGCAGAGCAACCAGTGGGCGCTCGAGACGCTGGCCGGCTCGCTCGACCCGGCCGCCACGACGCGCGAGCGCGCCCAGTCCTGGCTGCACCTGCACGACTACCAGCCCACGGTGCTGCACATCGACGCCCTCACGCGCCTGGGCGCCCGCATGACGCGCGCGAACGTCGCGTTCGACGATCATCCGAACGCCAAGCGCTTCAGCGATCACATCGAGACCGTCACCGTCGAATCGATGTTCGCGTGGATGCAGCGCGAGCAGATCGCCGGGCGCCAGACCCTCGTGCGCTGAGCCCGTCGGAACGCACGCAAATCGAGGTCTTCGCGCAGGCCATCCGACCCGGGCTGCGGCTACAGTGGCCCCACCAGGCGCGCGGCGCCCAGCACTGGAAGAACAAGACTGCAATGAGCCAATCCCATCCCAGCCAGTTCGCCCTCCTGCGCCAGCGCCGCTTCGCGCCGTTCTTCTGGACGCAGTTCTTCGGCGCGGGCAACGACAACGTCCTGAAGTTCGCGTTCACGGTGCTGGTCACGTACCAGCTGAACGTGTCCTGGCTGCCGCCGGAGAAGGCCGGGCTGGTCATCAGCGCCGTCTTCATCCTGCCCTTCGTGCTGCTGTCGGCCACCAGCGGCCAGCTCGCCGACAAGTACGACAAGGCGCGGGTGATGCGTTTCATCAAGTCGTTCGAGATCCTGATCATGGTGCTCGCGATCTGGGGCTTCGTCGGGCAACTCACCTGGCTGCTGCTGGCCTGCCTGTTCCTGATGGGCGTGCACTCCACGCTGTTCGGCCCGGTGAAGTACGCCTACCTGCCGCAGCATCTCGATGCGCACGAGATCACCGGCGGCAACGGCATGGTCGAGATGGGCACCTTCGTGGCGATCCTGCTCGGCCAGCTCGCCGGCGGCCTGCTCGTGGTGGTGCCGGGCATCGGGCCCGAGCTGGCTGGCGGTGCCTGCCTGGCGATCGCGATCGTCGGCCGCTTGACCGCCCAGGCGATCCCGGCCTCGCCGGCGCACGACACGGCGCTGAAGATCAACTGGAACCCGGTCAGCGAGACGCTGCGCAACCTGAAGCTGGCGGGCACGGACATCGTCGTGTTCCGTTCGCTGCTGGGCATCTCGTGGATGTGGTTCTTCGGCGCCACCTTCCTGTCGCAGTTCCCGTCCTTCGCCAAGGACGTGCTGCACGGCGACGTGCATGTGGCCTCGCTGCTGCTGGTGCTGTTCTCGGTGGGCGTGGGCGTCGGCTCGCTGATGTGCGAGATGCTGTCGCGCCGCCAGGTCGAGATCGGCCTCGTGCCGCTGGGCGCGATCGGCATGAGCGTGTTCGCGATCGACCTGTACTTCGCAGTCAGCCACCTGGCGCCGCCGTCGGCCACTTTCTGGACCCTGTCGGGCTTCGTCGCGCAGGGCCAGCACGTGCGGCCGATGATCGACCTGTTCATGCTGTCGCTGAGTGCCGGCCTGTACAGCGTGCCGATGTACGCACTGATCCAGACGCGAGCGCTCGCTAGCCACCGAGCCCGCATCATTGCGTCGAACAACATCCTGAACGCGCTGTTCATGATTGCCAGTTCGCTGATCGCGGGCGCACTGCTGCACTTCGGCGTGAGCATCGCCGGCGTCTTCCTGCTGACCGGCATCGCCAACGCCATCGTCGCCGGCTACATCTTCTTCCTGGTGCCGGAATACCTGCTGCGCTTCTTCGCGTTCGTGCTCACGCGCACGGTGTACCGGTTCCGCATGCGCGGCGACACCAACATCCCGACGACCGGCGCCGCCATTGTCGTTTGCAACCACGTGAGCTTCGTCGACCCGGTGCTGCTGATGGCCGCCAGCCCGCGGCCGATCCGCTTCCTGATGGACGCGCGCATCTTCCGCACGCCCGGCCTGGGCCTGTTCTTCCGCCTCGCCAAGGCGATCCCCATCGCGCCGAAGAACGACGATCCGGCGGCCTACGACGCGGCCTTCGCCGCCGCCGATCAGGTGCTGGCCGAGGGCGACCTGCTGGGCATCTTCCCGGAAGGCGGAATCACCAACGACGGCACGCTCAAGCCATTCAAGGGCGGCGTCATGCGCATCCTCGAGCAGCGGCCCGTTCCCGTGATCCCGCTCGCGCTGCAGAACCTGTGGGGCTCGTTCTTCTCGCGCGTGGAGGGCAAGGCGATGAGCAAGCCGTTCCGCCGCGGGCTGTTCAGCCGGGTGGGGCTCAACGTGGGCCCGGGGATCGCGGCCGAAGCCGTCACGCCGGAAGGCCTGCATCGCGAAGTGGGGCAGCTGCTCGAGGCGAAGGTCGTCTGAGCGCATGCGCGGGGCGGGCCCGGGGCGCGCGGCCCAGGCCAGGTGCTGCGCGGTTAACCCGGTGCCGTATCCGCGCGACGTCGGACACCGTTAACGCGGGCTTAACCAAATGTCGAGCGCGCATGCCCTACCATTCGCGTTTTCGTCTTCCCCATCGATCATGCAGCAACGTTCCCATGCTCGCGCCTCCGTGCGCTCGACCGGCGCCGCGGCCCTGTCGGCCCTCTTGCTCGCCGCGCTTTGCGCCTGCGGTGGTGGCGGCGGCGACACGACGCCGGCCACGGTGTCGGCGATGTCGGTGCTCGCGACCAAGTACGGCGCACCGGCACAGGTCACCGTCACCGGCACCCACCTCGGGAACCTGTCGCTCAACGCGCCGGGCTGCAAGAACGTCACCCGCCTGACCACGGCGCCGACGGCCAGCACGGATACGACCGCGTACTTCTCCTGCACGCCGTCGGGTGCCTACACCAGCACGATCAGCGGCGTCACCAATGGCAGCACGGTCGGTTCGACCACGCTGACCGTGCCGCCCCCGATCGTGACGATGGCCGTCAGCGGCGGCGGCGTGGCCGGCAACATCGTGTTCAACCTGCGCGGCAACCAGGCGCCCATCACGGTCGACAACTTCCTGGCCTACGTCAACGCCGGCTTCTACGACAACAAGGACGGCAAGGGTGCCACGATCTTCCATCGGGTGATCGCTGGCTACATCGTCCAGGGCGGCGGCTACACGGTCACCAACAGCGGCACGCTGCCCGCGCCCAAGACGACGCCCTTTGCGCCGATCCCGCTCGAAACCAGCGGCGGCAGCAACCTGCAATGGACGGCGGCCATGGCGCGCCAGGACGAAACCCAGGTCGGCACCACGACGACCGCGACGTCGCAGTTCTTCTTCAACCTCAAGAACAACTCCGGGGTGCTCGATCCTTCGACCAAGACGTCCGGCTACGCCGTCTTCGCGGATGTGTCGAGCAGCGCCTCGGTGATCCAGGCCATCGCGGCGGCGCCATGCACCGCGATCGTGACCAACGGCGTTCCCTCGAATGACGGCTCCTGCGTCCCGGTGCCGAACGTGGTGGTCACGTCGGCGACGCAGACGCAGTAAGCCACGTCTTGCGCCATGGAAGGGCGGCTTCGGCCGCCCTTGTCGTTGCTAGACCCCGCGCGCCCGATCCTGCGCGAACTGCGCCCGGAACTCGGCGAAGCGGCCCTGGTCCAGCGCCTCGCGGATCTCGCGCATCAGGTTCAGGTAGAAGTGCAGGTTGTGGATGGTGTTGAGCATCGGGCCCAGCATCTCGCCACAACGATCCAGGTGGTGCAGGTACGCGCGGCTGAAGTGGCCGCAGGTGTAGCAGCTGCAGGTGGCGTCCACCGGCGACTGGTCGGCCTTGTGGCGCGCGTTGCGCACCTTGAGGTCGCCGAAGCGCGTGAACAGGTGGCCGTTGCGCGCGTTGCGGGTAGGCATGACGCAGTCGAACATGTCCACGCCGTGGGTCACGCCGTAGACGAGGTCCTCCGGCGTGCCCACGCCCATCAGGTAGCGCGGCTTGTGCGCGGGCAGGCGATGCGGCGTGTGCGCGACCAGGCGCTGCATGTCCTCCTTGGGCTCGCCCACCGACACGCCGCCGATGGCGTAGCCGGGGAAGTCCATCGCCACCAGCGCGTCGAGCGAGAACTCGCGCAGCGACTCGAACATGCCGCCCTGCACGATGCCGAACAGCGCATTGGGGTTCTGCAGCCGCGCGAACTCGTCGCGGCAGCGGGCGGCCCAGCGCAGCGACAGCTCCATCGACAACCGCGCCTCGCGCTCGGTGGTGAGCACGCCCTTGGTCTCGTAAGGCGTGCACTCGTCGAACTGCATGACGATGTCCGAGTTCAGCACCGTCTGGATCTGCATGCTGATCTCGGGCGTGAGGAACAGCTTGTCGCCGTTGACGGGCGAGGCGAAGCGCACGCCTTCCTCGGAGATCTTGCGCATCTCGCCGAGCGACCAGACCTGGAAGCCGCCGGAGTCGGTGAGGATGGGGGCCTTCCAGGCCTCGAACTTGTGCAGGCCGCCGAACTGCGCCATCACGTCCAGCCCGGGCCGCATCCACAGGTGGAAGGTGTTGCCCAGGATGATCTGCGCGCCCATCTCCTCGAGCGAGCGCGGCAGCACGCCCTTGACGGTGCCGTAGGTGCCCACGGGCATGAAGACAGGCGTCTCGACGACCCCGTGGTTGAGCGTCAGTCGACCGCGGCGCGCGAGGGCATCGGTGCCCAGGATCTCGAATTTCAACATCCGCGTATTGTCGCCCGCGCAAGGAAAACGGGCGGTGCGATCAGCTCGCACCGCCCGCTCGGGCGTTCGTCGGTCAGGCGGACGGGAGGGGCGTCCGCCTGCGAGAGGTCAGCCGCGCTCGCCGACCACCAACTGGTGGGTCTGGCGCCACTGGGCCAGCTCGGCCTTCACGTCGGCGCGGGTGCGACCCGTCTGCGCTTCGGGGACGGCAGCGACGGTCGGGGCGTCGGCGCGCTCGCCAACCACCTTGAGCTGGCCGTCGGCCTTCAGGTTGCGGGTCTCGGCAACCACGGAGTCGCGGGTGCGGCTGGCAGTGGCGGCCTGCGCGGCGGCCAGGTTCTTGGCCTGCAGCGTCTCGCTCGGGTCGAGTTCCTGCGACATGGCGCCCACGGCGGTGACGGCGAGCAGGGCGGCGGCGACGATTTGACGAACTTGCATGATGAACTTTCTTGTCTACACGGTTTGAGGATGTCCGGGGGCTTGCCTCGCGGGGCTTCCGGCCGGGCCTCGGTGAAGTGGTGTGTGTCTGCGCTTCATCGATGGCTTCACTGTATTCCCTTGGACTTCATGGATAAACAGGCAGCCATAGAATTGTTTATTCCCGATTCAGGAAGAATTAGATGGACCAACTGCGCGCCATGCGGGTGTTCTCCCGCGTCATCGATGCCGGCGGCTTCGCCAAGGCCGCCGTCGCCATGGACATCGCCCCGGCCGTCGCCACCCGCCTGGTGGCCGAACTGGAGGAGCACCTGGGCGCACGCCTGATCAACCGCACCACGCGCCGCCTCGCGCTCACCGACGTCGGCGAGGACTACCTCGAGCGCGTGCGCGCCATCCTCAGCGAAGTCGACGACGCCGAGGCCGTCGCAGGCCTGGCCACCGCCGAGGCGCGCGGCCGCCTGAGCGTGGTGATCCCGCCCGGCTTCGCGGTGCACCAGCTCGCCAAGCACCTGCCGCGCTTTCGCGCGCTGCACCCGAAGGTCACG
>Ga0207427_100296_pt1 | contig 34920 bp, 34 predicted proteins | sample AraplaCL_Cvi_mMS_FD_184268 | JGI IMG/M metagenome (GOLD analysis project Ga0207427, IMG submission 184268) | Arabidopsis root microbial communities from the University of North Carolina, USA - plate scrape CL_Cvi_mMS (SPAdes) (version 2) | ecosystem: Host-associated > Plants > Roots > Endosphere ... | reverse complement strand
CGTCCACAGTGCGTCCATCACGCGGCCGCGAAACTCGCGCGCCAGGCGATAGGCGGCCTGGTCGGCATCGGCGCGGCCGTTCCAGCCGTGCAGCAGCGCGGTCACGTCGGGACGGTGCGTCGCGACGCCGGCGATGCGCTCGGCCCATGGCCGGATGAAGCGCGCCTCGTCGTCGAACTGGATCGCGCCGAGCGAGGCCTCGTCGAACTGCGGCGTGACGCGCAGGCGATCGCGGATCTGCTGGGCGCGGGCGCCGAGGTCGAAGCCGCCGTCGCCGATCGACGGGAACCACCGGGCCTGCCCTGTCCCGTCGCCGGCGCGTTCGTCGAACGTCCGTGCATTGGCCGTCCACAGCTGGCCGTCGATCGGCGCATGGGTGTACGGCGGCGCCAGGAGGCCTTCGGGAACGGAGCCGTCGCGCATGGCGGACCCGGCGTCGTCCGCGGACGCCGCGAAATGGCCGAAGCCGGCAGCCGGCTCCGCGAGCAGTCCTCGCGTGCCGGCGATCGTCCAGCCGATGTCGCGCCGCGCATCGGCAACGACCATGTTCTGGTGCGGGATGCCCGCGTGCGAGCCGATGGCCAGCGCGGACGGGACGTCGCCGGCCGTGAGGAGGCGATCGAGCTGCAGGTCGTAGGCGCGCGGCATGTCGGCGGCCCATCGAAGCGCATAGGACTGCGCGCCGCTCCTGTCGACCACCGGCAGCCCGGCGAACTGCACGACGTCCAGCGGCACGTCGGCGCCGCCCTTCACGTGGATCGTCTCGGTCGCATGCATCAACGCGGCCTGGTCCGGCACCTTCACCCAGGCGAACCACTGCCCGTACGAATTGGTGAAGCCCCAGGCCACGTGGCCGTTCGAACCGACGACCAGCGCCGGCACGCCCGGCAGCGTGACGCCCTCGGCGCGGATCGCATCGGCGCCGCCGCCGATTTCGAACTGCGCGCGGAACCAGATCGCCGGCACGCCCAGGCCCAGGTGCATGTCGTTGGCCAGCATCGCGTCGCCCGTGACGCTGCGCGCGCCGGACACGGCCCAGTTGTTGCTGCCCACCAGCGGCTCGTGCGGATCGGGGCGCGCCGCGTCGTCGAGGAACGACCCCGGCCGCGCCTGCGCAACGGCTGCGAACGCGGCGGACGGCGGCAGCGGCTTGCGCAGGTCGAGCGCGTCGGGCCCGGGCATCGCGCCCGGCTGGAGCTGCGAGGCGTCGAGCGCCGCGTCCCACGCCCCGCCGCGCGGCTCGAGCCAGTCGGCGACTGCATCGCCGACGCACTCGCGCAGCTGCGCGCGCTCCAGCCCGTCGTCGACGCTGGCGCCCTGCAGCATCCAGAACATCTCGCCGATGACCAGCAGCGAATCGACCGGCTGCCAGGGCCGCGGATCGGCGCGCAGCAGCAGGTACTGCCACGGCTTGGCCCGCAGCTGCGCCAGGCCCGCGTTGACGCCATCGGCGTACGCCTGCAGCAGCGCGCGCTCGCTCGCGTCGAGCGTCGCGTAGCGCGCGGCCAGCGTCTTGCGCAGGCGATGCGCGCGGCGCTGGCGATCGCGTTCGAGGGCGACCGGGCCGAACAGCTCGGACAGCTCGCCGGCGGCCGAGCGCCGGGCGAGGTCCATCTCGAAGAAGCGTTCCTGCGCATGCACGAAGCCCAGGCCGCGCGCGATGTCGAGCCGGTTCGCGCCGCGCACGACGGCGGTGCCGCGCACGTCGCGGAGGATCGTCAGCGGTGCCGACAACCCTGCCACGTGCGCCTGGCCGTCGAGCTGCGGCAGGCTGCGATGCATCTCCCACGCCGCGACGGCCACCAGCAGCGCGAGCAGCCCGAGGATCGCGAGCAGGATCGAGACGACGAGACGGGCCTTCGAGCGCGGACGCGGCATGCGCGGTCTCCCTGGGTGGGTACGAGGCGTGCGCCGGCGATTCTAGGAGGGGCCGCTGTCAGTGCGCGCCGAGCAGCGCGCTGGCCAGGCGATCCGCGCGCTCGAGGCCGTGGCCGTCGTCGGGCACGCAGAGGGTCAAGCTCGATCCGAGCGGCGACTGCACGACGGCTCGCGTCCACACCTGGCCGTCGACCACGATCGCCAACAGCGTCCCGATGTGCGCGGCACTCCATTGCGCGACCCGATGGCCGGCATCGTCGCCCAGCCTGAACCAGACGGCCGCCCCCGCGGGGCCATGCGCCCGCTCGCAATCCCAACTGGCCACGGCGCCGACGATGTCGGACTCGCGGGCCAGCGCATCGCGTGAGACCCAGGCCGTCGCGAAGGCGCGCGGCTCGGGGCGCGCGACCAGGCCGGGCTTCTCCTCGGTCGACGCCTCGACGACCTCGAGCCGCACCCGCGACGGCCCGGCGCGGCCCGGGAGCGCGTCGTTGCGCGCCTGGCGCAGGATCGCCGCCAGCTTGTCCAGGTTCGGCCAGGACTGCAGGGGCATGTCCAGCATCCAGCAACCCTGCACGTCGTTGGCGACGAGCGGGTATTCGAGCTTGCGCGCCTCGCCGTCGACCGTGCCTTCGTAGGCCACGGTCACGACGTCGCCAAGGACGTCCTGCTGGATGTGCGCCTTGACCACCGGCGTCGACGACAGCGCCGCGGACCGGGTGCGCGCGCCGTGCGCCAGGTAGGCGCCGACGAGCTCGCGATCCGATGCGGCATGCAGGCGCTCGGGCGTCCAGTCCTCGCCCAGCACGCGCTGGCGCAAGGGCGCCGACAACGGCGAGAAGCGATCCTCCAGCAGTTGCTCCAGGCGGCCGCGATACTGCGCGAGCGGTCTGGGCGCGATCAGCGCCACCGAGGCCCCGGCATCGGTCCAGCCCAGGCGCATGAAGCGGACCGCCGCGGTCTCCGCGTCGTGCGCGCAGCCGCTGTCGTCGGCGGCGCAGGCGCCCGCGGCGATCACCATCGATGCGAGCGCCGTTGCGATTCGAAGCGCCATCCTCATGCTCAGTCCCCTTGTGCTGCCGGCAGCGGCTGCAGGATAGTCGATGCGTCTGGCTATGATCGCGCCGATGCACAGGGAGCACACCAACGGCGCGGCGCGCAGCAGCCGCATCGCCATCGTCGGCGGCGGCGTGGCCGGTTGCGCCGCGGCCATCCTGCTGCGCGCGCAGGGCCACGAGGTCACGCTGTTCGAGGCCGTGGCCGACCCGCAGCCCGTCGGCGCGGGCCTGCTGCTGCAGCCCACCGGCCAGGCGATCCTGCAGCGGCTCGGGCTGCTCGACGCGGTGCTCGCGCACGGCGCGCCGGTGCAGCGGCTGTTCGGCGACAACGCGCGCGGACGCACGGTGCTGCACCTGGACTACGGCCGCTTCGCGCCCGGCTGCTTCGGCCTGGGCATCCAGCGCGGCACACTGTTCGGCCTGCTGTGGCGGCGCATGGCCGCGGCGGGCACCACCGTGCGGCTGTCAACCGCCGTGACCGGCTTCTCGCAGGACGGCCAGGGCGTCACCTTGACCGGCGCGGACGGCGCCGCGCTCGGCCGCTTCGACGCGCTGGTGCTGGCCAACGGCAGCTTCTCGACCCTGCGGGCCGGCATGCGCGCACGGCAGTCGCAGGCGCCGTTCCCCTGGGGCGCGCTGTGGGCGGTGCTGCCCGCGCCGACCGATTTCAAGGCGGTGGAGCTGCGCCAGCGCTTCCGCTCGGCGCGCGAGATGGTGGGGCTGATGCCCGTGGGCCGCGCGCTCGACGCGCCCGCGGACGCGCCGCGCGGCGTCAACTTCTTCTGGAGCCTGCCGCTGGCCGACGTGCCCGCCTGGCAGGCCGCCGGGCTGGCCGCGTGGAAGGCGCGCGTCGAGGCCCTGATGCCGCAGTGCGCGCCGCTGCTGGCGTCGATCACGGCGCCGGAGCAGTTGCGAGTCGCGCGCTACGCCGACGTCTGGATGGCGCGCTGGCACGACGGCCGCGTGCTGGCCATCGGCGACGCCGCGCACGGCATGAGCCCGCAGCTGGGCCAGGGCGCGAACATGGCGCTGATCGACGCCTGGGTGCTGGCCCATTGCGTGCGCACGGCAAGCTCGCCGGCAGGCGTCGCGTGGCACGACGCATTCGCGCGCTGGTCGGACGAGCGCCGCGCGCACCTGCGCTTCTACCAGCGCTCCAGCGTCGCGCTGACGCCGCTGTTCCAGTCGCACGGCCGCCTCGCGCCCTGGCTGCGCGACCTGTTCTTCGGCAGGCCGGGGCAGTGGTCGTGGGTGCACCGGCACTCGGTGGCGGCGCTGGCGGGCCTGAAGACGGGCTGGCTCGCGGGCCGCATCGACCTCGCGCGCTACGACCCGCCGCCCGCCGCGGCCTGACGCGCGTTCAGCGCGCGCCCGCGTCGGTGCGCCGTGCGAGTTCGTCGACCAGCACGTCCAGCGCGCGCCGGTCGATGCGCGTCAACGCCTCGACGCGGCCGGGGTCGCCTTCGGGCAGGAACGACGCGGCGCCGAAGTCGCCGAGCAGCGCGTGCGCCTGGTCGTCCACCAGCAGGTTGTGCGCGTAGAAGTCGCCGTGCATCAGGCCCTGCGCGTGCAAGTGCGCGAGCGCGTCGCCCGCGCCGCGCGCGATGGCGCGTGCCTGCGCGGGCGTGAAGCGGGCGTCGGGCGCGTAGACGTCGCGCGTGCAGCTGGCCAGGCTCGGCGGGCCCGCGAGGCTGCGGTACTGCGGCGGTATCAGGCCCATCACCAGGCCCTGCGCGCCCTGCGGGTGGCCGTCGATGCGGCCCGCGACGCCGATCACGTGCGCATGGACGTCGGCCGCGATGCAGGCCGCCATCTCGCTGCCGGGCAGGCCGTCGCTGGTCACCGCGCCCTTGAACAGCTTGACCGCGACAGGGCGATCGCCGCCCGCGGCCGGATGCCAGCGCGCCGACCAGATGTGCCCCGACGCGCCCTCGCCCAGCAGTTCGCCGAGCTGCAGCTCGTGCCACGGGACGTGGGCGATCGGCGTGGCCGCGAGCGCGCGCGCCTCCTGCGCGGCGTTGAACGGGTTGCCCGCGAAGGCGAGCCAGGTCAGGCGCGGCAACGCGAGCAGGCCGTCGGGCAGCGCATGCTCGAGCCGCTCGAAGCGGTTGGCCGACAGCCGCAGCAGCTCCAGGCGCTCGCAGCGCGCGATGCCCGCGGGCAGGCGCGCCAGCCGGTTGCCGGCGAGCGCGAGCTTCATCAGGCGGCGGCAGTCGCCGAGCGTCTCGGGCAGCGCCTCGATGCGGTTGTCGCTCAGGATCAGCCAGCGCAGGCTCGCGGGAATCGATTCGGGCGGCACGTGCCGGATCGCGTTCGCCTTGAAGCCGACGATGTCCAGGCGCGTGCACTGGCCGAGCACGGCGGGCAGCGTCTCGAACGGGTTGGCCGAGCAGAACAGCGTGCGCAGCGCGCGCAGCCGCGGCAGGTCGTCGGGCAGCGCGCGCAGGCGGTTGGAGGAGAGGTCCAGCGTGGCGAGCGTGTCGGCGAGCGCGAAGATCTCGCGTGGGAATTCGTCGAGCTCGCAATGGCGCAGGTCCAGGTGAGTGGCGCCGGCGAGGCGGCCGGCGCGCAGGTCGGCGAGCGTCTTGAGGTGGGCGGTCATCTGCACGGGATTGTCGCCGTCCCTATACTTCGCGGCCCATTTCCCCGATTCCCATGAAGCACTCCTTCCTGCGCCTGGCCCTCGTGCTGGGCCTGCTCTCGGCCATCGGCCCGTTCGCGATCGACATGTACCTGCCCTCGCTGCCGGCCATCGGCCGCGCGCTGCATGCCGACACGCACACCGTCCAGCTGAGCCTGACCGTGTTCTTCCTGTCGTTCGCGCTCAGCCAGGTGCTGTACGGCCCGGCCTCCGACATGTTCGGGCGCAAGGCCCCGCTGTACGCCGGCATCGCGCTGTTCGTCGCGGGCAGCGTGGGCTGCGCGCTGGCGCCCGACATCGGCACGCTGATCGCGTTCCGCTTCGTGCAGGGCCTGGGCGGCGGCGCGCCCAACGTGATCACGCGCGCCGTGGTGCGCGACCTGCACACGGGCGCCGAGGCCACGCGGCTGATGTCGCTGCTGATGCTGGTGTTCAGCGTCAGCCCCATCCTCGCGCCGCTGGCGGGCAGCTTCATCGTCGAGGCCGCCGGCTGGCCCGCCGTGTTCTGGACGGTGGGCGTCATCGGCATCCTCGGCCTGGGCCTGGTCGCGTTCGCGCTCGAGGAGACGCGCCCGCCCGCCGAACGCCACGGCAGCGGCCTGCCCAGCACGCTGCGCGCGTTCTGGCTGCTGCTGCGCGACCCGCACTTCATGGGCATGACCGGCGTGGCCTCGCTGGGCGTCGCGGCGTTCTTCATCTACCTGTCGAACTCGTCGTTCGTGCTGATCGAGCAGTACGGCCTGACGCCGCGCCAGTACGGCCTCGCATTCGCCGCCAACGCGGCGTCGTTCATCGGCGTCTCGCAGCTGACGGGGCGGCTCACGCATCGCCATGGGCTGCGGCGCGTGGTCACGGTGGCGGTGGCGGGCTTCGCGCTGGCGATGGTCGCGGGCGCGCTGCTGCACCTGGCCGGCGCCACGCAGCTGGGCACGCTGATCGCCGTGCTGATGATCGGCTTCGGGTTCCTGGGCCTGGTGATCCCGACGACGTCCGTGATGGCGCTGGACCATCACGGCGAGATCGCCGGCGCCGCGTCCGCGCTGATGGGCACCATCCAGATGGTGGCCGGCGCGCTCGTCATCGCGCTGCTGGGGCTGGTGAGCGACGGCAGCGCGCGGCCGATGCTGGTCGGCATCGGCATCGTGGCGGTGCTGACCTGGGCGCTGGCGTGGATCTCGCTGCGGGGCGAGCAGCACGCACCGGCAGCGGCCTGATCAGGCCAGTCGCCGCAAGGCCTCGCGCGTGCCGTCGTCGGCCGGATAGAAGCACTCCAGCGCGAGCTCGGACAGCGTCACGTCCACCGGCGTGCCGAACACCGTCGTCGTGCTGATCAGCGACAGCGGCTCCGCAAGGCCGTCCACGCGCAGGCGCAGGGGGACGGCGATGCCGTCGAAGTCGTGCGCCTGGGCATCGCCCTCGCGGCTGGGGTAGGCCGCGAGCTCGGCGTGCAGCGCGCCGAGCTGCGCGTCGCCGGAGCGATCGATCTGCTGCTGCAGGCGCGCCAGCAGGTGGGCCCGCCACTCGGCCAGGTTGACGATGCGCGGCGCGAGGCCATCCGGATGCAGGCTCAGGCGCAGCACGTTCACCGCGCCCTGCAGCAGTTCCGCCGACACGCCGCCCAGCAGCGCGCCGACCGCGGCGTTGCTGGCCACCAGCGTCCAGTGGCGGTCGACCGCGAGCGCGGGGAACGGTGCGTGGGCCTGCAGGACGGCATCGATGGTGCGGCGCGCGACCGACATCTCCGGCGCGTCGAGCGGCCGCTCGGCGTACAGCGCGGCGAAGCCGGCGGCGTTGAGCATCTCGTTGCGGGCGCGCAGGGGCATGTCCAGGCGCTCGGCCAGGCGCAGCAGCATGCTGCGGCTGGGCTGCGAGCGGCCGGTCTCGATGAAGCTCAGGTGGCGCGTGGAGATGTCGGCCTCGCCGGCCAGCTCGAGCTGGCTGAGGCGGCGCCGCTGGCGCCAGTCGCGGACGAGGTCGCCGACGCCGGCGCGCGATGGGAGGGCGATCGAGGTCATGGCCCGGAGGATAGCGTCGGCCGGTCGCGCGTCCCATGACCTGGCAGGTAATGGACGCTGCACGCCGGCCTGGGGACGATGACGTCCATCGCAACGTCGCGATGCGTCCTCAAGGAGACCGACATGACCGCCGACACCACCCCGCACGCCATCGCCGAACGCTACCTGGCGACCTGGAACGAGGCCGACGACAGGCGCCGCGCGGCGCTCGTCGCCGCGTTGTGGAGCCCGCAGGGGCGCTATGCGGATCCGCTGATGTCCGGCGCGGGCCACGCCGGCATCGCACGCATGATCGCGGCCGCACGCACGCAGTTCCCGGGCCTGGTGTTCACCGCCCGCGGCCGGGCCGACGGCCACGGGCCGTTCGCGCGCTTCTCGTGGTCGCTGGGCCCGGCCGGCGGCGCGCCGGTCGCCGGGGGCACCGACGTCGCGCGGCTCGACGAGGCCGGCCGCGTCGTCGAGGTCGTCGGCTTCCTGGACTCCGGGGCCGGCCATGCGTGACCACGACTTCGTCACGACGCGCGCCGGCGCCCGCCTGTTCGTGCGCGACTGGGGCACCGGTGCCCCGGTGCTGCTGCTGCCCGGCTGGGCGATGAGCAGCGACCTGTGGGCCACCGTCATGCTGCGGCTGGTCGAGGGCGGCCTGCGCGCCGTCTCGTACGACCGCCGCGGCCACGGCCGCTCCAGCGATCCGGGCCCGATGGACTACGACGCGCTCGCCGACGACCTGCAAGACATCATGGACGCGCTGGACCTGCGCACCTGCACGGTGGTCGCGCATTCGGGCGCCGGCGGCGAGGTGCTGCGCCTGATTGCGCGCCACGGCGCGTCGCGCATCGACCGCCTCGTGATGGTGGGCGCGACGCTGCCGGCGCCGATGGCCTCGGGCGCCAACCCCGCCGGCGTGCCGCCCGAGGCGTTCGCGGCCGTCGAGCGCCAGCTGCGCGACGACCTCGACGGCTGGATCGAGCAGAACGCCGAGCCCTTCTGCCCCGGCGCCTCGCAGCGCACCATCGACTGGCTCGCGGCCATGGTGCAGGGCGCGTCGCGCCGCGCGATCGTCGCCTTCCAGCACGCGATCGCCCACGCCGACTTCCGCGCCGACTTCGCGCGCCTGGACGTGCCCGTCACCATCCTCCAGGGCGACCTGGACGTCTCCGCCCCACCCGCGCTGTGCGGCGAGCGCATGGCCGCGCTCAAGCCCGACGCCGAGTACCTCGCCTGGACGGGCGTCGCCCACGGCCCGATGGTGACGCACGCGCAGCGCCTGGCCGACGCGATCGCGGCGCGGGCGCGCTGACCGCCCCGGTGTCAGGTCTTGCCTTTTGCGGTGTCAGGTCTTGCCTTTTGCGGTGTCAGGTCTTGCCTTTTGCGGTGTCAGGTCTTGCTTCTTGCGGTGTCAGGTCTTGAATCGTGCAGCACGGGCATTGGCGGGGTCAGGTCTTGAATCTGCAGATGAAATCGCTGCTTGAACCTGACCGTCGTCAAGCCGGCGGCCGTGCATTGCCCGCTGCAATGCTGTACCGTTCGACGACGAGTGGACGATTCAAGACCTGACCCCGCAACTTTCAAGACCTGACCCCGCACCAGGCAGGACACCGGAGACAGCATGGCCACGACCGCCGCGGAGCTCATCCGCCAATCGCTCGAGGAGCCCGACGCGTTCTGGGCCGAGCAGGCCCGTCGCATCGACTGGCAGCGCCCGTTCGATCGCGTGTGCGACACCTCGAATCCGCCGTTCGTGCACTGGTTCCCCGGGGGCCTGACCAACCTGTGCCACAACGCGGTCGACCGCCACGCCGCGGCCGATCCGGATCGCGCGGCGCTCACGTGGGTCTCGACGGAAGTCGACCAGGAGCGCACGTGGACGACCTCGCAGCTGCTGCGCGAGGTGATGACGATGGCCGCCGCGCTGCAGTCGCTGGGCGTGCGCCAGGGCGACCGCGTGCTGCTGTACCTGCCGATGATCCCCGAGGCCGCCTTCGCGATGCTGGCCTGCGCGCGCCTCGGCGCGATCCATTCGGTGGTGTTCGGCGGCTTCGCCAGCGCGAGCCTGGCCGCGCGCATCGACGACGCCCGCCCGACCGTCATCGTGAGCGCCGACGCCGGCTCGCGCGGCGGCAAGGTGATCCCGTACAAGCCGTTGCTGGACGCCGCGATCGAGCAGTCCGCGCACAAGCCGGCGCACGTCGTGATGGTCGACCGCGGCCTCGCGCCGGCGGCGCGTGTCGACGGGCGCGACGTCGCGTGGGCCGAGCTGCGCGCGCGTCACGCGCAGGCGCAGGTGCCCTGCACGTGGGTGGACGCCACGCACACGAGCTACACCCTCTACACCTCCGGCACCACGGGCCGACCCAAGGGCGTGCAGCGCGACACCGGCGGCTACGCCGTCGCGCTCGCCGCTTCGCTCCCGCTGGTCTTCGACGGCCGCCCCGGCGAGACCTACTTCTGCACCAGCGACATCGGCTGGGTCGTCGGCCACAGCTACATCGTCTACGGCCCGCTGATCGCCGGCATGACGACGCTGATGTACGAGGGCCTGCCGATCCAGGGTTTTCACAAGCAGCCCGACGGCGCCATCTGGTGGAAGCTGGTGGAGAAGTACAAGGTGTCGGTGATGTTCTCGTCGCCGACCGCGATCCGCGTGCTCAAGAAGCAGGATCCCGCGCTGCTCAAGCGCCATGACCTCTCGTCGCTGCGCGCGCTGTTCCTGGCCGGCGAGCCGCTCGACGCGCCCACCGCGGAGTGGATCACCAGCGGCATCGGCAAGCCGGTGATCGACAACTACTGGCAGACCGAGAGCGGCTGGCCCATCCTCACGCTGCTGTCGGGCGTCGAGCCCGCCAGGACGCGCCTGGGCTCGCCCGGCAAGGCGGTGTACGGCTACCGCGCCGTGCTGCTGGACGAACACACCGGCCAGGAGCTCACGGGGGCCGACCAGAAGGGCGTGCTCGCACTGCGCTACCCGCTGCCGCCCGGCTGCATGCAGACGGTCTGGGGCGACGACGAACGCTTCGTCAACACGTACTGGCGCAGCATCCCCGGCCAGCAGGTCTATTCGACCTTCGACTGGGCCGTGCGCGACGCCGACGGCTACTTCTTCATCCTCGGGCGCACCGACGACGTGATCAACGTGGCCGGCCACCGCCTGGGCACGCGCGAGATCGAGGAGAGCATCTCCGGCCACCCGGCCATCGCCGAGGTGGCCGTGGTGGGCGTGGCCGACGCGCTCAAGGGCCAGGTGGCGATGGCGTTCGCCGTGCCGCGCGACGCCGCCCGCGTGGCGAGCGCCGACCTGGTCAAGGCGCTGGAGGCCGAGGTGATGAAGCGCGTCGACGACACCTTGGGCGCCCTCGCCCGTCCCGCCCGCGTGCGCTTCGTCACGGTCCTGCCCAAGACGCGCTCGGGCAAGCTGCTGCGCCGCACCATCCAGGCCCTGTGCGAAGGCCGCGATCCGGGCGACCTCACCACGCTGGACGACCCTGGCGCCCTCACCCAGATCCGCGCCGCCGTCGACGCAGATTGAAACAAAGGGCGTATGTAACGGTCGCCCGGCCCTATCAACAATCGCGCAGATCTGCCGTAAAGACCGAGACGGACCAGACAACAGGGAACTCTCGCGCATGGATGCCTCGGCTCTCACCTCGTTGCCAGAAATGGGCGGCGACCAACTGCTCGCCCTCACCGAGCTGGATGGCAAGGCGCTCCAGGCGCTCGTCCGCGACATCGGCATCCCGGCGCGCCCGCAGCTGCTGGTCGACCTGCAGCAGGAACTCGAGCGCGACGACCCGTCGCTCAAGCGCGTGGCCGACATCGCCGGTTCCGACGTGGCGCTGTCCGCGGCGCTGCTGAAGTACGCCAACTCGCCGCTGATGGGCCTGTCGCGCCGCTGCGAGACCGTCGACCAGGCCTTCCAGCTGCTGGGCTTCGCCCAGTGCCAGGCCATCTTCACCGAGATCGTGCTGCGCAAGCTGCTGCCGTCCGACGGCCCGGGCTTCGTGCGCTTCTGGGACGTGTCGGCCAAGCGTTCGCGCGCCATGACCTACCTGGCCCGCACGCGCCGCGTCGTGCCGCCCGCGCTGGCCCACACCTACGGCCTGTTCGTGGAGCTGGGCATCGCCCTCCTGCTGCAGCGCTTCCCCGGCAAGTCGGGCTACGTCGCCACGCTGGAGAAGTGCAACGTGCACGAAGGCAGCATCACGGCGCTGGAGCAGGCCATCCACGGCGTCGATCATGCGCTGGTGGGCGCGCTCACGGCGCGCACCTGGGGCGTGTCGCAGACCGCCGTGCTCGCCACCCGCCTGCACCACGAATACAGCTCGTGGATGGGCCCGATGCCGCCGCAGGTGCGCGAGCTCGTCGCCCTCGGCCTGGTCTGCGAGACCATCATCCAGCGCTACCAGGGCCTGAACCGCCACATCGAGTGGAGCAAGGGCGGCGCGATCGCGCTGGCCGCGCTGGGCATGACCGAGATCGACCTCGAGAACTGGTGCGAGGACGTGCACGCCCAGTTCGCCGCCACCGGCGTTTAGGCGCTTCTCCGACAGGCGCCGCCGCCGCGGTCGCGTACGCTGCGGCCATGCGCCTGCGCGAACGCCACGACCTGCCCGTTCCCCTGCCCGCCGCCTGGGCGGCGCTGAACGACCTCGCCGTGCTGCGCGACGCGCTGCCCGGCTGCGAATCGCTGCTCGAGATCGCGCCCGACGAGTTCGTCGGCGAGATGGCCGTGCCGCTGGGCCCGGTCACGTCGCGCTTCACGCTGCACATCCTGCGCCGCGACGTCGACGCCCCGCACGCCTGCACGCTGCGCTTCGAGACCCGCACCGCCGGCGCCAGCGGGACCGGCGAGGCCGCGCTGCAGCTCTCCTGGGACGACGCGGGCACCACCACGCTGCAGGCCGACATCGCCGTCGAGGTGGACGGCCTGCTGGGGGCGCTCGGCGCCCCGGCCATCGAGCTGGCCGCGCACGGCATGGCCGGCCAGTTCTTCGCCCGCCTGCGCGCCGCGGCGCTCGCGCGTGACGCGCGGGGGCGCATGCCCTGACGCGGGCGCGGCATCGGCTCCGCGTGATCCAATTCCGGTCGAATCCGCAAAGCACGAGGAACCGCCATGTCCGACTCCGTCATCGTCGCCCGCCCCGAAGGGCAGGCCCAGCAGCTGATGCTGCTGTTCCACGGCGTGGGCGCCACGGCGCTCGACCTGGTGCCGCTGGGCCGCGTGCTGGCCGCGGAGTTCCCCGAAGCCTTCGTCGTGAGCGTCGCGGCGCCCTCGCCCTCGGGCAGCGGCGAGGGCCGCCAGTGGTTCTCGGTGCTGGACATCAGCGAGGAGAACCGGCCCGCGCGCGTCCAGGCCGCGCTGCCGGCGTTCGACGCCGCCGTGGCGCAGTGGCAGCAGGAGGCCGGCGTGCCGCGCGACGCGGTGGCGCTGATCGGGTTCTCGCAGGGCGGCATCATGGCGCTGGAATCCACGCGCGACCGCCCTGCCATCGCGGGTCGCGTGATCTCGATCGCCGGCCGCTTCGCCAGGCTCCCCGAGGCGGCCAACCCGGACGTCACGCTGCACATGTTCCACGGCAAGCTGGATCCGGTAATCCCCTACGGCTTCACCGTGGAGGCCGCGCAGTACCTGGTGGCCGTCGGTGCCGACCTCACCGCCGACGTGATCCCGCACCTGGGCCACCACATCAACGAGGACGTCGCCGACCTGCTGATCGAGCGCCTGCGCGGGCACCTGCCCAAGCGCACCTGGGAGGCGGCGATGAAGGCCGCGCGCGAGGCGGGCGCGGGCGCCGACTGAACGGCCGGACGGCCGAGTCGGCGCCGTCCTACACGACGACGCTGCCGACACCGACGGGTGCGCCCCCGGCACGCCGCTATCGTTCCGGCACCAACAAGGAACGACCCATGACGACCGCCCACACCACCGCCAAGATCGCTCCGTTGCCGCAGGAATCGCTGCTTGCGGCCGTCGACGCCCTCGCGCGCCGCCGCGCCTGCGACATCCCCGAGACCACCCTCGACCGCCTCGTGCTCCAGGGCTGGCTGCGCTGGAGCGCCGGCTCGCTGCGCCTGACCGAGGCCGGCGAGGCCACCGTCGTCAAGCTGCAGGCCGCGATGCTGGACGACGAGCGCCTGGCCGCCTGACGGCCCCGCGGCCCGCTCCCGCGCCGGAACGCGGGAGAATGGGTCGCCCATGAACCTCCAACGCCTCGACCTGACGTCGCTGTCGCTGTTCACGCTGGTCGTGCGCACCGGCAGCATCAGCCAGGGCGCCGCCCTCGCCCACCTGGCGATCGGCGCGGCCAGCCGGCGCGTCACGGACCTGGAAGCCGCCGTCGGCGTCACCCTCCTGGAGCGGCACTCGCGCGGCGTGCGCCCCACGGCCGCCGGCCAGGTGCTGTTCGAGCGCGCGCGCTCGGTGCTGCAGGAGGTCGAACACCTGTCGGCGGAGCTGTCGGACTACGCCTCGGGCATGGTGGGCGTCATCCGCCTGTGGACGAACACCTCCGCGCTGACGCAGTTCCTGCCCGCCGAACTCTCGGCGTTCCAGGCCGGCAACCCCGGCATCCGCATCGAGCTCGAGGAACAGAACAGCGTCGACGTGGTGATGGCCGTGCTCGACGGCCGCGCCGACCTGGGCATCTTCGCCGACCGCACCGCGGCCCACGGCCTGGATCTGATGAACTACCGGCGCGACCGCCTCGTGCTGGTCGTGCCCAACGGCCATCCGCTGCAGCGGCGCAGGTCGGTGGCCTTCCGCGAGGTCGTGGACAACGACTTCGTCTGCCTGTCCAGCGCCACGTCGCTGTCGCGCCGCCTGCACGAGGAGACTGAGCTGCTCGGACGCCGCCTGCGCGTGCGCATCCAGGTGCGCAGCTTCGACGCGATGTGCCTGATGGTGGCCAACGGCATGGGCGTGGCCGTGCTGCCCGAGGCCGCCATCCAGCCGCACCTGCACTCGATGCACCTCAAGCGCATCGTGCTGGACGACGCCTGGGTGCACCGCCAGCTCCTGATCGGCGTGCGCGATGCCACCGCCGTGCCACGACCCGTGCGGCTGCTCATCGACCACCTCTGCACCGAACCGGCCTGACGCCCCGCGGCGCGGCGCCGCGTCAGTGCAGGAACACCAGGTGGCCCGGCCAGGGCCGCTTCACGACGCCTTGCCACGCCTGCAGGGCCGCGGCCCGGTCGACGGCCGTGGCGCGATGCCCGCGCTCGTCGAGGGACGCCTGCATCAGCTGCAGGTCGGCGCGTGCCACGTGATCGGCGGGCAGGCTCGCCGCGTAGCGCGCGGCCGCGTCCGCGAAGCCCTGGCGCGCCGCGTCGGCCTCGGGCGTGCGCATCGCCTGCACCCATTTCTGCTGAGGGTCGCAGCGCAGCACGATGGCCGACGCTGCATTGTTGGCCCGCGGGCCGGGCCTGGACGACCACGGCGTAGCTCGCACCCTGCGCGACCGAGGTCGGCAGCGTGAAGGCCGATCGGCGCGGCAGTCTCAGATGTTCTGCCCGCCCGAGACCTCGATGCGCTGAGCCGTCACCCAGCGGTTGGGCGGCGCGAGCAGGCTAGCGATCATCGGGCCGACGTCGTCGGGCAGGCCGACGCGGCCGAGCGCGGTCATGTTGGCGAAGGCCGCGTTGTAGCCCGCGTCGTCGCGCACCGCGCCGCCCAGGAAGTCGGTCTCGATGGCGCCCGGCGCGACGGTGTTGGCGGTGATGCCGCGCGCGCCGAGCTCCTTGGCCATGTACAGCGTCAGCGTCTCCACCGCGCCCTTGGCCGCGGCGTAGGCCGAGAAGCCAGGGAAGGACACGCGCGTCAGGCCCGTCGAGAAGTTGACGATGCGCCCGCCGTCGGCCAGCAGCGGCAGCAACGCCTGCACGAGGAAGAACACGCCCTTGACGTGCACGTCGAACAGCCTGTCGAACTGGGCCTCGGTGGTGTCGGCCAGGGCGGCCATCTCGCCGTGGCCGGCGTTGTTGACGAGGTGGTCGAAGCGCTCGCGGCCCCAGGTGTCGCGCAGCGCGTGCTGCACCTGCAGGGCGAAGCCCGGGAAGCTGGCGACGTCGGCGACGTCCAGCGGCAACGCGACGGCCTGGCGCCCCAGGCGCGCGATCTCGTCGACGACGGTGCGGGCGGCGTCGACTCCGTGGCGGAAGGTCAGGATGACGTCGCCGCCCTGCGCGGCGATGGCCAGGGCCGTGTTGCGGCCCAGGCCGCGGCTGGCGCCGGTGACCAGGGAAATGGTGCTCATGGTTCGCTTCCTTGCGATGGGTTGGAGACAGATCGATTCTTCGATCGGGCGTCCGCACGGGGTTGCCCGTTCCTCGGGACTTCTTGCTCGAAAGTCCGGAAGCGATCCGCCGTCGCACCGGCGCTCCTACACTCGTACCATGACCAGTCCCCTGCTCGACGTCGCCTTGCGCTTCGCGCAGGCGCATGCGGACCGCGACGGCGTCGCGCGCACGCCCATCCCCGGCGTGACCGTGATCCGCGAGACGCTGCCCGGCGCCCTGCAGTACGCCATCAACCGGCCGCTGGTCGCGCTCGTGCTGCAGGGCCGCAAGCGCGTGGCCATGGGCGCGACGACGCTGGAGCTCGGCGCCGGCGACTCGCTGCTGATCGCGAGCGACGTGCCCACCGTCAGCACGATCAGCACCGCGAGCCCCGCGGCGCCCTACGTCTCCATCGTGTTCGACCTGGACCTGGCCGTGCTGGAGGCGTTGGTCGGCGAGATCGGCACGGCGCCGTTCGAGACCGGCCGGTCGGTGCGCGTCGACCCGACCGGCCCCGACGTGGCCGATTGCGCGCTGCGGCTGATCACCTTGCTCGAACGTCCGGCCTCGCTGGCGGTGCTGCAGGCGCAACTGCTGCGCGAGCTGCACTTCTGGCTGCTGACGGGCCGGCACGGCGGCGCCATCCGGGCGCTGGGCGTCGTCGACAGCCATGCGCGGCGCATCGGCCGCGCCGTCGCGCGCATCCGCCAGGACTTCGCGCAGGCGCTGCACGTCGACGAGCTCGCGCGCGTGGCCGGCATGAGCGTGTCGACCTTCCACGAGCACTTCCGAGCCGTCACCTCGCTGACGCCGATCCAGTTGCAGAAGCAGCTGCGGCTCATCGAGGCGCGCCGGAGGCTGCTGTGGGAAGGCGCCCTGGTCGCCCAGGCGGCCCACGGCGTCGGCTACGAGAGCGTGCCGCAGTTCACCCGCGACTACGGGCGCCTGTTCGGTCTGCCGCCCGCGCGCGAGGTGCGGGCCGCCAAGGCCCGCCTGCAAGCGGCCGCCTGAGCCCGTCCCGGCGCGACGGGCACCGTCGCGCGGGCACGCGGCCATGACCTCCCAGGTCATCGCCACGCGGCGATTGCGCGATGAAGATGAGGCCATCGACAAGCAGGAAAGAGAGTGCCTCCATGACCTCAGCAGAACTTCTTCCCCTGGGCGTGTGCCACATGATCGGCCTCGGCGCGATCGGCTCGTGCGTCGGCATCGGGAACCTGGCCAGCAAGTACATCGAATCGGCGGCGCGCCAGCCCGCCTTGATGGAGCCGCTGCTCACCAAGGTGTTCCTGATGGTGGGCGTGCTCGACGGCGCCTTCCTCATCGCCTCGGGCATCGGCCTGTGGTTCGCCACGTCCAACCCCTTCCATTGAACCGACCCTCGCCAAAGGAGCCGCCATGCGCGCCATCACCCTGTCCAATCTCGTCGCCGTCACCGTCGCGCAGGCCCTGGCGCTCGTCCTGGGCTGCGCGTCGGCCTGGGCCGTCTGGTTCTGGCTGACGGCCGCGCGGCCGTTCGGCTAGGAAATACCCTTCGCCGCTTTCACGCATCGCGAAAGCTTGCTTGGCGACTCCGGCCTTCCGCGGCCCCGGGCGGGTGACCACAATCCGTCCAACGGAACCGAAAGACAGTCGTCCATGCAGGTGCTCGAAGGAATCAAGGTCGTCGAACTGGGCCAGCTCATCGCCGGCCCGTTCGCGGCGAAGACGCTGGCCGACTTCGGCGCGCGCGTCATCAAGGTGGAACCGCCGAAGACGGGCGACGCGCTGCGCAAGTGGCGCAAGCTGCGCGAGGGCACGTCGGTGTGGTGGGATGCGCAGTCGCGCAACAAGGAGTCGGTCTGCATCGACCTGCGCGTGCCCGAGGGCCAGGCGCTGGTGCGCGAGCTGGTGCGCGACGCCGACGTCCTGATCGAGAACTTCCGCCCCGGCGCGCTGGAGGCGTGGGGCCTGGGCTGGGACGCGCTGCATGCGCTCAACCCGAAGCTGGTCATGCTGAGCCTGTCGGGCTTCGGCCAGACGGGCCCGCGCGCCGCCGAACCGGGCTTCGCGGCCGTGGCCGAGGCCTTCAGCGGCCTGCGCTATCTCAACGCCGAACCGGGCCGCACGCCGGTGCGCAGCGGCGTCTCGCTGGGCGACACCGTCGCCGGCGTGCACGGCGCGCTCGGCGTGATGCTGGCCCTGTACGCGCGTGACGCGCGCGGCGGGCAGGGCCAGCGCATCGACCTCGCGCTGTACGAGGCGATGTTCAACCTGTCCGAGAGCCTGCTGCCCGAGTACGACGTGTTCGGCGAGGTGCGCCGCCCCGCCGGCGGCGCGCTGCCGGGCATCACGCCGTCCAACGCCTATGCCTGCGCCGACGGCCAGGCCGTGCTGATCGCGGGCAACGGCGACAGCATCTTCAAGCGCCTGATGCTGATGATCGGCCGCAAGGATCTCGCCGACGACCCCGCGCTGGCCGCCAACGACGGCCGCTCCGCGCGTGCCGCCGAACTCGACGCCGCGATCGGCGCCTGGACGGTGCAGCTGCCGCTGGACGACGTCCTCGCGCGCATGCGCGACGCGGGCGTGCCCGCGAGCCGCGTCTACACGATCGCCGAGATCGCCGTCGACGAGCACTACGCCGCGCGCGGCAACATCGAGCGCATCCCCGCGATGAACGGCGGCACGATCGCCGCGCCGGGCATCGTGCCCAAGCTGTCGGACACGCCCGGCGCCGTGCGCCACGCCGCGCCCAGGCTGGGCCAGCACACCGACGAGGTGCTGGCGCAGGCCGGCCTGTCGCCCGAGCGCATCGCCGAACTGCGCCGGAGCGGAGTGATCGAATGACGCGGCTGCACATCAACGAGGTCGCGCCGCGCGACGGCCTGCAGATGGAAAAGCGCTTCGTGCCGACGCACGAGAAGATCGCCTTCGTCGACGCGCTGTCGGACTGCGGCTTCGCCCGGATCGAGGTGACGTCCTTCACGTCGCCGCGTGCCATTCCCGCGCTGGCCGATGCCGAGATCGTCATGCGCGAGATCCGCCGCGTGCCGGGCGTCGTCTACACCGCCCTGGTGCCCAACCTGCGCGGCATGGAGCGCGCGATCGAGAGCCAGGTCGACGAGCTGAACCTCGTGATGTCATGCAGCGAATCGCACAACGTCGCGAACCTGCGCATGGGCCGCGCCCAGTCGCTCGCGCAGCTGCTGCAGGTGGTGCGCGAGGCCGGCCACGGCGGCGTGCTGTGCAACGTGTCGTTGTCGTGCGCGTTCGGCTGCCCGTTCGAGGGCGACGTGGCGGCCGACGAGGTCGCGCGCATCGCGCTGGCGCTGATGGCCGGCGGCGCGGCCGGCATCACGCTGTGCGACACCACCGGCATGGCCGACCCGGCCGGCGTGCGGCGCCTGCTCGAGCGCCTGCGCGGCACGCTGGCGATGGCCGACACCACCGTCCACCTGCACGACACCCGGGGCATGGCGCTGGCCAACGCGCTCGCCGCGCTCGAGAGCGGCGCCACGCGCTTCGACGCCTCCTGCGCCGGCCTGGGCGGCTGCCCGTACGCGCCGGGCGCCTCGGGCAACGTCAACACCGAGACGCTGGTGCACATGTTCCAGTGCATGGGCCACGCCACCGGCGTCGACCTCGCGCGCCTGCTGCGCGTGGCTGCGCGCGTGCCCACGCTGGTCGAACGCGCGCTGCCCAACGCGCTGCTGGCCGCCGGCCCGCGCGACCAGCTGCATCCGCTCCCCGCCTCGTAGCGCGGCGCGGCGCCTGCCGCCCCATCCCTTCGCTTTCGCAACCAGAACCGACCTCCCCCTGAAGAGGCCGGCAGGAGACACTCATGCCTGCGATTTACTCGACCACCCCGGCGGCCGCCACCCTGGCCGCCGAGCGCGAGCCGGCCACGAGCCGCATCGACCACGACGGCCTGATCCGCAAGGTGGCCTGGCGGCTCATGCCCCTGATCATGGTCTGCTACCTGTTCGCGTTCTTCGATCGCATCAACATCAGCTTTGCCAAGTTCCAGCTGCAGGGCGCGCTCAACCTCAGCGACACCGCCTACGGCCTGGGCGCCAGCCTGTTCGTCATCGGCTACGTGATCTTCGAGGTGCCCAGCAACCTGCTGCTGTACCGCGTCGGCGCGCGGCGCTGGATCGCGCGCATCATGATCTCGTGGGGCCTGGCCACCTCGGCGATGGTGTTCGTCACCAACGAGTGGCAGTTCTACGCGCTGCGCTTTCTCGTCGGCGCGATGGAGGCCGGCTTCGCGCCGGGCGTGCTGTACTACCTGACGCTCTGGTTCCCCGAGAGCTTCCGCGGTCGCGTGACCTCGCTGCTGTTCCTCGCGTCGGCGATGTCCGGCCTGGTGGGCGCGCCGATCTCGGGCCTGATCCTGGGCCACCTGAACGGCGTCGCGGGCCAGCCGGGCTGGCACTGGCTGTTCCTGATCGGCGGCCTGCCCTGCCTGCCGCTGGGCTGGCTGGTGCTGCGGCGCTTCCGCGATCGCGTGGAGGATGCGGACTGGCTGAGCGCGGCCGAGCGCAAGTACCTGGCCACGCAGGTCAAGGAGCCGGGCGGGCACGCCAAGGGCGGCACGCTGTGGGGCGCGATCCGCACGCCGGGCTTCCTGATGCTGGGCCTGGTCTACTTCCTGATCCAGGTGGGCTCGTACGGCCTGAACTTCTGGGCCCCGCACCTGATCCGCACCTCGGGCATCTCGAACGCCACGACGATCGGTCTGCTGACCGCCGTGCCCTACGTGTTCGGCGCGATCGCGATGGTGCTGGTGGGACGCGTCTCGGACGCCAGCGGCGAACGCCGCCTGTACGTCGCCGGCCTGCTCGTGGCCGCCGCCTTCGGCTTCCTCGCCGCGGGCCTGTTCGACAAGCAGACCGGCATGCTGGTGCTTGCGCTGGCGGTGATGGGCGCGGGCGTCGTCGCCTCGATCCCCGCGTTCTGGGCGCTGCCGCCGCGCATCCTGACGGGCGCCGGCGCGGCCGGCGGCATCGCGCTGATCAACACGCTGGGCCAGCTGGGCGGCATCGTCAGCCCGGTGATGGTGGGCCGCATCAAGGACGCGACCGGCTCCACGACGCCGGCGCTGTACGCGATCGGCATCGCGAGCCTGGTCTGCGCGCTGCTCGTGATGAAGGCCCTGCCCGCGGCCGCGATGCGCGCGGCGCGCGAGCGCTGAGCTGCATGGCGCCGGGCGGCCGTGGCCGGCCCGGCGCCGGGTCGCCCTCAGGCGATCAGCGCGCTCCAGGCGACGGTCGACGTGCTCTCGTAGGTGCCGTCGCCGTTGGCGTCCAGCTCGAGCTTGACCTGCGTGTTGTCCAGCACCGTCGCACGCACCGCGCTGCCCGAGGCGCCCGTGATGATCACCTGGCCCGAGGACGGGTAGGCGCTGCTGGCGGCCTCCACCAGCGGTTGCGGCGTCGCGATGGTGATGGTGCCGCCCACCGACTGGGCGCTCATCGTGCCGGCCAGCGACACCGACACGTTGCCCGAGCTCGCCTCGTCCGTCGTGATGACGAAGCCCGACGCGAACGAGACGGCGTCGGTGTAGGCGGTCGACGTGGTCGACGCGGTCAGGCCGCCGCTGCCCACGGACAGCGTGGTCACGGTGTCGGTCGACGTGTCGGTCTCGGTCACCGCGACGTTGCCGGCGATCGTCGCCGTCACGCCGTTGTCGGTGACCGCGACGTTCTGGAAGCTCGCGCTGGCGGAGAACTGCGTGTCCGTCGGCGTGCCGGTCAGCGTGACGGCGATCGCGCCGCTGATCGTCGACGTGGCGGTGTCCTTGCATTGCGAGAACGTGGCGGTGACGACGTCGCCGTTGCTGACCTGCTGGTTGTTGTCGCGATCGTCGAGCGTGATGGTCACCGTGCCGCCGCTGGTGCAGGCCTCGGTGCTGCTGGTGGACGCCGTCGGATGCGCCGTGGCGCTCGCGATGCCCTTGCGTTGCGCGCGGGCCGCGTTCACGGCGCGCGCCATCACGGCGGTGAGGGCGTGCGAGCGATCGGTGACGCTGGCCGGCGAGACGCCGCCGCCCACCGACCCTTGCGCCAGCGACACCGACAGGCCGGCATTGACGCTTGCGCGCACGACCTGGTTCTGGTTCGCCGACGTGATGGCGACCTTGTTGCTGTTCGGTTGCGACGTCGAGTCGCCGCCCGAACCGCCGCAGGCCGCGAGCGAGGCCAGGGCGATGGCGGAGACGACGACGGAAAGACTGGACTTCATGAAGACACTCCCTGATGGCAGATTCGTTTGGATCGCCGGCCACGCCGGGCGAAGCCGTGACACTAACACTGCCGAGCAGTCCGGGCCATCGCCCGCCCGGGCGGGCGTGCCGAAGTCGACACCTTCGGCACCTGCGGTATCGCCAGACGAGCCTTGCTTGCCGGCTCTCAGAGCCTCTCGGACTCACCCGCCTGCGGCTGCCACTTCATCAACGCCTTCTCGGCGCGCCCGACCAGGGCGTCCAGCACGAGGGCGAACGCGGTCAGCACGAGGATGCCGGCCATCACGGTGTCGATGTCGAAGCTGCCCTCGGCCTGCAGGATGAGGTAGCCCACGCCCTGGGCCGAGCCGAGGTACTCGCCCACCACCGCGCCGACGAAGGCCAGGCCCACGGACGTGTGCAGCGAGCTGAACACCCAGCTGGTGGCACTGGGCAGGTAGACGTGACGCAGCAGCTGGCGCCGGCTCGCGCCCAGCATGCGCGCATTGGCCAGGATCACGGGGCTCACTTCCTTGACGCCCTGGTAGACGTTGAAGAAGACGATGAAGAACACGAGCGTGACGCCCAGCGCCACCTTGCTCGCGACGCCCAGCCCGAACCACACCGCGAAGATCGGCGCCAGGATCACGCGCGGCATCGCGTTCATCGCCTTGATGTACGGGTCGAGGATCGCCGCGGCCAGTGGGCTCAGCGCCAGCCACAGGCCCATGCCCAGCCCGAGCACCGTGCCGATGCCGAACGCCAGCACCGTTTCCCACAACGTGACGGCCAGGTGCCTGTAGATGTCGGCATCGACGAAGAACCAGTGGCCGATGCGGTCGAATATCTTCAGCGGCTGGCCGAAGAAGAACGCGGCTTGGTTGTCGTCGGAGAACAGGAAGTGCGGCACCAGGCCCGGCACGGTCAGCACGTGCCAGGCCAGGAACAGCACGGCCAGCAGCCCGAGCTGCCACGCGCGCACGTTGCGCCGGCTGGGCTTGATGTGGCGCCAGGCCATGCTCAGTCCACCTTGTCCAGCTGCTGCTGGTAGCCGGCCAGTACCTCTTGCCGCAGCACGTCCCAGATCGCCTTGTGCAGCTCGACGAAGCGGGGCGCGGCGCGCACCTCGGCGACGTCGCGCGGGCGTTCGAGGTCGATGCGGAACTCGCCGACGACGCGCGAGCCGGGACCGGCGGACAGGATGACGACGCGGTCGCTCATCGCGATGGCTTCGTCCAGGTCGTGCGTGATGAACAGGACGGCCTTCCTGACTGCCTGGCTCGCTCCGCTCACCGCCCCCAAGGGGCTCAGGCCGGCTTGCTCCGGAGCGGGCGAGTGCGCGCCGGCCGAAGTCGCGCCTCGTCCGGCTGCCATCGACAGGCCCTGCCAGATGTCGAGGACCTCGTTCTCCATCAGTTGCCGCGTCTGGATGTCGAGCGCCGAGAACGGCTCGTCCATCAGGATGATGTCGGGGTCGAGGACCAGCGTCTGCGCGAGGCTGACGCGCTTGCGCATGCCGCCCGAGAGCTGGTGCGGATAGCGGTCGCCGAAGGCGGCCAGGCCCACGCGCTGCAGCCATTGCGTGGCCAGCGCGCGCGCGTCGGCCTGGCTGGCGCCGCGGAACGACAGCCCCGCCATCACGTTGCCCAGCGCCGTGCGCCAGGGCATCAGGCTCTCGGCCTGGAACATGTAGCCCGCGCGCCCGTTCAGGCCCACCAGCGGCGCGCCGAACACGCGCACCGCGCCCGTGCTGGGCGCGAGCAGGCCGGCCGCCATGTTCAGCAGCGTGCTCTTGCCGCAGCCGGTGGGACCGACGACGGAGACGAACTCGCCGGCCTCGACCGCGAGCGTGACGTCGCGCACGGCGGTGAAGCCTGCTGCGCCGTCGCGCCCGGCGAAGGTGCAGCTGACGCCGTCGAGGTTGAGAGCCGCGGCGCTCATGTCTTCCTGGCCCTGCACGGACGCCGCGCTCGGCCGCTCCGGAGCAAGGCCGCGCGCCCCTCGGGGGCTGGCTGCGGCCCGCCGCAGACTGGGGCCGTCATTTCGCCTTCTTGGCGAAGTCGTTCGTCCACGCGGCGGCCAGGTCGACGTGCGCGCCCTTGAGCGAGTCGTCCACGCTCTGCAGCGCGCGCAGCGCCGTGGCGGCGCCCTCGGCAGGGAACAGGCCGTCGGGCGACAGCGCGCCCTTGCTCGCGAGGAAGGCGTCGATGTAGACGGCGCGGTCGCCCAGCAGGTAGCTCTCGGGCACGGCCTTGACGATGTCTGCCGGGCCGGCGCCCTGGATCCACTTGTCGGCGCGCACGATGGCGTTGGCCACGGCCTGCACGGTGGCCGGGTTCTTGTCGATGAAGGCCTGCGGCGCGTACAGGCAGCCGGCGGGCATCGGGCCGCCGAAGGCCTTGTCGGCCTCGGCGACGATGCGGGTGTCGGACACGATCTTCAGGTCCCCGCTGCGCTGCAGCAGCGTGATCACCGGATCGAGGTTGCTGATCGCATCGATCTGGCCCGCGCGCATCGCGGCCACCGCGCCCGAGCCTGCGCCCACGCCGATGATGGACACGTCGCTCGGCTTCAGGGCCGCCTTGGCCAGCACGAAGTTGGCGAGCACGTTGGTGGACGAGCCCGGCGCCGTCACGCCGATCTTCTTGCCCTTCAGGTCGGCCACCGACTTGTAGCCGGGCATCGTCTTCGGATTGATGCCCAGCACGATCTGCGGCGCGCGGCCCTGCAGCGCGAACGCGCGCAGCCGGATGCCCTTGGGCTGCATGATCAGCGTGTGCTCGAACGCGCCCGAGACCACGTCGGCACTGCCGCCGACCACCGCCTGCAGCGCCTTGGAGCCGCCGGCAAAATCGACGATGGTGACGTCCAGGCCTTCCGCCTTGAAGTAGCCCTGGCTCTCCGCGATCGTCAGCGGCAGGTAGTACAGCAGGTTCTTGCCGCCGACGGCGATCGTCAGCTTGGGCTTCTCGGGCGCCTGGGCGCGCAGCAGCGCGGGCGCTGCCAGCGCGCCGGCGCCGAGCAGGACGATGGAACGTCGTTGCATGAGGGTCTCCGTCTAGGCGTTCGACCCATTGTGGCGAGGCGCGGCCAAGCCGCGCAGCGGGCAAGCCCGAGGCCCCTCGGTGCGGTCGGGTTCGCGCGGACGCGCATCACGCGCGCGGGGGCGTGCCGCGGATGCGGGCGCGCGTGACGTCCGCGGGCGCGCGCAGCGCCCGAGTGCGGGACGATCAGCCGTTGGCGACCGTGGTGGCGCGCACGACGGCCAGCGACGGGCCGAAGCGGCGGCGCACGGACTGCTCGATGCCCTCGGCGTCCAGGCCGCAGTCGTGCATCAGGCGCACCGGGTCGCCATGCTCGACGAAGCGATCGGGCAGGCCCAGTTGCAGCACCGGCACCTGCAGGCCGGCGGCGGCCAGCGCCTCCAGCACCGCGCTGCCCGCGCCACCCATGATGCTGCCTTCCTCGAGCGTGACGAGCGCCTCGTGCGTGCGCGCGAGCTCGAGCACCATCTCGACGTCCAGCGGCTTGACGAAGCGCATGTTGACGACGGTGGCGTCCAGCTTCTCGCCGGCTTCCAGCGCGGGGTACAGCAGCGGGCCGAAGGCCAGCAGCGCGATGCGGCGGCCCTCGCGGCGCTTCTCGGCCTTGCCCCACTCGAGCAAGTCGAGGTCGGCATCGGGCTTGACGCCCGCGCCCGCGCCGCGCGGGTAGCGCACGCCCACCGGATGGTCCTGCGCGAACGCGGCGCTGAGCGCACGGCGCGTCTCGCGTTCGTCGGCCGGCGTGAGCAGGCTCATGCCGGGCACGCAGCGGATGAAGGCGATGTCGTAGGCGCCGCAGTGCGTCGGGCCGTCGGCGCCGACGATGCCGGCGCGATCGAGCGCGAACACCACCGGCAGGTTCTGCAGCGCCACGTCGTGGATCAGCTGGTCGTAGCCACGCTGCAGGAACGTGGAGTAGATCGCGACCACCGGCTTCAGGCCCTCGCAGGCCAGGCCGGCGGCGAAGGTGACGGCATGCTGTTCGGCGATGCCCACGTCGTGGTAGCGCTCGGGGAAGCGGGCGGCGAAGTCGTCCATGCCCGAACCGCCGCACATGGCCGGCGTGATGCCGATCAGGCGCTTGTCGGCCTCGGCCATGTCGCACAGCCAGTGGCCGAAGACATTCGCGAACGTCTGCTTGGGCGGCGTGGCGGGCTTCTGCAGGCCGACGGCGACGTCGAACTTGCCGGGGCCGTGGTAGTTCACCGGATCGGCCTCGGCCAGCTTGTAGCCCATGCCCTTCTTGGTGACCACGTGCAGGAACTGCGGCCCTTTGGCGTCGCGCAGGTTCTCCAGCGTGGGGATCAGCGAGTCGAGGTCGTGGCCGTCGATCGGGCCGACGTAGTTCAGGCCGAACTCCTCGAAGATCGTGCCGGGCACGACCATGCCCTTGGTGTGCTCCTCGAAGCGGCGCGCGAACTCGTACAGCGGCGTGTTCTTGAGCATCGACTTGGCGCCCTCGCGGGCCCGCGCGTAGAACTTGCCGCTCATCAGGCGCGCGAAGTAGCGGTTCAGCGCGCCCACGGGCGGGCTGATCGACATGTCGTTGTCGTTGAGGATCACCAGCATGTCGGCCATCGACACGCCCGCGTTGTTCATCGCCTCGAACGCCATGCCGCCGGTCATCGCGCCGTCGCCGATGATGGCCACCGCCTTGCGGTTCTCGCCCTTGAGCTTGGCGGCGTGCGCCATGCCCAGCACGGCCGAGATGGACGTGGACGAATGCGCCGTGCCGAACGCGTCGTACTCGCTCTCGTCACGCTTGGGAAAGCCCGCGAGGCCGCCGTACATGCGCAGCGTGCTCATCTGGTCGCGCCGGCCGGTCAGCACCTTGTGCGGGTATGTCTGGTGGCCCACGTCCCACACGAGGCGGTCGTACGGCGTGTTGAAGACGTAGTGCAGCGCCACCGTGAGCTCCACGGTCCCGAGGTTGCTCGAGAGGTGCCCGCCGGTCTTGCTCACGCTGTGCAGGATGTACTGCCGCAGCTCGTCGCACAGGGCGCGCAACTCGGACCGCGACAGGCGTCGCAGGTCGGCGGGGCTGGCAATGGTCGCGAGGAGGTTGTTGCTCATGTGGCGTTCGAGGTCGGGAGCACGTCGGGCCCCGCAGGCGGCTGCGGGGCTCGGTCGTGCGTCAATTGTCGCGCTCGACGATCTTGTCCGCGAGGCAGGCGAGGTAGGCAGCCTGCCCTAATCCGCTGCGCGCCAGGGCCGCGTGCGCCTGGTCGCGGAGTTCGTGGGCGTACTTCTGCGCGGCCTGCAGGCCCAGCAGCGACACGAACGTGGGCTTGTTCTGGTCGACGTCCTTGCCGGCCGTCTTTCCGAGCACGTGGGACTCCTGGGTGACGTCCAGCACGTCGTCGACCACCTGGAAGGCGAGGCCCACGGCCGCGCCGTATTCGCTCAGCGCGGCCAGCGCCGTGGCGTCGGCCGGCCCGCAGGCGGCGCCCATCATCACGCTGGCCTGCAGCAGCACGCCGGTCTTGCGGCGGTGCATGTCGCGCAGCGTGGCTTCGTCGAGCTGGCGTCCGACGCTGGCGAGGTCGATCGCCTGGCCGCCGGCCATGCCGGCATGGCCCGACGCGCGCGCCAGCAGGCGCACCTGCGTGGCCATCAGTTGCGGCGACATGCCTTCGTCGGGCGTCAGCACCTCGAAGGCCAGCGCCTGCATCGCGTCGCCGGCCAGCATGGCCTGCGCCTCGCCGTACTTCACGTGCACGGTGGGCTTGCCGCGGCGCAGGACGTCGTTGTCCATGCAGGGCATGTCGTCGTGCACCAGCGAATAGGCGTGGATCAGCTCCACCGCGACGGCGGCGCGCAGGGCGCTGGCACGGTCGCCGGAGACCGCGTCGGACGCGGCCATCACCAGCAACGGGCGCAGGCGCTTGCCGCCGTCGAGGACGGCGTATCGCATGGCCGTGCCGAGGCCGGCCGGGGACTCGTCGGAGACCCAGCGTTCGAGGGCGTGTTCGACGTCCTCCTGGCGCTCGCGCACCCAGCGCGAGAATTCATCGATCTTCATGGTCGAGTCCAGGGCTTCAACTGGCCCTCCTCCAGGACTTTCACTTGTTCTTCTACGGCGTCGAGCCTGGAACGACAGAATTCCAGGAGCTGCGCACCTCGCTTGTAGGCGCTCAGCAGGCCGTCCAGCGGCATCTGGCCTGTCTCCATGGCGCGCACCAGTTCATCGAGCTCCGCCTGTGCCGCCTCGAAACTCTCGGGCGCTTCGGCAGGGGACGGTGATTCGGTGCGATCCATTCTGGACAGGCTCGGGCAAATGGGGATTGTAGTCATCTCGACACGCTCGATCAGGGTTGATTGCAACGGAACTGCACCATTTCGCCGCACCCCGCCTCTACGAAAGGGGCATGAATGGAGTCAGTCATGCGCTTTGGGTAAAATGGTCGGTTCGGCACGCCGGACTCAAGGCGTGTTCGACAATTCGTACAGATCCCGCCCGCGGGGCCACCGGGTGGGGGGTTGTGACAGTTTTTTGGGATCCTGGGGATCATGTCGGACCTGAGCATCACGCTAGAAGCTCTGGAGCGCGCGCGCTCTCAACTTTCCGTTTCTTCCTATTTCGACGAGGACCTGTTCCGCCGCGAACAGGAACTCATCTTCCAGCACGGACCGCGCTATCTCGCGCACGAGCTGGCCATACCCGAAACCGGTGACTACTACGCCCTGCCGCAGGAAGGCGAGGGGCGGGTGCTCGTGCGCGCGCCCCACGGCGGCGTCGAGCTGCTGTCCAACGTCTGCCGGCACCGCCAGGCAGTGATGCTCAAGGGCCGCGGCCAGACGGCGTCCAACATCGTGTGCCCGCTGCACCGCTGGACGTACGGCCTGGACGGCCAGCTGCTGGGCGCGCCGCACTTCGCGCAGGATCCTTGCCTGCACCTGAACCGCTACAGGACGCGCACCTGGAACGGCCTCGTGTTCGAGGACAACGGCCGCGACGTGGCCGCCGACCTCGCCCGCCTGGGCCCGCGCGCCGAGCTCGACTTCGCCGGCTACGTGCTCGACAAGGTGCACGTGCACCAGTGCGACTACAACTGGAAGACCTTCATCGAGGTCTATCTCGAGGACTACCACGTCGGCCCGTTCCATCCCGGCCTGGGCAGCTTCGTCTCCTGCGACGACCTGCGATGGGAGTTCGGCGCCAGCTACTCGGTGCAGACGGTGGGCGTGTCCAACGGCCTCGCGCGGCCGGGCAGCCCCACCTACCGCAAGTGGCACGACGCGCTGCTGCGCTTCAACGAAGGCCGGCCGCCGCGCCACGGCGCGATCTGGCTCACCTACTTTCCCAACATCATGGTGGAGTGGTATCCGCACGCGCTGGTCGTCTCCACGCTGTACCCCAAGGGCCCGCAGCAGACGACCAACGTCGTCGAGTTCTACTACCCCGAGGAGATCGCGGCCTTCGAGCGCGAGCTGGTGGAAGCCGAACAGGCGGCCTACCTCGAGACCTGCGTCGAGGACGACGACATCGCGCTGCGCATGGATGCCGGCCGCAAGGCCCTGTTCGAGCGCGGCGACGACGAGGCCGGCCCGTACCAGAGCCCGATGGAGGACGGCATGCGCCACTTCCACGAGTGGTACCGCAAGAGGATCGAGCCCCACGCTCGCTAGCGCTCGCAGCCCCCAGGGGGCAGGCCGCGACGGGCCCGGCAGGGCCAGTTCCCGCGCTCCCTCGGACGTCAGGTGAGCAGGATCGGCGGCAGCGCCGGGGAGAGAATCCAGCGCTTCGCGTGACGCGGCAAAATGGGCCGATGTCCGCTCCCCTGCTGATGATCTGCGCCTCGTTCCTGTTCGCGACGATGGGCGTGTGCGTGAAGCTCGCGTCGGACACCTACGGCCCCGGCGAGATCGTGATGTACCGCGGCCTGGTGGGCATGATGGGCATCGCCCTGCTGGCGCGCGCGCGCGGGGTCTCGCTCAGGACGCGCGTGCCGATGATGCACGCCTGGCGCAGCATCGTGGGCGTGACGGCGCTGACGCTGTGGTTCTACGCGATCGGCCACATGCCGCTGGCCACGGCGGTCACGCTCAACTACATGTCCTCGGTGTGGATGGCGCTGTTCCTGATCGGCGGCGCCGTCGTGGTGGGCGCGCAGCGCGTCGACCCGCGCCTGGTGACGACGGTGCTGGTGGGCTTCGTGGGCGTGGCGATGGTGCTGCAGCCCTCGGTGGACCGCGACCAGCTCGTGCCGGGCCTGGTCGGCCTCGGCTCGGGCATGCTGTCCGCGCTCGCCTACCTGCAGGTGACCACGCTGGGCCGCGTCGGCGAGCCCGAGCTGCGCGTGGTGTTCTATTTCTCGATCGGCGGCTTCCTGACCGGCCTCGTGATGTCGCTGATCCAGGGCTGGCACGTGCACCACACGCTGTTCGGCTTCGTGCTGCTGCTGGCCACGGGCGTCACGGCGACCACCGCGCAGGTGGCGATGACGCGCGCCTACGCCATCGGCCGGCCCCTGTCCAACGCGAGCCTGCAGTACCTGGGCATCGCGTTCTCGTTCGTCTACGGCATCGTGCTGTTCCACGACCCGCTGACCTGGGCGGCCGTCGGCGGCATGGTGCTGATCGTCGGCGCCGGGCTCGCGGCCTCGCGGCTGCGCGCGACGACGCTGGCCGTCACTGCCCCCGACACCATCCAACCGCCTTCGGACACCTGACATGACGACTGCCCTGCCCACGCCCCTGGTCGCACCCGAGCAACTGATCGCCGCGCTCGCGGCCGGCGCCACGCCGCTGGTCATCGACTGCAGCTTCGACCTGGCCGACGTCGCCGCCGGCGAGCGGGCCTGGGCGCAGGGCCACCTGCCCGGCGCGATCTACGCGCACCTCGACCGCGACCTGTCGACCGTCAAGAGCGGCCGCAACGGCCGCCACCCGCTGCCGCCGCGCGCCGACTGGGCCGCCACGCTCGCGCGCCTGGGCGTCACGCCCGCGCGCGCGGTGGTCGTCTACGACGCGCAGGGCGGCATGTACGCGGCCCGCGCCTGGTGGATGCTGCTGTGGGCCGGCCACCGCGACGTGCGCGTGCTCGACGGCGGCCTGCAGGCCTGGAAGGCCGCCGGCGGGGCGATCGAGGCCGGCGTCGTGGCGCCCGTCGCCGCGCCGCCCTATCCGCTGGGCGAGAGCCTGGTGGCCAGCATCGACGCCGACGCGCTGCAGCAGTCGCTGGGCCGCGTGACGGTGCTCGACGCCCGCGCCGGCGAACGCTATCGCGGCGAGGTCGAGCCGCTGGACAAGCGCGCCGGCCACATTCCCGGCGCCCGTTCGCGCTTCTTCAAGGACAACCTGGATGCGAGCGGCCGCTTCAAGCCGGTGGCCGAGCTGCGCGCGGTGTTCGAGGCCTTGGGCGCCGCGCCGGCCGCGGTCGTGCACCAATGCGGCTCGGGCGTGACGGCCTGCCACAACCTGCTCGCGATGGAGGCCGCCGGCCTGCCGGGCTCCGTGCTGTACCCGGGCTCGTGGAGCGAGTGGTCCTCGGATCCGGCGCGTCCCATCGCCGTGGGTTGAGGCGGCGCAAGGCACGGGCGACGCCGGGGCTGCGGACGGGACGCGAAAGGCGCACACTGTCCGCGTCGCCACTGCAGGAGCCCGCCATGTACCGCAGCATCCTCATTCCGACCGACGGCACCGCCATCACCGGCAAGGCCGTCGCCACGGCCGTCTCGCTGGCCAAGGCGCTCGGTGCGCAGCTCAGTACGATCAGCGTGAAGGAGCCGTTCCCGTACAGCGCGATCTCCGAGATGCAGCCCATCCCGCCGCAGGAGTTCTACGACGCGCAGGAACGCATCGCGGTCAACCGCGTCAACGAGGTGGTGGCCTCGGCCCGGGCGTCGGGCATGGAGTGCCAGGCCTTCACGGTCGAGGCGACGCACCCGTGGGAGGCCATCGTCGACCACGCGAAGAGCCAGTCCTGCGACCTGATCGTCATGGCCTCGCACGGGCGGCGCGGCGTCAGCGCGCTGCTCCTGGGCAGCGAGACGACTCGCGTGCTGGTGCACTGCGAGGTGCCCGTCCTGGTGGTGAAGTAGCGCGGCCGGCCTTTTCGGATTAAACTGACTGAGTCAGCAATCAAGCAGACTCAGTCAGATGACGGACACTGACCCGGCCCACGTCGCCACGGTGCGCGAGTTCTCGCGCTTCTACACGCGCCGCCTCGGCACGCTGGACGAGGGCCTGCTCGACACGCCCTGGTCGGTCACCGAGGCGCGCGTCGTCTTCGAGCTGGCGCAGTCGCCGTCGACCGACATGGCGGCGCTGCGCACGACGCTGGCGATCGACTCGGGCTACCTGAGCCGCCTCCTGGCCAAGTTCGACGCGGCCGGGCTGATCGCGCGCACGGCCTCGGCCACCGACGCGCGGCGCCAGTCGCTGTCGTTGACGGCCGCCGGCCGCAAGCTGTTCCGCACGCTCAACGAGCGCTCGAACCGGCAGGTGGCGCAGTTGCTGCAGCCGCTCAGCAGGCCGGCGCGCGAATCGCTGGTGTGCGCGATGCGCAGCGTGATGCGCGGGCTTGACGAGCAGGCCGCGCCTTCGGTCGTGGAGCTGCGCGGGCTGCGGCCCGGGGACCTCGGCTGGATCGTGCAGCGCCACGGCGAGATCTACGCCCGCGAGTACGGCTGGACGATGGCCTTCGAAGCGCTGGTCGCGCGCATCCTGGCCGACTACCTCGACCAGCACCAGCCGGGCCGCGAGTACGCCTGGGTGGCCGAGGTCGACGGCCAGCGCGCGGGCTGCGTGCTGTGCGTGCGCAAGGACGACGAGACGGCGCAGCTGCGCGTGCTGCTGGTCGAGGCCTGGGCGCGCGGGCACGGGCTGGGGGCCCGGCTCGTGGGCGAGTGCATCCGCTTCGCGCGCGACGGCGGCTACCGCAAGCTGGTGCTGTGGACGAACGACGTGCTGGGCTCGGCGCGGCGGATCTACCAGGCCGCGGGCTTCGAGCTCGTCAGCGAGGAGCGCCACCACAGCTTCGGCAAGGATCTCGTCGGCCAGTACTGGGAACTGCGGTTATAGGCTTCTCGCGCACTGACATCTGCTCGTCCGCGCGCAGAGGGCACAATCGCGCGCATGCCTGCCATCTCTCCTACCGCTGTCGGCCCGCTTGCCGCGATCGACATGGGCTCCAACAGTTTCCGTCTCGAGATCGGGCAGGTGCAGGACGGCCGCTACCGCCGTCATCTCTACCTCAAGGAGACGGTGCGCCTGGGCGCCGGCCTGGACGTCGACGGCATGCTCACCGAGGAGGCCACCGAGCGCGGCCTGAAGTGCCTGGCCAGCTTCGCGCAGACGCTCAAGGGCTCGGCCCCGATGCAGGTGCGCGCGGTGGCCACGCAGACGCTGCGCGAAGCGCGCAACCGCGACAAGTTCCTGGTGCGCGCGGAAGAGGCGCTGGGCCATCCGATCGAGATCATCTCCGGCCGCGAGGAAGCCCGCCTCATCTACGCGGGCGTCGCGTTCCTGCAGCCGTCGCCCAAGCCGCGCCTGGTGATCGACATCGGCGGCCGTTCCACCGAGATGATCCTGGGCGACGGGCGCGCGCCGCGCGTCGCGGAGTCGTTCCAGGTCGGCTGCGTGAGCCTGTCGATGCGTTACTTCCCCGACGGCCGCTACACCCGCGCCGCGTTTCGCGCGGCCCAGGTCGCCGCGGGCGCCGAGCTCGAGGAGGCCCTGGTGCCGTTTGCACGGCGCCACTGGCGCGAGGCGCTGGGATCGTCCGGCACCGCGGGCGCCGTCGCCGACGTGCTCAAGGCCAGCGGCAAGACCGACGGTCGCATCACCGCGGACGGCCTGCGCTGGCTCATCGAACGCTGCATCGAGCTGGGGCACATCGACAAGCTCGACATCCCCGGCATGAAGCCGGAACGCCGCGCGGTGATCGCCGGCGGCCTGGCCATCCTCTACACGATCTGCGCGCAGTTCGGCATCGACGAACTGACGCCGGCCAAGGGCGCGCTGCGCCAGGGCGTGATCGTCGACCTGTCCGAACGGCTGGCCGCCGGTGCCCAGGCGAGCGGCCACGACCTGCGCGACACGACGATCGCCGACCTGCAGCGCCGCTTCCATGTGGACGTCGCGCAGGCCGAGCGCGTCGCGCGCACGGCGCAGGGCTTCTTCGACAGCGCGTGGCCGCGCGCGGATGTCGAGATGCGCAAGGAATTGCATTGGGCCTCGGCGCTGCATGAGGTCGGACTGATGGTGTCGCACCATGACCACCACCGGCACAGCGCCTACGTCGTGTCGCACGTCGACGCGCCGGGGTTCTCGCAGAGCCAGCAGCGCCGCCTGGGCGAACTGGTGCTCGGCCAACGCGGAGGCCTGCGCAAGATCGAGGCGGGGCTGTCGCGCGAACTGACGGCGTGGCAGGTGCTGTGTCTGCGCCTGGCCGTCATCGAGTGCCATGCGCGCGGCGAGGTGGATGCCCGCGGGCTCAAGCTCGCGCGCGTGGGGACGGGCGCGCGACTCACGTTCTCACCGCAATGGGCCGAGGAGCACCCGCGCACGGCTTACCTGCTGCGCGAGGAAGCGGACTTGTGGGCGCGCCAGGGCGCACTCCTGTTGACGCTCAACTAGCGGCGCAAGCTCTCGAGGAATACGAACGCCCGGCATGCCGGGCGTTTTCATTGGGAGGGTGGGGGCTTTTCAGCGACCGGGTGCCGGTGACCGCCGATCACGTCGAAGCGGCTCGCGGTGCCTATTGGCGTCCGGAAAAGCAAAACGCCCGAGCTAGAAAAACTAGCTCGGGCGGTTGCTTTGATATTAGCCTGACAATGTCCTACTTTCACACGGGAACCCG
>Ga0207427_100295_pt1 | contig 35117 bp, 31 predicted proteins | sample AraplaCL_Cvi_mMS_FD_184268 | JGI IMG/M metagenome (GOLD analysis project Ga0207427, IMG submission 184268) | Arabidopsis root microbial communities from the University of North Carolina, USA - plate scrape CL_Cvi_mMS (SPAdes) (version 2) | ecosystem: Host-associated > Plants > Roots > Endosphere ... | reverse complement strand
GCTGCGTGGAGCCCTGCGGCGCGGCCGGGGCCGGCTTGACCGGGATCAGCGGGGCGACGGGCGGGGCCGGCACGCGGCGCATGTCGGGCACCGGCGTGATCGTGGGCAGCTTGACCGATTCGAGTTCCGGATCGTGCGGCACGCTCGGGTCGATCTGCGTGTCGGCCTTGACGGGCGGGACGACCGGCGTGTCGTTGATGCGCATCACCCAGCTGTTGTCCGGCTGGAAGCTCTGCTGCTGCTGGCGGATCGCGTTGTAGCGGTCGACGGTCAGCTTGTTCACGTCGCTCTGGTCGCGCATCACGATCGGGCGCAGGAACAGCATCAGCGTCTGCTTGTGGCGCGTGCGCGTGGAGCTCTTGAACAGGTTGCCGATGACGGGGATCGACGACAGCAGGGGCACGCCGTCGCTGGTGTCGCCGTATTCGTCGCGCGTCAGGCCGCCCAGCACCACCATCGCGCCGTCGTCGACGGTGATGTAGGTCTCCACCGAGGTCTTGGTGGTGATCTGGTTGGTGGCGAAGTTCGGGTCGCGCGCCGAGTTCTCCTCGTACACCGTCATGCGGATCGTGCCGTTCTCGCCGATCTGGCTGCGGATGCGCAGCGTGATGCCGATGTCCTGGCGTTCGACCGTCTGGAACGGGTTGACCGTGCTGGAGTTGCCGCCGGTGTTGGTGTACGAGCCGGTGGTCAGCGGGATGTTCTGGCCGATGACGATCTTGGCTTCCTCGTTGTCCAGCGCCACGATGTTGGGTGTGGCCAGCACGTTGCCGCCGGCGTTGGTCTCGAGGAAGTTGGCCAGCGCGGCCAGCGTGTAGATGCCGTTGATCTTGGGCACGAAGCCCACGTTCAGGCCGGCGCTGACGTTGGCCGACGGCACGGCGGTGCTGCCGGTCGATCCGGTGCCCGTGGTGCCCGAGGACAGCTGCCCGCCGGCCACGGCCAGGTTGATGATGTTGCCGGCGCCGGTGGAGGCGTTGAAGTTGGTGCCGCCGCCCACGTAGTTGTTGCCGGCGCCGAACAGGCCCTGCCACTGGATGCCGGCCTGCGCCGCCTTGGTGGCGTCCACGCTGACCATCATCGACTCGACGTAGACCTGCGCGCGGCGCACGTCCAGCTGGTCGATGACCTGGCGCATCTGGCGGTACACCGGCTCGGAGGCCGTGATGATCAGCGAGTTCGTGGCCGGGTCGGCCTGCACCTGGCCGCCGGTGGACGGACGTGCCGACGCGGCCACCGGCGTGGTGGACTGCGCGGAGGCGCCGCCGGCGGTGCCGGACGTGCCCGAGGGCGCGTTCGGGTTCTGCGTCATGGAGGTGCGGCCGTCGGCGGTCGAGGCCCCGCCGGTGCCGCCGGTCGGACTGCCGCCGCTGCTGCCGTTGCCGCCGCCGGCCGACACCGCGGCGCGCAGCAGTTCGGCCACCTTCACGGCGTCCGCGTTCTTCAGGTAGACGACCCAGATGTTGCCGGCAGGGCCGCCGCCGACCACGGGCTGGTCGAGCTTGTCGATGATGGCCAGCGCGGCCGCCATGCGCGACTGGTTCGACGCCCGCACGATCAGCGAGTTGCTGCGCGGCTCGACGATCACCGAGGCCGCCGTGCTCTGGCCCGGCACGCCCGGCACTGCGGAGTTCGAGCTGTCCAGCAGCTTCTGCACCGTCTGCACGACGTCGGAGGCGACGGCGTTCTTCAGTTGCACCACCTGCATCTCGCCGCCCGCGGGCTGGTCGAGCGCGGTGATGATCTTGCCCAGGCGCTGCAGGTTGTCCGCGTAGTCGGTGATGACCAGCGAGTTGTTGCCGGGGCTGGCGTTGATCGTGTTGTTGGCCGTGATCAGCGGGCGCAGCACCGCCACGAGGTTGTTCGGGTTCTCGTAGTTGAGCTTGAAGATCTGCGTCAGCACGACGTCGCCGCGCTGCGTGGGCGCGCCCACCGAGACCGAGCTCGTCTGCAGCTTGGCGTCGGCCTCGGGCACCACCTTCAGGAAGCCGCCCGACTCCACCACCGTAAAGCCCAGGCCGCGCAGCGCCGACAGGTAGTTGCGATAGGCCTCGCTGAGCGGCTGCGGCTTGTCGTTGTAGACGGTGATGTTGCCCTTGACGCGCGGGTCGACCAGGATGTCGCGGTTGAGCATGGCGCCGATGGCGCGCGAGACGGCCTCGATGTCGGCGTTGACGAAGTTCAGCGTGACCGGGGTGCCGCGCGAACGCGCGGTGGGCACCGCCGCGTCGTCGGGCGAGGCCGCGGCGTCGCCGGCCGTCGCGCCCTTGCGCGGGGCGGCCTGGACGAGCGTCGTGGCGGAGGCGGCGAGCAGGGCGATCGCGATCGACGTCGCGTGCAGGCGTTTGGCAGAAGTGACGGTTCGTTCCATGATCACCCGATCGAGATGGCGGACGACGCACCGTTGCGGCGTCCGATGAGATTCAGCAAGTTGTCCAGGGCGGCCTCGCTGCCCGGCGCCGCGTGCGCTTCGGCGCGCAGCCGGAACCCGTTGGCGCCGATCAGGCCGCGGCCGTCGATCAGCAGCGCGCCGTCGATGGTCGAGATCCAGACGAGCGCGCGCGACGCGCCTTCGCCCGGCTTGACCTGGGTGCTGGGATCCGGCTGGATCAGCACGCGGTAGGAGCCCAGCGAGTCGAGCGTCGTCAGGCGCGACGAGGCCTGGCGGATCTCCACCTGCGCGCTGCCGAGCGTACGCCAGTGGCCGCCTTGCAGCGTGAACCGCAGGTTGTGCGTGGACAGCGTCAGCACGCCGCCCGGATGGATCGTGTTCCACGGGAAGCCGCGGCCCTCGAGCCAGGCCATCGGCCACTGGCCGACCGGCGTGGCGGCGCCCAGCAGCATCGCGTCGGCGCCGAATTCGCCGGGCATGGCCTTGGCGGGCGTGACGGTGGGCTGGTCGCGCTCGTCGGGGCCGATCACGTCGACGTTCCAGGCGTCGAGCGTGCGGCGCAGGCGCAGGTCCAGGCCGTGCGCGAGGCAGCAGTCCTGGGTCAGGTGCAGCGCCAGGCCGTTCAGGCGCGGGCGCAGCGTCCATTCGAGGCGGGTGGGCAGCACCGAGGCGTCGTGGCTGCCGGCACCGCCGGTGAGCACGGTGATGGCGCTGCCGCTCCAGATGGTGCCCTCGGCCTCGGCCAGCACGAACTGGTCGTCGGTGGCCGCGGCCACCGCGCTGGCCAGCAGGCTGGCGGGCAGGAACGCGATGGCGCCCAAGACCAGCCCGAGGGCGGCCCCGATGATCGCGAGGCGGCGCTGGCGCCGCAGCACGCGCACCTGGCCCTCCTCGGGCGGCTTGGAGAATCGCGAGGGCGCGAAGCCCCGCGGGGCCCGGTCCGAGCGCAGCCGGATGACGCTCATGCCTGGCGTCCTCCTGCGGAAGGGGTGGTTCGGATCATCACTGCTGCGAGCCGATCGACACGACCAGCGAGCCGTTGTAGCCGTCGCCGGCGCGCACCAGGTTGGCCTCGACCGGCCGTGCCCGTGCGCCGCCGCGGGCCTGGATCAGCCACTTGCGCAGCTCCTCGCCGTTGATGCCGGTGACCGACAGCGTCGCGCGGTCGCCCGACACGGTGATCTTGGCCTTGCCGCCGAGCTCGTCGGTGGCCGACTTGAGCACCTGTTCGGCCACGGACTGGGGCACGGGCGGCAGCGCGCGCAGCTGCCTGGCCTCGTTGGAGATGGCCTGCATCTGCAGCAGCTGGGCGTCGGCCTGCGCGCGCAGCGCGGGCGCGGCGTCCAGGGTGTTCATCGCGGGCCGCACGAGCGCGAGCCAGACGACGAGGAAGCCGACGGCCGCCACGATGAGGACGACCATCTGCCGTTCGCGCGCGTCGAGCTTGGCGTAGCGCGCGAGCAGCTGGTTGCGGGTATCGGTGATGGCGCTCATTTCTTGCTCGCTCCGGCCGACGGCTGGCGATGGCTCAGCTGCAGCTTGCCGGTGTCCGCGGACCGCACGTCGACGCTCGCGGCGCGCAGCTGGGTGGTGAAGCGTTCGATCTCCTGGGGCGTCCAGCCGCTGGCCGGCAGCGTCAGGCGTCCGGGTTCGAACTTCAGGTTCTCGATCGGCGGCTTGCCGCTGGGCCAGGCCGACTCGGCGGCCTGCAGCAGCGTCTCGATGTCGCCGTCGCCGGGACGGCCGGCGGCCGCGCGCAGCAGGTCGATCTGGCTCTGCGCCTGGCCGGCCGGATCGTAGAGGCTCTTGAGGTTGGGGAAGGCTTCCTTGACCGCGGCGGTCAGGGCTTCCTTCTTCTGCGTGATGCGGTGGCTTTCCTGCAGCGCGCGCACGTTCAGGCCCAGCAGGAAGACGACGACCAGCGCCACCAGGCCGCGCCGCGTGACGCGCCAGGTCGGGTCGAACGCGAAGCGCACCGCGAGGTCGCGCGCCAGCTTGACGCCGCGGCGCTGCGGCGCCAGGTCGAACTGCAGCAGGTTCCAGCCGGCGCGCGAGGCGCGCAGCGCCTGTTCCTCGTCGGTGACCGTGGCCACCGGCATGCCGACGAACTCGCTGGCGTCCAGCGCGGTGTCGGGCGTGGCCGTCCAGCGCACGACGGTGTCCTCGGCGAGCGAGGTGATGAGGGCGCGCGCCACCGGGCTGGTCAGCGGCACCGAGATCACGCCCGCGTCGTCCCGCCAGGCGAGCTGGGCCGGCTCGTCCGGGCCGCCTTCGCGGAAGGTGTGGCCGGCCACGCCCTGGTCGGGCCACCACGACGGCACCGCGCGATCCAGCGGCACGTCGCCGGCTTCGAGCGCGTCGAGCTGCACGCGCAGCCACGGCTTGTTGACGACCGCCACCCAGTGCTCGCCACCCGGCTTGGCGCCGGGCGACAGCGCCAGGTGCACGTCGTCCTCGTCCTCCAGCAGCGCCTCCTCCATCACGCCCACCAGCGCCGCCCGCATGCGGGCCACGGGGGCCTTGGGGATGGCGACGTGCTGGAACGCCACGTCGCCCGGGCGCAGCACCGCCACCACCAGTGCCGCGCGCGGCAGCGCCGATGCCGGCGCGCGGCCCCGATCGGTCACGCGCTGGCCGTCGATGCTCAGCACGTAGTCGAACTCGGCCGGCGCGGCATGGCCGGCGGCCGACGAATCGGCGAGCCGGGGCTGGGCTGCGAGCAGGATGATCAGCGTGGACATGTATTGGTGCGAATTTACCGCCTGCGCGTGAACGCGGGCGACGCCCCGTGCAGCAGGGCTGCGCGGGGAGCAAAAACGGCGTATTGTGACCTGTGACTGCGACGGTCCTGGCGACTTTGTGTCACACGGTGCTGCGGGAAAACGCGAGCCGGCCAAGCTCGCGGCTCCGGGCAATCCCTTGTTCGCGGTATCCGGGCGCGGCCGCTCATCAGACGGCCTTCGCCCTGCGGGCTGCGGCGCGAGCGCCCTCCGGAGCGGCCGGGCGGGCGCTCATGAGGCGTCGGGCGGCAGCCGTTCGCGGCGCAGCACCTGCACGCTGGACGCGTCCCTGCGGTAGACGACCGAGCGTTCGCGGATCACGTGCTGCTCGTAGCGCAACTGGCCGTAGATCTCGAAGTAGTCCGCCTTGATGGTCAGGATGTTGCCGGGATGGCCGTTCTGCGCCTCGCACGGCACCGCTCCGACGGCGGCGTTGCCCTTGAGGGCGGACAGCAGCCGTCCCGGATCGTTGAACGGCTGCTGGCGCCGCTGCAGGATCAGCTGCTCGGCCTGCGCCCGCGACAGCCCCGGGCAGCCGGTCATCAGCACCTCGGCGGGCGCCGTGTTGGCGTTGATCTGCATCTGCGGGTAGCCCTGGCCGGCGGTCTGCTGCGGCGAGAACGGGATGATCTGCACGAAGGGCTCGATCTGCTTGATCACCTTGGGGTCGACGCCGTACCAGGCCAGGTCGCGCACCTCCATGGGCATCAGCACGCCGTTCGGATCGACCTGCGTGCCCGGGTTGGCCGCCGCCTGCTGGGCGTCCTGGCTGGCGCGCATGCCCAGCGCGATCGTGTTGGCGACGTCCTGCGACACGCCGATCGCCTGGAACAGCACCTGCAGCCGCTCGATCTCGGTCTTCTTGCCGACCTGCTGGCCGTCGGGGGGCAGGGTGAGGTTGAACAGGTTGTACTTGGACTGCGCGTCGGTGATCTGGCCGGACAGGTAGGCCTCGGGCCCGCCGTCTTCCGAGTGGCTGCCGTCGGCCGACAGGAAGCTGGACAGCTTGGTCTCGGCCAGCGGCGTGGCCCAGGGCTGGCCCAGGTCGTCCTCGGTGTGGCCGTTGCGGATCGACGAGCGCAGGATCAGGTTGCCCCAGTCCAGCGAGGAATTGAGCAGCCACTGGGCCTGGCCGCGCGCGCGCTCGGCCGTCTCGACCTGGATGCCGCGCCACTGCAGCCACACCATGCCGGCGGCCAGCGTGGCCACCAGCGTCATGATCAGCAGCGCCAGCAGCAGCGCGGCGCCCCGTTGGCGGCGGACGTTGGTGCGCGGCGTCACGTCAGCTCCCGAAGCGCGGCAGCTCGCGCTCGCGCATGATCTCGCCCTCGGGCACCTTCAGCGTGATCTTGATGCCGTTGGGTTGCGGGGTGGCCACCTGCGGACAGGGCGGCGGCTGGTTGTTCGGGCACTGCTGCGGGTTGGCCGGCGCCCCGCCCTGGGTGGACTGCACGTTGTTCCAGCTGCAGCCCGAGGTGCCCACGGCGGCCGGGTTGCACACGTAGACCTGGAAGTCGTCGACGTTCTCGAGCACCGTGATGGCGCCCGAGCTGATGCCGGTCCATTGCTGGCTGCGCATCCACGCGTCGGTGAGCTCGGACATGTGCACCACCGGCTGGCTGGCCCAGCGCTGCCAGCGGCGATCCTGCAGCGTCCACAGCACCAGCTGGATGCCCTGCGGCGTGCGGCGCGCGATGCGCAGCGTGGCGCCGTCGAACATGATGGCCTTGGGCAGCACCTTGCTGTCGACCACCATGGACATGTCGTACTCGAACTGCGACATGCCCGAGTTGAGCTTGAGCGTGCGATCGGTGGCGGCCAGCGCCGCGTCCTTGGCGCGCATCAGCGCTTCCATGCCGCGCATGGCCAGCGCCGACAGCACTGCCATGATGACCAGCGCCACCATCACCTCCACCAGCGTGAAACCGGTCGAACGCGCGCGTCGCTGCATCAGTGCCCCATCACGGTGGAGATCGTGACCAGCTGGCGGCCGTCGGCGTCGGACACGACCGTGTCGACGCGGTGGAAGCTCGGGTTGGGCGTGGTCTTGACGACCAGCGTGCCCTTGAACTCGCGCCCCAGTTGCGTGCAGGCGAAGGGCGTCTTGCCGATGGGCGGGACCTGGTCGAGCAGGCGCATCTCCGTGAGCTGGTTGTCCGCGCACCACTGCCCGAGCACGACGTCGTTCAGGCGCTGCGAGGTGTCGACGACGGAGCTGGCCGCGCGCGAGCCGGCCGCCAGCGCGATGGCGACGATCGCGAGCGCGACCATCACCTCGATCAGCGTGAAGCCACCGGCGCGCGGGCGCGGGGCGCTCGTCATGGGGCGGCCGCCGTGTCGACGATCTGGAACGGCGCCAGCCCGTCGGTGCCCACGGCGATCTCGCGATCGTTCAGGTGCAGGACGACGCGCTGCGCAGGCAGCAGCGGTTCGGGGCCGAGCTTGACCTGCGGCGCGCCGACGATGGTGGCCCTGGTGTCGCTGTCGAGCCAGCGCGTCGGCAGTTCCTTGAGCGCCGCGGGCGGCAGGCCATCGAACTCGAAGCCGCCGGTGTCGACGGGCTTCCAGCGCACGTCGGTGCCGATGATGCGCGACTGGGTACGGGCGGTCTCGAGCAGCGCGGCCAGGCGCGCGCCCTCGGTCTCGAGCTGGCTCTGCGAGCGGTCGCGCAGCGACACCGAGATCATCCCGGCCGCCACGGCCACGATCAGCACCACCACCATGAGCTCCAGTAGCGTGAAGCCGGCGGCGGCGCGTCGCGGACTACTGCTCCCAGGAGCCGATGTCCGCGTCGTCGCCTTCACCGCCGGGCTGCCCGTCGGCGCCGAAGCTGAACACATCGATTTCTCCATGGGTGCCCGGGTTGGCGTACTGGTACGGATGGCCCCACGGGTCGTCCTTGAGTTTGTCGAGGTAGCTCTTCCAGTTGCCCGGGATGGAGCCGGCGGTCGGCTTGGTGACCAGTGCCTGCAGGCCCTGGTCGGTGCTGGGATAACGGCCGTTGTCCAGCTTGTAGATCTTGAGCGTGTTCATCAGCGAGGTGATGTCCGAGCGCGCCGCGGTGACCTTGGCTTGCTGGACGCGCGAGAGCACGTTGGGCGCGATGAGCGCCGCGAGCACGCCGATGATGACGATCACGACCATCAGTTCGAGCAGCGTGAAGCCGCGCGAGTGGCGTCGTGCGATGAGGGCTTGGTTCATGAAAGATCCCGATGGGCCGATTCCAGCAAGTCTTGAATCATAATCCGCGCATGAGTTCCCGCTGGACTGGCTTTTTCGTCTGGGCCCTGGTGGCGGCATGCACCGCGTTCTGGGCCATGAAGATATTCGCCGCCACGCGGCCCGTGCCCTCCGGGGCGCAGGCGCCGCAGGCGGTGATGTCCAATGGGCCGATGGAACGCCTGTTCGGCGCCGTCGTCGTGCCCACGCAGGCGGAGAACAAGCCGCCGCCCGAGAGTTCGCGCTTCCAGCTGGTGGGTGTGATCGCGCCGCCGGCCGGCACGGCGCAGGTCGGCTACGCCGTCGTCTCGCTGGACAACCAGCCCGCGCGTACCTGGCGCGTCGGCTCCACGATCGATGGCAACACTTCGTTGCTTTCGGTTAGCAAGCGTGGCGCGGATTTCGGGCCGCAGGGCGGTCCCACCTCGTTCTCGCTGCAATTGCCCGAGCCGGTCGCCGCGGAGACGGGCACGCTGCAGCCCGCCATCTCGCAGCCCGATGCGGCGCAAATGCAGTCGCAGCAGCCGCCGCCGCAGATGCAGCCCCAGATGCAAGCGCAAATGCAGCCGCAGATGCAGCAGCCGGGTCAACTGCCGGCGCCGGGCGTGCAGCCCGCGCGCGGCGGCTTCGGCCGCGCCGCGTCGCTGACGGGCCGCCGCGGGTTCCAGAACCCGCAGGGCAACAACGGCGTCGCGCCGCCGCGCATGCAGGTGCCGCCGGACCAGCAGAACCAGAACGACAGCGGCGCCGTGCAGCAGTAAGGTACGACCCCCGACAAGACGAAGCCGGCCTCTGCGCCGGCTTTTTCAATGGCGGAGCGGTTGGGGCGGTCGCTCTTCGACCCGCGTTTTCCGCACGCCGGAACGCGGGTCGGAACGACCCGCCCTAGCTCTCGAGGCGCAGCGCGACCTCGATCAGGTCGGCGAAGCGATGCGCGCCGGGCAGCGGCGCGGCCGCCGCGTGCGCGCCGTCGGGTCGGCAGATCCAGCCCGCGTGCAGGCCGGCGGCCAGTGCACCGCCGACGTCGGTGTCGAGGTCGTCGCCCAGGTGCAGCACCTGGTCGGGCGACGCGCCGGCGGCCTCGCAGGCTGCGCGGAAGATCGACGGAGCCGGCTTGGCGGCGCCGTGCAGGCGCGCGGAGACCGAGCCCGCGAAGAAGCGGTCCAGCCCGACGCGATGCAGTTCGGCGTTGCCGTTGCTGACCGCCACGAGCCGGTAGCGCGCTGCCAGGCGCTCCAGGCCGGGCAGCACGTCGTCGTACAGCGTGACGGCGTGGCGCGCCTCGAAGAAGACCTCGAAGGCGAGCTCTGCCAGCGCCGGATCGTCGCCGTGGCGGCGCAGCGCGCGCCGGATCGTCTCGAGCCGGATCGCGCTCAGGTCGTGGTTCCAGTGCGGGTGTTCGGCCGCGACCTCGGCGCGCAGCGCCAGCATTGCGGCCGGCGGCATTCCTTGCGCGGTGGCCGGCGCGTGCGCGCGCAGCCAGCGCGCGAGCACCTGTTCGGCGGCCACGAGCGTGGGGCGCACGGGCCACAGCGTGTCGTCCAGATCGAGTGTCAGCGCGGTGACGCCGCGCAGGTCGGTGGGCATCAGGCAACCTCCGCCGCGGGGCGAGCGCGCTTCGGAGCGGCCGGGCGTGCGCTCATGCGGCGCGCTCCGGATCGGCAGCCAGCGCCGCCAGGCACGTCGCGCAAAGGCAGTCGGACCACGTCGCACGCAGTTCCGCCAGCCGCGCCGCGCCCAGCGCAAAGGACACGCAGAAGCACGGCGTCGCGCGATCGGCGCCGACGCCGCATTCGAACGCGCCGCCGCAGCGCGGGCAGGTCGTCGCGCGCCAGCCTTCGGGCAGGGCCGGCGTCGTCATGCGAACAGCGCCGCGAGCTCCTCGCGCAGCAGCTTCTTCTGCACCTTGCCCATCGTGTTGCGCGGCAGCGCCGCGACCACGCGCACGTGCTTGGGCACCTTGAAGTTGGCGATGGCCGCCTTCAGCGCCGCGACGATCTCGCCCGGCACCAGCGCCGCGCCGGCGCGCGGCACCACCACCGCGACGACGGCCTCGCCGAAGTCCGGATGCGGCACGCCCACGACGGCCGACTCGGCCACGCCGGCCATGTCGTTGATGACGCCCTCGATCTCGGCCGGATACACGTTGAAGCCGCCGCTGATGATCAGGTCCTTGCTGCGGCCGATCAGCGTGAGCACCCCCTGCGCGTCGAGCCGGCCGACGTCGCCGGTGCGGAACCAGCCGTCGGCGGTGAATTCCTCGCGCGTCTTCTCGGGCATCTGCCAGTAGCCCGCGAACACGCTGTGGCCGCGCACCTGGATGCCGCCGATCTCGCCGACCGGGCAGTCGCGGCCCTGATCGTCCTGCACGCGCACGCCCACGCCCGGCAGCGCGACGCCCACGGTGCCGGCCTGGCGCGCGCTCTCGGGCCGGTAGGGGTTGGACGCGATCATCACCGTCTCGCTCATGCCGTAGCGCTCGAGGATCGTGTGGCCCGTGCGTTCGCGCCAGGCGACGAACGTGTCGGCCAGCAGCGGCGCGGAGCCGCTGATGAACAGCCGCATGTGCCTGCACGCCTCGGGCTTGAGCGCGGCCTGCGCGAGCATGCGCACGTACAGCGTGGGCACGCCCATGAACATCGTGGCATCGGGCAGCCGCGCGATGACGCCCAGCGGGTCGAACCGGTTGAACCAGATCAGCTTCGCGCCGGCGCGCAGCATGCCGTGCAGCGCCACGAACAGGCCGTGGATGTGGAAGATCGGCAGCGCGTGGATCAGCACGTCGCGTTCCTCGCCTTCCTTCCAGTGCCAGAACCGGTGGAGCGTGTCGGCGTTGGCGAACAGGTTCGCGTGCGTCAGCTGCGCGCCCTTGCTGCGGCCGGTGGTGCCGCTGGTGTACAGGATGGCGGCGACGTCGTCGGCCGCGCGCGCGACCGTCTCGAACTCGTCGCCCATCTGCGCGGCGCGCTCGAGCAGGCTGCCGGAGCGGTCGTCACCGAGCGTGAGCACCATGCGCGTGCCGCGCGCGAACGCGATCCGGCTGATCCACGGGAAGTTGCGCGGCGCGCACACCACGACGGCGGGCGACGCGTTCTCGACGAAGTACTCGACCTCGCTGGCCTGGTAGGCCGTGTTCAGCGGCACGAACACCAGCCCCGCGCGCAGCGTGGCCAGATACAGCATCATCGCCTCGACCGATTTGTCCACGTGCGCGAGCACGCGCGCGCCGGCGGGCAGCGCGAGGTCGGCGAACAGGTTGGCGATGCGGGCGCTGCCGCGCTCCAGGTCGCGCCAGGTGTAGTGCAGCGGCGCGAACGGATGGCCCTCGTGGCTGGCCGGCGCGTCGGCGGTCTCGATGGCGATGTCGTCCAGCCGCGCGGGGAAGTGCGGGCGCAGTCGGGCGTAGAGATTGGCGTTGGCGGACATGTCTGGCGTCGGGTGGCGGCACGGGGCCGGCAGACGCGATTGTGCCGCCGGGCGCTCAGAAGCGCGGTGGGCGCTTCTCCATGAAGGCGGTCAGGCCCTCGCGGTGCTCGTCCGAATCGGCGTACGCGTAGTGCGCGGCGCGATCCTCGGGCTCGCTGAACGTCGGCCGCGCGAAGGCGCGCAGCACGCGCTTGTTCAGGCGCATGGCCTGCGGGGACAGGCCGGCGATGTGCAGCGCCACGCGGCGCACCTCGGCCTCGAGCCCTTCGGCGCCCACCACGCGGGTGACGACGCCGCGCTCGTGCGCCTCGGCGGCGCCCATCAGGCGCGACTCGATCAGCAGCTCGCGCAGCAGCGTCTGGCCGACGATGTGCGAGACGATCTCGACCTCTGCCGGCGCCATCGGGAACCCGAGGCGCGCGATGGGCACGCCGAAGCGGCTGGCCGGCTCGCACAGCCGCAGGTCGCAGCAGGCCGCGATCTCCAGCCCGCCGCCGATGCACGCGCCCTCGATGTGCGCGACGAGCGGGACGTCGCAATCGAGCATCGCGCGCAGCGCCGGGGCCACGATGTCCTCGTGGTAGGCCGCGAGCGACTCGGGCTCGAAGCGGAACTGCGGGAACTCCTCGATGTCCGCGCCCGCCACGAACTCGCGGTCCGCGCCGCGCACCACGATCACGCGCGGCGGCTCGGGGTCGTCGCGCAGCGCGTCGAACACGGCGCGCAGCTCGCGCCACATCGACAGGCTCAGCGCGTTCATCTTGCCGGGGTTGGCGATGCGCAGCGTGGCGACGCCGGCCGCGTCGGCCGGCTCGAGTCGGATGTGAGCGTCGGACATGGAAGGCCTCCTTGCGGTGGCCCGCCGGCCGGCGTCAGCGGTCCGGGGACAGCGACAGCACGGGCGTGTTGACGCCGTCGCCCCAGATGAAGACCGTGTAGACGCCGTTGGCGGGGAACGTCTGGCTTGTCAGGCTGGCGGGGTTCGTCGTGATCGACGGCACGACGGTCGACGTGCCGGCGGTGGCCGGGAACGTCGTGTAGCTGGCCGACTGGTTCTTGAACGTGGCGCTGCCGATCGAGCGGTTGTCGATCGTGGCGGACAGCGTGGCCGTCGAGCCGTTCACGCCGTTGATGAAGCGCGCCTTGACCGTCTGCGTGCTGCTGGTGGACGGCGTGTTGTCGTCCTTGAGCAGCGTCAGCGTCGGGCCGCTGGGCGAGCCCGTCACCAGCAGCGTGTAGTCGCTGCCGGCCGCCGTGTTCGCCAGCGTGAAGCCGTTGGTCGTGACGCCGTCGATGGTGACCGAGGCCGTCAGCGCGCCGCTGCTGACGGCGGTGTAGCTGTTGACCGAGCGCGCCGACTGCAGCGCAGTGACCTCGGTGCCATTGAGCGTGACCGACACGAGGCCGTTCGGCGCGGTGGAATCGGGGTCGGCCGCGACGCGAACGCGCGCGATCGCGCTCGTGTAGGGCGTCATCGCGCCCTGCTGGTCGAGCACGGCGCCGTTGAGCAGCACGCCGCCGGCCGTGTGCGTCAGGATCAGCGTGGCGATCTCCTGGTTCTTCAGCTTCAGCGCCGGGATGTCCAGCAGCAGCGTGCTGCGGTCGCCGGCGGTGAACACGCAGACGTTCCAGGGCGTGCCTGCGGAGGCGGCCGTCACCTGCGCGTAGGTGCCCTGCAGGCCGGTGACCGCCGAGGCGAAGGCCGTGTCGGTGACGCTCAGCGCGGTGCAATCGTTGTTGGTCAGGTAGACGTCGACGCTCGCGGCTTCGCCGGAGGCGGCGTTGAAGACGCGCACCTTGGCGTTGCCGTTGGCCGGCGAGTCTTCCTCGTCGCTCAGGTACATGGCCTTGGCGGCGCCACCGGTCAGGTAGGTGACGATCGAGTAGTGGTCGGTCTTGGCGACGGCGCCCGTCACGGTGGTGGCGTTGGCCGCGGCGCCGCCGCTCTTGACGACGAAGGTGTAGCTGCCCTTGTCGACCCCGGTGTAGGCGCTCGCCGCGCCGGCCGCCGTGCCGCTGACCACGAGGTCGTTGTTGCCGCTGCTGTCCTGCGTGTAGAGGTCGAGGCTGGCGTATTCGGTCGTCGCATTGATGAGGCGGACCTCGCCCTTGTTGGCGTCGTCGTTGCCGCAGCCGCCCAGCAGGGGCAGGGTCAGGGTCGCTGCCGCGAGGGCGGCCCAGGTCTTCAAGCGCATCGTCTACTCCGTGAATGTCGTTGTGCGGCCAGTGGCGTCGCGGGGCGCAGTCTGCCTGCGCGACCGTGCCGGTTTGTTGCTCGAACGTGGCAATCCGACGCGGCCGTCGCGCGACGTGTGTCCGTGCCGCAGTGTAGTGCGGGCGCGGCGCGGCGCGGCCTGCCGCCGCCGCTCGCGGCCGGCTTTCCGTGCTTCGTCGCATCGGGGCTGCGGGCCGGCGCGTGCCTGCACGACCATGGCCGCCTCACGAGGAGGATCGCCCATGCATCGCCTGTCGCCGCTTGTCGTCGTCGTCCTGTCCGCCGGGCTCGCCGCCGCGTCCGCCGCGCCGCCCGCCGCGAGCGCGCCCGAGGTGTTCGCGCCGGGCGTGGTCTCGGGGCCTTCGAACGATGCCGATGCGAGTTTCACGCCCGAGGGCGACGACGTGGTGTTCGCGCGCGACGCCGCGATCCTGCTGTCGCGGCGCTCGCCGGCCGGCTGGTCGACGCCGCGCATCGCGCCGTTCTCGGGCCGCTGGATGGATGCGCAACCCACGCTCGCGCCGGACGGCTCGGCCCTGGTGTTCGTGTCGAACCGGCCGCTGGCCGAGGGCGATGCAACGCATCCTTCGGGCAACCTGTGGCGCGTCGAGCGGCACGGCGGTGCGTGGGGCGAGCCGGTGCACCTGCCGGCCGTCGTCAACCGCGACGCCAGCATCTGGGGGCCCAGCGTCGCAGGCGACGGCAGCGTCTACTTCATGGACAGGCTCGGCGGCAAGGGGCCGTTCAAGCTGTGGCGCGCGCAGTGGCGCGACGGCGCGTGGGCCGAGCCGGTGCTGCAGGCGCTCGGCGACGCGGCGATGCAGCAGGTCGATCCGGCCGTCGCGCCCGACGAGTCCTTCATCGTGTTCAGCGCCAAGCACCCGGACACCGACGAGCACGAGCGGCTCTACATCGCGTTCCGCGAGGGCGCTGGCTGGGGCGAGGCGATCGATCTGGGCGCGCCGGTCAACCTGCCGGGCAGCGACAGCAACGAGTCGCGCCTGGCGCCCGACGGCCGCACGCTCTACTTCGCGAGCGACCGCCAGACCCCGCCGCACTGGCCGCGCACGCCGGCGCAGGCCGAGGCCGATCTCGCGCGCAGCGCGGCGTGGGACGACGGCAACCAGAACATCTGGCGCGTTTCGCTCGCGCCGTGGCTGGACGCGCGCAGGAAGCGGTGAGTCAGACGTCCGCGAAGTTCGTCGGCAGCCCCGGCACGTCCACGCGGCACTGCAGCACCTGGCCGGCCCAGGGCTGGGCGGCGAGCTCGGCCTCGGGGCGCTTCTCGCGCGAGGTGGTGACGTACAGCGTGCGCAGGTCGTCGCCGCCGAAGCAGGGCATCGTCGGGCAGCGCACCGGCAGCGGCACCGATTGCAGCAGCGTGCCGTCGGGCGCGAAGCGCGCGAGGCGCTGGCCCTCGAAGCAGGCGGCCCAGTAGGCGCCTTGGCTGTCGACGGCACCGCCGTCGGGCCGGCCGCCGTAGGTCTCCAGCGGCTGGCCGTCCCGCTTGGGCGGGAAGCTGGCGAACACGCGGCGGCGCGACAGGTTGCCGTCGTGCGGGTCGAAGTCGAACGCGAACACGGTGCTCAGCTTGGTGTCCGTCCAGTACATCGTGCGGCCGTCGGGGCTCCAGGCCAGGCCGTTGCTGTTGGCCACTTCGTCGACGATGCGGTCCAGGCTGTGCGGGCTCAGGCAGTAGAGCGAGCCGCGCGGCAGGCGCTCGTCGTGGATCGTGCCGACCCAGAAGCGGCCCTGCGGGTCGGCCTTGCCGTCGTTGAAGCGCAGCTTGCCCGCGTCGTAGGGCGGCGCGAGCACGCGCTGGCTCTGGCCGCTGGCGGTGTCGAAGTGGAACAGGCCGTCGCGCCGCGCCATCAGTACGCCGCCGTCGGGCCGCGGCGCGATGCTGCACACGTCGGTCGGGAACGACCATTCCTTGTGCGCGGACGTGGCCACCTCGAAGCGGTTGAGCTTGTGGCCGGGAATGTCGACCCAGTACAGCGCCCGTTCGCGCGGATGCCAGAACGGGGACTCGCCGCCGAGGGACGGCGGCACGGGCAGCGGGGTGAATTCGAAGGTGGACATGGAGCACCTGGGGCGGGCGGGAACGACAGCGGCATCGTAACGGCGTACCTCGATGAAACCGCGGGCGCATTGCGCTATCGTTCGCGCAGGCCCCGGAGGCAAGCGATGAACCCGACCTCGAACTACGCCCGCGTGCTCGACACCGAGCTGCACTACATGGAGTGGGGCGCCGGCAATGCCGACACGGTGATCGCCTGGCACGGGCTGGCGCGCACCGGCCGCGACATGGACGACATCGCCGCGCACCTGGCGCCGCGCTGGCGCGTGATCTGCCCGGACACCGTCGGCCGCGGCCTGTCGCAATGGAGCCGCGACCCCGAGCGCGAGTACTGCTTCGCGCACTACGAGCGCCTCGCCGTCGCGCTGCTCGACCACCTCGGGCTGCGGCGCGTCGCGTGGCTGGGCACCTCGATGGGCGGCGCGCTGGGCCTGCGCGCGGCCGCGGGCGCCCTGCGCGGGCGCATCGAGCGCCTGGTGCTCAACGACATCGGCCCCGAGGTGGCCGCCCCCGCCATCGCACGCATCCTCGCGTACGCGGGCCACCCGCCGGCCTTCGATACCGTCAGCGAGCTCGAGGCCTTCTTCCGCACCGTCTATGCCCCGTACGGCGCGATCTCCGATGCGCAGTGGCGCCGGCTGACCGAGACCTCGACGCGCCGCCTGCCCGACGGCCGCGTCACGCCGCACTACGACCCGGCGATGGTGCAGCAGTTCGTGCACCACCCGCACGACTACGACCAGTGGGACGCCTGGGGCCGCCTGGACATCCCCGTGCTGGTGCTGCGCGGCGCCGATTCCGACCTGCTCGAGCCCCAGGTCGCGCGCTGGATGATCGAGCGCCACCGCCACGCCACGCTGATCAACGTGCCCGGCTGCGGCCACGCGCCGGCGCTGAACACGGCGCAGCATTTCGCGTGGGTCGAGGATTTCCTGGCGGGGCGCTGAAGGCCGAGACATCTTCGGTCCTGGCCCGGCGCCGCGCCGTGCGCCACGCAGATGCGCGCCGGCGCACGCTCGACGCCGCGCGAATCGAATGGCGCCCGCAGCGCGCCGCGCCCAGCATGCGGACGCCGATCGTCGGCGAGGCGGAGGATGCGCGTGCGACTTCATCGAGGACTGACCCGCGCCCTGGCGCTCGCCGCGCTGGCGGCCTGCGCCGCGTGCGGCGGCGGCGATGGCGCCAACCCCGGGCCCGTGCCGCAGCCGGATGCGGCCGTGACCGCCGCGTTCGGCGCCACCGTGCCGTGGCCCGCGGACGCGGACAGCCGCTCGCGTCGCTGAGCGTCTACGAGGACGAGTTCCGGGCGCGCGCCCAACGACTTCGGCCGCGGCTACCAGGGCCTGTTCTTCCTGCCGGCGCTGGCCGCCACGCACACGGACTGCGCGGCGTATCCGGTGATCGCCTATCCCTGAGCGCGGTCCGCAGCGCGCCTCACTTGAAGCGGTTGGACGCGACGCCGCTCACCAGGCCGCCGCCCGCGGCGCCGTTCTCGGCGCAACCAGCGCCGAGCTCAGCCGCCCGGGTTCCGAACGCCTTCCACGTGAACGGCATCGCGATCGACGCGCACGCCCCCAGCGCGAGGCCGCAGCCCGGTCCCCCGAGCTGCGTCAGCGCCGTGCCCGCCAGCGCCGTGCCCGCGAACGCCGCCACGAAGGTGATGACGATGCTGCGCGAGAGCAGCGAGCCGTCGGCGTCCAGGCTCGACAGGCGCGACGTCAGGAACGGCGTGACGGCATAGAACGCGGCCGACACCAGCAACTGCGCCACGAAGAAGCCGCCCGCGCCGCGCACGACGAAGAACCACAGCACGCCGCCGGCCATCACGGCCTGCGCGATCCACAGGATGGGCACGCGCAGCTCGTGGCTGCGCCGGTGCGACGCGGCGAGCGCGCCCACGGTGCCCAGCAGCGACACGAGCGCCAGCAGCGGCCCGATGCGCCCGGGCGGCAGGCCGATCTGGTGGCCGACGACGTCGGCCAGCGCCCATTGCGCGGACAGCACGCTGTAGACGAGCGCCATCACGGCCCAGATCGGCAGCAGCACGTGCCAGCGGATCGCGGGCCGCGGCGCCGGCGCGGCGGTCGACGGCGGCACCGCGTCGACCCCTGCCGCGGCCGCGGGCCAGGCGATCAGCGCGAACGCCAGCGCCACCATCACGAACACCCACCGCAGCACGACCTCCTGCGGCAACGCGTACGCGCCCACCAGCAGCGCACAGTCGAACACGCCCGACGCCAGCACGATCACGCCCCACGCGCGTTCGGCCGCGGGACGGTTCGACAGGCTGGCCGCGACGACCACGAACAGCACGCCCTCGAACAGGCCGGTGACCAGCCGCGCCGCGCCCACCGCCGCGAGGCTGGGCATCCACGCGCTGGCCGCCTGCGCGAGCAGCGTGCCCAGCGTCGCGATCCACGCGAGCCGCCGCGGCCCGCGCGCGATCCAGCGCGGGAAGACGGCGCAGCTCAGGGCGATGCCGCCGATCTCGAGCGCGGCCACGCCGGTGGCCGCGTCGTCGCCGATGCCGAATCGACGCATCAGCACGCCCACGAACAGCGGCATCAGCAGCGTGCCGTTGGTCGCGATCGCGTAGGCGCACGAGAGCCGCAGCAGCGCGGGCCAGCCCAGGTCGGGGCGGTTGGCGGCGAGCGTGGATGCGGGTTTGTCCGTCATGGCGACGTCTTGAAAGTGATCAATGTTCACAATATGATGTGATCATTGATCATATGTCAATGATGACCAACCCCACTCGTGATAGCGCGGCCACGCTGGCCGTCCCCGGCCGGCGGCCGCGCCAGGAGCGCAGCCGCCTGCGGGTGGAGAACATCCTGGCCATCGCGCTGCAGCTGATGGTGGAGCAGGGCGCCGAAGCGCTGGCGATGCGCGAGATCGCGCGCCGTGCCGACGTGCAGATCAGCTCGATCTACCAGTACTTCCCGTCCAAGTCGGCCATCATCCGCGAGCTGGCGCAGCGCGACCTGGCGCGCGTGCGCCAGATGCTCAAGGAGGCCATCCACGTGCTGCTGTCCGGCCCGCGGACGCCGCCGATCGCCGCGGCCGTCGACCACCTCGTCGACGCCTACTTCGCGCACTACCGCGACCAGCCCGAGGCGCTGGCCGTGTGGGCCGGCGCCCAGAGCGACCCGAGCCTGCGCGAACTCGACCAGGAGGACACGCGCAGCACCGCGCAGTTCCTCGTCGCGCCGCTGCTGCACCTGCTGGGCCGCCCCAAGTGGGACGGCGTGCACGCGCTGTCCCTGCTCATCGCCGAGGTGACCGGCGCCGCCGCGCGGCTCGCGCTCACGCTCCGATCGCCCTTGCGCGAGCAGCTGATCGCGCAGCACAAGGCGATGCTCGTGGGCATGCTCGAGGCGCACAAGGTGCGGGGGAAGAACCCATGAGCGCCCGGCCGGCCGCTTCAAAGACGGCTCGCGCCGCGATCCAAAGAGCGGAGCCGGCGTCATGAGCGCGGACTACGACCGCTACCGACGCGCGCTCGCCGGCCAGCGCCTGCCGGCCGCGTTCGTCGACCTCGACGCGCTGGACGCGAACCTGGCCGACCTGCGCCGCCGCGCGGGCGAGCTGCCGATCCGGCTCGTGACCAAGTCGGTGCGCTGCGTCGCGATCCTGCGGCGCGCGCTCGCGTCGTCGCCGCAGTTCCAGGGCCTGATGTGCTACTCGCCGGCCGAGGCCGCGTGGCTCGCGTCGCTCGGCTTTGACGACCTGCTCGTGGCCTATCCGTCGATCGAACCCGACGACCTGCGCGCCGTCGCGGCGCAGGTCCGCGCGGGTCGGACCATCGTGCTGATGGTGGACGGCGCCGCGCAGGTGCAGCGCATCGCGCAGCTCGCGCGGGCCGAGGGCATCGTGCAGCCGCTGGCGATCGACCTGGACATGTCGTCCGACTTCCCCGGCATGCACTTCGGCGTGTACCGCTCGCCGGTGGACGGCGTCGACGCGGCGCTGGCGCTGGCCGCGGAGATCGCGCGCCATCCGTCGCTGCGCCTCGAGGGCCTGATGGGCTACGAGAGCCAGGTCGCGGGCCTGATGGACGACGTGCCCGGCCAGGCGCTCAAGAGCGCGGTGATCCGGCTGCTCAAGCGTCGCTCGATCCCCGAGGTGAACGAGCGCCGTCGCGCGACCGTCGCCGCGCTGAAGGCCGCCGGCCACGCGCTGCGCCTCGTGAACGGCGGGGGCACCGGCAGCTTCGAGAGCACGCGCGTGGACACGAGCGTCACCGAGCTGGCGGCCGGCTCCGGCCTGTACGTGCCCACGCTGTTCGACCACTACCGCGCGTTCTCGGCGCGGCCCGCCGCGGGCTTCGCGGTGGCCGTCACGCGATCGCCCAGGCCCGGCATCGTCACCTGCGCCGGCGGCGGCTATCCGGCCTCGGGCCCGGGCGGTGCCGACCGCATGCCGCGGCCGTGGCTGCCCGAGGGCTGCACGCTCGTCGCCACCGAGGGCGCGGGCGAGGTGCAGACGCCGGTGCGCCTGCCCGCGGGCGTGTCGCTCGCGCCGGGCGATCCGCTGCTGTTCCGCCACGCCAAGGCGGGCGAGCTGTGCGAGCGCTTCAAGGCGCTGCTGCTGGTCGAGGGCGGTCGCGTGGTCGATACGGTGCCCACGTATCGCGGCGACGGCCAGTGCTTCTTCTGACAACGAGGTCGACGACAGATGTGGAAGAACTGGTCGGGGTATGTGGCGTGTCCCGGCACGCCGGTGCGCACGCCCGAGGACGTCGGACAGCTGGCGCGATTGCTGGCCGATGCGGCGCGCGACGGCACGTCGGTGCGCGTGGTCGGCGCGGGGCATTCGTTCAGCCCGCTGGTGGCCAGCGACGGCGTGATCGTCTCGCTGGACCGCATGCAGGGCATCGTCGACGTCGACGCGGCGACGAACATCGCGCGCGTGCAGGCGGGCACGCGCCTGTACGCGCTCGGCGCCGCGCTTGCGCAACGCGGGCTGGCGATGGAGAACCTGGGGGACATCAACGTGCAGTCCATCGCCGGCGCCACCAGCACCGGCACGCACGGCACGGGCCTGGGCTTCGGCAACCTCGCCACGCAGATCGCGTCGCTGACGTTCGTCACGGCCGACGGCCGCGAGGTCGCCGCGTCACCCGACCAGAACCCCGAGCTGTTCGCGGGCGGGCGCATCGGCCTGGGCGCGCTGGGCGTGCTCAGCCAGGTCGGCCTGCGCCTGGTGCCCGCGTTCCGGCTCAAGCTCGAACGCGGCGGCATGGCGCTCGAGGACTGCCTCGCCCAGGCCGACGCGCTCGTCGCGGCGAACCGCTCGTTCGAGTTCTACTGGCTGCCGCACACGGAGGCGGTGCTGACCAAGAAGTGGAACGTCACCGACGCGCCGGTCGACGAGATGGGCCTGGGCCGCTGGTTCAGCGACGTGCTGCTGGAGAACACCGCGTTCGGCGCGTTGTGCAAGCTGGGCAAGGCGATGCCGTCGTGGTGCCCCGCGCTGAGCCGCTTCTGCGCCTCGATGATCTCGCGCAGCGAACAGGTGGACGCGAGCTGGTCGATGCTGTCGACGGTGCGCCAGGTGCGCTTCAACGAGATGGAGTGGTCGGTGCCTGCCGGGCGCGGCGCCGACGCGCTGCGCGAGATCAAGGCCCTGATCTCGCGCCGCGAGTTCCCGCTGATGTTCCCGCTCGAATACCGCTGGGTCAAGGGCGATGACATCTGGCTGAGCCCCGACTTCGGCCGCGACAGCGTCCACATCTCGGTGCACCAGTTCGTGGGCATGCCCTTCGAGCGCTACTTCGACGCGGTGCAGGCGATCTGCCTGAACCACGGCGGCCGGCCGCACTGGGGCAAGGTGCATTCGCTCAAGGCGGCGCAGCTGTCGCGGCTGTATCCGCGCTGGGACGACTTCCTGGCGCTGCGCGAGACGATGGACCCGCAGGGGCGCTTCCTCACGCCGTACCTGCGCGGGTTGTTCGGAGTCTAGGAGACTGCGCGGCTGAAGCCGCCCAGTCTCCTGGCGGTTGAATGCACGGCTCGCCCGAGCCCCCTCCGAGAGGGAGCTCCAGCTTGTTTGACAGCACCTTCCAGCCTGCCTCCACGAGGGAGGCTCCAGTCAGCATCACGAAGGCACGCCGCGCGCTCGACTGGCGCTCGATTGCTCAGCGCGGGTAGCAGGTCGCCGCATCGCAGCGGAACTGCGCGTGGCCGACCGTCGCGCCAGAATGGCCCCCATGCAAGGCGATCGCCTGACCCACGGCCTCTGGGAGGCCACCGCGCCGCCGGCCGCGCCGGCGCCGGCGCTGCGCGAGCACATCGAGGTCGACGTCGCGGTCATCGGCGCCGGCTACACCGGGCTGTCGGCGGCGCTGCACCTGGCCGAGGCGGGCCGGTCGGTGGCCGTGCTGGAGGCGGCCGAGGTCGGATTCGGCGCGTCAGGGCGCAACGTCGGGCTCGTCAATGCCGGCCTGTGGGTGTTGCCCGCGGCGCTGCCGCGGCGGCTCGGCGCGACGCACGGCGAGCGCCTGCTGCGCCTGCTCGGCGACGCCCCCTCGCTCGTGTTCGAGCTCGTCGCGCGGCATGGCATCGCGTGCGAGGCGCTGCGCCATGGCACGCTGCATTGCGCGGTGGGGGCGTCGGGCCTGGCGGGCCTGCGCACGCGGGCCGAACAGTGGCAGCGGCGCGGCGCGCCGGTGGCGCTGCTGTCGTTCGAGGAGACCGCCGCGCGCGTCGGCACGCGCGCGTACGCCGGCGCGCTGCTCGATCGCCGTGCCGGCACGATCCAGCCGCTCGCGTACGCGCGCGGGCTGGCGCGGGCCGCGCTGGCGGCGGGCGCGCGGGTGCACGGCGCGAGCGCGGTGGTCGGCGTCGAGGACCGCGGCGGCGCGTGGCGGCTCGCGGTCGGCGGCGGCGGACAGGTCCAGGCGCGCTGGGTGGTCGTCGCGACCAACACGTATTCGCTGCCCGGCGGCCCCTGGTCGGCGCTGTCGGGCGAACTGGTGCGCATGCCGTACTTCAACCTCGCGACGCGACCGCTGCCCGCCGACCTGCGCCGCGCGATCCTGCCGGGCGGCGAAGGCGCCTGGGACACCCGCACCGTCCTGAGCTCGCTGCGGCTGGACGCGGCCGGCCGGCTGGTGTTCGGCAGCATCGGCGCGCTGCGTCCGCCGGGCCACGGCGTCCACCTGCGCTGGGGCCGGCGCGCGCTGCTGCGCCTGTTCCCGGCGTTGCAGGACGTGGCGTTCGAGCACGAGTGGTACGGCTGGATCGGCACGACGGCCGACGCGCTGCCGCGTTTCCACGTGCCGGCGCGCAACGTGGTGAGCTTCAGCGGGTACAACGGCCGCGGCATCGGCACCGGCACGGTGTTCGGCCGCGAACTGGCACGGCTGGTGCTGGGCGAGATCGGCATCGCGGATCTTGCGCTGCCGGAGCGAACGATCGTTCCGGCGCGGCCGCGCGCCGCGCGCGAGGCGTTCTACGAGGCGGGAGCCCAGGTGGCGCACCTGGTCGACGCGCGCTGGTAGGCGGGCGTCGCATCGCCTTGCGCGACCCCCACTCGCCAGATGGGGCCGCCAGCCGCGGATTCAACAACATCCGACGCCGCGCAAGGCCATTGAATCCTGACAAGCGCTGGCAGTTGGCGCCCCTAGAATCTTCCGCCTACCCCCAGCAAGGATACCCATGAGCGGGCTCATCCGCATCCGCGGCGCGCGGCAGCACAACCTCAAGAACCTCGATCTGGACATCCACACCGGCGAACTGACCGTCGTGACGGGGCCGAGCGGGTCGGGCAAGTCCAGCCTGGTGTTCGATACGCTGTACGCCGAAGGCCAGCGGCGCTACGTCGAGACGTTCTCGGCCTATGCGCGCCAGTTCCTGGATCGCATGGATCGCCCCGCCGTCGACCACGTCGAGGGCGTGCCGCCCGCCATCGCCATCGACCAGACCAACCCGGTGCGCAGCTCGCGCTCCACGGTCGGCACGATGACGGAGCTGAACGACCACCTCAAGCTGCTGTTCGGCCGCGCCGCGGCGCTGTTCGACCGCGTCACCGCGCTGCCGGTGCGCCACGACACCCCCGAGACGATCTACGCCGACCTGGTGCAGCGCGCCGCCGCCCAGGGCGATCCGCGCGTGGCCGTCACGTTTCCCGTCGAGCTGCCGGCCAGCACCACGGCCGAGGAAGTGGCGCAATGGCTGTCGTCCAGCGGCTTCACGCGCGTCCAGGGCGAGCGCACGATCAAGGACGACAAGGGCGGCGAGCGCAAGCTGCTCGACGTCGTGGCCGATCGCTTCCGCGTCGGCAACGTCGAGAAGGTGCGCGTGGTCGAGGCCATCGAGCTGGCGCTCAAGCGCGGGCAGGGGCGGCTCAACGTCGACGTGCTGCCGGAGAACGCCGAGGCCGAGGATCCGGGCATCCGCTGGCGCTGGTCGACCGGCCTGCACTGCCCCGAGAGCGACCTGCGCTACGGCGATCCCCAGCCCGCGCTGTTCTCGTTCAACTCCGCGTTCGGCGCCTGCGAGACCTGCCGCGGCTTCGGCCGCGTGATCGGCGTCGACTGGGGCCTGGTGATCCCGGACGAGAAGAAGACGCTGCGCAACGGCGCGATCAAGGCGATCCAGACGCCGGCCTGGAAGGAGATCCAGGACGACCTGATGAAGTACGCCGGCGACGCCGGCATCCCGCGCGACACCGCGTGGAGCCAGCTCAACGAGACGCAGCGCCACTGGGTGGTCGACGGCTCGCCGAACTGGAACGGCAACTGGAACAAGCAGTGGTACGGCATCAAGCGCTTCTTCGAGTACCTCGAGTCGAAGGCATACAAGATGCACATCCGCGTGCTGCTGTCCAAGTACCGCAGCTACACGACGTGCCCGGCGTGCGACGGCGCGCGCCTGAAGCTGGAGGCGCAGCTGTGGCGCGTCGGCACGAAGGAACAGGCCGACGCGGTGCTGGCGCCGTCGCAGCGCAACCTGCCGCGCGGCACCGACTGGACGCGCGCGCAGCTCGAGGCGCTGCCCGGCCTGGGCCTGCACGACATGATGCTGCTGTCGATCGAGCGCCTGCGCAAGTTCTTCGACACGCTGGAGACGCCGGCCGACCTGCCCGACGAGGCGCTCAAGCTGCTGATGGACGAGATCCGCACGCGCCTGAAGTACCTCAACGACGTCGGCATCGGCTACCTCACGCTGGATCGCCAGAGCCGCACGCTCTCGGGCGGCGAGGTGCAGCGCATCAACCTGACGACGGCGCTGGGCACCTCGCTGGTCAACACGCTGTTCGTGCTGGACGAGCCGTCCATCGGCCTGCACCCGCGCGACATGCACCGCATCGTCGAGGCCATGCAGCGCCTGCGCGACGCCGGCAACACGCTGGTGGTGGTGGAGCACGATCCGGCGGTGATGCTGGCCGCCGACCGCCTGATCGACATGGGCCCGGGCCCCGGCGAGCGCGGCGGCCAGATCGTGTTCGACGGCGACCCCGAGGGCGCGAAGAACGCCGACACGCTCACCGGCGCCTACCTGGGCGCGCGCAAGCAGGTGGGCATGGGCATCCGCCGCGCGGTCAACGAATCGACGCCGCGGCTGATCCTGCAGGGCGCCACCGAGCACAACCTGCGCGACATCAGCGTCGAATTCCCGCTGCAGCGGCTGACCGTCGTCACCGGCGTCAGCGGCTCGGGCAAGAGCACGCTGATGCAGGACGTGCTGTTCCCCGCGCTGGAGCGCCACTTCGGCAAACCCACCGAGACGCCCGGCAAGCACGAGGCGCTGCTGGGGACGGACTGGCTGTCGGAGGCCGTGTTCGTCGACCAGAGCCCGATCGGCAAGACGGCGCGTTCGAATCCGGCCAGCTACGTCGGCGCGTTCGACGAGATCCGCAAGCTGTTCGCCACCACGCCGGTGGCCATCGAGCGCAACTACGGCGCGGGCATGTTCTCGTTCAACGCCGGCGACGGCCGCTGCCCGACCTGCGGCGGCTCGGGCTTCGAGCACGTCGAGATGCAGTTCCTGTCCGACGTCTACCTGCGCTGCCCCGACTGCGACGGCAAGCGCTTCCGCGCCGAGATGCTGGACGCGCGCCTGGTGCGCCGCGACCGCCAGCTGTCGATCGCCGACGTGCTGGAGCTGACCGTCAGCGAAGCCGTCCAGCTGTTTGCCGACGACCGCGAGGTGATCCGCCGCCTGCAGCCCATCGTCGACGTCGGCCTCGACTACGTGAAGCTGGGGCAGCCGGTGCCCACGCTGTCCGGCGGCGAGGCGCAGCGCCTGAAGCTGGCCGGCTTCCTTGCCGAGGCGGCGCAGGGCCCGCAGCAGCCCGCCGCCAAGAAGGGCACGCTGTTCCTGTTCGACGAGCCCACCACGGGCCTGCACTTCGACGACATCGCCAAGCTGATGCGCTCGCTTCGCCGCCTGCTGGACGCCGGCCACTCGCTGATCGTCATCGAGCACAACCTGGACGTGATCCGCTCGGCCGACTGGCTGGTGGACCTCGGCCCCGAAGGCGGCGAGGCCGGCGGCGAACTGGTGGGCGTGGGCACGCCGGAGGACCTGAAGGCCAACCCGCGCTCGCACACGGGCCGCGCGCTGCGCGACTACGAGGAGACGCTGGGCCTGGAGCGCTACGCGCCGGCGGAGGCCGCCGCGCGCGAGAAGCAGGCGCGCTACGCCGGGGCCGAGGTCGAGCGCGATGCGCGGCACGACGGGCCTAGCCTGCAGTCGCTGGTGAGCCGGCGCCGGCGCGCGACCGCGGGCGTGGCCGACGAGTCGATCCGCATCGTCAACGCGCGCGAGCACAACCTGAAGTCGCTGGACGTCGAGATCCCGCGCGGCAAGTTCACGGTGGTGACGGGCGTGTCCGGCTCGGGCAAGTCCACGCTCGCGTTCGACATCCTGTTCAACGAGGGCCAGCGGCGCTACCTCGAGTCGCTCAACGCCTATGCGCGCAGCATCGTGCAGCCGGCCGGCCGACCCGAGGTGGACGCGGTGTACGGCATCCCGCCGACGGTGGCCATCGAACAGCGGCTGTCGCGCGGCGGCCGCAAGAGCACGGTGGCGACCACCACCGAGGTCTGGCACTTCCTGCGCCTGCTGTGGGTCAAGCTGGGCATCCAGCACTGCATCAACGACGGCAGCCCCGTCAAGCCGCAGAGCGTCGAGAGCATCGCCGCGCAGCTGCTGCGCGACTACCGCGGCCAGCACGTGGGCCTGCTCGCGCCGCTGGTGGTGGCGCGCAAGGGCGTCTACACCGACCTGGCCAAGTGGGCCAAGGCGCGCGGCCACACGCACCTGCGCGTGGACGGCGAGTTCCTGAAGGTCGACCCGTGGCCGCGCCTGGATCGCTTCAAGGAGCACACGCTGGAGCTGCCGGTGGGCGACCTGGTCATCGCGCCGGAGCGCGAGGCCGAGCTGCGCGCGCTGCTGGCCAAGGCGCTGGACATCGGCAAGGGCGTGATGCACCTGCTCGCGCCGCTGGACGGCCTGGACGAGGCGATGGAACTGGGCCACTCGACGCTGGGCGTGGGCGCGATCAAGGTGTTCTCGACCAAGCGCGCCTGCCCGACCTGCGGCACCAGCTACGGCGAGCCCGACCCGCGCATGTTCTCGTACAACAGCAAGCACGGCTGGTGCCCGCACTGCGTGGGCACGGGCCTGGCGCTCACGCGCGAGCAGCGCGCCCAGTTCGACGACTCCGTGCAGGACGAGAACGAGCGCGGCCGCGAGCAGGCCTTCATCACCAAGGAGCCCGACGCCGAGGAGCTGGAGGACGCCGCCTGCCCCGAGTGCCACGGCGCGCGCCTGGCGCCAGCGCCGCGCGCGATCCGGTTCGAGGACCAGGCGATCACCGACGTGGCGCAGTGGGCCGTGACGGACGTGCGCAAGTGGGTCGAATCGTTGCGCCTGACCGGCCGCGACGCCGACATCGCGCGCGACGTGATCAGCGAGATCCGCAGCCGGCTCGTGTTCCTGGAGGACGTGGGCCTGAACTACCTGACGCTCGACCGCGCGGCGCCCACCCTCTCGGGCGGCGAGGCCCAGCGCATCCGCCTCGCGGCCCAGCTGGGCTCGAACCTGCAGGGCGTGTGCTACGTGCTGGACGAACCCACCATCGGCCTGCATCCGCGCGACAACAAGATCCTGCTGGACGCGCTGGCGCGCCTGGGCTCGCAGGGCAACACGCTGGTGGTGGTGGAGCACGACGAGGACACCATCCGCCGCGCCGACCACCTGATCGACATCGGCCCGGGCGCCGGCAAGCGTGGCGGCCGGCTGGTGGCCCAGGGCACGGCGGCCGACCTGTCGGCCAACCCCGAGTCCGTGACCGGCCGCGCCCTCGCGCACCCGCAGACGCACCCGATGCAGCTGCGCCGCGAGGTCGCCTTCGCGGCCGACGACGCTGGCGCGAGCACGCACATCACGATCTTCGGCGCGAAGCTGCACAACCTGCAGGGCATGCCGGTGCGCGTGCCGCTGCAGCGGCTGGTGGCCATCACGGGCGTCAGCGGTTCGGGCAAGAGCACGATCGCGCGCGACGTGCTGCTGGCCAGCGTGGCGGGCCTGGTCTCGAGCCGCGGCAAGGCGGCGCCGGTGGGGTGCGAATCCGTCGAGGGCTGGCACGCGGTCGACCGCGTGCTGGAGGTCGACCAGACGCCGATCGGCAAGACGCCGCGCTCCTGCCCGGCCACCTACATCGGCTTCTGGGACGCCATCCGCAAGCTGTTCGCCGAGACGCTGGAGGCCAAGGCGCGCGGCTACGCGGCCGGCCGCTTCAGCTTCAACACCGGCGGCGCGAACGGCGGCCGCTGCCCGGGCTGCGAAGGCCAGGGCGTGCGCACGATCGAGATGAGCTTCCTGCCCGACGTGAAGGTGCCGTGCGACCTGTGCCACGGCGCGCGCTTCAACCCGGCGACGCTGGCGGTGACGTGGCGCGGCAAGTCGATCGGCGACGTGCTGCAGATGGAAGTGGACGAGGCGGTGGAGTTCTTCGCGAGCATGCCGTCCATCGCGCATCCGCTGCAGCTGCTGCAGGACGTGGGCCTGGGCTACCTGACGCTGGGCCAGCCCTCGCCGACGCTGTCCGGCGGCGAGGCGCAGCGCATCAAGCTGGTGACCGAGCTGAGCAAGGTGCGCGACGACGTCGGCCGCCGCGGCCAGAAGGCGCCGCACACGCTGTACGTGCTGGACGAGCCGACGGTGGGCCTGCACATGGCCGATGTCGCGCGCCTGATCAAGGTGCTGCACCGCCTGACCGACGGCGGCCACAGCGTGGTGGTGATCGAGCACGACCTGGACGTCATCGCCGAGGCCGACTGGGTGATCGACATGGGCCCCGAAGGCGGCACCGGCGGCGGCCGGCTGGTGGCCGAAGGCACGCCCGAGCACCTGGTGGCCCGGCGCACGCACACGGGCGTTGCGCTGGCGCCGGTGCTCGCGCGCAAGTGACGCGCCGCGCGCCGGCGCCCGCGTGACGCCTGCGCGCGGGGGGCCTGCGGCCCGTCGGGCGTGTCCCGGAAGCGCGTGCGCCTGCCGGACGCTCGACTTTCGAGTCAGAACACTAGGGATCGTCCCTCACCAGGGGGTGTGCGCTCGCTGCAAGGGGCCACACACTGGCTGCATACCCCTTCGGGGCATGACCAGCAAGGACGGTCCGCATGGGCATTCAAGTCTTTTTCTTCGGTGGCTTCCTGGCCTCGCATACCGACATGAAGGTGTGGGCGGGCGACGCGGCCTCGCAGCGTTCGAGCGTCGATTTCCAGGCCTTCGCGTGGCCGCCGGGGGCCAAGTCCGACGCGCACGGCGCCGTCGCAGGCGCGCACAACAGCGGCAGCTTCCGCAAGGCGGTCCAGGCGATCGAGGCGTCTTCGGCCGACACCATCTACATCGTCGGCCACTCGAGCGGCTGCGCGATCGCAAACGCCGTGGACCGCGCGCTGCGCGACCATGAGCGCATCGCGCTCGTCGCGCTCGACGGCTTCGCGCCGAACGGCACGCAACGCAGCCGCGACAGCACCCAGGTCTGGTCGGCCGAGTGCGGCGACGCCGTCGCCCGCAACCACAAGGCCCTCAAGGAGCTGATGGGCGGCCGGCTGAATATCTTCACGGCCACCAATTGCAAGACCGCCTGGGGCTTGCACTTCTCGCTGGTCAACGCCAAGGCCGACAGCAAGACGACGATCTCGAACGGCTACAAGAACTGCCGGGCCAATCTGTGCTGGCTCTGAAGTGGCGGGGCGCTCGCCCGCGGATCGACGCGTGAACGCCTCCGGCGGGTGGGCCGGGAGCGTCGCCAGGTTCTCAGTCCGGCTCGCCTTGGTCCACGGCTAGTTCGATCAGCACGACGTGCTGCCGGCTGTCGTCGAGCGGGCTCGCGAACGTGCCTTCGCGCACGGCGACGCTGTGTCCTCGCGACGTCCAGGTGCTCAGGTGCTCGGTCTTGCCGGACGCGGGCGCCCGCGCCTTTCCGAGCTTGCGCGCCAGGTCGCGCGCCAGCGCCGCCGCCGACGGCGGCGGTTCGCTGCCCGACGTGGCGAGTGCGATCTGCATCTGGAGAAAGTCCCACTGGCCCGGCTTGCGCCCGGCCTGGAACACCACGCGCGTCCACGCCACGCCGGTGGCGGCCGCGGCGCCGCTCAGGGTCGTCTCCTCGTCCGTGCCTTTGTCGGGCTTGACCGCGACCAGCGGCGCCAGCAGGGCCGGCGCGGCGTCGGGCGTCAGGTGCCAGACGCGCTTGTCGGTGGCGATCGCGGCGGCGCGCGAGGATGCGTCGGCTGCCGGTCCGTCCGCCGCGTGGCCGGACAACGCGGCCAGCGACGTCGCCACGACCAAGGCGACCCCGCGCAGCCAGGAGGATGGGCGCGCCATCAGCGGCTCCCTCCGGGCGCCGGGGAATACATCTCGGTGCGCAGCGAATCGAGGAACTCCGTCGGGTTCTGCAGGTCGCCGCGGCGCTGGAAGCCGGCGCTCGAGCGATCCGTGAGCGGTCCGTGCAGCGTGCCCTTGTACAGCTCGAAGTGCAGCATCTTGGCCGCGCCGACGTAGGCGATGACCTGGCCCTCCTCCACCGAGACGCCGGTGCGGATGCCGTCGGCGACGCTGCTGACTTCGGTGTAGCGCACGACGTAGCCGGCCTCGTGCCGCACCTCCAGCGCCATCGTCCAGTCGCCGCTCTTGGCCTGGTAGAACTTGTACGGGCTGCGCAGCACCACGCCGCGACGCACGGCCATGATGGGGGTGCCGGGAGGCGCGAGCAGGTCGCAGCCGGCGTGCTTGCGGTGGTTCGGTCGATTGGCGCCGAACACGCGTCCACCGGAGTGATAGTCGTGCGTCGGATAGAAGGGCAGTGGGAACGACATGGCGGACCTCGGTGTCGGATCGTGCCTGCACCGCGGATCGGGCAGGCGGTCGACGCAGGATAGAGGCGCGTGTCGCGACTCGCCCATCCCTAGCCAGCGCACGTCCGCAGGCCGGCAAATCGCGCGATTTTCCGAGGGCCGCGAGGGGCGTGCGGCACGAACTTTTCCTGCCCGCCCGCGCGCCATCACCGTCCAAACTAGGGGCTCGCCATCCCGGAGCGACTCGAATCGACGACCACTCCCTGATCGAGTCGAGCCAACGAGCGCCCCCTCGACTCACATGCTGACCACCACCACCAGCAGCAAATATGCCCCCATCGCCACCAGCGCGTACAGCAGCAGCACCGCGGTGCGCCACAGCGCGCCCCAGCGCGTCAGCTGGTAGGCGCCGCGCAGCTGCATGAAGAACATCACCGGCGGCAGCAGCAGCTTGAGCAGCTCGCTCAGCATGCCCAGACCGATCGCGTCCAGCAGCGACAGCAGGATCAGCAGCATCGCCATCGCCGACAGCGAATAGAACGAGAACACGACGTGGTCGAAGAGCTGCACGTCGCGGCGGCCGATGAACAGCAGGCCCAGCAGGGGCAGCGTGAAGGGCACGAGCAGGATCGCGTACTTGGGGGCGGCGTTCCTGATCTTGTAGAGCGCCAGTTCGCGGTTGTTCGCGGCGTGCAGGATGCGGTGCTCGATGGCGGGCCGCGCGATCCAGGGCAGGTTGGCCGTCAGCTCGCGGTGGAGCTCGTCCTCGCCGACTTGCCGCGTGCCGCGCATGAGCGCCGGCAGCCAGTGCCGCGTGTGCGCGCCGGCGCTGGCTGGCGCCGATGACGATCGCGCCGAGGCCGAGGCCGAGGCCGGCGTCGACTCGTCGTTCACGTGGCCGAGCGGGCTCGTCATCGAGAACACGAGGAACAGCGCGAACATCATGAACAGGAACAGCGCCAGGGGCGGCACGTAGCGGGCGCGCCGGCCATGGATGTAGTCGCGGATCATGCGGCCCGGCCGCCAGGCGAGCTCCGCCAACGTGCGCCAGGCCCGCGTCTCGAAATGGAAGATGCCGTGCAGCAGTTCCTCGGCCAGGTGCAGCAGCGAGCGATGCACGTGGGCCGCCTGGCCGCAGTCCTGGCAGAAGCGGCCGCCGAGCACCGCATCGCAGTTCGCGCACACGTGCTGTCGCAGGGCGCCGCCGCCGTGTTCCACCGTTCCGCTCGTCGCTTCGCTCATCCCGTGACCTTCCGGCTATCGTGGGCTGGCGCAGTGTAAGACCTGGAGCTGGCGTGGGGCCGCGCAACGTTCGAGCCGGCCGGTCAGGTGGGGTGGATCCTGCGACTGCGCGCAGGATGACGCGCGTCCGCCCCTACCCCGCCGGCACGAAGCGGCGCTGCCGCATCCACTTGGTCACCACCCACTTCTCGCCTTGCGTCACCGGTGCGCTGGCGTGCAGCGAGCGCGGGTCGACCGTGCCGTGGTCGTCGGCGTATTCGAAGTAGACGGCGTTGCCGCGCAGCGGCGAGGTGGCCCAGCCCAGGGCCGGGAAGACGGTCTGGCCACCGGCAGGGACGTCGTCGAGGTAGGTCACCAGCGTGCTCACGCGCTGGCCGCTGCGCGCGATGGACTCGCGGTTGGCGGCGTTGCCCGGCTGCAGGTAGTCCAGGTGCGGCTCGCTGCCGGCGCCGGTCGGGTAGTGCAGCACCTGCAGGCCCTCGCCGTTCTCCAGCGGCAGGTTCATCAGGCGCGACAGGCGCCGATCGAGGCGCGCGATGAAGTCGTCCTCCGCCAGGCGGAAGAACATGCCCCAGCTCGTGCGCTTGTCGCTGACGACGTCGCGGCCCGTCATCGGGTCGACCAGCGTCGACGGCTTCAGGCGCGGCCGCGCGAGCGCGATCAGCGTGCAGCACTCGTCGGCGTCCAGCACGTTGCCCAGCGACGCGACGACCGGGTCCTCGGCGCGCATGTGCACGACGACCTCGCGGTCGCCCGCGTCCAGGCGCGTGCCGGGCGCGAGGCGGGCGACGGGACGGGCCGCTGGCGCGTCGTCCTCGCGCAGCGCGACGTGGTCGACCGGCGGCATCACGCCGCGGTGGCGCGCGTCGACGAACGCGCCCACGATCGCCTCGGCCGCATGCGCGGCCATGCCCTGCTGGCGCATCGCGGCGACGACGGCCGCCGGCGTCTCGCCGGCGGCCAGGCGCTGCAGCAGCCAGTGGCCCAGCTGCGGCGCGAAGCGGATCGTGCGGGCCATGAGCTCAGACGGCGCCGGGCGTCGCGACCCAGCCCTGCGGCCCGTGCGCGAAGCCCTGGCGCATGCGCAGGCCGCCGCCCGCGCCCTGCACGACCTTGGCCACCATCGGCAGCACGCGCTGCGCGTCGGCGTCCTGCAGCCACGGCGCGGGCTCGATGCCGTAGGTGTAGCTGACAGTGGCTACCTGGCCTTGCGCGTCGATCTTCCAGTCCTCGACGCGCGCCACGACGATGCGCGCGACGCAGAAGTCGCTGGCGTGCGTCGCGCCGTCGCGCGTCTTCCAGGCGTGCGGCTTGTAGTACTTGCGGCCCTCGTCGGTCAGCGTGTAGCGCTTGATGGCGCCGTCCGGGCTGTCGGCGCTCTTGGGGACCGTCAGCACTTCGCTCTTCACGAGCCCCAGCTTCTCGAACACGGGCAGCTGCACGGCATGGCGCGATTTCGCGCCGGCCTCGGCTTCGGTCAGGTCGATGGGCCAGTCGACCATGCCCAGGCAGACCTGGTCGTGGCCGTCGGCCAGGAAGCTGCGCAGGCCGGTCTCGAAGCTGGCGCGCAGCGGCGCGTCGGGGTCGGGCTTGGCGCAGCCGGGCAGGGCGAGGAGGGCCAGGGTGGCCAGCGTGGCGGCGCTGATGCGGCGCGCGGTGCGTGGATCCTGCGACTGCGCGCAGGATGACGGATCGGCGGCGGCGGCGCGGTGTGCGGTGCGCGGATGCTGCGACGGCGCGCGGGACGACGGATGGGAGGTGACAGCGGTGTGGTGCATCGGCTTCATGGGATTCGGCGAGAAGTTGCAAGGGTTCAATCGGTCAGTTCATCGGCGACCCAGCCGTGCGGGCCCAGGTGGATGCCCAGGCGCAGCTGCAGGGTGCCGGCGTTGTCGATCGCGCGCGTCACGAGCGGGAACGCGCGGCGCGCGTCGGGGCTGCGCATCCACGGCGCGGGATCGACCACGCGGTACGAGAACAGCACCGAGCTGACGCTGCGGCCGTTCATGACCTGCGGCGCCTCCCACCCGAACACGCGATCGCGTTCGAGCCGGGCGACGCAGAAGTCGGCCGGGTGCGTGACGCGCTGCGTGGCGGTGGCCACCACCACGGGCACCTGCACGAAGAACTTCTCGCCCGCGGCCGTCAACGCATAAGCGCGGCCCGCCGGCACGTCGCGGCCCGCGACCAGGCCCTGCGATTCGAGCAGCGCCATCTGCAGCGCGTCCGCGCCCTGCGCCTCGCGCTGCGCGGGCGCCAGCGTCACCGGCCAGTCGTAGCGGCCGATGCACAGGTGGCCGCGCTGCGCGAGGTAGTCGTCGACGGCGGCCGTGAAGTTCGCGCGGTTGGGCAGCAACGCCTGCTTGTCCTGGCAGGCGGCCAGCAACGCGAGCAGGGCCAGCAGCGCGAGTCGGAGCGCGGCCATGTCAGTTCACGCAGGCGCCGCTGGCGGG
>Ga0207427_100294_pt1 | contig 35289 bp, 34 predicted proteins | sample AraplaCL_Cvi_mMS_FD_184268 | JGI IMG/M metagenome (GOLD analysis project Ga0207427, IMG submission 184268) | Arabidopsis root microbial communities from the University of North Carolina, USA - plate scrape CL_Cvi_mMS (SPAdes) (version 2) | ecosystem: Host-associated > Plants > Roots > Endosphere ... | reverse complement strand
GCAATGCGGCAGGCGCTGTGCGACCGTTAGTTCGTCCGGCGGTGTCGTGACGATCGAGAAACTCGCATCGATGAGGTCGATCTTGCCGACCTGACCCAGTGCCTCGTGCAAAGGGCCGGTCGCCAGCGATGGCAGGCGCTCCAGGTAAGCGTCCGGCAACGGCCCGCGGATGCCGGGATAATGATGGGCGCCGCGTGTATAGGTGATTCGCGCGGCATGCTCGCGCAACCCTTCGGCGTCCGGTGCGAAGTTGTCGATCACCATCACCGGTTCGCAGACCTGCAGCACGAACGCGGGCGTCGCGACCGCCTCCTGCAGGCCCGGCGCGAGGATGTCGGCGCTCGCGCCGAGCACGTAGCCGGCGCTCGCCGCGATCGCGCAGCCCCCGACGACCTTCGGGATGAAGCCGCTGCGCAGCATGACCAGGCCCAGGGGCAGCAACCAGAGTCCCCAGAAGAAGGCCGCCAGCTGCAGGCCGTGCGCGTGCAGTTGCATCGCGAGCAAGGCGAGCGCGTCGAGCTGCGCGCGGTCGAACGCGTGCAGCCAGCCCGGGCCGTCGGCGAGCAGCCCGGCCGCCACCTCCGCCAGCACGTTCAGGAACACCATCGGGATCGGGATCAGCCCCAGCACGAGCATCTGGCGCGCGAGCATGCGCTGCACCGGCTTGAACAGCTGGTACAGCACCAGCACCATGAAGACCTCGATGGCCTGGTGCACGAGCTCGGTGGCCATGCCCAGGTGCAGCACGCGCGGGTTGGCGGCCAGGCGCAGCGCCGTTTCATGGGCGTCACCCGGCACGAGCAGCCGGGCCGGCACCACCATCAGGCCGTAGGGCGCGATCAGTGCGACCAGGAGGTACAGCAGCCCGGCCAGGCGCGCCTGCCTGCGCTCGTCGTTCATGCCGCGGCGCTCCAGCGCTCGCCCGGCTTGCGCAGGTAGTGGTCGACCACATGGCCCCAGGGAATGGCGAGCGCGATCAGCACGACGACCGAGCACTCGATGGCGGTGGCCACGGTGCCTTCGTCCATCCGGCCCGACAGCCACAGCGGCGCGGCGATGGCGCCGAACCAGACCAGCTTCCAGAGCAGCTCCCACAGCAGGATCGGCAGCATCTGCAGCGGGTAGCGAAGGCCGAGCACCGCCAGCAGCGAGAACGACACCATCATGCAGGACTTGACGCCCGCCGCGAGCGGCCAGGGCTGGGTGCGGCCGAAGAACTGCGGCCACACGACCGACGCGAGGCCGACGATGACCAGCGCGTACATCGCGCGCAGCAGGTGCAGGCGCCAGGTCGGCACGCGGTGCGGGAGGGTGGCGGTGGCGCGCATCATTCGACCTGCTTCAGGATCTTCTCGATGCCGGCGAGCCGGGCCTGCACGTCGGCCAGCGACGCGGCGATCCTGTCGAGCGCGGCGCCGTTGGCCGGATTTCCGGCCGCATGGGCGCGGGCCTGCAGCACCAGGGCGCGGTAGCGCATGCCGAACACGATCAGGATCGTCGCGAGCGGCAGGCAGATGGTCAGGAAGTAGACGCTTTCGGACATGGACACCTCTAGGAATCGGTGGAGTTCGTCAGGGACGCGGCCGCCCGCGCGATGGCGGCCGGGGACAGTTCGAGCAGGAAATCGACGACCTCGAAATAGTTCAGCGCCTTGCCGTCGGCCGACAGCTCGAGCTGGCTGGTGACCAGCCCGGCCTCCTCCAGCTTCTGCAGGTGCAGGTGCAGCAGCGGGCGGCTGAGCCCCAGCTCGCGCGCCATCTGGCTGACGTAGTTGCGGCCGCCGGACTGCAGTGCCGCGACGATGCGCAGCCGGTGCGGGCTGGACAGGGCCGCCAGCATCGCGAGCAGCCGGTCGCCGCCAGGAATCGCGGTTTTCGATTTCACATGTCAATAATATCTGACACATGAAACGATGGCAAGTCATGTCCGGCCTGGACGGATCGAACCCGAGGCGGGTGGGTGCTCAGTTCGTGGCGAGGAGCGCGATGGCCGCCGCGGACATCGCCAGCGTCAGCACGATCGCGTAGAGGGTGCTCACGAAGAACGCGCGCAGCACGGTGGGCCACCAGCGCCCGCCGTACGTTTCGCGCATGGCCCAGATGCCGTACAGGATGACGGCGAACTGCCCGATGGCGACGACCGGCTCCGGCAGCGCCACCAGCACCAGCCCCGCGACGAACCAGAACGCGTGCAGGTGCAGGCTGAACACGAAGTGCTCGCCGTAGGTCATGCGGCGGTTGCGGTAGGCCAGCTGCATGATGCCCGCGAACGCCGGCAGCAGCACGAAGATGGCGTAGGGCGCCCAGTGCAGGACATGCTCGCGCGCATGCGCGAATGCCTCCTGCGGGTTCTCCTGCGCGTGCGCGAAGGCCTCGTTGAGCGTCGCCTCGAGCCGGGTGCACGCGCGTTGCCCCGGGTCGCCGCAGTCGTCGGCCTTCATGATCTCGAAGCGGGCGCCGCTGGCGGCTGGCGCCGCGCCGGAGGCGGCGTGCCCGGCCGCCTTCGCGAGTTCGGCCTGGTACTCGGCCACGGCCATGTCGCGGCCGTCGACCAGCACCTTCATGCCCGGCGTGACCGAGCCGGCGACCAGCTTGAGCACCAGGAAGAACAGGAAGCTGGCGGTCAGGTACAGGCGCAGCGGCAGCACGTAGCGGCGGCGGCGTCCGTCGAGGTATTCGCGCGTGAGGCGGCCCGGGCGGCGCACCAGCAACGCCAGCGTGCGCCACAGCGTGCCCTCGAGTGCCACGTAGTGGCCGATGAACTCGTGCAGGAACTCGCCGAGCGTGGGCGGGTGCAGCGTCGTCTCCTGCCCGCACTCGGGGCAGAACTTCAGCGGCGCCTGGGTGCCGCAGTTGCGGCAGGCGAGGTCGGTGCGGGTGGGGGCGGCGTGCGACACGCGGGCGACTCTACCGCACGCAGTCTCACTCCGGCCACTGCGGCTCCTGGCCGCTGTCGTCGAAGCGCGGGAAGATCGTCATGTTGACGATCTTGCCCTTGGCGGCCCAGAACATCAGGCCGTGCTGCTCGCTCTGCCAGCACTGGCCCGAGTCGGCGAAGTCGTCGGTGAGCGCGAGGTCGTGGATGTCGGCCTGCCTGGCCAGGCGCTGCAGCTCGCCCAGTTCGCAGCCGATGATGGCCACGCCGTTGACGGTGGTCTTGTCGGACCAGGCGGTGATCGATTCGAGCTTGGCGTCGGGCGCGGGGTCGAACTCGAGCTCGATCTGGCCACCGTCGTAGAACCAGGTCTCGACCGACGCGCCTTCGTCGTCGCGCGTGGTCTCGACCGAATCGGGCTTGCCGGCGGCTGCGCGTGCGAGTTCGCGGGTCATGCCGAGCACGAAGGGGGCGATTCCGAAGTAGGGAGTTGCGTCGGCCATGGGGCTTCAGGGAAATGGGCGGTCCGGACGTCAGTATGTACGACCGCCGCGGTATTGGGCGTGCTGGCGTCGCGCCAGCGTGGTTCCGGCCGCCAGCGCGGCCATCGTCGTGCCCGCGTGGGCGTGCGTGATCGCCAGCCCCAGGGCGTCGGAAGCGTCCTTGCCGGGCAGGCCGGGCAAGGCCAGCAGGCGGGCGACCATGTCCTGGATCTGCTCCTTGCGGGCCTGGCCGTGGCCGACCACGCCCTTCTTCATCTGCGTGGCGGTGTACTCGGCGACGGGCAACCCCGCCGACACCAGCGCGGCCATCGCCGCCCCGCGCGCCTGGCCCAGCAGCAGCGTGCTCTGCGGGTTGACGTTGACGAACACGATCTCCATCGAGGCCTGCTCCGGCGCGTAGCGCTGCACCACCTCGCGCACGCCCTCGAAGATCACCTTGATGCGCGCCGGCAGTTCGCCCTTGGGCAGCTTGGCCGTGCTGATCGTGCCGCTGGCCACGTAGCGCAGCTTGCCGCCCTGGGCCTCGATCACGCCGAAGCCGGTGGTGTTCAGGCCGGGGTCGATGCCCAGGATACGCGTCATGACTTGAGCTGGAAATACCAGCGCACCGAATGGAAGAACACCGGCGCCGCGAAGCACAGCGGCGCGACGCGGTCCAGCAGGCCGACGGCGCCCGTGACCTGGCCGGTGTTGCCCCAGTAGTTGACGCCGGCGTCGCGCTTGAGCGCCGTCATCACGAACTCGCCCAGCGTGCCGGCGGCGCCCGCGATCAGCGCCATCACCATTGCCTGCGGCAGCTTGAACGGCGTGATCCAGAACAGCAGGCCGCCGACGATCGCCGCGCCCAGGCACGCGATGGCCCAGGACTGCCAGCCGAACGTGCGGTCGATCTGGCGCGCCACCGGGCGGCGCCGCAGGCGCGTGCTGACGAAGGACTCGAGCATCTGGGCCGTCAGCGTCACGACGACCAGGAAGAACACGAGGAACGCGCCGCGGTCGTGCGCCCGCGGGAAGTCCAGCAGCAGCAGCGCGGGCGCGTGCGACAGGCCGAACACGCACACCATCACGCCCCACTGGATCTTCGCGTTGCGCTCCAGGAAGCGCAGCGGGTCGCCGCCGAGCGCGCTCAGCACCGGGATCGCGAGGAACACGTAGACCGGGATGAACACCGTGAACAGGTCGAAGCTGCGGCTGCCCGCGAGCACGTACTGCACCGGCAGCACCACGAAGAACGCGAGCATCAGGCTGCGGTGGTCGGCGCGCCGCGTCTGCATCAGCGTGACGAATTCGCGCAGGGCCAGGAACGAGAACACCGCGAACAGGATCGTCGCGCCGGCCGCGCCGGACACCCACGCGAGCCAGAACACCACCGCGCCCACCCACAGGGCGCGCAGGGCCGCGGCGAACTTGGTCAGGCCGTGGTCGTTCTGCGGCGACTTCTCGCGCATCGCGAGGAACACCGCGCCGGCCGACACCAGCAGCAGCCCGCCGAAGACGATCAGGAACAGCAGGCCGATCTGCTGCGTGGCCGTGAGCGAGAGCAGGAAGTTCATGCGGCGCCTCCCGGCTTGAGCGCGATGACGGCGTCGCGTGCCCGCACGAGGAAGTCGGCCTTGGGCTCGTCGGGCTGCAGGTTGCACGGCGCGCCGAAGGTGACGGTGCACAGGATGGGCACCGGCACGACCTCGCCCTTGGGCATCACGCGCTGCACGTTGTCGATCCAGCACGGGATCAGCTGCACGTTCGGGAACTGCCTGGCCAGGCGGTAGATGCCGCTCTTGAAGTCCTGCGGCATGCCCTTGTTGCTGCGCGTGCCCTCGGGGAAGATGACGAGCGAGTCGCCCTGCTCGAGCGCCGCGACGAGCGGCTCCAGCGGATCGGGCCCGCCCTCCTTGCGCTCGCGGTCGACGTACACCGCGCGGAACACCTCGCGCGTGAGCCAGTGCTTGAGCGGCGTCGTCGTCCAGTAGTCGGCTGCGGCGATCGGGCGCGTCTGCGCGCGCAGGTCGGCGGGCAGCGTGGCCCAGATCAGGACCCAGTCCAGGTGGCTCTGGTGGTTGGCGAAGTAGATGCGCTGTTCCGCCTTCGGCGGCACGCCCTTCCAGTGGCCTTGCGCGCCGGTGATCAGTCTTGCGACCGCCGCCAGCACGAAGCCCAATGCGTCGGCTTTGTTCATGGCGGCAGTGTAGTGGGGCGGCAGGCGTCCTTCCGGTCGTCACAATGCGGGCATGACTTCCGTCACGCGCCTCGTGCCCTGGCTCGCCTACACGGCGTTCTGGGCCGGCATCGGCCTGTTTTTCTCGCTGGCCGAATGGCAGCACTACATGCGCGGCGGCGGCCGGCATCCGTGGGAGCCGTTCCTGTGGGAGATGACGGGCGCGCTCGCGACGGCGCTGCTGGCGGTGGCCGTCTACCGCTGGAACGAGTGGCTGCTGGCGCCCGGACGCGGCCCCGGCGTCGCGGCGGCGGGCCACCTGGGCGGCTTCGTCGTGTACACGCTGGCGCACTCGGCCCTGATGTTCGGTTCGCGCCATGCCGTCTACCGCCTGGCCGGGATGGACTACCAGCCGGGCAGCCTGGGGTCGGTGCTGGGCTACGAGGGGGCCAAGGACGCCGTCTCGTACGCGCTGGTGCTGGGCCTGGCCATGGGCTGGCGCGCGTTCCGGCGCGGGCAGCGCCAGGCGGCGGAGGTCGAGCGGCTGAACGCGCACCTGGCCGAGGCGCGGCTGGCGCGGCTGCAGGAGCAGGTGCAGCCGCACTTCCTGTTCAACACGCTCAACCTGATCTCCTCGGTGATGCACGAGGACGTCGAGCGCGCCGACCGCATCCTGGCCGAACTGGCCGACCTGCTGCGCCAGTCGATGAGCGCCGCCGCCGTCGCGGAGCACGCGCTGGCGCAGGAGCTGCGCTGGGTGGAGCCCTTCCTGTCCATCATGCAGCAGCGCTTCGGCGAGCGGCTGCGCACGCGCATCGAGGTGAGCGAGGCGGCCGCGCGCTGCATCGTGCCGACGCTGCTGCTGATGGCGCCGGTGGAGAACGCGGTCAAGCACGGTGTGGCGCGCAGCGCCGCGGGTGTGGACGTGCACGTCGCCGCGGACGTCGTCGACGGCCGCTTGTGCATCGACATCGTCGACACCGGCGACGCCCCGCTCGCCGACCAGGGCGGCGGCACCGGCCTGGCCAACCTGCGCGCACGCCTGGCCACGCTACACGGCGCCGCGGCCGGCGTGACGCTCGCGCGCGAGGGCGCTCGCACGCGGGTGCACGTCACGCTGCCCGCGCGCACCGGAGCGCGCGCATGAACCTGCTGCTGGTCGACGACGAGGCGCCCGCGCTGGCCAAGCTGCGGCGCCTGCTGGCCGACGATGCCGGCGTGCGCATCGCCGGCGAGGCGGCCGACGGCGACGCCGCGCTGGCCTTCGTCGCGGCGCAGCCGCAGGCCGTCGATGCGGTGCTGCTGGACATCCAGATGCCCGGCCGCACCGGCCTGGACGTGGCCGCCGCGCTGCCGCCGCACGTGCTCGTGGCCTTCGTCACCGCGTTCGACGAGCACGCCGTGCAGGCCTTCGAGCTGAACGCGGTCGACTACCTGCTCAAGCCGACCACGCGCGAGCGCCTGGCCGCCTGCGTGGCGCGCCTGCGCGAGCGGCTGGCCCAGCCCCAACGCGCGCAGCAGCGCCAGCGCCTGGCCACCGCGCTGCATGCGCTGCAGCCGGTGGCCGACCACTGGCTGGTGTCCGACCGCGGCGAGCTGCAGCGCGTGCCGCTCGCGCAGGTGGAGTGCGTCAGCGCCGCCGACAACTACATCGAACTGCACTCGGCCTCGGTGACCTGGCTCGACCGCACCACGCTGTCGGCCTTCCTCGAGCACCCGGCCGCGCGCGGCTTCGTGCGCGTGCACCGCTCGTGCGCCGTGCAGCCGGCGCGCGTCGCGGCGCTCGAGCCGCTGGGCAGCGGCGATGCGCAGCTGCGGCTGGCCTCGGGACGGGTGATCCGCCTGTCGCGGCGGTATCGGGACGAGTGGATGAAGGCGCTGGGGCGCTGACGAGGCGGCGTCGCCGGCGCGGACGAGCTGCCGATGACGCGTGGATCCTGCGACTGCGCGCAGGATGACGGTGTCGGGAAATGAGTCGTCCTCCTGCGCGCGTCGTCATCCGGCGCGCACAGGTTGTCATCCTGCGGGCACGGGTTGTCATCCTGCGCGCAGTCGCAGGATCCACCCCTGCCAGCCAGCCTGCGGTCGCACGCACCAACGCCGCTCGCCCCGGCCCAGGTGCGTCTCGCCCCAAATCCCTCGCGCGCCCGATGCGCGGTCGCCACGATGCGACCTTCGTCACTCGAACACCGCGCGCCATGGCCTCCACCGACCGCCGCATCGACCTCGACTGGGTCCGCATCCTCGCCTTCGGCCTGCTGATCTTCTTTCACGTCGGCATGTACTACGTGACCTGGGGCTGGCACGTGAAGTCGCCGTTCGCGTCGCACGCGATCGAGCCGCTGATGATGCTCAGCTCGCTTTGGCGGCTCAGCCTGCTGTTCTTCGTGTCCGGCTGCGCCACCGCCTTCCTGCACGGCAAGTCCGGCACCGGGTTCGTCCGCTCGCGCACGCAGCGCCTGCTGATCCCGCTCGCGCTGGGCCTGTGGGTGATCGTGCCGCCGCAGTCGTGGGCCGAGGTGACCGAGGCCGTGGGCTACCGCGGCGGCTACCTGCACTTCATGGCGCTGTACGCCCAGGGGTATGACGGCTTCTGCCGCGACGGCTGCCTGCGCCTCCCGACCTGGAACCATCTCTGGTTCGTCGCCTACCTGTGGTGCTACACGATGCTGGCCGCGCTGGCATGGGCCGTCGTGCCGCAGGCGCGCATCGACCGCTGGAGCGCGGCGCTCGCGCGCCTGTTGCGCGGGCCCGGCCTGATCGCGCTGCCGGTGGCCTGGCTGGCCGCCGTCCGGCTCGCACTGGTCGCGCGCTTTCCCGACACGCACGCGCTGGTCGACGACTGGTTCCTGCATGCCAACTACCTGAGCGTCTTCGTGCTGGGGCTGCTGCTGGCGCGCGAGGCGGCCGTGTGGGAGCAGATCCGGCGCCAGCGCTGGATCGCACTCGCCCTGGCGCTCGTGGGCTACGCGATCGTCGAGACCTGGTATCGGAACTACGACGCGCTGCAGCACGTCGAGGGCCTGCGGGCGCTGCAGGGCGTGGCCCATGCGCTGGACGAGTGGTGCGCGATCGTCGCGGTGCTCGGCTTCGCCCGCCAGTGGAACCCGGCGGACTCGCGCGCACGACGCTACCTGACCGAGGCGATCTTCCCGTTCTACATCGTCCACCAGACGGCCATCGTCCTGCTCGCGCACTTGCTCAAGCCGCTCGGCCTGCGTCCGCTCGTCGAAGGGCCGCTGCTGGTGGCGGCCACGGCGGCGACCTGCCTGGCGAGCTTCGAGCTCGTGCGGCGCGTCGCCTGGCTGCGCCCCCTGTTCGGCCTGGCGCCCAAGGCCGCCGTCCGGGAGATATCCCCTACAGGGTATTCCGCGATCCAGCCCGACCGGCCGGCGTCGTGACGGGCCGCGGGCCGCGCTCGAGACGAGCGCACGCGCGTACGCGTCACGCGAACCGGGACGCAATCCCCTAGTTCATGTATACCCCATAGGGTTTGTCACAGCAGACGACCACCCGGCCCGGTCGCGACGATCCACGCCGTGTCGAAAGATCGATCGGCACGCGACGGCCACCAGCCGTCATGACTGGCGAGCGATCAGGACACGTCAATCCGTCAAACCCACAAGGAGATGAAGATGAATACCGTCACCACCCGTGAAGATGCCGACACCCTGATCGCTCAGTGGCGCCAGACGGCCGACGATTCGCATCCGGCCGGCCCGCTCTTCTCGGGCGGCGAGTTCGCCGAAGCCGACATCGTCGGCGACATCGTCCGCCTGACCGGCATGTGCGGCACCGACTGCTCGGGCTCGCACACCCGCTACTGCTGCTGAGTCGTGGCGGCGCCCTCTGACGAGGACGCCCGCAACTTCGACGCTTCGCTGGGCTGCCTGTTCGCGTCCGCGCTGGACGGGTTGGCAGCCCAGCTCGCCGAGGTTCCGGCGCTTCCGGCCGACGAGCGCGACCTGCTGGTGCAGGTCACGCGCGAATCCCTCCTGTCCGTGCTGCATGGTCGCCTCGCGCGGACGCTGCTGCTGGAGCTGAACGCGGCGCGCGTGCGCGGCGAGCTCGCCGGCGACACCCCCGAGGCCCGCTGGGCCGCCTTCCTCGAGCGCAGCTCGACGCCCGCGTTCTGGCAGTCGCTGGCTCCGGAATACCCCGACCTCCTGCCGCGCGTGGCCCGCATCGTCGGCCTGCGCTGCGACACCACCCGGCGCTTTGCCGTCCGCTTCGCCGCCGACCGCCAGGCCCTGTCCGCCCTGAACGGCGGCACGCCGCTGGGCGCGCTGCGCGCGGTCTCCTTCGGCGCCGGCGACACGCACCGCGGCGGCCAGACCGTCGCGCTGCTGCAGTGCGACGGCGGCCGCGTCGTCTACAAGCCGCGTTCGATGGCGATCGACCACGCGCTGGCGACCTTCGTCGACGAGCTCTTCCCGGGCGAGTCCGCGCCCGAGCGCATCCGCATCCCGCAGGTGCTGCAGCGCGACGGCTACGGCTGGAGCGCGTTCGTCGCGCACGCCTACGCCGAGACGCCGGCGTCGCTGCGCGCGTTCTATCGCGGCATCGGCCACTGGCTGGCGGTGATCCGCCTGCTCAATGGCAGCGACCTGCACGCCGAGAACCTCATCGCGCACCGCGGTTGCCCCGTCATCATCGACTGCGAGACCCTGTTCACGCCGCGCCTGAAGGCGATCGCGACGGGCCTGGGCCAGGCCATGGACCGGGCGCTCGAGCTCTCCCAAGGCACCGTGCTGAGCTGCGGCCTGCTGCCCACGCGCGGCGTGGGCCTGGGCTTTCGCGGCGTCGACAACTCCGGCCTCGGCGGCCTGCCCGGCCAGCAGCCCAAGATGCGCACGCTGGACATCGTGGGCGCCGGCTCGGACGCCGCGCGCATCGGTGCCACCGAGGTGGAGCAGACGCCGGCGCAGAACCTGCCCAGCGCGGTGCCGGCGCTGGCCGAGCATTGGCCCGAGGTGCTGGCCGGCTTCGACGAGCTCACCGAGCGCCTGCACGCGCTCGACGCGCAGGGCGCGCTCGCGCCGCGCCTGGAGCGCTTCAAGGCCTGCGAGATCCGCGTCGTGCTGCGTGCCACCGAGGTCTACGCCGAGGTCGGCCGCATGCTGTGGCACCCCGTGTCGCTGCACGAGCCCGAGGTGGCCCGCGCGCGCGCGCACGAGCTGTTCATGCGCCAGGCCGCGCGCCGCCGCATCGCGCCGTCCGACGACGACGTCATCGCCGGCGAGGTCGAGGACCTGCGCGAAGGCGACATCCCCTTCTTCTCGACGATCGCCGGCCACGGCGTGCTCGATGGCCCGCGCGGCACGCACTGGATGCGCGCGTTCGACCTGGTCGAGCTGTCGCTGGCGCAATGGCGCACGGCCGACCTGCCGCTGGAGCGCCGCATCATCCGCGCGGCCCTTGTCAGCGCCTTCGTGAGCGACGGCTGGCGGCCGCCGGAGGATCGCCGCCACCCCACGCAGCTGCAGCTCGAGGAGCTGGACGCGCGTCGCCGCCGCCAGGCCGCCGCGATCATGCGCGAGCTCGTGGCCAGCGCCGTGCGCGGCGACGACGGCACGGTCACGTGGATCGCGCCGATGCTGGGTCCGCAGGGCTGGACGGTGCAGCCGCTGGAGCAGGACCTGTACAACGGCGCCTCCGGCATCGCGGTGCTCGTCGCGGCCTACGGGCGCGAGGTGCGCGCCGGCCGCGCGGACGCCGTCGAGGGCGTCGACGAGCTGCTGCCGCGCCTGGTCAGGACGCTGGCGCTCGCCGAGGAACAGCGCGCGGTGCAGCACCGCGAGCTCAAGCGCCCGCGGCCCACGCCGCCCGGCGGCTACGTCGGCCTGGGTTCGCAGATCTGGAGCTGGCTGCAGCTGCGCGAGTGGGGCATCGAGCCGGGCCTGGCCATCGAGCAGGCCTGCGCCCTCGCCACCTACCTGCCCGACGCGGTCGCCAGCGACACTTCGCGCGACCTCCTGTTCGGCAGCCCCGGCGCCATCGTGCCGCTGCTGCGCCTGGCCCAGGCCACCGGTCAGCGGCGCTATCTCGACCAGGCGATCGAGGTCGGCGACCACGTGTGCGGCCAGGCGATCGTCGAGGACGGCCGCGCGCACTGGATCCACCACGACTCGCCCAACGGCCTGGGCGGCTACGTGCACGGCGCGACCGGCATCGGCTGGGCGCTCGAGCGCCTGGCGCGCGCCAGCGGCCAGGAGCGCTTCGGCGCGATGGCCGCCGCCGCGCGCCGCTTCGAGGACGCTCTCTGGAGCGACGAGCACCGCAACTGGCGCGACCAGCGCCTGATCGAAGGGCTGCCCTGTGCCGCCGCCTGGTGCCACGGCGCGGTGGGCATCGGCCTCGCGCGCGCCGACCTCGACCCGGCGCTGGCCGATGCCGACGCGCGCCGCGACGTGCAGCGCGCCGCCGCTGCCGCGTGGAACGAGGGCACGGGCTGGAACCACAGCCTGTGCCATGGCGACCTCGGCGTCGCGGAGCTGATGGCCGTGGCGATCGACGCCGGCTGCGCGCCCGTGGCGTGGACGCGCGATCGCCTGCTGGCCCACGTGCTGGGCAGCCTCGAGGAATTCGGCGCGCAGAGCGGCGTCACGCGCGACACCTTCGCGCCGGGCCTGCTGCCGGGCCTGGGCGGCGTCGCGTACCAGCTGCTGCGACTGCATCCGTCGAGCGACCTGCCGTCCGTGCTGACGCTGGCCGACGGCGCCGGGAGGCCCGCCTGAGCGACGCGCCCGCCTCGCCGGCGCCGGGGCCCGAGGCGGCCGCCGCCGCGCTGTCTGCCGACGCGCTCGAGACGCCGTACTGGCGCCTGGAGGATCCCGCGGCGGGTCGCGCGTCGGCGGCGCTCGTGCTGCGCCGCGTGGCACAGGCCGCGCGTCCCTTGATCGGCGTGCTGCGCGAGGCCGCGCCGTGGCAGGCGCTGTCGGTGGTCGCGCTGCAGGTCGGTGCGGCGCTGGCCGGCACCGTGCTGCTGCTCGCGACCGCGCGCGTGCTGCAGGCCTTGGTCGGCGCGGGAACGACGCCGGATCGCCTGCGCCTTGCGGCTCCCGCCTTCGCGGCGTGCGCGATCGCCTGGGGCCTGCGGCTCGCGTTCGACGCGTTCGCCTCGCGTGCGCGCGCCCGCCTCGCGCCGCGCGTGCACCGCGTCGCGCAGGCGCGGCTCGTCGAGGCCAGCCTGCGCGTGGAGCTCGCGGCGTTCGACGACCCGGCCTTCTACGACCAGCTGCACCGCGCGAAGGATCGCGGCGTCGCGCACCTGGAGCGCGCCACCGAGAGCCTCGTCGATGCCCTGGGTGCCCTGCTGGGCGTGGTGGGCACGGCCGTGGGGCTGGCCCTCGTCGATCCGGTGCTGCTGCCCGTGCTGCTGCTGGCGCTGCTGCCCGAGGCCTGGGGCACGCTGGCCATCGCGCGGCTGCACGTGGCCAGCATGTCGGCCTCGGTCTCGCTGTACCGCCAGGTCGAGGTCATGACCGAACTGGCGACCGACCGCGACGCGGCGGCCGAGATCCGCGGCTACCAGGCCGAGGACTACGTGCTCGCCGAATACGCGCACACCGCCGAGGCGATGCAGGCGCACCTGGAGGAGCTCGGCCTGGCCGAGGCGCGCGCGAAGCTGCAGGCGCGCGGGCTGGCGGCGCTGAGCCAGGGCGCGACCTTCGCGCTGCTGGGCGGGCTGCTGTGGGCCGGGCGCCTGCCGCTGGCGGCCGCCGGCACCGCGGTCGTCGCGCTGCGCGGCGCAAGCCAGGCGATCGAGCGTCTCGTGCAGGTGGGCGGCGAGATGGTCGAGAAGGGCCTGTACATCGCCGACTGGCACCATTTCCTCGCGCAGGCCGCGACGCGCCGGATGACCGGCGGCGACGCGGCCGCGCCCGCGGCGCCGGCCGTGGTCGAGCTCGATCGCGTGGGCTTCCGTTACGCCGGCTCGCGCGGCGAGGCGGCCCTGCGCGAGGTCTCGCTGAGCCTGCGCGCCGGCGAGACGGTCGCGCTCGTGGGCGAGAACGGCTCGGGCAAGACGACGCTGGCCAAGCTGCTGGCCGGCCTGTATCGCCCCACGACCGGCACGATCCGCTGGGACGGCGTGGACACGCGCACGCTGTCGCCCGCGTCGCTGTCCGCGCGCGTGGCCATGGTGCTGCAGCACCCGCTGCGCTGGCCGCGCAGCGCGCGCGCCAACGTGCGCCTGGGCCGCCACGACCGCGAGGACGCGAACGACGCGGCGCTGGTCGCGGCCGCACGCGAGGCCCGCGCGCACGAAGTGGTCGAACGCCTGCCGCAGGGCTGGGACACGCTGCTCTCGCGCTACTTCCGCGGCGGGGTCGACCTGTCCGGCGGCCAGTGGCAGCGCCTGGCGGTGGCGCGCGGCCTGTTCCGCGACGCGCCGCTGGTGATCTGGGACGAGCCCACCGCGCCGCTCGACGCGAAGGCCGAGCACGCGGTCTTCGAGTCCCTGCGGCGCCTGGCGCGCGGCCGCACGGTGGTGCTCATCACGCACCGGCTGGCCAGCGTGCGCGACGTCGACCGCATCTGCTTGCTCGAGCGCGGCCGCATCGTCGAACAGGGCCGCCACGCCGACCTGCTGCGCGCGGGCGGGCCCTACGCCGAGCTGTACCGGCTGCAGGCGCGGCTCAACGGCGTGGATGTCGAGGCCGAGATCCAGGCGCTGGCGGTCGCGGCCTAGAACCCGGCGAGCGGGATGCTGCGCAACTGCGCGTGCGACGCCGGCGCGCCCGCCTTGCGCTGGCCGGACTCCTCGAACCGATCCCAGCCCACGTCCGCGATGAACCAGAGCGAACGGCCGACGACGACGGCGTGCGTCGGCTCGCCCAGGCCCGCCGTGCCCGACTCGAGCACCTGCTGGCGCTGCAGGTCGCTGGAGAACCGGATGACGCGCGGCGGCGGCGTGCCGTTCTGCACGGCCAGCAGCGCGTCGCCATCGCGCACGAGGCCATCGATGCCCGCGCTGAACACGCCCGGCCCGTTCGCGGGCCAGCGCGCGGCGCACGGGCAGGGCTCGCCCAGGTCGAGCTGCGCAAGGCCGCGCGCGTAGTCCGGCACGAGCAGCGTGCGGGCGTCGGCGGCCAGCGCGGGCGTCTGCGGCGAGGCGAAGTCGCCGGGCACGTCCAGCCGTTCGAGGGCGCGGGCGCCGCGCCGCAACCGCAGGACGGCGCCGTGCACGCTCTCGGTGACGAAGACGCTGCCGTCGGCGGCGACGAGCAGGTCGCCCAGGACGCCCTTGACGTCGGTGTCCACGCGCTGCAGCACGCGGCCCGTGCGCAGGTCCAGTGCGACGAGCGCGGTGCGTTCGGCCGCGGGCGCGCCCTCGCCGCAGCCGTCGGCCTGCGCGACGGTCGCGATGGTGGCCCACAGGCGCCGGCGCTTCGCGTCGATGCCGAGCGCGAACACCGAGGCCGGCAGGCGCGCGAAGCGGCGGTCGGCGGCGCGCGGCCGCTCGGGGCGAGCGACCACGCGGATCTCGCAATGCCGCACGTCGCTGACGAACAGCCGCTGCGTGCCGGCATCCCACGCGAGCGACTCGGGGATCCAGTCGGCGGCGGCGAACGCCATCACGCGCCGCGGCGTGCCGATCGCGTCGCGGTTGGCGGCCAGGTGCTCGCGCAACCCCTGGAAGTCGGGTCGGCCGGCCAGCGACGCGAAGTCCTCGTCGGCGGCGAGGTCGTACGCGAGGCCCGCGTCCTGCAGCCGCGTGAGCGCGGCGATGGCCTCGTCGGCGTGTCCGAGCCGCGCCGCGCTGGCACCCAGGTTGTAGACGATGGTCGGGCTGCCGGGCAGTGCCGGCGCGAGCGCGACCAGCGTGTCGTGCAGGCCGGCCCAGTCGCCGGCCTTGGCCTGCGCGCGGGCCTGGTGGTTCAGCGCGTGCCAGTCGGGCGCCGCCTCGTCCGCGGCGAACGCGGTCGCGGCGAGGGCGGTGAGCCAGATGCAGGCGGCGCGGCGAAGAAGCGTCATGGCGAACCCCTGGAGGGAGGCGCCCATCCTGGCGCGGCGGCGCGGCGCCGGCAACCCGGGGAGGGCGCGAACGACGGAATCGAGGGGCCCGATGACGATCGGTGCGTCACGCGTGCTGGGCATCCCGCGGCGATCGGAATAGAGTCGAGCCTTCACGAGGAGGGCGGGCCCATTGCCAGGAGCCGTCCATGCATCCATCGATCCGCGTCCGCACGCTGCTGGCGGCGGCCGCCTTGCTCGCCGCGGGCCCCGCGGGCGCGCTCAGCACCACGACGAGCACGCTGTCCGGCTTCCAGTTCCGGGTCACGGACCTCGATCCGTCCGACGGCGTCGCGCCCTCGTTCGCGCTCGATCCGCAGGCGCGCAGCCACGTCGTGCCGGATGTCGCTTCGACGTTCTCGGACACGTCCTGGCCCCGGCAGGGCGACTCGGCGTTCGGCGCCGTCGCCTCCGGCGGGCAGCTCGGCGGCAGCGGCGCCGCGGCCTCGTTCTCCGGCGACCCGTTCGGTGCTGGCGCGACGATCGCGGCCAGCGCGCAGGGCGACTCGCCGCTGGACGTCGCCGCGGCCGCGGCCTACGTCCAGTCCGACTCCGGGCAGAACGTGCTCGTCCTGGGCGCGCACACGGGGGTGACGTTCGGCGGCGACGTCACGATCGCCTGGAACGCCGACAACCCCGCCGCCTCCGCCTTCGGCGAGGTCGACCTGTCGTTCTTCACCGCGCCCGGCAGCGACGTGTTCGTCGACATCCAGCACTACGTGACCGGCGGCTACTACGGCGGCAGCGGCGGCGGCGCGCTGGCCGGATCGACCACCTCGACGGACTTCGTCTGGTACGAGAACGACTCGGACACGCCGGTCGCGCTGGCCTATGAGGTCTTCGTGTACGCCAACGCGTCCGACCTCGAGATGTCGCTGCCGCCGGTCGACGAGCCGGGCGGCGGCCTGATGCTGCTGGCCGGGGCCTCGTTGCTCTGGGGGCTGCGGCGCTTGCGGCGCGGGCGGTCGGCGTAGACTGGATCGCTTCAAGGAGGAGGGCGGATCCCACGACAGGAGCCGTTCCATGACCCGAACCCTGATCGCCGCGGGCGTGCTCGCCCTCGCGCTCGCCCCCGCGGCCCGCGCCGCCAGCACCGCGGACGCCACGCTGTCCGACTTCCACATCGACCTGCTCGATCTCGCGCCGGCCGACGGCGTCGCGCCGTCCATCGTGTTCAGTCCGGGCACGACCAGCGTCGCCGCCGCCGCGGCCGTCTCGCCCGGCGCGAGCACGTACTGGCAGCAGCGCGGGACCTCGCCCTTCGGCCCGGTGGCCACGAGCGGCAGCCTGTTCGACGTCGGCGGGGCGGCCAGCTTCGCGGGCGACCCGCAATCGGGCGGCGCCACGCTGACGGCGAGCGCCTTCGCCAACCCGAGCTTCGCCGGCGGCTCCGGCCAGGCCTATCTGGACAACCAGCCCGACGGCGACGTCAGCTTCGTGCTGTCGGCGCAAAGCCAGGTGAGCTTCACGGGCCTGGCCACGGTGCAATGGAACGCGGGCGATCCGCGGGGCGACGCCTCCGGGGCCGTGCAGCTGCTGTTCTGGCAGTTCGTCGACGGGAACTTCTTCACGCTGGCCAGCGACAACCTCGTCGCCGGCTGGATCAGCGGGGCGCGCGACCAGCAGCAGGGCACGGCGTCGCGGCAGGTGGCCATCACGTTCGCCAACACGACCGACAGCGCGGTGACGCTGGACTACACCGTGCTCGCGCAGGCCTTCGCGGACGAGGTGGCCGTGCCGGTCACGCCGGTGGACGAGCCCACGGGGGCGTGGCTGCTGTTGGCAGGGGCGCTGCCGCTGGCGTGGGCGGCGCGGCGGCGAGCGCCCGGCTGAGCCTGCCGCGCCGGCTCCTCAGGCGATCCATTCGCCCGACACGCGCTGCAACTGCAGTCGTCCCCCGACGCGCTTGAAATGGAATTTCGTGACGCTGAAGTGCGCAATGTCGCCGTCGGCGGCCGGGGTGCCCGTCGCCTCGGTGATGACCTGGTGCAGCGACAGCCTGCCGTCGTCGCGGAAGTCCGCATTGATGCCCTGGCGGGCGAGCGACTCGTGCAGGGCCGCCTCGATGTCGGGCTTGAGCTTGCCGACCTTGGTCAGGCCGCAGCGCGCAGGCAGGTGATTCGGCAGGCGCGGCAGGCAGGTGTCGTAGATCGTTCGCGACACCGAGATCGTCCGTGGCGATGGCTCTGCCGCTGACGCCGGCCCGGCCAGGTCGACGATGATGGTCGTGTAGACGTCGACCAGGTCGAGCGCCGGCAGCGTCGTCGGCCCGACGTGGACGGGCGCCTCGCGCGAGCCCAGCGTGAGCCCGGTCACCAACGCCGCGCCGAGGGCCACCGAGATGGCCAGCGCCACGACCTGCACACGTTGAACCATGTCGCCGTCGCCCCGTGGCTCAGTGGCGGAAGTGGCGCGTGCCGGTCAGCACCATCGCGATGCCGCGCTCGTCGGCCGCGTTGATCACTTCCTCGTCGCGCATCGAGCCGCCCGGCTGGATGACGCAGGTGGCGCCGGCGTCGCAGACGACGTCCAGGCCGTCGCGGAACGGGAAGAACGCGTCGCTGGCGACGGCCGTGCCCTTGAGCGTGAGGCCGGCGTTCTCGGCCTTGATGCTGGCGATGCGCGCGGAGTCGATGCGGCTCATCTGGCCGGCGCCCACGCCCATCGTCATGCCGTTGGCGCAGAACACGATGGCATTGCTCTTGACGAACTTGGCGACCTTCCACGCGAACATCAGATCGACCATCTGCTCGGCCGTCGGCTGCACCTTGGTGACGACCTTCAGTTCGGACTGCGCGACGTTGCGCGCGTCGGTGGACTGCAGCAGCACGCCGCCGCCCACGCGCTTGAAGTCGAGCGCGTTCATCGCCTTGGAGCCTTCGGGCAGCGCCACTTCAAGCACGCGCACGTTCTGCTTGGCGGCGAAGATCGCGCGCGCTTCCGGCGACACCGACGGCGCGATCACCACTTCGACGAACTGGCGCACGACGGCCTCGGCCGCCGCGCCGTCCAGCGGGCGATTGAAGGCGATGATGCCGCCGAAGGCCGAGGTCGGGTCGGTCTTGAAGGCCTTGGCGTAGGCCTCGGCGACGTTCGCGCCGATCGCCACGCCGCACGGGTTGGCGTGCTTGACGATCACGCAGGCGGGCACGTCGAAGGTCTTGACGCATTCCCACGCCGCGTCGGAATCGGCGATGTTGTTGAACGACAGTTCCTTGCCCTGCAGCTGCGTCCAGCTCGCGAGCGTGCCCGGCGCGGGCTGCGCGTCGCGGTAGAACGCGGCGCTCTGGTGCGGGTTCTCGCCGTAGCGCATGTCCTGCACCTTGGCCAGCTGCAGCGTGAACGTGGCGGGGTAGTCGCCGCGCGCGGGCACGGCCTCGCCCTGGAGTTCGGCGTCCTCGGCGAGCGCGGTGAGGTAGTTGGTGATCATGCCGTCGTAGGCGGCGGTGTGCGCGAACACCTTCTTGGCGAGCGCGAACTTGGTCTTCTTCTGCAGGCCCGCGCCCTTGAGCTCGGACAGCACCTGCGGGTAGTCCGTCGGGTCGATCACGACGGCGACGTCCTGCCAGTTCTTGGCCGCGGCGCGCAGCATCGCGGGGCCGCCGATGTCGATGTTCTCGATCGCGTCCTCCAGCGTGCAGTCGGGCTTGGCCGTGGCCTTGGCGAACGGGTACAGGTTGATGATCAGCAGGTCGATCGTGCCGATGCCGTGTTCCTTGAGCGCGGCCATGTGCTCGGGCACGTCGCGGCGCGCCAGCAGGCCGCCGTGCACGCGCGGGTGCAGCGTCTTGACGCGGCCGTCAAGCATCTCGGGAAAACCGGTGATCTCGGAGACCTCGGTCACGGGCAGGCCGCTCTCGGCCAGCAGCTTGGCCGTGCCGCCGGTGGACAGCAGCTTCACGCCGCTGTCGTGCAGCGCGCGGGCGAAGTCGACGATGCCGGTCTTGTCGGATACGGAGAGCAGGGCGGTGAGGGACATGGCGTGGTGCGGGTCAGGATGGGAATGGCGGGGGACGGCGCGGGAGGCGGACGTCGCGGTGTTTCAGTGGTCGACGAGCTTGTGCTCGAGCAGCTTGCGCCGCAGCGTGTTGCGGTTGATGCCCAGCCACTCGGCGGCCTTGCTCTGGTTGCCGTCGGCGTGGCGCAGCACGACGTCCAGCAGCGGCTTCTCGACGGTGTTCATGAACATGTCGTGCATCGAGTGCGGCTCGACGCCGTGCAGGTCCTTGAAATACTGTTCCAGTGTCTCGCGGACGCAGGCTTCGATCTGCTTCTTGCTCATTGGAGCCCCTCCCGCGCCGGGTACGGCGCTCCGTCCCCCGAGGGGACCGCGGGCCGGCTTGGGGCGGCCCGGCGCTCGTCCCGCGATTGGAGCCCCTCCCGCGCCGGGTACAGCGCTCCGTCCCCCGAGGGGACCGCGGGCTTGCTTGGGGCGGCCCGGCGCACGGCCCGCGAGGTCTTCTTGCTCATTGGAGCCCCTCCCGCGCCGGGTACGGCGCTCCGTCCCCCGAGGGGACCGCGGGCCTGCTTGGGGCGGCCCGGCGCACGGCCCGCGAGTTCTTCTTGCGATCAGCGTTCATCTTTGCTCGGTCTTGTTGTCGTCGTGGAACCCGCAGACCCTCGTCAACGGGTTCTCAAGCTTCTTGTCGAAGCAGGTCTTCGTTCGCCGCCGGCCACAGGGCATGGCGCTCGGCCAGCTGGTCGAAGTAGTCGATCACGCCGGCCATCTGCGTCTTGCAGTCGGCATGCGTGTTCATCACCGCACGGAACGCCGGCCCGCCCGGGAGCGCGTGGACGGCCCAGCCGATGTGCTTGCGGGCCGTGCGCACGCCCAGGTCCTCGCCGTAGAGGCCGTAGTGGTCGTGCAGATGATCGGTGAGCCAGCGCGCGACGTCGCGCGTGGCCGGCGGGGCCAGCAGCTCGCCCGTCGCGAGGAAGTGGCCGATCTCGCGGAAGATCCACGGGCGGCCCTGCGCCGCGCGGCCGACCATCAGCGCGTCGGCGCCGGTGGCCCGGAGCACCTCGAGCGCCTTGTGCGGGGAATCGATGTCGCCGTTGGCCACCACCGGGATGCGCAAGGCGGCCTTCACGGCGGCGATGGTGTCGTACTCGGCAAAGCCCTTGTAGCCCTGCTCGCGGGTGCGGCCATGCACGGTGACCATCGCCACGCCGGCGCTCTCGGCCGCGCGCGCGATGCGCACGGCGTTGCGCTCGGCGTCGCACCAGCCGGTGCGCATCTTCAGCGTGACGGGCACGTTCGCGGGGGCGCAGGCGGCCACCACGGCCTGGACGATCTCGAGCGCCAGCGGCTCGTCCTGCATCAGCGCCGAGCCCGCCCACTTGTTGCAGACCTTCTTGGCCGGGCAGCCCATGTTGATGTCGATGATCTGCGCGCCGCGGTCGATGTTGTAGCGCGCGGCGTCGGCCATCATCTGCGCGTCGGTGCCGGCGATCTGCACGGAGATCGGCGCCGTCTCGCCGTCGTGGTTGGCGCGGCGCGAGGTCTTGAGCGTGTGCCAGAGATCCTTGCGCGAGGTCACCATCTCGCTGACCGCGTAGCCCGCCCCCAGGCGCTTGCACAGCATGCGGAACGGCCGGTCCGTCACCCCGGCCATGGGGGCGACGAACAGGGCATTCGGCAGCTCGATTGCGCCAATGTGCATGGGGTGGATCCGGGGGAGGAGGTGGCAGCGACCTGCTGTCGAGCCGGGCGGGGCGCCGGCGGAAGGTGCTGAAAAACGAGGCAGAAGTATAGCCGGACGGCGGCGGCCGTGCGCGTCGCGCCGGCGCCGCGGACCCGTGCGTTCCCGCACGATTGCGCGGTTCCTCCGGCGCGCTAACGCACAATCGCCGGCATGGATCACTGGTTCGCGGGCGTCATCGCCTGGCTCTCGCTGCCGCAGTACGGCCTGTTGACGCTGTTCGTGGTGTCGCTCGTGTCGGCCACGCTGCTGCCCCTCGGCTCGGAACCGGCGCTGGCGGGCCTGGTGCTGATGAACCCGTCGCTGATCTGGTGGGCGATCCTCGTGGCCACGGTGGGCAACACGATCGGCGGCGCGATCAGCTGGGCCACCGGCTACGGCGTCGAGCGCGCGTACGAGGGCGTCGCCCACGAGAAGCCGCCCGGGCCGGCCAGCCGGCGCGCGCGGGCGCTGATCGACCGCTACGGCACCCGGGCCTGCCTCCTGAGCTGGCTGCCGGTGGTCGGCGACCCGTTGTGCGCGGTCGCGGGCTGGCTGCGGCTGCCGTTCTGGCCCTGCGTGGGCTACATGGCGATCGGCAAGTTCCTGCGCTACTTCGTCTACACCACGGCGCTGGTGTGGCTGTGGCCGCACCTCAAGCCCTGGCTGGCGCTGCACGGCTTCTGATGCCCCGGGCCCACGGCGGCGTGCACATTCGCACACGTCACGCGATCCCTCGCCCCTAAGGGGGATACCGGGCAAATGGGGAGCGGCGAGCATCGTCGGCACGACCAAAATGCGCGGACCGGCCATCGCACGAGCGCCTCGGCGCCGGGACACCGACTTTCAGGGAGACACACAATGACAACGACCGCCACGCCGTCCTACGACGCCCTCGCCGCCAACTGGCTGCGCCTGTATCGCCTGGGACACCTGCAAAGCATGGCCAGTTGGGACCAGGCCGCCAACATGCCGCCCAAGGGAAACACGGCGCGTGGCCAGGCACTGGCCGAGATCGCCAAGCTCACGCACGCGATGCGCACCGAGTCCGGGCTGGCGGACCGGCTGGCGCGTGCCAAGGACGAGCCGCTGAGCGACGCGCAGCGCGCCAACCTGCGCGAGATCGAGCGCGACTGGTTCCGCGCCAACGCGCTGCCGGCCGAGCTGGTTGAGCGCCGCGCGCTGGCCACCTCGCGCTGCGAATACGCATGGCGCGGCCAGCGCAAGGCCAACGACTGGGCCGGCTTCGCGGCCAACTTGAAGAGCGTGCTGGAAGTCGGCCGCGAGGAAGCGCGCTACCTGGCCGACAAGAGCGGCCTGACGCCCTACGACGCGATGATCGACCGCTACGAGCCGGGCATGCGCGGCGCATCCATCGACCGCATCTTCGGCGAGGTGCGCAAATGGCTCCCGGGCCTGATCGCGCAGATCACGCAGAAGCAGGCCAGCGAGAAGACGCTGCACCCGCAGGGCCCGTTCGACCGCGGCGCGCAGCGCGGCCTGTGCGAGCGCGTGATGCGCGAGCTGCAGTTCGACTTCGACGGCGGCCGGCTGGACGTCAGTTCGCACCCGTTCTCCGGCGGCGTGCCCGAGGACGTGCGCCTGACCACGCGCTTTCGCGACGACGAGTTCCTGCAGAGCCTGATGGGCACGATCCACGAGACGGGCCACGGCCGCTACGAGCAGAACCTGCCGCGCGAGTGGCTGGGCCAGCCCGTGGCCGAGGCGCGCTCGATGGCCTTCCACGAGAGCCAGAGCCTGTCGTTCGAGATGCAGGTCGGCTGCCACCCCGGCTTCGTCGCCCACATCGCGCCGTTGATCCGCGACGCCTTCGGCAACCAGCCGGCGCTCGAGACGTCCAACCTGCAGCGCCTGCTCACGCGCGTGCAGCCGGGCTACATCCGCGTCGACGCCGACGAGGTCACCTACCCGGCGCACGTCATCATGCGCTTCGAGATCGAGCGCGGCCTGATCGAAGGACGCTACGAGGTCGAGGACATCCCCGCGCTGTGGGACGAGCACATGATGGCGCTGCTGGGCGTGGACACGCGCGGCAACTACCGCGACGGCCCGATGCAGGACGTGCACTGGCCCGAGGGCCTGTTCGGCTACTTCGCCTGCTATTCGCTGGGCGCGATGTACGCCGCGCAATGGTTCGCCACGATGCGCCGCCAGATGCCCGACCTCGACGCGCAGATCGGCGCCGGCAACCTGAACCCGGTGTTCGACTGGCTGCGCGAGAACATCTGGCTGCAGGGCAGCCTCTGGACGTCCGACGAGCTGAGCCTGCGCGCCTCGGGCGAGACGCTGAATCCGGCGCACTTCAAGGCGCACCTCGAGAAGCGCTACCTCGGCTGATGGGCGTGCACATCGAGTTGACGACCGCGTCGTCGCCGGACGACGCGCGCGCCCTCAGCGACGCCATCGTCGCCTTCAACCACGCGCAGGTGCCCGGCCTGGAGCCGATCTCGGCCGAGGTGCGCTTCTTCGTGCTCGTGCGCGATGACGCGGGCACGCTCGTCGGTGGGCTGCGCGGCGCGTGCTGGTGGAACACGCTGCACGTCGAACTGCTGTGGATGTCCGATGCCACGCGGGGCGGCGGCGTCGGCCGCGAGGTGATGGCGCGCGCCGAGGCGTTTGCGCGGGAGCAGGGCTGCCAGCTCGCGCTCGTGCAGACCACCGACTGGCAGGCGCGCCCGTTCTACGAGAAGTGCGGCTACGCGTGCCTGGCCACCGTCGACGGCCTGCCGCGCGACCATGCGACGCATTTCCTGCACAAGCGGCTTTGACCCATCGTGCCGCGCCGGTGCGGGTAGGGCGGGATAGCTAACCCGCCCTACCCGAACCGTCCTGCCCAAACCGCAACGCGATGAGCTGCGACCCCAGCCCGCTCGCCACGAACACGGCGCGCCGGTTGGACGCCAGGCGGTGCAGCCAGTCGAACGTGCCGCCGTCACCGAGGGGCGCCTCCGTGCCGTCAGGCGCCTTGACCCAGAGGCGGTAGCGCAGGCCGCCCGAGTAGTACGGGTGCTCCAGCGTGCCGAGTTCGGCGCCCAGCAGCGTGGCGAGCCGTTCGCCGAGGATGCGTCGCGCCGGCGTCGCGAGGATCTCCACGCGCTGCCGGCCGACCGCGTAGCCGAGCGGCACGAGGCCGTCGAGACCGGCCCGCAGCGTGCGCACGTGCAGGGCGAGGGCGTCGACGGTGAGCGCGTGATCCTGCTGTTCGATGCCTGCGCTCGCGAGCGCGAACAAGCGGAAGTGCTGCGCGTAGCCGGGCAGCTTGGGCACGGGCTGGGCGCGCATCACGCGGTGGCTCGCGGCCAGGTGCTGCGCGGCGGTCGCGCCCGCGCGCAGGCGTTGCGCGCACTCGAGCGCGAGGACGTTCGTCGGATCGGAGACGACCTCGGTCGCGCGCAGCGCCGAGAGCACGCGGTTCTGGTCGGTCGGCCCGACCACCGAGCAGGCACCCAGCGGTGCGACGGGCGAGAGCTCGATCCCCTCGAAGGGCGCGGCGGCCGCCATGAGCTTGGCATCGATGGCCAGCATCGCACGGGCGTCGACCTGCGCCGGCACGCAGAACGAGTCGCGGCCGAACTGCGCCACGAGCTCGCTCGCGCTGCGCGCCGCGGCGCGCGCCTGCATCACGTCCAGCAGCAGCGATTGCAGCGCCGTGCCGGCAAGGCCGGACGCGAGGCGTTCGAACGCCGGCGCTCCGATCGAGTCGACGATCCAGTTGCGAGGGACCATCGCCAAAATATACCGGCTCCGCCAGATGGCGCGCGACCTTCGTAGGGCGGGTCGTCTGACCCGCCATTCGCCGGCATCGACGGGCGCCCTTCGGATCCAGGGCTTGAGCAGGTGTCGCGAACGGCGGGTCAAACGACCCGCCCTACGAGGGGCGGCGCCGTGCGACGCGAACGCCGCGATTCCGGCGGACGACGGTGTCGTCGGCCGCCGAGCCGGGCGCCGGAACAAGCCGGGATGCGAGCGCGGCTTGCATCGCGCCTCAGCGCAGCAGCTTGAACGCATGCATCCACGAGCCCTCGCGGAAGCCGGGGATGCACCACAGCATGGCCAGCGGCTCGATCGCGCGGGCGGCGACGGCGGTGCCCATGTCGGCGGTGTCCCAGCCCAGTTGCGCGAGCAGCGCGGTGGCGACGTCCTTGGCCGCGGCGTCGTTGCCGGCGATGAACATCGTCGGGCGCGTGCCGCCGAAGTCGGGGTCGACCATGCGGCCCGCGCCGACGCAGTTGAAGGCCTTGACGAAGCGCGCCTTCGGGTGCGCCTCCTGCAGCCACTCCATCAGCGATTCGTTCTTGCCGGTGAAGTAGGGCAGCACGCCGTCGACCGGCGGGGCGTCCGCGATGGGATTGGTGGCGTCGAGCACGGGCTTGCCGTCCAGGCCGGCGCCGGCGTCGCGGGCGGCCTGCAGGGCGGCGCCGCCCTTGACCGCCAGCACCACGACCTCGCCGAAGGCCGCCGCCGCGGCGCTGCTGGACACGCGCGCGCCGGGCGTCTTGCCGGCGAAGTCCGCGAGCTTGGACACGTCGCGCGTGCCCAGGGTCACCTCATGGCCGTGCTTGAGAAGGCCTGCCGCGAGCGTCTGGGCGACGACGCCCGATCCGATGATGCCGATCTTCATTTGAATGCTCCTGGTTGGCGCCCGGAACAGCCCGGGCATGGAACGAACTCTAGGCATCGCCGATGTGTCTGGAAAGTCATTGGCGGTTGATGCAGCATTGACTTTCGGTTGAGAATGCCGCGCATGAAGCAACTGCAGGGATTGCTCGCGCTGATCGAGATCGCCGCCGCCGGCAGCTTCGCGGGCGCCGCGCGCCGGCTGGGCGTCACGCCCGCGGCGGTCAGCAAGAGCCTGGCGCGGCTGGAGGAGCAGCTGGGCGTGCGCCTGGTCCAGCGCAGCACGCGCACCGCGCGCGTCACCGACGAGGGCGCCCGCTTCATCGCCAAGGCGCGCGCCGCGCTGCGGCTGCTCGACGACGCCGTCACCGAGGTTTCGCAGGCCGCGCAGGCGCCGGCCGGGCTGGTGCGCGTGTCGATGGGCGTCGCGTTCGGCCGCCTGTGGGTGCTGCCCGCGCTGCCGGCGCTGGCCGAGCGTTTCCCGCAGCTGACCATCGAGGCGCAGCTGGACAACACGCCGGTCGACCTGGTGGCGAGCGGGATCGACATCGCGATCCGCGGCGGCTCGGTGCCTGACGCCGGCTTCGTGGCGCGCCGCGTCTGCAAGCTGCCGCTGGTGCTGGTCGCGAGCCCGGGCTATCTCGCCCGAGCGGGCGTGCCGCCCTCGCACGCGGAACTCGGGCAGCACCGCTGCATCCAGCTGCGCTTTGCCGACGGCGCCGCCGCGCCGTGGACCTTCCGCGCGAACGGGCGGCGCGTGGCGGTCACGCCGCACGCCGCGCTGGTGGGCACGGACAGCGACGCCGTCGTCGAGCTCGCGCTGGCCGGCGGCGGCATCGCGCAGTGCGGCCTGTACCAGGCCTTGCCGGCGCTGCAGGCCGGGCGCCTGAAGGCCGTGCTGGCCGACACGCACGACCCGGGCACGCGCGAGTTCGTGCTGGTCTACCCGCACCGGCAGTTCCTGGCGCCGCGGGTGCGCGTGGTGGTCGACGCGCTGCTCGCGCACTTTCGCGACACGCCGGCGCTGCACGTGATGCCGGCCGACCTGCCGGCGGCGCTGCGCGCGGTGGCCGCGGAACGCCGCGGGCGCCGCGCCGCCTGAGCCGGAGCTGTCCCCCACGGGCGGCTGGACACAACTGTTGCGAACCCCGCGAGGCTGATACGGCGTGCGGTAACGATTTGCCGCGCCGCGCTGGCTAGCATGCGGCCCGCGAGGCCGAGAAGTTGCAACGTCGCAGCCCGTTCCGGCATCGCGACACAGGAAACGCCGCCATGAGCACCAGCAATCTCTACCGTGGGCTGTTCGAGCTCCTCACCCTGCCGCATGGCGACGCCGCCTCCGAGATGCTGCTGACCAACGGGCGCGCGGCGCGCCGCGAGCTGGTCGTCATCGCGCGGCAGGAAGGCTGCCTGCCCGAGCTGTTCGCGCGCTGGGCCGCGCAGAGCCTGCTGTCGCCCACGGAGAGCAACGAGCACGAGCAGTTCGCGCGCCGCCACGGCGCCGTCGCCGAGCTGCTGCGCGCGCTGCCGCCCGGCACGCTGGTGGCCGGTGGCGACGCGGCGCGTGCGTCCACGGAGGCCGTCGAGGTGCTGCTGTCCGACTTCGCGGCCATCGGCCCGCTGCACGAGGCGATGGGCCGGCTCGGCTACCGGCTGCGCGACGCCGGGCAGTGGCGCGTGCCGTTGCGCGGGCCGATGCACCATGGCCAGGCGTCGTTCCGCTATGAGCCGGTCGCGTTCTCCGGCCTGGTCGTCGACGTGCAGGTGGGCGGCGTGCCGATCGACGCCCGCCGCAGCGTGGCGTTCGCCGATCTCGCGGGCGAGGCGGCCAAGGTCGAGGGCCAGCCCTTCCGCTCGCTCGCGCCGACGCGCCGGCTGCTGCACCGCATCGCGGCGTTCGGCGCGCGCGGCACGCCGGTCACGGTGCGCGAGATCGCGGAGCTGCACGGGCTGCTGAAGGCGCAGCGCGTGGACACCACGTGGCTGCAGGTCAAGATCGAGCAGATCGATGCCTGGGCCGGCCTGCGGCAGCTGCGCGACGCCATCGTCGCCAAGCGGCTGGGCGCGCTGCTCGGGTGGGGTGACTTCGGCCGCCTGGTCGACGCCAGCGCCGCGCACGCCGAATCCACCGCGAAGCCGCGCGCCGACGCGCCGCGCGTCGCGTCGTTCATCCGCGGCGCGTTCGAGCTGGCGCCCGGGCCGCGCCAGGACGACATCGCGGCCAGGCTCGCGCGCGCGCCGTGGCTCGTGTCGCAGGTGCTGGGCGCCGGCTACCGCGTCCGCGGCGTGCCGGTATCGACCAAGGTGGTCGATGCGCCGCGCTTCATGCGCATCGACGGCGCGCTCTACCTGGCCACCGGCGCGGGCGTGTTCCTGCTGTCGCTGGTCGACCTGGCCGACCCGGCGCGCGCCGCGGCGGGCGAACGCGTGCGCACGGCCAATCGGCCGGTGGTGCTCGCGCGCTGGTCGGCGGCGCCGGTGACGCGCCGCGCTAAGCGGGCCTGAGCGACGATTCGAGCTCGTCGAGCACGCCGCCCAGGCGCCGCAGCGCGCCGCCGAGGCGGTCGGGCGCGACGTCGTGCCATGCCGGCGCGAGGCGCGGTGTGTAGGTGACCAGGCGCCGCGACGGATCGTCCAGCACGTCGTCGGCCAGGCCGATGCCGTGCGGCTCGAACATCGCATGCAGCGCGCGGCGGCGCGTGCGCAGCGTCTTGCGCGTCGACTGGTACGCGTGCTCGGCCAGCTGGCGCCGCGCCGAGTAGCTGAAGGTGTTCGCGCTGAACATCTCGGGATCGCGGTGGTCGGGCTCGAACAGGGCGATGTCCACGTGCGGGTGGCTCAGGCCGTAGCCCTTCAGGCCCAGTTCCAGCCGCGAGTGGATCAGCGAGCGGAAGGTCTGGCTGGCCACCAGCGGCAGGCCGCCCTCGACCAGCCGCGGGATCGGGTCGGTGCCCAGGCGCACGGTGTGCGTCGGCGCGTAGGTGGCGTCGAACGGCACGAGCGGGTTCAGGCAGATGACGAGGCCGATGTCCTGGTCCAGCAGCACGCGCGCATGCAGCGTCTTCTTGAGCGCGCCGTCGACGTAGTGGCGGTCTCCGACGCGCACCGGCGGGTACAGCCCGGGCAGCGCGGCGCTGGCGGTGACGGCGCGCGAGATGGGCACGTCGTCCCAGCCGGGCAGGCCGAAGGGGGCGACGGCGCCGGTGTCCAGGTCGGTGGCCGCGAGCACGAGGCGACGCGGCAGCTTGCGGAAATCGTCGGTGCGCCCGGGCGCGGAGAACACCTGGCGCAGGTGCGCCTCGATCGGCGCGTTGCTGAACACGCCGGTGGGCAGCACGCGCCCCAGGCGCTCGATCACCTCGACGCCCGATGCTTGCCCGAGCGCGAAGCGCACGGCCGACTGCGCCACCAGCGACGGCAGCCGCTTCAGGCGCCCCGCGTACTCGCGCCAGGCCGGGTGCACGAAGATCGACGGATGGATCAGGTCGTCGTCGCCGCCCTCGTTCTCGATGAACGCGGTGCACATCTGGCGCGGCGTCATGCCGTTGGCCAGCCCCGCGGCGATGAACGCGCCGGCGGAGATGCCGACGTAGCCGTCCATGCGCGAGAAGTCCACGCCCACCAGCGCCTCTTCCAGCGCGCACAGCGCGCCGATCTCCCAGATCGCGCCCAGCGGCCCGCCGCCGGCCAGCGCGAGGCCCACGGCGCGCGCGCCGTGACGCCGCGTGCGTTCGGGACCGGGCGCTTCTGCGCGCGAGGGCGCGCGCGTGCGTGACGCGCGCGGGGGCGTGGCGGAGTCGGGGGGCGTGCGCATGGTGGCGGGCATCGGGCAAGTGTGATGGTGGATCGGCACGCGACGAGCCCGTTCCGTGGAGGCAGCTCTCTACCCCGACCGGGGCCCCGGAACGACAAAGGCGCCAGCAGTGAAGCTGGCGCCTTCGACAGACGCAAGGCCGCGGGAGGGACGCGGCCTGGAAGCGATCCAACCGATCAGGCGGCCGTGGCGGCCGGGGCCGCCTTCTTGGCCGGCGCGCGCTTGGCGGCCGCCTTCTTGGCCGGTGCCTTGGCCGCGGCCTTCTTGGCCGGCGCCTTGGCGGCGGCGGTCTTCGTGGCGGCCGGGGCCTTGCCCGACTTCGACAGCCTGGCCACGGCGGCGCTCAGCTCCTCGACGCGGCGGGTCAGTTCGGCCACGTCCTTGGCGGTGGGCACGCCCAGCTTGCCCAGGGCCTTGGCGGTGCGCTCCTCGAAGATGTTCTCGAGCTTGTCCCAGGAGGCGCCGGCCTTGCTGGTGACTTCCGAGGCCATCGAGCTCATCTTGCCGGTGACGTCGCCCAGCTTCTCCTCGGCGACGGCTTGCGTCTTGCGCTGCAGGCTGACGCCTTCCTTGACCAGCGCCTCGAACACCTTGCCGCCTTCGGCCTGGGCCTTGGCGAACGCGCCCATGCCGGCCAGCCAGATCTGCTGGGCGGAATCCTTGACGGAGCTGGCGAGCTGGCTGTCGAGCAGGCCGGCGGGGGAGGCGGCCTTCTTGGCGGCGATCTTGGAGAGCTTCTTGACCATGTCGTGATCCTTGTTGGCTTGAGTGGGGTACTTGCAGAGGGGATGACCACCACGTGGTCGAGACTGGAATATAGGCGCCGCCCCTGGAGCGCGAAACCTAATTGCGTAGGGTGTCCGCTCTATCCCCGTCAAGGGGCCGCGGGCACGGCGTTGCATCGGACAAACACGCGTGCGCCCGCCCGCGGCCATGTCTCACAATCAGCCGCGAAGCGACCGTTCCACCAGAGGAGACACCGTATGCAGTATTTCGTGACCGGGGCCACCGGCTTCATCGGCAAGCGACTCGTCAAGGCCCTGCTGGCCCGGCGCGGGGCGACGGTGCATTTCCTGCTGCGGCCCGGTTCGGAGGGCAAGGTGCCCGAGCTGCTCGAATACTGGGGTGCCGCCAAGGGCCGCGCCGTGCCGGTCATGGGCGACCTCACCGGCAAGAAGCTGGGCGTGGCGGCCGACCAGGTCAAGGCGCTCAAGGGCCAGATCGACCACCTGTACCACCTGGCTGCGGTCTACGACCTGGACGCCGACGAGGAGTCCCAGGTCGCCGTCAACGTCGAGGGCACGCGCAACGCCGTCGAATTCGCCAAGGCGATCGACGCCAAGCGCTTCCACCATGTCTCCTCGATCGCGGCCGCCGGCCTGTACGAGGGCGTGTTCCGCGAGGACATGTTCGACGAGGCCGAGAACCTCGACCACCCGTACTTCGCCACCAAGCACGAGTCCGAGAAGATCGTGCGCACCGAGTGCAAGGTGCCCTGGACGGTCTACCGCCCCGCGATGGTGGTGGGCGACTCGCACACCGGCGAGATGGACAAGATCGACGGCCCGTACTACTTCTTCAAGCTGATCCAGCGCATGCGCCAGATCCTGCCGCCGTGGATGCCGTCCATCGGCCTGGAAGGCGGGCGCATCAACATCGTGCCGGTCGACTACGTCGTCTCCGCGCTCGACCACATCAGCCACACGGCGCTCGAAGGCAGCGGCCAGTGCTTCCACCTGGTCGACCCGGAAGGCCTGCGCGTGGGCGACGTGCTGGCGATCTTCTCCAAGGCCGCGCACGCGCCCAAGATGAACGTGTTCGTCAACGCCGCGCTGCTGGGCTTCATCCCGCGCGGCGTCAAGAAGAGCCTGATGGCGCTGGCGCCGGTGCGCCGCGTGCGCAACGCGGTGATGAAGGACCTGGGCCTGCCCGAGGAGATCCTGACCTTCGTCAACTACCCCACGCGCTTCGACGACCGCGACACGCAGAAGGCGCTCAAGGGCTCGGGCATCGCCTGCCCGCCGCTCAAGGACTACGCCTGGCGCCTGTGGGACTACTGGGAACGCCACCTCGACCCGGCGCTCAAGATCGACCACAGCCTCAAGGGCACGGTGGCCGGCAAGGTGGTGCTGGTCACCGGCGGCTCGTCGGGCATCGGCCTGGCCGCGGCCTGCAAGTTCGCCGAGGCCGGTGCCATCACGGTGATCTGCGCGCGCGACGAGGACAAGCTGGCCGAGGCGAAGAAGGAGATCCTGGCGTTCGCCAGGAACGGCGGCCGCGCCGACGCCCAGGTGCACACCTACGCGGTCGACATCTCCGACGAAGCCGCCACCAAGGCCTTCATCGCCTGGCTGGAGGAGTCGCTGGGCGGCGTCGACTTCCTGATCAACAACGCCGGCCGCTCGATCCGCCGCGCCATCGAGGCCAGCTACGACCGCTTCCACGACTTCGAGCGCACGATGCAGCTGAACTACTTCGGCTGCATCCGCGTGACGATGGGGCTGCTGCCCGGCATGGTGGCCAAGAAGAAGGGCCACGTCGTCAACATCAGCTCGATCGGCGTGCTCACCAACGCGCCGCGCTTCTCGGCCTACGTGGCCAGCAAGGCGGCGCTGGACGCGTGGACGCGCTGCGCCTCGAGCGAGTTCGCCGACGTGGGCATCACGTTCACCACGATCAACATGCCGCTGGTGCGCACGCCGATGATCGCGCCCACCAAGATCTACAACAACGTGCCCACGCTGTCGCCCGAGGAAGCCGCCGACATGATCGCGTCGGCCTGCGTGGAGAAGCCCGTGCGCATCGCCACCCGCCTGGGCGTGTTCGGCGAGGTGCTGCATGCGTTCGTGCCGCGCGTGGCACAGATCGTCAGCAACACGACCTTCCGCATGTTCCCCGATTCGGCGGCCGCCGCGGGCGACAAGAGCGGCAAGCCCAAGCTGAGCGCCGAGGCGGTGGCGATGCAGCAGATGATGCGCGGCATCCACTTCTGATCGCGCGGCTGCCGCCTTTGCGCGGCGACGCGCGACATCGTCAGCCGGCCCGCCACGCGCGGTCATCTGCGCGCAGTCGGCAGGCGCGACGTCGTCAGCCGGTCGGCCACCCCGGTGTCATCCTGCGCGCAGTCGCAGGATCCACGCATGGCGGAGCGCTGCCTCGGGGGTGGATCCTGCGACTCCGCTTCGCTGCGCGCAGCGATGACACGCGCGCGGTATGCCCCGAAGAACGAACGCCGCGACGGTGCGAACCGGCGCGGCGTTCTTCTTTGGTGTTCTACCTTTCGCCTCCAGCGAAGCGTAGCCTTGCCGGCGCTGCCGCTCAGACTCTGCCCAGAGACTCAAGGGAGCGCGGGAATCGGCTCTGCCTGGCCCGCCCCGGCCGGCCCCTCGGGGGCAGGGAGCGCCAGCGACCGTGTGGCCCTATTTCTGGGCGTCGATCTTGGTGATCGTGTAGACGCTGTTGACCCGGTCCAGCTGGAACTGGACATGATCGCCGACCTGCACCTTGTCGAGCATGGACGGATCCGCGACCTTGTACGCGCCGGTCATGCCCGGCATGTCGTAGGCCTTGATCTCGGCGTGCTTCAGGGTGATGCGGCCGGCCGGCTTGTCGATCTTCTTGACTTCGCCGGCCACGAGGGCCTGGGCGCTAGCAAGGGCCGAGACGGCCAGCAGGGCGGCGGTGGCGATGAGGCGTTTCATGATTCCATTGTCCTTCGTATTCCCATAACGCGCCGGGGGCCCCGCAGGAATACAGTGCCGGTGGACTGCGCGACCGTTCAGCCCCGGCGCGCCGGGGGTGCAATCGGACACGCATCTGCCGCGCAACCTCCCTAGAATCGCCGCATGACCACGCCCACCGCCCCCAGCTCCGCCGACCCGTCGTCGCACGACCTCTCGCACGTCGCTCCGCGCGACAAGGCCGAGATCCTGTCGCAGGCGCTGCCGTACATCCGCAAGTTCCACGGCAAGACGATCATCATCAAGTACGGCGGCAACGCGATGACCGAGCCGGCGCTGCAGCAGGACTTCGCCGAGGACGTGGTGCTGCTCAAGCTGGTCGGCCTGAACCCGGTGGTGGTGCACGGCGGCGGCCCGCAGATCGACACGGCGCTGTCCAAGCTCGGCAAGAAGGGCACGTTCATCCAGGGCATGCGCGTCACCGACAAGGAGACGATGGACGTCGTCGAGTGGGTGCTGGGCGGCGAGGTGCAGCAGGACATCGTGGGCCTGATCAACAACGCCGGCGGCAAGGCCGTGGGTCTGACGGGCTTCGACGGCGGCATGATCCGCGCGCGCAAGCTCAAGATGAAGGACAAGGACGACCCCAACATCGAGCACGACGTCGGCCAGGTGGGCGACATCGTCTCGATCGACCCGTCGGTCGTCAAGGCGCTGCAGGATGACCAGTTCATCCCGGTCGTCAGCCCGATCGGCTTCGGCGAGGGCAACGTCAGCTACAACATCAACGCCGACGTCGTCGCCGGCAAGCTGGCCGAGGTGCTGGGCGCCGAGAAGCTGGTGCTGCTCACCAACACGCCGGGCGTGCTGGACAAGCAGGGCAAGCTGCTGACAGACCTGAGCGCCCGCGAGATCGACGACCTGTTCGCCGACGGCACCATCTCGGGCGGCATGCTGCCCAAGATCTCGTCGGCGCTCGACGCCGCGCGCTCGGGCGTCAACGCCGTGCACATCATCGACGGCCGCGTGCCGCACGCGATGCTGCTGGAAATCCTGACGGATCAAGCGTACGGCACGATGATCCGCGCACGGTAAATGGCGGCACCTCGTCCAGCGATGCCGGACGAGGGCATCCGCCTTGCAGGGCGGCTGCCGCTCCGGCGGGGCCTCGCTGCGCGAGGCCTTTGCCGCCTGCGCCCCCCAAGGGGAACGCGGGCCTCCTTGGGGCGGCCCGGCGCACGGCCCGCGAAACCATCTCGATGACCGACTCGACTGGCCTGCGACTCGGCGCCGCCTGCGGCGCCGCCTTACTCTGGGGCACCGGCTCGCTCGTCGTGAACCTGCTCGTCGCGCACCACGGCTACCGGCCGCAGAGCATCTCGTTCTGGCGCTTCGTGCTGGGCGCGGCGTCGCTGCTGCTCGTGTTCGGGCGCGGCATGCCCTGGGGCCGCCTGCTGCGCGAGGGGGCGCCGCTGCTGGGCGCCGGCGCCGTGATGGCGTCGTACGTGCTGCTGTGGTTCATCGGCATCGCGCACATCGGCGCGGCCATTCCCACGTTGATCGCGCTGTGCCTGCCGCCGGTGTTCGTCACGGCCTGGGCCCTCGCGCGCGGGCGCCAGCGCGCGAGCTTCGCGCTGCTGGCGATCCTGGGCGCGTCGCTGGCCGGCACGGTGCTGCTGATCGTCGGCGGCGGCGCGCACGGCGGGGCGCGGCCGGGGGCGACCGTCGACGACTGGGTGTGGGGCGTGGCTGCATCGATAGGCTCGGCGCTGCTGTACGCCGGCTTCACGCTGGTCAGCCCCGGCCTGTCGCAGAAGTGGGGCGCAGGTACCGCGACGACCGCGTTGACGCTGGCCGCCACCGCGGTGATGGGCCTGTCGGGCCTGGTGTGGCCGCTGCAGCTGCCGCGCGAGGCGACGCCCGAGGC
>Ga0207427_100292_pt1 | contig 35576 bp, 26 predicted proteins | sample AraplaCL_Cvi_mMS_FD_184268 | JGI IMG/M metagenome (GOLD analysis project Ga0207427, IMG submission 184268) | Arabidopsis root microbial communities from the University of North Carolina, USA - plate scrape CL_Cvi_mMS (SPAdes) (version 2) | ecosystem: Host-associated > Plants > Roots > Endosphere ... | reverse complement strand
GACGCGCTCGTAGAGTTGTTCGTAGCGTTCGATCATCTGGCGGATGTCGAACGTGGACAGCACGCGCTCGCGCGCCGCGGTGGCCAGGCGGGCGCGCGCCGCCTCGTCGCGGCACAGCGCCACCAGGCAGGCGCGCAGCGCGGCTTCGTCGTCGCTGGGGAACAGGCGGCCGTCGACGCCGTCGCGCACGATCTCGCCATTGCCGCCGACGTCGCTGGCCACCGGCGGCACGCCCGCGGCCATCGCCTCGAGCAGGGTGTTGGACATGCCTTCGCTGAACGACGGCAGCACGAACACGTCGAAGGCGCCGAGCACGCGGTCGACGTCGTTGCTGTGCCCCAGCAGGTGCAGCCGCGAGGCGATGCCCAGCGACGCGGCCAGCGCCGTCAGCGCGGCCCGCTCCGGGCCTTCGCCGGCGAGCACGAGGTGCACGTCGTCCAGGCCGCTGGAGGCGACGGCGCGCAGCAGCAGCGCGTAGTTCTTGACGGCCACCAGCCGGCCGACGCTGCCCACGACCAGCGCGCCCGCGGGCACGCCCCAATCGCGGCGCAGCGCCTCGCGCGCGGGCGAGGGCGCGTCCGCGCGCGCGGCGACGTTGAAGCGGCTCAGGTCGACGCCGTTGTGCAGCACCTCGACGCTCGCTTCGGGCATGCCGATGTGCCTGACCAGATCGGTCTTGAGCTGACCCGACACCGCGAAGATCGCGTCGGTGTGGCGGCTCATCCAGCGCTGCACCGCGAAACGCGCGGGGCGGTCGTCGAACTTGCGCCCGTGCTCGCTGTGCACCAGCGCCTTGGCGCGCGCCAGCTTGGCGCCGGCAAAGCCGTAGAAGAAGGGCTCGGCATTGCGCGTGTGCACGATGTCGGGCCGCGTGCGGCGCAGCAGGCGGGCCAGGCGCAGCGCCAGGCGCGGGTCGTTGCCGCCGCGCCAGTGCAGCTCGTGGATGGCCACGCGCGGATCCTCGATGCGGCGCGCGAACTCGCCGGCATGCTTCAGGCAGCACACGGACGAGACGAAGCGGTCGCGATCGAGCCGGTTGATGACGTTGACGACCCCGTTCTCGAGGCCGCCGGGTTCCAGGCTCAGCAGAACGTGGAGGACCCGGATCGGCACCCGGGTCACGCCGCGAGCGCGGCGGAGCGCGCCTCGACGTCGAACACCCGGTCCACGCGATCCCAGCGGAAGTCCTGCAGCAGGCGCTCCAGGCGGCCTTCGGTGCGGTGCAGGCTCACGTAGTGGCGGAAGCGCGACTTCGCGTCCACGCCGGCCACGCGCGGCTGCTCGGGATCGATCTCCCACGGGTGCATGTAGAAGATCGCCGGCCGCTTCTCCTCGCGGTGGAAGCGCTCGATCGCCCAGCGCGAGGCGATGTAGGGCAGCAGGCGGAAGTACCCGCCGCCGCCGATCGGGATGTTGCGGTTGCCGGCGCGCACGGTGGAGATCGGGATCTCGACCAGGCCCTCGACCGACTGGTACGGGAAGCGCGGCGCGTCGGGCATGCCGTAGTGGTCGTGGTGCACCGGGTAGACGCTGGAGCTGTACGAATAGCCGGCGTCGCGCAGGCTGTCGAACGCCCACAGGTTGCGCTGGTCGATCGAGAAGCTGGGCGCGCGGTAGCCGCGCACCCGGACGCCGCCGATGTCCTCGAGGATGCGCCTGGCGCGGGTGATGTCGTCCTCGAATTGCGCGCGGGAGAGGTCGGTAGCGCGCTCGTGGCCGTAGCCGTGGCTGGCCAGCTCGTGGCCGGCGGCCACGATGCGGCGGATCATCGCGGGGTAGCGCTCCGCGATCCAGCCGAGCGTGAAGAACGTGGCGTGCGCGCCGTTGGCCGCGAAGCGGGCGAGCAGGCGCTCCACGTTGTTCTCGACGCGGCACTCGATCGTGTCCCATGCGCTGCGCGCGATGTAGGGCGCCATCGCCGAGACCTGGAAGTAGTCCTCGACGTCGACGGTCAGCGCGTTGACGATCGCGCCCGGAACGGCGCTCGGTTGTCCGGACGTCATCCGATGGTCTCCATGCCCTTGCGGCTCGTGCGGTACTTGTAGCCCAGCCAGTGGGCCAGCCACTTGGCGACGCGGGCGGTGGCGCCGCCGTCCCAGACGTCGGGGCCGGCGGCCTTGTCGTCGAGACGGTTGTCGTTGGCGTTGACGACGCGCACGGCGCGCTGCGCCAGCTGCGCGTCCAGGCCGACGGCGACGTCGCAGCGTCCGGCCTGTTCGTCGTCGTCGCCGGCCTCGGGGCCGACGGTCAGGGTGGTGATGCCCAGCGCGCCTGCTTCCTCCAGCAGGTGGCCTTCGGCGCCGCTGGCCAGGCAGCGGGCGTGGCGCAGCAGCGCGAGCAGGTCGACGTAGCCGCGGTCGCGCACGATGATCACGCCGGCCTGTTCGAGCAGCTGGTCGCAGCCCGAGACGATGAGGGCGCGGCGCTCGGCCGAGCGCAGCGGCCACACGAGCGGGATGTCCTGCGTGACGGCGCGCAGCACGGTGGCGACCTGCGCGACGACGTGCTGCGGGTCGGGGATGCCCGGGAAGCGCCACGCCAGCACGCCGTAGCGGCCGCGCAGCGAGTCGGGCAGGTCGTACTCGGCCAGGATCTTCTCGGCCGAGCGCAGGTGCGGGAACGCGATGCCGATGAACTTGGCCGCCAGGCTGCCCATGAAGTGCACGTTGCCGGACGGCTTGCCTTCGCGGATCAGGCGGTTGGAGTCGGCGATGTCCTGCGTCAGGCACTCGGTGGCCAGGCGATCGAGCAGCGCGCCGTTGAGCGTGGCGTCGGTGCCGGGGCCGTGCACGCGGCCGGCGTCCAGGTGCAGCACCGGGATGCCGCGCTTGCGCGCCAGCAGGGCGCAGGCGAGCGTGGAGTTCTGCGTGCCGGTGACCATCACGGCGGCCGGCGCGTGCTGTTCGAGCACCTCGTCGAAGCGGGCGGTCGCGGCGGCCATGACGCGGCCGTAGTCGCCCGGATCGAGCGCGAGGTGGACGGCGCTGTAGGCCGACGTCAGCTTGGCGTCGACCACCTCGCCGACAGCGCGTTCGCTGCCGGTGTGCACGATGGCGGGCGCGGGCACGGTGGACGACTGGGTCAGCGCCTGCGCGAGCGAGGCCAGCTTCCAGAAGCCGGAGGCCGAATCGCACACGCACAGCAGCGTGCGCTGGGTCGGGGCCGCCGGTGGCGCGGCGACGGGCGGCTGCCACGCGGGCGCGGCGGCCGCGGCGGCCGCGGCGGGCGCCGTCGCGGCGGCCGCGGCGAAGGCGGCGGCGGCGATCTTGGCGTCGGCGACGGCGGCGTCGTCGGGCGCGTCGATGTCCAGGTCGAGGTCCAGGTTGCCGCCGATGGCCTCGTCCGTCGCGGCGGCGCTCACCGGCGCGAAGTCGCTCAGGCCGCCGATCTCCGAGCGCAGCTCCGCGGCGGTGTCGACCACCATCTGCTCGGTGATGCCCGTGCGCTCCTGCAGGTAGGCCGACAGCATCAGGCGGTTGCACAGCCGGTTGATGCGGCGCGGCACGCCGGCGGTCCACGCGTGGATCTTCTCGTAGGCCGCGACCGAGAACTCCGGGTTGCCGGCCCAGCCGACGTGGTGCAGCCGGTGCTCGATGTACTTGCGCGTGTCCTCGGCGTCCAGCGGCGTCAGGTGGCACGAGGCGGTCACGCGCTGGCGCAACTGCTCCATCGCCTTGGACTTGAGCAGGTTGCGCAGCTCGGGCTGGCCGACCAGGAAGCTCTGCAGCAGCGAGTGCGTGCCGATCTGGAAGTTCGACAGCATGCGCAGTTCCTCGATCGACTCGCGACCCAGGTTCTGGGCCTCGTCGACGATCAGCAGCGCGCGCTTGCCCTGCACGGCCAGCGAGGTCAGGAAGGCCTCGAGCGTGGAGATCAGGTGGGCCTTGGAGTCGCCGCTCATGGGCACGCCGAAGGCGATCAGGATGGCGCGCAGCAGCTCGCCGGCGGCCAGCTGGGTGCTGACGATCTGCGCCGCGACGACCTTGCTGGTGTCCAGCTCCTCGAGCAGCGTGCGCACGATGGTCGTCTTGCCCGCGCCGATCTCGCCGGTGACCACGATGAAGCCCTCGCCCTGGTGGGCGCCGAACTTCAGGTACGACAGGGCGTGGCTGTGCCCCCGGCTGTCGTAGAAGAAGGCCGGGTCCGGATTGAGCTGGAACGGGGAGCCCGTGAGGCCGAAATGCTTCTCGTACATGGAATCAGTATTGCACCCGCAACCCGGCGAACGCCTGGTTCTCGCGCACTTCCGAAGTGGTCGACGTCGAATTGAGCACGACGTGCGACGCGAAATGCCGCAGGCCCGCCGACAGGGTGGTGCGCGGGCCCAGGCGTTGCGTCAGGCTGAGCGTGCCGGCGAACTGGTGCTGCGAATCGCCGGCGCGGGCGCCGAGCGCCTCGATGCTGCTCCACTCGATCTGGGCGGCGCCCGACAGCAGCGGCGTCAGGCGGTGGTACAGGCCGAGCGAGCCGCCCCACTGGCGGCTGTCGAAGACGAGCCCGGGCGCCGAGGCCGGTTGGCCGCCGGGCAGCGTGGTGGCCTTCTCGTACCAGCCCGAGGCGTAGAAGGTGTTGCGCTGGCCGTTGTACAGCAGGTTCAGCTGCGCCCGCGTCGCCAGCTGGGCGGACTCGGACGTGATCTGCTGGGGCTGCGCGAACGCGCCGGGCAGGTTGCGCGTCTGCATCAGGTCGTCGACGGCCTGGTCGCTGTTCGGCAGGTCGGGCGTGCGGCTGCTCAGGATCGCGCCGAGCAGCACCGCCGGATCGCTGTCCGGGCCGTTGAGGCCGAACGTGGCCGGCGAGGCCTGGGCCGAGCGCGTGAGCGACAAGTCGACGACGCTGCGCGGCAGGCGGTCGTGGAAATGCAGGTTGAAGCCGTTGCCGAAGTAGTGGTGCTGCGCGCCGAGGTCCAGGGTCGTGCGCGGCGACGGGCGCCACCGCAGCACGCCGCCGTAGGTGGTGTCGTCCTGCGTGATGCCCGAGTAGACGGCGTGCTCGCGGCCGCCGACGACGCCCAGCATCAGGTCGGTGTCGGGCGCCGCGGACAGCGTGGCCTGCAGCGAGTCCGTCTTCAGCACCGAGGCGTCGTTGCCCTGGTAGGTGGTGTCCTCGTGCAGCCCGTCGACCTGGACGCCGAACGGCGTGGGCTTGCGCACGAGCGTGAAGACGTCGTGCTGGTAGGTCGAGCCGTTGGGCGCGCTGACGCCGTTGGCCGGGTCGTCGCTGTGATTGCGCGTGACCGTGGTGTCGCTGCGCAGGCGGGCGCTGAGCACGGGCGAGAAGTCGTGCGCGACGTACGGGCTGGCGCGCACGCTCACGGACGACACCGTGTTGGCGGTGGACGAGCCGGTCTGTGCCGCCAGCGGATCGGCGCGGGTGCGCGAGGCCGCCAGGTCGGCGTCGAAGTACAGCCACTGTTCGACCAGGATCGAGTTCAGGTCGAGATGGCCGCGCGGCAGGACGCGGCTGGGTTCGGAGTCGCGGGCGTAGCCGAAGAAATCGAGGCCGGCATCGCCCTGGAGCGACACCCGCGCGCCGCGGCTGCGCACGATGACGCCGGCGTTGACCTCGCCGATCACGTCCTTGCGCTTGTCGGCGCCCTGGGAGGCGAGCGTGGCGTTGTCGGTGGCCACCGCGCTCACGGCCAGCGTGGGCTCGATCGGCGGCGCCGTCGCGGCGCGGGCGGCCGTGGCGATCGTCAGCAGGACGAGCCCGCTCGCGCACGCAAGACGCGGCGCGCGGACGCGTTCAGGTTTCGTAGTAGCCATACGCGCCCGGATCCGGCAGCGAGGATCGATTCAGCACGGTCGAGACCAGCGGACACGCGTCCACGGCCTCGAACGCCTGCGTGACGGCGCGCGAATCGGCGCTGTCGGCCTGCACGACCATGATCACCTGGCCGACGCGCGTGGCCAGGTGCCGGGTGCCGCTCGACACGAGGATCGGAGGGGCGTCGAAGATGACCAGGCGGTCGGCGTAGCGTTCCGACAGCTCGGTGAGCAGGCGGTCGATGTAGGCGCTCGAGAGCAGTTCGGGCGACTTGTGCGTCTGCTTGCCCGCGGGCAGCAGCGTCAGCTTGGGCACGTTGGTGCGCAGCAGGACGTCCGAGACGTCGAGCTCTGGCCGCGAGGCCAGGTCGAGCAGGCCCGGGCCCGGCTCGATGCCGTAGCGTTCGAGCACGGACGGGCGCAGCACGTCGGCGTCCACCAGCAGCGCGTGGAAGTCGACCTCCATCGCCAGGCTCATCGCGACGTTCATCGAGAAGAAGGTCTTGCCCTCGCCGGCGGTGGCGCTGGTGACCAGCACGAGGTTGCGGCGCAGGCCGCGGGCGGCGGCGTCCTCGACGTTCTTGAGCACCGCCTGCTTGATGATGCGGATCTGCTCGGCGAGCACGCGATCGGACAGCATCGGCGTGAGGTAGCCCTGCGAAGCGAGGCGGTCGAGGTCGATCGCGACCTCGCGCGAGGTCTTGCCGATCGTGCGGTCGTTGGCCGGTTCGGCGACCGGGGCTTCCGGCGCCGGCGTGGCGGCGCCCACGCGCACCGCGGCGGCGTCGGCGGCCGCGGGCTCCAGGGCGGCGGTGGGCACCTCGATGCCGGCCCGGCGCAGTTCCTCAAGGCGTCGCGTGGCTTGTTCGATGAGATTCATGGTCGGCACGCGATCACAGGATGTGGCCAAGCCGCTTGGTGACCAGGACGATCCAGACGCCCTGCACCACGAAGAAGACGGCCAGCACCAGGACGACCCGCTGCAGGTCGCGCCGGCGCGCGGTCGCGAGCCCGGACGTCGTGACGCTGCTGATCATGCCGATCACGGGCCGCTTGGTGGCGAGCTCGAGCTGGCGCGGAGTCGAGAAGGTCGGATAGATCAGGCTCAAGGCCCAGGCCAGGCCCAGGCCCAGGGCCAGCGAGGCGAGCATCGCGAGCGCGGCCAGCGCGGTGCGATCCGGGAACACGGCCTTGGGCATCACGTGCGGCGGTTCGATCACGCGGAAGTCGGCCAGCTGCGCGGACTCGTCCATCTTGACGCCCAGCGAGGCCGACTCTCGGCGCGACACCAGCATCTCGTAGTTCTTGCGGATGACGTCGTAGTCGCGATTGAGCTGCGCGAGCTCGGCCTCGGCCTGCGGCGCCTTGCTGGCGGAAGCGCGCAGCTCGCCCAGGCGCGCCTGCTGCGCGGCCAGCTGCGATCCGAGCGAGGCGACGTTGGCCTCGGCGTCGGCGAGCGAGACGCGGATGCGCTGGAACACCGGGCTGGTGGCGGCGGAGCCGGTGCTGCGGCCGTTCTTCGACGCGGCACGTTCCGCGGCGCGCTGGGCCTCGAGCTGGCGGATGGTCTGGCGCGCGCTGATGACGTCCGGATGCGCCTCGGTGTACTTGCGCAGCAGCTCGTCGAGCTGCTTCTTCTGCGTGTCGATGCGCGAGTCGAGCTCGCTGGGCGCGGCCGGGATCGGCGGGTTCGAGGCGTCGGCCGGCAGGTGCGGATCCTCGGACGAGAGCTCGCGCTTGAGCGCGTCGCGCGACTGCACGGCGGCCGAGTAGGCGATCTGCAGGCGCGTGACCTCGTCGGAGATCTGCGACGTGCGCGCGAAGTAGTCCTGCGTCGACACGCCCGAGACGCCGAAGTTGCGGATCTTGAAGTCCTTGAGCCGGTTCTCGGCTTCGGACAGCTTGCCCTCGTAGGTCTTGATCTGCTCGTCGATGAAGCTGCCGGCCTCGGACGAGTCACGCTGCTTGGCCTCGGTGCCGTTGCCCACGAACAGCTCGACGAGCGCGGCGACGACCGCCTTGGCCGCGGCCGGGTCCGTGTCCTTGACGCTGATCACGTACAGGTTGCCGCCGCCGTCGACCTTGATGCGGTCGATCATCTCGTCGATCGCCTTCTCGTGGGCGATGCCGGTGGCGGGCACCTTGGCGTGCGTGGCCTTGAGGATGTGCTCGACGTTCGGCCGCGACACCAGGGTCTTGGCGAGCATGCGCACCTGCTGGTCGGTGTCCGGCTGGAACGCCAGGCCCTGCATCAGCGGCTTGAGGACGGTCTGGGTGTCGACGTAGATGCGCGCGTTCGCCTCATAGCGGTTCGGCACGAACCACACCACGGCGAAGCCCGCGAGCGCCACCCCCCACATCACCGCGATGGCAAGCCAACGGCGGCGCCAGATCGCACGCAGGGCGATGAGGACTTCTTCGACGATCTGGTTCACGGGCGTCCACCCAACCCTGCACGCACGCGCATCACTGGTTGCTCAGAACCAGCTCTGCGGCACGATGATGACGTCACCCGGCGCGACCGCGGCGTTCGCGCTGATGTCGCCGCGCTTGAGGAGATCCTTCAGGCGCACGGTGTAGGACGTGTTGTTGCGTACCAGGACGGCGCTGTTGCCGTCCGCGAAGTCCGTCAGGCCCCCGGCCTGGATCATGACGTCAAGCAGCGTCATGTTCTGGCGATAGGCGATCGCCTGCGGCTTGGCAGCCTCGCCGACGATGCGGATCTGCTCGGAGAACGTGCCCTGGAACGACGTGACCAGCACTGTGACGTTCGGGTCGCGCACGTACTTGCCCAGCGCCTTCTCGATCTCGCGCGCGATCTCCGGCGGCGTCTTGCCGGCGACGTTCAGGTCCTGCACGAGCGGCGTCGAGATGCGGCCGTCCGGGCGCACCTGCACCGTGCCGGACAGGTCGGTGTTGCGCCAGACGACGATGTTGAGCGAATCGAGCGGACCGACCTTGTAGACGTCCTCGGCCGACGCGGTGGCCGCGGGCACGGGCGGGTGCGTGGCAACGCAGCCGGCCAACGCGGCCGTGGCGCAGGCCAGAATGAAAAGCGCCCGGAGGTGCCGGGCGACCGAGGCGATTGCGGTCATGGTCACTGCCCTTCGCGGAAGACGACCACGCTGACGGTCTCGATCAGGACGAGCAGGTCGAGCACCAGCGAGTTGTTCTTCACGTAGTAAAGATCGAATTGGTGCTTGCGGCGTGCATCCTCGATCGACGCGCCGTAGCCCGAACGCACCTGGGCCCAGCCGGTCAGCCCGGGCTTGATGCTGTGACGCAGATCATAGAACGGGATGTGCTTGCGCAGTTCGGCCACGAAGGCCGGACGCTCCGGGCGCGGGCCGATCAGGCTCATCTCGCCCTTGAGGACGCTGAACAGCTGCGGCAGTTCGTCGATGCGGGTCTTGCGCATGAAGGCGCCGACCGGCGTCACGCGGCTGTCGTTCTTGGTGGCCCAGCGCGCCACGCCATCCTTCTCGGCGTCGTTGCGCATGCTGCGGAACTTCAGGCACATGAAGATCTTGCCGCCGAAGCCCACGCGTTCCTGGCGGTACAGGATCGGGCCGGGGCTGGTCAGGTGCACGGCAACGGCGGCCACGGCCATCACCGGCGCGGCCAGCGTCAGCAGGATGCCCGAGCCGACGATGTCGACCAGGCGCTTGACGACATGGCGCACCTTGCCCTGCTCGAAGCCCTTGCCGTAGACCAGCCAGCTGGCCTTCAGGCTGTCCAGCGGCACCTCGGCGCGCGCGCGCTCGAAGCAGCCGGCCAGGTCGAGGACGGGGATGCCGCGGATGCGGCAGGCGAGCAGCTGGTCCATCGGCACGTTGCCGCCGCGCTGGTCGCGCACCGCCACGACGATCTCGTCGATGCCGTGGGTGTGGACGAGGTCGACGATCGAGCTGCCGCCATCGAACACCTGCGCCTTGCCCAGTTCGGCGGGCAGGCTGTTCGTGTCCTGCGGCGTGGCGATGTAGCCGACGACGTTGCGCTGCATCGTCTTGGATTCATGGAAGTCGCGCGCCACCATCGCGGCGTCGGCGCCGGTGCCCACGATCAGCACGCGCGGCACGCGCAACGCCTTGGTCAGGCGGCGGCCGAAGTACTTGCCCACCAGCAGGCAGCCGGCCAGGCACCAGATGGCGCGCGGCAGGAACAGCGTGGCGTAGTTCGAGCCCAGCGTGGCCTCGAAGATCGGGTAGGCCAGGCAGCCGGCGATCGCGCTGGCCGTGAGCATGCGCCAGAACGTGGCCGACAGGCGCAGGCGCACCGGACGGTACAGGCCCAGGCAGGCGAACATGAACACCGCGGTCAGCGAGAACGCGCCGGCGAGCGTCAGCAGCCAGTTCAGCGGCAGCAGGTTGGACGAGCCCACGAGATTGGGCGTGACGACCGACGCCAGGACGACGGCCAGGAAGCACAGCGTGACGTCGAAGAACAGCGACGACAGCGGCACGTTGCGGAATGCAGCGAACATGGAAACCCTCCATCGCCACTCGGGACGGGCAGCGGATCTCGTCCGCCATTCCTCGTCGCGTGTCGACGCTACTGATACAAATGAAACAGGATGTGTCGATGGGCGCAGGGCCCTGTGCGAACAACCCGCCGCCTGCTGTCACCGCCTCGTTGGTCCCTTGTGGGCCGGTGTGTGGGCAGGCGCCGAATCTGTTGCAACCAGTATCGAATAACTTGGGCCGCTGTGTAATCCCCGCATTTGGGGGGGCTCATGCATGGTGAATCGGTACTATTTCACGGTTTCGATGCGCACCGTCACAGCGATTGCCGGATCGTGCGAAGTGTTGATACAGACCATGTCCAGACCGTGTCATCCACGAGGAGCTTGGCGCTGGCGCAACAGTGTGACCGATTGTATCCGAGGGGAATATGGCCGATTCCAACGAGTTCCCCCAAAAATGGTGGGGCACGCCAAGGGGGCGGTCGCGTAGACTTTCGGCTGAGGGAAATTAGCCAATGAACAAGACTTTGACGGTGGCCGTCGTCGGCCTGGGTTATGTTGGACTGCCTTTGGCGGTCGCATTTGGAAAGAAGTTTCCGACGATCGGTTTCGACCTGTCGGAAAGCAAGATCGAGAGCTATCGCCGCAACATCGATCCGATGGGCGAGATCGAGTCGGCGGATCTCGAGGCCGCGCGTCTGCGGGTCTCCACCGATCCGTCCGTGCTGCGCGAAGCCGACTTCGTCGTCATCGCCGTCCCCACGCCGGTCGACGACGCCCACATCCCCGATTTCACGCCGCTGGTCGGCGCGAGCACTATCGCGGGCAAGAACCTCAAGCCGGGCGCCGTGGTGGTGTTCGAGTCGACGGTCTATCCCGGCGCGACCGAGGAAGTCTGCATCCCGCTGCTGGAGAAGCACTCGGGCCTGAAGTGGAAGAAGGACTTCTTCGTCGGCTACTCGCCCGAGCGCATCAACCCGGGCGACAAGGAGCACACGCTCACGCGCATCGTCAAGGTGGTGTCGGGCGACACCCCCGCCACGCTGGACATCGTCGCCGAGACCTACGGCGCCGTGATCGAGGCCGGCGTGCACCGCGCCAGCAGCATCAAGGTGGCCGAGGCCGCCAAGGTGATCGAGAACACGCAGCGCGACCTGAACATCGCGCTGGTCAACGAGCTCGCGCTGATCTTCCACCGCATCGGCATCGACACCACCGAGGTGCTCGAGGCCGCCGGCACGAAGTGGAACTTCCTGCCGTTCCGGCCGGGCCTGGTCGGCGGCCACTGCATCGGCGTCGATCCTTACTACCTCACGCACAAGGCCGAGATCCTGGGCCTGCACCCCGAGGTCATCCTCGCGGGCCGCCGCATCAACGACGGCATGGGCCGCTACATCGCCGAGCAGACCGTCAAGTGCATGATCCGCCGGGGGCACTCGGTCAAGGACGCCGACGTGCTGGTGCTGGGCCTGACCTTCAAGGAAAACTGCGCCGACCTGCGCAATTCGAAGGTCATCGACGTGATCCGCGAACTGCAAAGCTATGGCGCCAAGGTGCATGTGCACGACCCGATCGCCTCGCCCGAGGAGGCGCTGCACGAGTATGGCGTCACGCTGGTGAAGTGGGACGACCTGCCGCGCGCCTGCGCGATCGTCGGCGCCGTGTCGCACAAGGAACTGGTCGCCATGGCGCCGTCGGAACTGCTGGCCAAGCTCAAGCCGGAGGGCGTCTACGTCGACGTGAAGTGCAAGGCCGACCAGGCCGCGCTGAACGCGCTCGGCGTGGAAGTCTGGCGCCTGTGACCGCGGACGTCGGCACGGCGGCCCTCGACCAGGTCCTCGCGGAAGTCGCCGCCACCCCGCGCCGCTGGCTCATCACCGGCGCCGCGGGCTTCATCGGCTCGCACCTGCTCGAGACGCTGCTGGCCGCCGGCCAGCACGTGGTCACGCTCGACAACTTCGCCACCGGCCACCAGCGCAACTTCGACAAGGTGCGCGCGGCCGTCGGCGAGGCGGCCTGGGCTCGCCACGTGGCCATCACCGGCGACATCGCCGACGAGGCCACTTGCCGCAGCGCCTGCGACGGCGTGGACGTCGTCCTGCACCAGGCCGCGCTCGGATCGGTGCCGCGCTCGCTGGCCGACCCGCTGACCACGCACCGTGCCAACGCCACGGGCTTCCTCACGATGCTCGTGGCGGCGCGCGACGCCAAGGTGCAGCGCTTCGTCTACGCGGCGTCGAGCTCCACCTATGGCGATTCGCCCACGCTGCCCAAGGTCGAGGACGTGATCGGCCGGCCGCTGTCGCCGTACGCGGTCACCAAGTACCTGGACGAGCTGTACGCCGACGTGTTCGGCCGCAGCTACGGCATGCCCACGATCGGCCTGCGCTACTTCAACGTCTTCGGCCCGCGCCAGGATCCGGACGGCGCCTACGCCGCGGTCATCCCGCGCTGGATCGCCGCGATGCTGGAAGGCCGCGAGTGCGTCATCAACGGCGACGGCGAGACCTCGCGCGACTTCTGCTTCGTGCGCAACGTCGTGCAGGCCAACCTGCGCGCGGCGCTCACGTCCGACCCGCAAGCCATCGGCCGCGTCTACAACGTCGCCGTCGGCCAGCGCACCACGCTGAACGACCTGCACGCCGCGCTGGCCACCGCCATCGAGGCGCGCGAGCCCGGCAAGAAGGTGCCCGCGCCCACGCGCGCGCCTTTCCGCGCGGGCGACGTGCGCCACTCGCTGGCCGACATCTCGCTGGCGCGCCGCCTGCTGGGCTACGAGCCGACGCACACCATCGCCGCCGGGATGGCGGAGACGGTCGCCGCCTACTGAGCTACGGCGCGCGGCCGCGCCACGCGCGAGCGTGCGAGCGCTCGAATGGCCAATTTCAAGCCGCCGCCGGCATCGGCTTGACCGGCGGCGCGGCGGCCTTGCAGTAGTGCGCCACGTAGTCGGCGTGCGACGGCAGTTGGGCCACGGTACGTTCCACCTGGCCGCGGATCTCCTCCAGGAACCCGTTGAGCTCGCGGTCGTCCATCAGGTCGGCGATCTGGTGGTGCTGCTGCGGCGTGATGCCCTGTCCCAGCATCACCTGGATCCACGAGTTCTCGGCGAACAGCTCGTTGGGGATGCGGAAGACACGGCCGCTCTCGCGGAACAGGTCGATGCGGTGCTGCAGCGATGCGGGCACGTCCATCGTGCGCACCTGGTTCCAGAAGGCGCTGTCGCTGCGGTGCGTGACCTTGTAGTGCAGGATGATGAAGTCGCGGATGTGCTCCATCTCGTTGCGCGTCTGCTGGTTGTACTCGTCGACGTCGACCTGTCGCACGCCTTGGTTGGGGAAGCACTGCAGCAGGCGGATGATGCCGCGCTGGATCAGGTGGATGCTGGTCGATTCGAGCGGTTCGAGGAAGCCGCTGGACAGCCCGATGGCCACGCAGTTGCGCTCCCACACGCGTTCGCGCTGGCATGGCTTGAACGGGATCACGCGCGGCTTGGTCAGCACCTCGCCCTGGATGTTGCCCTGCAGCGTCGCGAGCGCCTCGTCGTCGCTTGCATGCTTGCTGCTGAACACGATGCCGTTGCCCACGCGGTGCTGCAGCGGGATCTGCCATTGCCAGCCGAACCGGTGCGCGATGGCACGCACGTAGGGGATGGGCGGCGCCACCGATGTCGTCTGCAGCGCGATCGCGCGGTCGCACGGCAGCCACTGGCTCCAGTCTTCCAGCGCGACGCCAAGCGTGTCGCCGATCAGCAGCCCGCGCATGCCGGTGCAGTCGACGAACAGGTCGCCTTCGAGCAGCGAACCGTCGGCCAGCCGCAGCGCCGCGATGTCGCCGTCGGCGTGGCGCAGCACCTCGGCGATCTTGCCCTCGACGCGCTTGACGCCCTTGGCCTCGCTGAGGCCCCGCAGGTACTTGGCGTACAGCGTGGCGTCGAGGTGGAACGCGTAGTTCAGCCCGCTGCGCGGCAAGTGCGCGAACTTGTTCTGTTCGGCGGCGCGCAGTTCCAGGCAGTACTCGCCGTAGGTGCGCGCCAGCTTGCGGTCGCGGCCCTTGAGCCAGAAATGCTGGAAGCCGGCGGTCCAGTGATCCTGGCCGGTGCTGCCGAAGCTGTGGATGTAGTCCTGCCCGACGTCGCGCCAGCCCTCGAACTTGATGCCCAGCTTGAACACGGCCTGGGTGCGGGCCATGAACTCCTGCTCGTTGATGCCGGCCAGGTCGTTGAAGGTCAGCAGCGTCGGGATGGTGGCCTCGCCGACGCCCACGGTGCCGATCTCGTCGGATTCCACGAGCTGGATGTCCAGTCCCTTGCCCAGCGTGTTGGACAGGCAGGCGGCCGTCATCCAGCCGGCGGTGCCGCCGCCGGCGATGACGACGCGGCGGACGGGTTGGCGGGCGCGATCGGAGGTTTGCGTGGTCATGGCGGCCTCAACGTTTGAAGCGGTGGAGCAGGGCCTGGCGCAAGTGGCGCGCGCCGTTCTCGGTGAGCGGGGCGAGCGCGCTGCGCGCGTGCGGCGGGATGTGGGCGGCGGTGGACTCGTCGGCCTGGAAGACGTAGTGGTCGAACACTTTGCGCCAGATCTCGCGCTGAGCCGGCGGCAAGTCGCGCACCGTCAGCAGAGCGGCCATCAAGGCGCCGATCGGCGAGTCCATCCAGTCCGGTGACTGCCGCCACCAGTAGTTGATCAGGACGTTGAAGGACGTCAGCGATTCGACGTGGTGCCACCACATGCTCGGGACGAACACGGCGTCGCCGGGCTCGAGTTCGACGACCTGCGCGTGGTCGAGTGCCTCTGTAAAGCGCGGGAAGCGCTCGAGGTCGGGATTGGCGAAGTCGACGAGGCTGACGGCCTGGCCAGCTGGTGTGACGTCCAGTGGCCCGACGTACAGGTTGGCCAGTTGGTCTGGCGGGAACAGCGTGAAGCGGCGGCGACCGGCCGCCACGCACGCGACGTTGTCGGGCAGGTCGAAGTGCGCGGCGATGCGGCTGCGGTTGCCGAACCAGATGCTCACGAGCGGATCGCGGTCGCCGAACGGCAGGTCGTTGGCCGCGCGGAAGCTGGGCAGGCAGGTGTCGACGGTGGTCGACCCGACATACAGCGCCGCCGCCTGCGGTTCGTCGGCCATCTGCGCCAGGGCGTCCAGCACCACGTCCAGCGGCGCCTTCTCACGGTTGAAGTTCATGCCCGTGAAGGCGTCGTTGTAGAAGAAGCGCCCCTGGGCTTGCGGCGGCGCGAGCAGCAGGCCCACGGGCTCGCCGCGCCACGTGCTCTTGAGGTAGGCCATCGCCTCGGCGGTGGAGCGGCGCGCAGCCTCCACCATCGGCCAGTGCGCGACGAGGCCGCGCTGCACCCAGGGCTGCGTGTCGCGCAGGCGCGCGTCGGACATCGCCTCATCGAGGGTGCCGGCGAGCTCGCGGATCGGCGTCATGTCAACGGGCCTGGCGTGCGAGTCGCTTGTTGTAGCGCTCGATCAGGTCGCGGAAATGCGTCATCGATGCCACCACCATGAAGATCGCCGGCAGCCAATGCTGCGCGTGCAATTCGGCGATGACAGCCGCGTCCAGGCGCGCGAGGCGTTCCTCGTTGATGGTGCTGAAGCCGGCGAGGCGGTTCTGCGAGCCGTCGGCCGCCTCGATGTCGAGCGCGAAGGATTCAATCAGGTCGTGGCGCAGCAGCGTGGCGATGAACGGGGCCGTGGCTTCGACGCCGGCATGGATGGCGGCGAGTACCGAGTTCATACGCTCGAGGTAGTCGGTGGACGTGCCGTGCGGCATGAAGACCGCTTCGCCTTCGCCGCGGCCGATGCGCGGGCTGTCCATGTCGACGTGGATCGTCATGTCGCTGCCGGCGCGGCCGATCATGAACGGGCCGCGCTCGAGCGCGAGCGGGATGTACGGCGCGTCCCAGCCGTGCGACTCGAGGAACAGGTTCTCGCCGTTGCGCAGTCCCAGCAGTGCCACGGGCTGCATGCCGGGCCCGTTGTCGGCGGGCTGGAACACGATCGGGTAGTACGCCTGGGCGTCGCGGAATTCGTTGGGGAAGACCGGCGAGGTCATGACGTCGTCGCCCCAGGCCGCGCCGCGGGTCGTGACGATGCGCAGGTCGCGATGGGTGTTGTTGTCGAGCTGGACGGGTTTCATGGAGGGCTCTGCTTTCAGCCGCGCGGCAAGCCGTGGGCGCGGATGTGGTCGATGAGCGAGCGCTGCAGCGGCAGGGCGCCGAGCATGCGCCGCGCCAGGTGGGCGGTCTCGCGGAAATGGGGCTCGGCCGCTTCGCCGAGGCTCGGGTGGCGCAATCGCGCGGAAGGTTCGGGCACGAAGCCCATGCCGTGCAGGACGTACTGGTAGCTGGCGGCGGGAAACACCTCCTCGATGCGGAAGAAATCCTGGCGGTAGGGCGCGCGGTGACGCCACAGGGCGAGCAGGTCGGACAGGCGCTCGGGCTGCGCGGCGGGATCGCGGTGCGCGCGCCAGTAGTCCGTGTCGTCGCGCTGGCTCAGGACGTAGTGCAGCTTGAGGAAGTCGACCACGCGTTCCCAGCGGTACGCGAATGCGTCGTTGAAGCGCTTCTCGACGAGTGCCATGTCGCTGCGCGTGGCCGGCATCTCGTCGCTGATCATCGCGGCCGAGAGCTCCACCAGCGCCAGCGCGGACGCCTCCAGCGGCTCGACGAAGCCGGCCGACAGCCCCACCGCGACGCAGTTGCGATGCCAGAAGCGTTCGCGCCAGCCGGGGTCGAAGCCGATGCGCCGCGGCGTGGGCAGGTCGCCCGTGCCCCCGCTCGCGCGCACGTACGCGAGCAGGTGGCGCTCGGCCTCGTCGTGCGACATGTGCGCGCTCGAGTAGACGTGGCCGATGCCGCGGCGGTTGTGCAGGCCGATGTCCCACGTCCAGCCCGCGGGCTGGGCGGTGGCGATGGTCTCGCAGGCGATCGGCGTGTCGGGCGCCGGATGGGGCACCTGCAGCGCGAGCGCCGTGTCGTTGAACAGCAGGTGCTTGACCGAGTGCAGGCCGATGCCGTAGTGCTTGCCCAGCAGCACCGAGGCCATGCCCGAGCAGTCGATGAACAGGTCGCCCGCGATGTCGCCGTGGTGGCGCGTGCGCAGCGCGGCGATGTCGCCGTCGTCGTGCGGGACGACCAGGTCGACGTCGTCGAGCACGTGGCGCACGTGCAGGTTCGCGACGGCGTGGGCGCGCAGCTGCACGCCGAACTTGCCGGCGTCGAAGTGGTAGCCGTAGTTGGCGACGGCCGCGTACTCGGGCGTGCTCGCCTGCTTGGGCGCGTGGCCGCCCATGCACACGTGCGGCTGCGCGCTGACCACCTCGGCGAACGGCCGGTCGCCGTGGCGCTGCAGCCAGCCGGCCACCAGGTCGGTGTCGCCGAAGCCCAGCGGCAGCGTGAACGGGTGGCGGTAGTGGTCGCCCTCGGCGGCACTGCGGCCGTGCATCCAGCCGCGGAACAGCGAGCCCTGCTTGAAGGCCGCGTCGCACTCGCGCACGAGCGTCGTCTCGGAAAAGCCGATGCGGCGCAAGGTATCGCGCATCGACGGCCAGGTGCCTTCGCCCACGCCGATCGGCGGCGTGTTGGGCGATTCGACCAGGGTGACCGACAGGCCGCCCGGTTCGCCCGCATGGTGCTCGCGGGCAAGGAGGGCCGCGGTCAGCCATCCGGCCGAGCCACCCCCCAGGATCACGACGTGTCTCACGTCCTCGTTCGCGCGCATCATCATCTGCCAGGCATCATGCCGGTCTGGAAAAAAGGACGCCACCCGGCGATTCCCAGGGGAGGGAACGGCGGATGGCGGTGGGGGTGGCGGCCCGGACTGCAGCCGCCTCAGGCGATCAGGCTCAGAACTTGTAGCGCGCGCCGATCATGAAGCGGCGGCCGGTCTGCGTGATCGACTCGAGCTCCTCCTTCGTGCGGCTGTGCTGGCGCTGCACGCCGTCGTTCAGGTTGATCGCGTCGAACTGGAACGACAGGTGCTTGTTGACGTTGTAGCCCAGCGTCATGTCGACCTGGCCGTAGGGCTCGGTGTAGACCGGGTTCGGGCCCGAGCCGTCGTAGAGGCTCGCGAGGAACTGGCCGCGCCAGTTGTAGGCAACCCGCGCGTTGATGTGGTCGTCTTCGTAGTAGCCGACCACGTTGGCCGAGTTGCTGAGGCCCACCAGCGCGAACTGGTCGTTCATGTTCGCGTTGTTGTACTTCAGGCCCGTCATCACCAGCGTGTAGTTCGCGCTGACGCCGAAGCCGGTGTTGCCGAACGCGTTCTGGACGTTGAATTCCCATCCGCGCAGGCTGGCCGAATGGTTGTTGACCGGCGTATTGACGCGGAAGGACAGTTGCGGGTTGCCCGGCTGGCCGTTGATGGTACCGGTCGGATGGCCGTTGGCAGTGCCCGTCTGCGTGACCCCCGGCTGGCCGTTGTAGTTCGCGAAGATGTAGTCGCGGATGCACTGCAGGTCGGTGGTCGCGCAGCCGCCGGCGCCGACCGCCGCGTTCCAGTACTCGCCGCCGACCGGCGTCGTCAGGCCCGCGGGGCTGTACGTCGTCTGGCCCTGGCCGATCCAGTTGTTGACGTTCTTGTGGAAGAAGCCGATCGACGCGTAGCTCGACTTGCCGTAGTACCACTCGACCGAGAAGTCCAGATTGTGCGAGAGCAGCGGCTTCAGGGCGGGGTTGCCCTGCGAGCCGGTGCCGCCGTCGACGCGGAACAGTTGGTCGAGCGAACGGCCGCCCTGGATCGCGTCCCAGCCCGGGCGCGCGATGGTGTCGCCGTAGCTCGCACGCGCCTTGAGGGTCTTGGTCAGGTCGGCGTCGAAGTCGACGTTCGGCAACCAGAAGCTGTAGCTGCCCTTCTGCGTCGTCGCTGCCTTGCCGTCGTAGGTCAGGTCGAACTCGTTGACCGAGCCCCACACGGTGCCGGAAGGCGTCGGCACCACGGCGGCGGCCGTCACGTCCGTCTTCTCGTAGCGCACGCCCACCGACAGGTTCATCGGCATGCTGAACGTTTCCCAGTCGCGGTTGTACTGGCCGTACAGGCTGGTCGTGTTCTCCTTGGTGCGGCGGTCGGTGCCGCCGGGGCCGTCGAAGTCCGCGGACGCGACGTACTTCGTCGGGTCGCCGACCTGGGCGGCGATCGAGCGCACCTGATCGAAGTTGCTGGTGAACCAGGTGTTGTACAGCGCCGGGTTGTTGCTGCCGCTCATGCGGCTGAAATACTTGCTGAGCGTGTCGGCGTGCCAGATGTTGTCAGGGTAGTCGCCCGGGTTCGTGGCGCCGCCCCAGCTGTCCTGCTGGACGTTGGCGTAGGCCGTGCGATTCTTGACGTGCGTGATGTTCAGGCCGAAGTCCACGGAGGACTGCTCGGACGCGTCCCAATTGCCCTTGAGCTGCAGCTGGTCGACGTTGGCCTTCATGTAGCTGTTGCGGAACGACGAGCCCGTGACCTGCTGCAGCGAGGGCGTGAGCGGCGCGTTCGCGATGCTCATGACGGGGAAGTCGTGCGTGAAGTCGACGGTGGTATCGCCGCGGTTGAACGAAGCGCCGCCCAGCACGTTGTTGGTGCCGTACGGGTTGTCGGAGCCGGAGATCGAGTTCGACTTGTGCGCGTCGAGCTCGAACTTGAGGCTGTCGGAGGCCTTCCAGTTCAGGTTCACGCCCAGCGACCGCAGCGTGGTCTCGACGCCGAACTTGGCCACGCCCATCGCCACGTCGGCGTTGGTGAGCGTCTCGGTGTAGACCAGCGGGGTCGCGGCCGGGCCGTTGGTCCAGCTGCTGCTCGACGGGCCGAAGTTGAACCACGACGAGATGTCGTTGCGCTTGGAGTCGAGGCGGTTCTGCGAGTAGGTGTAGTCCAGCGTGCTGGTGAACGACTTGACCGGCTGCCACTGCAGGGTCAGTTGTCCGTTCAGGCGCTCGCGGTGGATGCCGGTGACCGAATAGTCGATGTTCTGCGGCACCGAGTAGATGCCCGAGCCCGACGGGCGATTGACGATGTTGGCGCCCGATTGCGGGATGCCGCCCCAGCAGTTCGTGTTGTCCTGCGTGGCCAGGCAATTGCGCCAGCCGTTGCCGACGTTGGCGCTGTTGATGCCGCCGTCACGCACCTCGTAGTTGCCGGTCAGGGCGATGCCGAAGCGATGGTCGGCGAACGTGTCGCTGTAGATCGCCGAGATTTCGGGGGTGAGGTTGTCGCCCTTGTCGTCGTTGGGCAGGCGCTTGTTCGACTGGTCGATCAGGCCTTCGACGCCGATGGACGCGATGCGGCCGGAGTAGTTCTCCAGGGGGCGCGCCGTCTTGATGTTGATGGTGGCGCCGATGCCGCCGGCGGGCTTGGACGCGTTGGTGGTCTTCCAGACTTCCAGGCCGGATATCGACTCGGCGGCCAGGTTGGCGAAGTCGAATGCGCGCGAGCCGGAAGGGCCGGTGTCCAGCACCGTCGTCGCGGGCATCTGGCGACCGTTCAACAGGATCAGGTTGTAGTCGGGGCCGAAGCCGCGCACCGTGACCTTCGAGCCTTCGCCCGCGACGCGGTCGATCGACACGCCGCTGATGCGCTGCATGGCTTCGGCCAGGTTGGTGTCGGGGAACTTGCCGACGTCTTCCGCGGTGATGCCGTCGACGATGCCGTGCGCGTCGCGCTTGAGGGCCATCGACGAGTCGAGGCTGGCGCGGATGCCGGTGACCGTGACGGTCTGGACGTCCGACTTGTCGGCAGCCGAGGCCGCCGGCGCAGCGGGGGCCGCACCCTGGGCGTGCGCCGCCGTGACCCCGGCCAGCAGCAGGCCGCAAGCCGAAGCGAGGCGGGTACGCCGGAACGACGGCGCTTGGTGGATCTTCATTGACTTGTCTCCGATGTTTTGGTGAGCCGTGTCGCCGTTCGGGAACGTGCGCCCAATGCCTGCCCGTTGTTGACCGCGGGTTTGAAAGCGCTTTCAGAGGCGGTTGCGTCTGTCTCTGAAAGCGGTTTCAAATGTAAGGCAGCTGTCCAGCGAGTCAGCTAGGGAACACCCGCATACCGTTGCGTTTCGACTTATCCGGGCAACACTTCTTCAGCTTTTCGCGGGTTTGTCCCAGGGTGAACGGCCGATCCAGACGCGCGCTGAACGCTCGAGGTGTCCCGTGCGCTGTCGACGCGGCGGTCACGACCGGCGGTGGTCGCCGGTTCGGAGCGGGATCGATTGTGGAGCCTCCGGAAGCGGTTGAGAGCCCCTAAAGCAGAAAGCGCTTTCATAGCGCGCCGGACATGACAGCGCTGGACGCCTGCGGGGCCTTGCCCGATTGCACTAGGATGGGCGCGCCTTCGTCGCAACCGCCCAGCAGGAGCCCGTCGTGAGCCTGACCGTCCCTTCCCGCACCGCGCGCCTGGATCCCGCCTGGCTGGACGCCGAGTACGACCAGCGCGCCCGGCATCCGGAGCATGTCGACATCGGCGCCCGCTGGGAGACGGCCTCCGCGCTCGTGCAGCGCCTGGAGTCGTGGCGGCGCGACGTGCGCTACGGCCCGGGCGACGGCGAGACGCTGGACATCTACCCCACGCCCGCGGCCTCGGCGCCGGTGCTCGTGTTCATCCACGGCGGCTACTGGCGCTCGTCGGACAAGTCGCTGCACGCCTTCCTGGCGCCCGCGTTCAATGCCGACGGCGCGCTGGTGATGATCCCCAACTACGCCCTGTGCCCGGCCGTGGGCATCGAGCACATCGCGCTGCAACTGGCGCGTTGCCTGGCGTGGGTGTACCGCCATGCGGCGATCTACGGCGGCGACCCGTCGCGCATCGTCGTGGCCGGGCATTCCGCGGGCGGGCACCTGGCGGCCATGATGCTCAGTTGCCGCTGGAAGGACGTCGACGCGTCGCTGCCACCGCAGCTGGTGAGCGGTGCACTGGCGATCTCCGGGCTATTCGACCTCGAGCCGCTGCGGCTGGCGCCGTTCATCAAGGACGACATCCGGCTGGCGCCGGCGAGCGTCAAGCGCCTGAGCCCGGCGTTCTTTCCGCGCCCGCGCAAGCCGCTGTACACGGCCGTCGGCGGCGAGGAGACGTCCGAGCTGAAGCGCCAGGCGGCGCTGATCCGCGACCAGTGGGGGCCCACCAGCGTGCCGGTCAGCGAGACGATCCCCAGCGCCAACCACTTCACCATCCTGCACAACCTTGCCGACCCGAACGGCCGGCTGCACCGCAGCGCGCTCGCGCTGCTGGGACTCAGGCGCTAGCCGGCGTTTCAGGCGGCGGCGCCGTCGTCCTTGTCCTGGCCGGTGGCGCAGCCCTTGCACGGGCCGCAGCCGCCACCGCAGCTGCTGGCGTTCGCCGCGGCGTCGATCGCCTTGATCTCGATGCGGCGCGCGGTCTGCTCGGACGCCCCCGTCGCGCGCGCGAGGTTGCCCGACTGCGCGGCCAGCTTGTGGCGCAGCGATGCCGGGGCGAGCTTCCACACGCTGTAGCCGGCCGCGGCCAGGACGATGAGCAGGGTGATCAGCGTCTGGGTCATGGAATCAGGCTCCGAAGAAATACCGGACACCGTAGTAGGTGAGGCCGGAGGCGATGTACGCCAGCGCGAACAGGTAGCTGGCCATGATGATCGGATGGCGCCAGCCGCCGGTCTCGCGCTTGGTCACGGACAGCGTGGCCACGCACTGCGGCGCGAACACGTACCAGGCCAGCAGCGCGCACGCGGTGGGCAGCGACCACGTCTGGTGGATCAGCGGCGACAGCTGCTCGGCCACCGCATCGCCCGAGGCCGACAGCGCGTAGACGGTGCCCAGCGCGCCGACGGCCACTTCGCGCGCGGCCAGGCCCGGCACCAGCGCGATCGAGATCTGCCAGTTGAAGCCGATCGGCGCGAAGATGTATTGCAGCAGGTGGCCCAGGCGCCCGGCCAGGCTGTATTCGATCGCGGGGCCGGCCGCGCCCGGCGGCGGGCCGGGGAAGGTCGACAGGAACCACAGCACGATCATCAGCGACAGGATGATGGTGCCCACGCGCGTAATGAAGATGCGCGCGCGCTCCCACAGGCCGATCGCGAGGTTGCGCAGGTTGGGCCAGCGGTAGGCCGGCAGCTCCATCATCAGCGTGTGGTGCGCGGGGCCGGTGCGGCGGCCCAGGCGCTGAAGCACCCAGGCGACGCCCATCGCGCTGACGATGCCGGCCATGTACAGCACGAACAGCACCAGGCCCTGCAAGTTGACGCCGAAGGCCAGCGTGCGCGCCGGGATGAAGGCGCCGATCAGCAGCGCGTAGACCGGCAGCCGCGCCGAGCAGGTCATCAGCGGCGCGATCAGGATGGTGGCGAGGCGGTCGCGCTGGTCGGCGATGGTGCGCGTGGCCATGATGCCCGGGATCGCGCAGGCGAAGCTCGAGAGCAGCGGGATGAAGCTGCGGCCTGTCAGGCCCACGCCGGCCATCACGCGATCGAGCAGGAACGCGGCGCGCGGCAGGTAGCCGGAGTCCTCCAGCGCGAGGATGAACAGGAACAGGATCAGGATCTGCGGCAGGAACACGAGCACGCTGCCGGCGCCGGCGATCACGCCGTCCACCAGCAGGCTGCGCAGCATGCCGTCGTCCATGTGGCGCGCCACCAGCTGGCCGGTGCCGTCCATCAGCGCCTGGATCTGGTCCATCGGCCACTTGGCCCAGCTGAACACGGCCTGGAACATCAGGAACAGCACGACGGTCAGGATCGCCATCCCGGCCACCGGGTGCAGCAGCACGCGGTCGAGGCGGTCGTCGACGTGCGTGCTGACCGCGGGCTCGGTGAGCGTGGCCTCGAGCAGGCGGTGCACCTCGTGGTGGTCGCGCATCACGGCGTCGATCGCGGCCTGGCCCACGTGGCCGTGCGGCGGCTCGGCGTCGAAATGCACGCCCGGGCCGCTCGCGGGCGCCTGCGCGGGCTCGTGCGAGCGCGCGAGCCACGCGTCGACGGCCGCGGTCAGCGATTCGGCGCCGCCGTGCTTGACGGCGACGGTCTCGACCACGGGCACGCCCAGCTCGGCCTCGAGCTTGCGGACGTCGATGTGGATGCCGCGCCTGCGGGCCACGTCGGTCAGGTTCAGCGCCACCAGCATCGGCCGCTTCAGGCGCCGCGCCTCGATCACCAGGCGCAGCGTCAGCCGCAGGTTGGTGGCGTCGGTGACGCACACCAGCAGGTCGGGCGGCGCCTCGCCGGCGCGCTTGCCCTGGACGACGTCGCGCGTGACGGTCTCGTCGGCGCTGGTCGCGTTCAGGCTGTAGGCGCCGGGCAGGTCCAGCACGCGCACCTGCTTGCCCGAGGGCAGCGTCAGCAGGCCTTCCTTGCGCTCTACGGTGACGCCTGCGTAGTTGGCCACCTTCTGGCGGCTGCCGGTGAGCAGGTTGAACAGGGCGGTCTTGCCGCAGTTCGGATTGCCCAGCAGGGCGATCTGGCGGCTGTCCAGGGCGGCGGGCGTCATGACAGCCCCCGGCTCGACGAGTACGTCGATCCGCCCCCCGCGGTGGCCCGGGCTTGCTCCGGAGCGGCCGAGCGCGGCGCCCGAAAAAGAGTGGCTGACGCGTTCATCATGGCTTGTCCGGCCAGACCAGCACGCAGGCCGCCTCGGCGCGCCGCAGCGCGAACGTGCTGATGCCGCCGCGGCCGCCCACGCGCACGCCGATCGGGTCGTCGCCCGGCTGGCCGAAGGCGATCACGCGCACGCTGGCGCCCTGCACGAAGCCGATCTCGATCAGGCGCAGCGCCATGCGCTCCACGTCCGGGTCGAGCGAGCCGTCGGCGCCCAGGGCCTCGACGCGCACGCCGGCCACGGTGCCCGTCGCGTTGCGGGCCAGTTGCGTCAGCGGCACGGTGCCGGCCGACGGCGCCGCGGCGCTGCGCTCGTGCGCGACGTCGCGGGTCTCCAGCGGCGTCGAATCACCGAGGCGGGCGAGCACTTGTCCGGGCATGGGGCGTTTCAAACGAGAAGGCGTGTTCTAAAGAAGAACCATTCTCATTCATTCTAAGACCTGCCGCTACCCCTTTCATCTGACGGACATCAAGTCCAGTGCATCGTCTGCGGCTATCGGCCCGATAGCTTCTATCAAAAACTGGGAAATCATAGATTTGCCATAGTGCCTGCCCGGGATCGGAGCCGCTGTGAGAGAGGCGGTGCCTATCGCAACGATAGCTATTGAGCATCACTATGTGATAGCCGATGGCTTATGATTCACTCATTCCGAACCATCGCCAACCCAACGAGGAAGCAAGATGTCCCTGATCAACACCCAAGTCCAGCCCTTCAAGACCGAAGCCTTCCACAACGGCAAGTTCATCACCGTCAGCGACGAGACGCTCAAGGGCAAGTGGTCCGTGCTGATCTTCATGCCGGCCGCCTTCACCTTCAACTGCCCGACCGAAGTCGAGGACGCCGCCGACAACTACGCCGAGTTCCAGAAGCTGGGCGCCGAGGTCTACATCGTCACCACCGACACGCACTTCTCGCACAAGGTGTGGCACGAGACCTCGCCGGCCGTCGGCAAGGCCAAGTTCCCGCTGGTGGGCGACCCGACGCACCAGCTGACCAACGCCTTCGGCGTGCACATCCCGGAAGAAGGCCTGGCGCTGCGCGGCACCTTCGTGATCAACCCGGAAGGCATCATCAAGACGGCCGAAGTGCACAGCAACGAGATCGCGCGTGACGTCAAGGAAACGCTGCGCAAGCTCAAGGCCGCGCAATACACGGCCGCGCACCCGGGCGAAGTCTGCCCCGCCAAGTGGAACGAAGGCGCCAAGACGATCGCCCCGTCGCTCGACCTGGTCGGCAAGATTTGACTGACAGCGCCACGGTCGCTCGCGCTCCCTGCCCCCGAGGGGCCGGCCGCGAGCGGCCCGGCGGAGCCGGTTCCGCCGCTCCCTTGGGTTTCTCCTTGGGGCGTCGAGCGACAGCGTCGGGGGCGGTTTCGACGCCGCCGTCGCTGCGTGTCCGATGATTTTGATTGTTAGGAAAGGGAGTTCCACATGCTTGATTCCAACCTGAAGGCGCAGCTCACGGCCTACCTCGAGCGCGTGAAGCTGCCTTTCACCATCACGGCCTCGCTGGACGATGGCCAGTCCTCGCAGGAGATGCACGAGTTCCTGCGCGACATCGTCGGCCTGACCGACAAGATCACCCTCAAGACCGACGGCACGGACGCGCGCCGGCCGTCGTTCTCGCTGGCCCGCGAGGGCGAGTCCGAGCGCATCCGCTTCGCCGCGATCCCGATGGGCCACGAGTTCACCTCGCTGGTGCTCGCGCTGCTGCAGGTCGGGGGCCATCCGCCCAAGATCGAGCAGGAGCTGATCGACCAGATCAAGGGCCTTGCTTCGGATTCGGGCGAACTGCGCTTCGAGACCTACATGAGCCTCACGTGCCACAACTGCCCGGACGTCGTCCAGGCGCTGAACCTGCTGGCCGTGCTCAACCCGCGCATCCAGAGCGTGGTCATCGACGGCGGCCTGTATCGCCAGGAAGTCGAGGATCGCCAGGTGCTGGCGGTGCCGATGGTCTACCTGAACGGCCAGCACTTCGGCCAGGGGCGGATGGAAGTCGACGAGATCGTCAAGAAGCTCGACACCGGCTCGGGGGCGCGCGACGCCGCCAAGATGAGCGCCAAGGACGCGTTCGACGTGCTGATCGTCGGCGGCGGCCCCGCGGGCGCGGCCGCGGCCGTGTACGCGGCGCGCAAGGGCATCCGCACCGGCCTGCTGGCCGAGCGCATGGGCGGCCAGACGATGGACACGATGAGCATCGAGAACTTCATCTCGGTGCTCGAGACCGACGGGCCGAAGTTCGCGGCGGCGCTGGAGAACCACGCCAAGCGCTACGACGTCGACATCATGAACCTGCAGCGCGCGACGCAGCTGCAGCCCGCGGGCGCCGACGGCCTGATCGGCGTGACGCTGGAGAACGGCGCGACGCTCAGGAGCAAGTCGGTGATCATCTCGACCGGCGCGCGCTGGCGCGAGGTCAACGTGCCCGGCGAGAAGGAATACCGCAACAAGGGCGTGGCGTACTGCCCGCACTGCGACGGCCCGCTGTTCAAGGGCAAGCGCGTCGCGGTGATCGGCGGCGGCAACTCCGGCGTCGAGGCGGCGATCGACCTGGCCGGCATCGTGGGCCACGTCACGCTGCTGGAGTTCGGCGACGCGCTGCGCGCCGACGCGGTGCTGGTCAACAAGCTCAAGAGCCTGCCCAACGTGGACGTCCACGTGCAGGCGCAGACGACCGAGATCACCGGCGCGGACGGCAAGGTCAATGGCCTGGTCTACACCGACCGCCGCAACGGCGATTCGAAGCGCGTCGAGCTCGAAGGCGTGTTCGTGCAGATCGGCCTGGTGCCCAACTCCGAATGGCTCAAGGGCACGATGGAGCTGACCCGGCACGGCGAGATCGTCGTCGACCCGCGCGGCCAGACCTCGGTGCCCGGCGTGTTCGCCGCCGGCGACGTCACCACCGTGCCGTTCAAGCAGATCATCATCGCCACCGGCGACGGCGCCAAGGCCGCGCTGGGCGCGTTCGACCACCTGATCCGCCAGGCCGTGCCGGCCTGAGGCTGTCACGCCTCATCGAGACGCCCGCCTCGCGCGGGCGTTCTTCGTTTCAGCCCGTGAACTCGTTGACGAGGTTCTCCCACGCCTCCTGTCGCCCGGATACCGGTCGCTCGTCGACGTCGCGCTGGAGGGCATGCGCGGCGGCGTCTTCCAGCGACGTCCCGGGCGACAGCAGCATCTTGCCGAGGGTGCCCTCCCAGCCGGCGTAGCGTGCGTCCAGGTCGCGCGCCATGCGGCCGTCCGTGATCATGCGTTCGGCCGCCAGCAGCGCGCGGGCGCACAGGTCCATCGCGCCGACGTGGCCGTGGAACAGGTCGGCCGGATCGATCGACTGGCGGCGCACCTTCGCATCGAAGTTCAGGCCGCCGTGCGTGAGCCCGCCGCCGCGCAGCACGTGGTACAGCGCCAGCGCGGTCTCGGGCAGGTTGTTGGGGAACTGGTCGGTGTCCCAGCCGCATTGCATGTCGCCGCGGTTCATGTCCAGCGAGCCGAGCAGGCCGAGCGACACCGCGGTGGCGATCTCGTGCTCGAAGCTGTGGCCCGACAGCGTCGCGTGGTTGGCCTCGATGTTGACCTTGACCTCGTTCTCGAGCCGGTACTGGCGCAGGAAGCCGTGCACGGTGGCGACGTCGTAGTCGTACTGGTGCTTGGTCGGTTCGCGCGGCTTGGGCTCGATGAGGATGTGGCCCGGCAGGCCGATCTTGTGCTTGTGCTCCACGGCCATCTGCAGGAAGCGGCCGTACTGGCGCGACTCGCGCGCGAGGTCGGTGTTGAGCAGCGTCTCGTAGCCCTCGCGGCCGCCCCACAGCACGTAGTTCGCGCCGCCCAGTCGCCGGGTGGCGTCCATCGCCTCCTTGACCTGCAGCGCGGCGAGCGCGTAGATCTCGGGGTTCGGGTTCGTCGCGGCGCCGCTCATGAAGCGCCGGTGGCTGAACAGGTTGGCGGTGCCCCACAGCAGCTTGACGCCCGTGGACGCCTGCTTCTCGCCCATGAGATCGACGATGCGGCGCAGGTTGTCGACGCTCTCGCGCGGGGTCGCGCCCTCGGGGGCGACGTCGCGGTCGTGGAAGCAGTAGAACGGCGCGCCGAGCTTGGCGAAGAACTCGAAGGCGACGTCGAGCTTGGCCTTGGCCGCGGCCATCGGGTCGGCGACGCGATGCCACGGGCGCTCGAACGTGCCGTCGTAGCCGAAGGGGTCGAACCCGTTCCAGCAGAACGAGTGCCAGTAGCAGACGGCAAAGCGCAGGTGGTCCTCCATGCGCTTGCCCAGGACGAGGCGGTCCTTGTCGTACCACTTGAAGGCGAGCGGCTCGGTGGCCTGCGGGCCGGCGTACCGGATCTTGTCGATGCCGGCGAAGTATTCGGTCATGGCGGGGTCTCCTGGAGGGAAGGAATCAGTCGCGCGGCATCAGGTCGCGGGTCTGGCGATAGAGCGCGCGGAAGCGGGCCAGGCGGGCCTGCAGCGCGGGGCGGCGGGCGGCGCGCGGCTGGAAGAGGGCGCGCGGCGCGGGCGGGCGGCAGACGTCGCGCTCGTCGTGGCCCAGCGCGAGCCAGGCCAGGCGCCCCGCGCCCATCGCGCCGCCGGCCTCGGCGCCGTCGACGGTCTGCAACTCGACGTCGAGCACGTCGGCGAGCAGCTGCGCCCAGTGCGCGCTGCGGGCGCCGCCGCCCACGAGCGCGAGGCGGCCGACCGCGGTGCCGGCGTCGCGCAGGGCCTGCAGGCCGTCGGCCAGGCCGAAGGCCACGCCCTCGATCACGGCGTGGCCCAGGCGGGCGGCGTCGGTCTCGTTGTCCATGCCGAAGAAGACGCCGCAGGCGTGCGGGTCGTCGTGGGGCGTGCGTTCGCCCGACAGGTAGGGCAGGAACAGCGGGGCGCGGTCGCGCTGCGCGTCGGTCAGGGCCTGGACGCGCTCGAGCAGCGCCGCCTCGCTCGCGGAACCGGTCAGGCGCGTGACCCACTGCAGGCCGTTGGCGGCCGACAGCATCACGCTCATCTGGTGCCAGCGGCCGGGCAGGGCGTGGCAGAACGCATGGACGGCGGAAGCCGGGTTGGGGCGGTAGCGGTCGGTGACGACGAACAGCACGCCGCTGGTCCCCAGCGACAGGAAGCCGTCGCCCGGCTGCACGGCACCGATGCCCACGGCGCTGGCCGCGTTGTCGCCGCCGCCGCCGGCCACCGGCAGGCCGGCGGGCAGGCCGAGCGCGAGCGCGGCGTCGGCCGTCAGGTGGCCCGCGACGTCGGAGCCCTCGACGAGCGCCGGCATCTGCGCCGAGGTCATGTCGCACGCGGCCAGCAGCTGTGCCGACCACGTGCGGCGGCCGACGTCCATCCACAACGTGCCGGCGGCGTCGGACATGTCGCTGAACGCCGCGGCCGCGAGCTTCCAGCGCAGCCAGTCCTTGGGCAGCAGCACGCGGTCGACGCGCTGGAAGATCTCGGGTTCGTGCTGCGCGACCCACAGCAGCTTGGGCGCCGTGAAGCCGGGCATCGCGAGATTGCCGGCGATCAGCGGCAGCGAGGGCAGGCGGCGCACGAGCTCGTCGCACTGGGCAGCGCTGCGCGTGTCGTTCCACAGGATCGCGGGGCGCAGCACCTGGCCGTCGTCATCGAGCAGCACGGCCCCGTGCATCTGGCCCGACAGGCCGATCGCGCGCACGCTCGCCCACGCGGGCGCGTCACGCTCGCGCAGCGTGCGTGCGGCCGCGACCAACGCCTGCCACCAGTCGCCCGGCGCCTGCTCGGCCCAGTGCGGCTGCGGCCGCGATACCGTGAGCGGCGCGCCGGCGCTGGCCACGAGCGCGCCGTGGGCATCCACCAGCGCAAGCTTCAACTCCGACGTGCCCAGGTCGATGCCCAGCGTCGTGCCCGTGGTGTTCATGAGCCGGCCTCCGCCGTGAGCATGCGATGCTGCTGCGCCACGCGCGTCACCGGCTTGCCGCCGATGATCATGCCCAGCACCTCGTCCTCGGTGAGGTCGGCGGTGCGGTAGGTGCCGATCACGCGGCCGTTCTTCATCACGGCCAGGCGGTCGGACAGCGCGAAGACGTCGGGCATGTCGTGCGAGATCAGGAACACGCCGACCCCACGCGCCTTGAGCCGGCGCACGAGGTCGTGCACCATGCGCGTCTCCTCCGGGCCCAGCGCGGCGCAGGGCTCGTCCATCACCAGCACGCGGGCCTTGAAGTACAGCGCGCGCGAGATCGCGACGACCTGGCGCTGCCCGCCCGAGAGCGAGCGCACCGGCACGCGGATGTTGCGGAAGTTCGGGTTCAGCTGCGCGAAGACGTCGCGCGCCGCGGCCTCCATCGCGTAGTCGTCCATCGTGTTCCAGCGCGTCATCAGCTCGCGGCCGAGGAACAGGTTGGCGACGGCGTCGAGGTTGTCGGCCAGCGCGAGCGTCTGGTGGATCGTCTCGATGCCCAGCGCCTGCGAGTCCGAGGGATTGGCGATGTGCGCGAGCTCGCCGGCGACGCGGATCTCGCCGCGGTCGATCGGGTAGGCGCCCGCGAGCATCTTCATCAGCGTGGACTTGCCCGCGCCGTTGTGGCCCAGCACGGCGACCACCTCGCCGGCGTCGAGCGCGAGGTTCACGTCGCTGACGGCGTGCACGCCGCCGAAGGCCTTGTGCAAGCCGGCGAATTCGATCAGGGGCGAGTTGTCGCTCATGCCAGTCGCTCCCCGGTCCAGCGGCGGTACAGCACGTCGAAGGCCACCGCCACGATCAGCACCTGGCCGATGATGATCATGCGCTGGCCGATGCCCACGTCCATCAGGAGCAGGCCGCTGTCGAGGAACTGGATGATCAGCGCGCCCAGCACCGAGCCGAGCACGGTGCCGCTGCCGCCCGACAGGCTCACGCCGCCGATCACGGCCGCGGCGATCACGTACAGCTCCATGCCCGAGCCCATCGAGTTGGTGCCCGCGTTCAGGCGCGAGACGGCGACGATCGCGGCGATGGTGATCGTCACCGACAGCAGCAGGAACAGCTGCAGCGTCACGCGCCGCACCGGGATGCCGACCAGGCGCGCCGCCTCGGGGTTGCCGCCGATCGCGTAGACGTAGCGCCCGAAGCGCGTGCGCCGCACGATGAACGCCACCACGATGACGACCGCACCCCAGATGACGACCGGTGCCGGCACGCCCTGGCCGTGGGGCTTGCCGGGCAGCTGGTACGCGCACATCGCCGTGGTGAAGGCGGCCAGCAGCACCAGCAGGCCGGCGGTGAAGGCGACGTCCGCGCCGAGCGGCCGCAGCGGGAAGCCGTGGCGCGCCTTGGCGCGCCGTGCGGTCACGACGCGCCAGCACAGCAGCGTCGCGAGCACGGCGGCGAGCGCCCAGCTGCCCGTGATGCCCAGCGCGCCGTCCAGGCCGCCGCCGATCCACAGGAAGACGGGATCGGTCACCGGCTGGGTCTTGCCGTTGGCCACGATGAAGGCCGCGCCGCGGAACGACATCAGTCCGCCGAGCGTGACGACGAACGACGGCACGCCCAGGTAGGCGGTGAGCCCGCCCTGGTACGCGCCCACGAGCAGCGCCGCGGCGAGCCCGGCCAGGCAGGCCGTGACCCAGCCCCAGCCGGCCGTGTACTGCAGGTACGCGACGAGCACGCCGACGAAGCCCAGCACGGAGCCGACCGACAGGTCGATGTGGCGCGCGACGATCACCAGCGAGATCGCGGTGGCGACGATGCCCACCACCGCCGTCTGCTGCGCGATGTTGTACAGGTTCTCCGGCGTCAGGAAGCTGCCGGTGAGCACGTGGAAGGTGGCGGCCATGACCGCGAGCACGACGGCCATCAGGCCGAGCCGCAGGTCGAGCGCGCTGAGCTGGAGCGATTCCATGGGGAGGCGATCTTGCGCCGCAGTCCCGCGCGCGTCACGCGCGCGGGACTGCGCGACGCATCACTTGCAGGCTGCGGGCGCCTTGGCCGCGTCGACGCCGCGGCACAGGTTGTCCTTGGAGATCCAGCCGGCCTTGACGACGGTGTCGAGGTTGGCGCGCGTGATCGGCACCGGCTTGAGGAACTTGGCGTCCATCGTCACCTTGTGCTCGCCGCCGCTCCACTTGGTCGTGCCCGGCACCGGCTTGCCGCTGGCCAGGTCGACCGCGACGTCGGCCGCCTCGCGTCCGAGGTCGCGGGCGTCCTTCCACACCGAGACCGTCTGCGTGCCGAGCGCCACGCGGTTGAGCGCGGCCTGGTCGCCGTCCTGGCCCGACACCGGCACGCCCGAGATGCCGCGCGCGGACAGCGCCGCCACCACGCCGCCGGCCGTGCCGTCGTTGGAGGCCACCACCGCGTCGACCTTGTTGCCGTTGCGCGTGAGGATCTGTTCCATGTTCTTCTGCGCCACCTCCGGCTTCCAGCCCTCGGTGTACTCCTCGCCGACGATCTTGACGGCGCCGCTCTTGATCGCGGCGGCGAGCACCTCCTGCTGGCCTTCGCGCAGGAAGTCCGCGTTCGGATCGGTGGGCGAGCCCTTGATCATCACGTAGTTGCCGTTCGGCTTGACCGAGAACACGCCGCGCGCCTGCATGCGGCCCACTTCCTTGTTGTCGAAGGTGATGTAGTAGACGCCGGGCTGCTCGATCAGGCGGTCGTAGGCGATGACCGGGATGTTGCGCTGCTTGGCCTTGGCCAGGGCGGGGACGATGGCGTCCTTGTCCATCGCGAGGATGACGAGCGCCTTGGCGCCCTTGGCGATCAGGCCGTCCACGTCGGCCAGCTGCTTCTCGGGCGAGCCGCCGGCGTCGGCGCTCACGTAGGTGGCGCCGCGCTTGGCCAGCTCGGCCTTGATGGCGGCCTCGTCGGTCTTCCAGCGCTCTTCCTGGAAGTTGGACCAGCTCACGCCGACCACCAGCTGGGCGTGGGCCGCGCCGGCGCCCGCGAGGAGGCCGGCGGTCAAGAGTGCGTGCTTGAAGTTCATGGCTTGTCTCCGGTTGTTGTCGTGCGTCGTCTCGCCCTTCATGGCAGAGCGCGGGGCGAAGATTAATTCGTTCGACGGTCGAACCAATTACGAGGTTTCCCCAATGCGATCGCCGGCCGGGGCGCCTAGTCTGCGGACACTTCCCCGCCGCGCCCGGCCCCGCCTCGCGAAGGCCGGACAATGCGGCGAGACCGCCATGGAGACCCCGCCGATGACCCGTCCCCCGATCACGGGCGACCAGACCTACGTCAAGTCGATCAACCGCAACGTCCTGCTGCGCCTGCTGCTGGACGAGCCGGGCATCTCGCGTGCGGCGCTGGCCGAGCGCAGCGGGCTGACGAAGTCCACCGTGAGCCTGCTGGCCAAGGAGCTGCTGGACGAGGGCTGGCTGGCCGAGGACAGCGTCGCCGCCACCGGATCGCTGGGTCGCCGCCCGACGCCGCTGCGCATCGCCGGCCGCGGGCTGGCGCTGATCGGCGCCGAGCTGGGCACGGACTCGATCCGCGTGGCGGCGACCTCGCTGCACGGCGAGGTGCTGCAGGCCATGGCCGTGCCGCTGCGCGACCGCGCCCCCGACGTCGCCTGCCACCAGCTGGTCGAGCTGGTGATGACCGAGTCCGCGCGCGTGACGCGCACCGGCGCGCGGCTGCTGGGCATCGGCGTAGGCCTGCCCGGCGCGGTGGACACGGCGCACGGCGTCATCCAGTTCGCGCCCAACCTGGGCTGGCACGACGTGGAGGTGGGCCAGCGGCTGGCGCGCGAGCTGGGCGCCGGCGGCCTCGCGCGGGTGCCCGTCTACTGCCACAACGAAGCCGACCTGGCCGCCATCGGCGAGACGGCGTTCGGCAGCCGGCCGATCGACGACCCGCTGGTCTACGTGAGCTGCGCGGTAGGCGTGGGCGCGGGCATCGTCCTCAACGGCGAGCTGTTCACCGGCGCGACCGGCGCGGCCGGCGAGATCGGGCACACCATCCTGCATGTCGACGGCCTGCAGTGCACCTGCGGCCGGCGCGGCTGCGTCGAGGCCTATGTCGGCCTGAAGGCGGTGGCGCACGCCGCCGGGCAGTTGAAGGGCGGCGAGGTCGACCGCGCGGGCCTGGCCGTCGACCTCGCGAACCCGCGCGCCTCGCGCGCCCGCAAGGCCTTCGCCGCGGCGGGCGACGCGCTGGGCGTGCTGCTGCAGAACGCCTGGACGACGTTCAACCCCAAGGCGATCGTGCTGGGCGGCGAGGCGGTGACGCTGGGTGGCGCCCACTTCCTGGACGCCGCCGTCGACCGCCTGGCCCGCTTCGGCCGCGACGCCGGCGTGGCACCGCCGTCCGTGCGCGTCGCCCGGTACGGCGACCTGGCCGTGGCCGTGGGCGGCGCGGCGTTCGCGCTGAATGCGCTGCTGCGACCGGCCGGGCACGACACGGGCGCGCTGCGCGTTCATCGGGCCTGAGCCGCTCCGAGCCGGGCTGCTGGCGAAGCGGGCTCCGCCGCGCGTTGCGCTTCCCGGGGTCAGGTCTTGAAAGTTGCGGTGTCAGGTCTTGATTCGTGCACTTTGACTGTCTGGTGCGGTGGTGTCTGCCTGCGGCGCCGCGCGCTTCGCCGGGTGGCGAAGCGGTCCGTGGGTGGGCGGCTGCGCTCGGAGAGCGCGTGTCGCGGGGCGGGCGGGGGTTCCTGTTTCGCTCATGCGTCCGCGGTCGGCTACGGCCCTGCGGGCCTTCGCGCGACTGCGCTCGGTGCTCGTCGGCCAGGGGGTCGTCGCAAGGTCGCCGGCAATGACACGTTGTTGGCTACCGGGTGGCCGCAGTTGGCCGGCTCGGGCTCCTCCCCCTCGCTTCGCTCGGCGACCCTGGCCTCCTGCGCGCCTCGCCGCTTCCGAAATCGCGAAACAGGAACCCCCACC
>Ga0207427_100284_pt1 | contig 36677 bp, 19 predicted proteins | sample AraplaCL_Cvi_mMS_FD_184268 | JGI IMG/M metagenome (GOLD analysis project Ga0207427, IMG submission 184268) | Arabidopsis root microbial communities from the University of North Carolina, USA - plate scrape CL_Cvi_mMS (SPAdes) (version 2) | ecosystem: Host-associated > Plants > Roots > Endosphere ... | reverse complement strand
AATTGATCGCAGGAAAGTGCGGGTCATGGGGCGGTCCTGGCCGAAGTGACGGAGATGAGCGGACGGGTCACGCGATAGCGGACGAGCGCGGCGGCACCCACGGCCACCGCATCGGCGCCGTGGCGCGACAGACGCACGATGGGCATGGGCAGGTTGGCGGCGTCGCAATGCTCGCGGAGCGTGCGCAGCGCCGGCTCGACGAAGCGAGGCCCCAGAGCCACCCCGGCACCACCCAGCACGATGCAGGCGGGGTCGTAGGCGGCTGCCAGGTTCTGCAGCAGGGTGCCCAGGTGCCGGCCCGCGGCGGCGATGGAATCCGGCGCGCCGGCGTCGTCCGTCGATGGCGGCGGTGCCGCACGGCGCTCGTGGGTGGAATCTCCACGCGGTGCGAGCACGGCGCGCATGCCGATCAGCGCCTCGGCGCAGCCGCGGCGGCCGCACGAACACAGCGGCCCGCCTGGCTGCAGGATGGTGTGACCGATCTCTCCTGCGAAGCCGCGGCTGCCGATCAGCAGGCGATCGCCGACGATCACGCCTGCGCCGACGCCCTGATTGATGCTCACGTACAGCAGCGGGTCTGCGGCGCCGCCCGAATCGAACTCCAATTCGCCCAACGCGGCGACGTCGGCTTCGTTCTGGAGAAACAGCGGAACCCCGGCGAGCGGGGTGCCTGCCAGCGCCGCCTCCAGCAGTGCGCCGACGGGGATCTCGCGCCAGCCGAGGTTCGGCGCGAAATGAAGAAATCCACTCGCTTCGTCGACGCCGCCGGGCAGGCCGATGCCGATGCCCAGCACCTGACGCGCGCGTCCTTCGACCTGAAGTTGCAAGGCGGAGAGCGAAGCCGCCAGGCTGGCGATGCACGCCTCGGCGCCGCGGTCCGCGTCATGGGGCACCTGCAGGCGAGCGAGGACGTCGCCCAGCAGCGAGGTCGCCACGAGCAGTGTCGAGTCGATGCCGATCTCCACGCCGAGCAGCACCAGCCGCGTGGAATCGATGAACAGCGGGGTCGGGCGACGGCCGATGTCACCGGTGGGAACGCAGTCGCGCTCCTGCAGCCAGCCTTCGGCGATGAGCTCGCGCACCAGCAATCCGACCGTCGACTTGGTGAGCTGGACGGAAGCGGCCAGGTCGGCGCGCGACAGCCCCGGCCTCATGCACAGCTGGCGCACCAGGGCCATGCGATTGATGCCCTTGATCAGGGGGCGTTGGCCGCCCTGATCGGGGCCTTCGGCCGCGCGGCCAATGGACATGCCCGCTTGCCGGGGGGCGGCGGGCGAAAACCACAGGCGGGGAAGATCGGCCAGGAACGTCAACGGAATTTATCCTTAAATCAACGGCAGTCAGTAAGAATGAATTTAACCTTAAATCATGATTGCGGTCTTGTTGCACGCATCGGGTTCAGAACGGCAGCGCACGTCTTTTCGGAAGGCTTGGGTCCCCGGTCGCTTTCCCGGGTCGATCCCATATTAGTTTGATCACTGCACGAAATGAAGAGCGTGGAAACACCTAGGCGCCGTGAACGCCGGCGCGGCGCAAATCGCTTCTAGTTTAATGTTAAATCACCTAGACTGTGCTCGACTTCGAACAACCCGATCATCGACCACTCATGAAATTCACGGATGGACAGTGGCTGCTCCAGCCCGGCGTCAGCGCGCACTATGCGGCCCAGGCCTACGCGGTCGAGGCGCACGCGGACCGGCTGGTGGTGCTGGCCACGACGCGCCCGATCCGCCATCGCGGCGATACCCTGCAGGGCCCGACGCTCACGTTGACGCTCAGTTCGCCCATGCCCGGCGTCATCCGCGTGAAGACGGAGCACTTCAGCGCCTCGGACGCGCCGCGCCTGGGGATCCCGATGCCCGGCGCCGGCCGCCCCGAGGTCGCCGTGACGGACGGTGACGATTGCGCCACGCTGACGTCGGGCGGCTTGTCGGTCGACGTCCTCAAGGGCGACGACTGGGGCCTGGTGTTCCGCGAGGGCGATCGGGTGCTGACGCGCAGCGGCTGGCGCGCGCTGGGCTACATCCAGTGGGTCGGCAAGGGCAACTTCGTGCATGAGGCCCTGGGCCTGTCGGTGGGCGAGACGGTCTACGGCCTGGGCGAGCGCTTCACGCCGTGGGTCAAGAACGGCCAGGTCGTCGAGAACAGCAACCGCGACGGCGGCACGGCCTGCGAGCAGGCGTACAAGAGCGTCCCGTTCTACATGACCAGCCGCGGCTACGGCGTGCTCGTCAACGAGGCCGGGCCGGTGTCCTTCGAAGTGGCCTCGGAAAAGACGGCCCGCGTGCAGTTCAGCCGCGAGGGCGAGAGCCTGGACTACCTCGTCATCCAGGGCCCGACGCCCAAGGACGTGGTGCAGCGCCTGACCGCGCTCACCGGCAAGCCGGCGCTGCCGCCGGCCTGGACGTTCGGCCTGTGGCTGACGACGTCCTTCACGACGAACTACGACGAGGCGACCACCACGTCCTTCATCGACGAGATGAAGCGCCGCGAGCTACCGCTGTCCGTATTCCACTTCGACTGCTTCTGGATGCGCGAGTTCCAGTGGTGCGACTTCGAATGGGACACCCGCCAGTTCCCCGACCCGCAGGCCATGCTTGCCCGGCTGCGGGGCCGCGGCCTGAAGGTCAGCCTCTGGATCAATCCGTACGTGGCGCAGAAGTCCCGGCTGTTCGCGGAAGGCGCGCGCGAAGGCTACTTCATCAAGCGCACCGATGGCCGCACCTGGCAGACCGACCTCTGGCAGCCCGGCATGGCGATCGTCGACTTCACGAACCCGAAGGCGGTCGCCTGGTACCAGGGACACCTGCGCCGTCTGCTCGAGATGGGCGTCGACTGCTTCAAGACGGACTTCGGCGAACGCATCCCGGATACGGGGGTGATGTATCACGACGGATCCGACCCGGTCGAGATGCACAACCTCTACCCGCTGCAGTACAACGAGGCCGTGTTCAACCTCATCCGCGAGGTGCGTGGCGACGACGATGCCGTGGTCTTCGCGCGCTCGGCCTATGCCTCTGCGCAGCGCTTCCCGGTGCACTGGGGCGGCGACTGCTGGTCCACGTTCGAATCGATGGCCGAGAGCCTGCGCGGCGGCCTCTCGCTCACGACCTGCGGCTTCGGCTTCTGGAGCCACGACATCGGCGGCTTCGAGGGCAACCCGCCGCCGGCGGTCTACAAGCGCTGGATCCAGTTCGGCCTGCTGTCGTCCCACAGCCGGTTGCACGGCAGCAGCTTCTACCGCGTGCCGTGGCTGGTCGACGAGGAGAGCTGCGACGTCCTGCGCGTCTTCACCCACCTGAAGCACCGCCTGATGCCCTATCTCTACGCGAAGGCGATCCAGGCGGCGGAGACGGGCGTGCCGGTGATGCGCTCGATGATGATGGAGCACCCGGGCGACCCCGCCTGCACGACGCTCGATCGCCAGTACCACCTCGGCGAATCGCTGCTCGTGGCGCCGGTCTTCGACGAGAGTGGCGAGGTCGACTTCTACCTGCCCGAGGGGACGTGGACGCACCTGCTGAGCGGCCAGGTGCGCGCCGGCGGCCGCTGGTATCGCGAGAAGCATGACTTCATGGGCCTGCCGGTCTACGTGCCGGGCAACACCGTCCTGCCGTGGGGCAACGAGACCGAGCGCCCCGACTACGACTTCGGCCGCGGCACCACGCTGCGCGTCTTCGCGCTCGACGACGGCGCCACGGCGCCGTTCGCGGTCGCCGCGCCGGACGGCCGCATCGCCGCCCGCGGCACCGTCACGCGGCAGGGCGAGCGCTACGTCGCGCACGTCACGGAGGGCGCGCTGCGCGATTGGCGGCTCGAAGTGGACGGCCACGCGAGCGCCATCAAGCCGGAGGGCTCGGAACTGACCTGGTCCGCCTGAGCAGGCGGCTGCCGCGGCCACCTCCGAACTGGCAGGCAGGGCGCCGGCGTCGCCGTGTCGACATTCGTCTGCCAGTTGTCGACATTTTACTTGTTGCTACAGCGGAATCTCGCTCGCGCAATCTAATATGGCGATATATCAAACCCGCGCGCCGACCCCCGGGTCGGCGCGCCGCGCGGGCTCAAGGCTCGACACCCCGCGCGGCCGCACGGCACACGGCGGTCTCCAAAGGCGCGGGATCCCCGGCCAGGTCCGGTCAGGGTTGCCACCACGACATTCGACGGGAACGACACGATGACCCAGTTTCAGGACGCGACCCCAGGTCACCAGCAACGCAGTCCCGGGCCGGCGGGCATGCGCGGCCTGGCGTCGCTCCGGCAGGGCGCGGCAGGCTTGCTCCTCGCGCTGGTCGCGGCCTGCGGCGGCGGCGGCGGGGGCGCCTCGCCCACGACCGGCGCGACGCCCGGCACCCCCACGTCGCTGACGGCGACTGCCGGCGACAGCCGCACCACGATCACCTGGGCCGCCGTCGCCGGAGCGGCCTCCTACAACGTCTACCGCTCGACGACACCGGGAACGCAAGGCGCGAAGATCGGGACCAGCACGACGACGTCGTACATGGACTCGAGTGCGGTGAACGGGTCCACCTACTACTACGAGGTGACCGCCACCGGCGCCGCCGGCGAGGGCGCTGCCTCGGCGCAATCGCCGGGCGTGACGCCTGCCGTGGCCGTGACCGTGCCGGCCGTGCCCGCCGGGCTGAGCGCCACCGCAGGCGACGCCCAGGTGACGCTGCAATGGACGGCCGTGGCGAGTGCGAGTTCGTACAACGTGTACCGGTCGACCAGCGCCGGCGCGCAGGGCGCGAAGGTCGGCTCGAGCGCGACGCCGCAGTTCACGGACACGGGCCTGTCCAACGGCACCACGTACTACTACACCGTCACCGCCGGCAACGCGGCGGGCGAGGGCGCCGCCGCCGCTCAGTCGGCCGGCGTGACGCCGACGGCCGCGACCACCGGCTCCCCGTCGCCGAAGCCCACCACCTGGACCAACGCGAAGATCGGCGGCGGCGGCTACGTCACGGGCCTGATCTTCCATCCGACGACGGCGAACCTGCTGTACGCGCGCACGGACATCGGTGGCGCCTACCGCTGGAACCAGGCCACGAGGTCCTGGCTGCCGATCACCGACGGCTTCGGCGCTGCCGAGAGCTTCTTCCAGGGCGCCGAAAGCATCGCGCTGGACCCGAACGACGACCAGCTCGTCTACATGAGCACGGGCCTCTACGACTCGGCGAACGCGACAGCGCGCTTGTACATCTCCAGCGACCGCGGCGACCACTGGACGCACGTCAACCTGCCGTTCTCCGCCGGCTCGAACAACGGCGGCCGGGCGATCGGCGAGCGCATGATGGTCGATCCGAACCGGCCTTCCACGCTCTATTACGGGTCGCGCACCGCCGGGCTCTGGAAAAGTGCCGATTCGGGCCGCACGTGGTCGCAGGTGTCCTCGCTGTCGGCCACCAAGATGAGCTCGGACCAGCTCAACGCGATCGGCGGCACGGCGATGGGCGTCGAGCTGGTGGTCTACGACACCGGCAGCAAGGGCACGGGCACGGCGACCCAGACGATCTACGCCGCCGTCGCCCCCGACTACGTCAACGTGGCGGGCCTGGCCTCGAACCTGTACAAGTCCACCAACGGCGGCACGTCATGGAGCCCGGTCACGACGCCGGTCACGGGCTACCACATCCCGCACATGGTGCGTGCCGCCGACGGCCTGTTCTACGTGGCATTCACCAAGGGCGCTGGCCCGGGTGACAGCGGACCGGGCCGGTTCTACAAGTTCGACGGCACGAACTGGACGCTCCTGGCCAGCACGGATTCGGCCGGCTACGGCGGGGTATCGGTCTCCGGCAGCGGTGCGTCCACCCGCATCGCGCTGGGCGTGAGCGGCACCTGGGGCAACTACGCCGGCCAGAAGATCGTCCAGCTGTCCGATGACGATGGCAAGACCTGGCGCGAGATCGAAGCCCAGACGCCAGGCGCGACGGCTTCGGGCTGGGTGGACGACGTCGAGATCGATCCGTCCGACCGCGACCACATCCTGCATGTCCACGGCGGCGGTGTCCTGGAGACCCGCAACGCCTCGGCGGCCACGCCGACCTGGGCCGGCTCGGTCGACGGCATCGAGGAGAACGCCATCTTCACGCTGGCCACGCCGCCGGCCGGCGCGCCGTACATCGTGATCAACAACGCGGGCGACATCGGCACTTGGGTCCATACGGATCTGACCAAGACGCCGACCGAAGCGCCCACCACCCAGTGGAGCAACGGCTACTCCGCCGACATCGCCTGGTCCGATCCGCTCTACATCGCCGGCAGCGGCGCGATCAACAGCACCGGCGCGGGCTGGGGCTTCTGGTCCGGCGACGGCGGCAAGACCTGGGCCTCGTTCGCTACCAACGCGACGGGCGGCAGCACCAACACGAACGGCAACGGGAGCGTCGCGGTCACCGCGCGCAACAAGGTCGTCTGGGCGCCGTCCGACTCGGTGCCGTCCTACACGACCGACAACGGCACCACCTGGGTGGCGACGAACCTGCCGGCGCAGCCCAGCGTGGGCACCGGCATCGGGCGGGGCTACCACCTGGCGGCCGATCGCAAGAACCCGAACAAGGTCTATGCCTATGACGCGGGCGGCGCATGGTGGGCGGCGGCGGGCAAGGTCTTCGTGTCGACGGACGGTGGCCACAGCTTCACGCTGAGCCAGGCATCGGTCGATGCCAAGCTGGCACCCAACTACTTCTGGATGACCTCCCTGGCGGTCAATCCCAACGCCGAGGGTGACGTCTGGCTGGCCGATGGCAATGCCGTCTACCACTCGGTCGATTCGGGCGCGACCTGGACCAAGCTGAGCGCCTTCGCCTCGATCCCGGGCAGCAACGCGTGGCCCGACGTGCAGGGCGCGACCTCGGTGGCCCTGGGCAAGCCCAAGGCCGGCGCCGCGTACTCCGCGGCCGTGTACGTGGTCGGCGTGGTCAACGGCGTGTGGGGCGTGTATCGCTCGGACGACGCCGGCGCCACGTGGACGCGCTTCAACGACGACGCGCACCAGTTCGGCGGCATCGGCGCGATCGCGGCGGACCAGAACACCTATGGACGGATCTACGCGGCGGGCAACGGCCGCGGACTGTTCTACAGCAACTGACATCCAGGGCGCGAGCGCGGGACGCGGTGCGCGCCACGGGCACCGCGCCCCGCGCCGCGGCGCCGCGGCGCCGTACAGACATGGAACAAGGAGGGTGCTTGCCACCGTAACGAGGTCGAGCCCGGACATCGGGCCGCTTCGAATAACGCTCGTGACCGGGGGAGACAACCGGCCGAGCCCTTCATCCGAAAGGTACAAACCATGAGACTGCAGCTATCGACCATCGCACTGGCGTTGGGAGCCGGCGCGAGTTCCGCGGCCCTTGCGCAGACCTGCGCGCCCACGGCCATCAAGCCCTATGTCAACGTCAACGGCACCTGGACGCAGGCGGCGTCCGCCACCTTGAAGTCGGGCGGCTCGGCCGTCCTCGGCCCGCAGCCGGTCTCCGGCGGTTCGTGGAGCTGGAGCGGCTGCGGCACCGCAGGGGCCTCGCGCGAGCAGACGCTCCAGCCCGCGGCCGCATGCACCGCCACGGCCACCTACACGAACGCATGCGGCGCCAGGAGCCAGCAGGCGTTCTCCATCAATGTCGGCACGTGGGCCAGCGCCAAGTTCGGCGGCGGCGGCTACGTCACCGGGCTCGTCTTCCACCCGACTTCTCCGAACGTCCTGTACGCGCGCACGGACGTGGGCGGCGCCTACCGTTGGGACCAGGCCAGCTCGACGTGGCTGCCGATCACGGACGGCTTCGGCGCCGCGGAGAGCTTCCAGCACGGCGTCGAAAGCATCGCCCTCGACCCGAACGACGACCAGCGGGTCTACATGGTCACAGGCATGTACGCCTCGGCCGACGCCACCGCCAGGCTCTACATCTCCGCCAATCGCGGCAGCAGCTGGACGGCCGTCAACCTGCCTTTCTCGGCGGGCGGGAACAACGTCGGCCGGGCCATCGGCGAGCGCCTGGCGGTCGATCCGAACAATCCGGCCATCCTGTTCTACGGCTCGCGCACGGCAGGCCTCTGGAAGAGCGCCGACTCGGGCCGCACCTGGGCCCAGGTCTCGTCGCTGTCGTCCACCAAGCTGACCGCCAGCCAGATCAACGCCTTGGGCGGCCAGCCGATCGGCGTCGAACAGCTCGTGTTCGACACCTCGGGCAAGGGCAGTGGCTCGCCGACCTGGATCCTCTGGGCCAGCATCGCGCCCGACTACGTCAACGCGGCAGGCCTGACCTCGAACCTGTACAAGTCCACCAACGGTGGCACCACGTGGACGCCCGTGGCGACCCCGGTGTCCGGGTACCACATCCCCCACATCGTGCGCACCGCCGACGGCGAGTTCTACGTGCTGTTCACCAAGGGCGCGGGTCCGGGCGATGGCGGGCCCGCCCGCCTGTACAAGTTCGACGGCAGCAACGGCAGCACGTGGACCTTGCTGGACAGCAACAACGCCGCCGGCTACGGCGGCCTGTCCGTGTCCGGCACCGGCGCGACGGCCCGCATCGCGCTGGGCGTGAGCGGCACCTGGGGGAACTACGCCGGACAGCAGATCGTCCAGCTGTCCGACGACGGGGGCAGGACCTGGCGCGAGATCGAAGCCGGGATGCCGGGCCAGACCGCCTCGGGCTGGGTCGACGATGTCGAGATCGATCCGTCCAACCGCGACCACATCATGCACGTGCATGGCGGCGGTGTCGTCGAGACCCGCAACGCCTCGGCGTCGACGCCCACCTGGAACGCGGCGATCAACGGCATCGAGGAGACCTGCACCCTGGCCCTGGCGACGCCGCCGGCGGGCGCGCCGTACGTCTTCCTCAACGGGTCGGGCGACGTGGGAACCTGGGTGCACACCGACCTGACGAAGGCGCCGACGCTCAGCCCCTACAAGCAATGGAGCAACGGCAATTCCATCGACACCGCCTGGTCCGATGCCAGCTACATCGCCGCCGCCGGCCTCGTCAATTCGTCCGGCGCGGGCGCCGGGTACTGGTCCGGCGACGGCGGCAACAGCTGGGCGAGCTTCGCCAGGCTGCCGGCGGGCGCCGCGGCCAACACCGCGGCGGCGACGAACATCGTGGTCACGGCGCGCAACCGGCTGGTCTGGGCGCCCGCCGATTCGGTGCCCTCCTATTCGTCCGACAACGGCGCGAGCTGGACCGCGACCAACCTGCCCGCGCTCGGCGTCATCGGCGGCTGGCCACGCAGCTACCGACTGGCCGCCGATCGCAGGAACGCGAACAAGGTCTATGCGTATGACTCGGGCGGCGCCTGGTGGGGCAGCCCGGGCAAGGTGTACGTCTCGACGGACGGCGGCCACACCTTCGCGCTGAGCCAGGGCTCGGTGGCGGCCAACCTGCGCGCCAATCCTTTCGGCGCCACCTCCCTGGCGGTGAATCCGAACGTCGAAGGCGACCTCTGGCTGGCCGACGGCAACACCGTGTACCACTCGGTGGATTCGGGCACCACCTGGGCCAGGCTGGGCAACTTCGCCTCGATCTGGGGTGGGCGCGATCCCTCGCAGTGGCCCTACGTCCAGGGCGCGGGCGTCGTGGCGCTGGGCAAGGCCAAGCCCGGCGCGTCCTACTCGGCGGCGGTCTACGTGATCGGCGTCATCAACGGCGCCTGGGGCGTGTATCGCTCCGACGACGGCGGCGCCAGCTGGGTGCGCCACAACGACGATGCGCACCAGTACGCCGGGCTGGGCGTCATGGCGGCTGACCAGGGCGTCTACGGCCGGGTGTACGCGGGCGGCAGTTGCCGAGGCGTGGTCTACAGCAACTGATGGCGCCAGGGCCGCAGCATTGGCGCGCTGCTGCCCTGGCTCCTGCAGGACGCCACCTTGCACCCGCACGGGCCACGCCGGGGAGCATCCTGCCGCACGAAGCTCTTGCGTGACGCGGATAGGCCCCGGTTAGCGCCCGGTAATGACACCGCACGCTGCGCGAATTAGCCTGCGCACGCCGCGTTCGTACGCCCTTGGACATGCATGCCGGTTGTTTCCATGAAGCAGATCCTTCGTCCGTTCGTCCTTGGCGCCACGATGCTGGTGCTGGTCGTCGTGCTGGTGGCCTGCGCGTCTGAACGGCGCGCCGAAGCCGGCGCGGATCTCACCGTGCTTCCGGCGGCACCCGGCGCCTGGCGCTTGGTCGTCGGTCATTGGGAAGCCGAGGTCGAATTGACCGGCGGCCGGGTCGTCGTGCCACCGCCCAGCCAGGAATACGCTCGCTTGAGCCACCTCGAAGCGAGCACGGGCACCGGTGACGGATCGCGGCAGGCCCTTCGCTTCGAATGGACGGACCTGTGGCAGGCGACGCTGCGCGTCGAAAGCCGGCAAGCGCTCGACCTGCGGCCGTTCGAAGGCGGCATGCTCGAGTTCGACCTCGACGTCGCCGATCTTGCCCGGGGCGCCGTCAAGGTCCGGGTCGGGTGCGGCGACGGCTGCGCGCGCAGCGTCAATCTGCTGCAGCACGGGCGCGCGTGGGCCGGCAAGGGGTGGCATCACGTGGCCCTGGCGACGAGCTGCTTCATGCGCGATGGTGCCGATTTCTCGAGGGTCACGCGGCCTTTCGCGCTCGAAGGCAATGGCAGCGGCCGGGTCAGTGTCGCCAATGTGCGCTTCACCCGCGTGGCGCGTCCCGGTCTTGCATGTCCGGACTACCGCACCGAGTCCGTCACGCCGGCGATGCTCGACGAGTCCTGGTCCGTGGACTGGTGGCTGCCGCGTCACCAGGCCAAGCTGGACGAAAAGAACAGGCTGGTCGCGGCGGGTACGCCACCCGAGCTGGTGTTCATCGGCGATTCCATCACCGAAGGGTGGGAAAAGAGCGGCCGTGCCATCTGGCAGCGCCATTACGCCCCTTACCACGCACTCGACCTCGGCTTTGGCGGCGATGCCACCGAGAACGTGCTGTGGCGCCTGCAGCACGGCGAGATCGACGGCATCGCGCCCAAGGCGATCGTCCTGATGGTCGGCACGAACAACACCGGTCATCGCGGCGAGGACCCGCGGACGACGGCCGCCGGCATCAGGCGGGTGCTCGACGAGATCCGCCAGCGCCTGCCGACCACCAAGGTGCTGCTGCTGGCGATCTTCCCGCGCGGCGACCGCCCGGACGATCCGCAGCGACGCATCAACGAGCGCGTGAACCGCATCATTGGCGACTACGCCGATGGCCGCAGTGTCGTGTTCCTCGACATCGGTCGGGCGTTCCTGGGCGCGGACGGCACGTTGTCGCGCGACGTCATGCCCGACCTCCTGCATCCCGACGAGCACGGCTACGCGATCTGGCAGCAGGCCATGGACGCGCAGTTGCTGCAAATGCTGGTGCGCTGAGCCAGCCGACTTCGACCATGTCGCCAACGAACATCTTCGGGAAGGGGCGCGCTCGCGCCAATGGCCAGTGCGTCCTCGCCCCTCCGGCCCGGATGGTCCGATGGGCGGTCGCCTGGGCCGCCTGCCTGGGCTCGATCGCGAGCGCCCACGCCGCGATCCCCGAACGCGCCGCCGCGCAGGCGCGGGCCACCGCGTTGGTGGCCCGCATGACGCTGGAAGAGAAACTGGGTCAGCTCATCAACGTGGCGCCCCCCATCGAGCGCTTGGGAATTCCGGCCTACAACTGGTGGACGGAATCGCTGCACGGCGCGATCGGTCCGCTGCCCACGACCAATTTTCCCGAGCCCATCGGGCTGGCGGCGACGTTCGACGCGTCGTTGGTCCATCAGGTCGCCGCGGCCATCAGCTCGGAAGTGCGCGCGCTGCACGCGCTCGGGCCGGGCGGCGTCGGGCTGGACACCTGGGCGCCCAACATCAACATCTTCCGCGACCCGCGCTGGGGGCGTGGCCAGGAGACCTATGGCGAAGACCCCTGGCTCACCGCGCGCCTGGGCGTCGCCTTCATCACCGGGATGCAGGGCAGGGACCCCGACCGCCCGGATGTGGTCGCCACCCCCAAGCATTTCGCGGTGCACAGCGGACCGGAATCGACGCGGCACAGCGCGAACGTCGTCGTGTCGCCGCACGACCTCGAGGACACCTACCTGCCCGCGTTCCGTGCGGCCATCGTCGAGGCCCGGGCCGGATCGGTCATGTGCGCCTACAACCGCGTCAACGGGCAGCCGGCGTGCGCGAGCGAGCCGTTGCTCCAGCACCGGCTGCGCGGCGCCTGGGGATTCGACGGTTATGTCGTCTCGGACTGCGACGCCATCCGGGACATCGCCGAAGGCCACAGGTATGCGCGGGATGCCGCCGCGGCCGTGGCCGCTGCGATGAAGTCAGGTGTCGACAACGAGTGCAACACCTCGGCATGGAGCGACGCGGCGGCCCTGCGGCAACGCTACATGGAGGCCCGCGACCGCGGCTTGATCGGCGATGCCGACATCGACCGCGCACTGGTCCGTCTGTTCTCCGCCCGGCTGCGCACCGGCGACCTGGGCGGTGTCGCGCCCAGGGTGCCGGTGCCTGCGACGGCGGTCGGCGCGCCGTCGCACGCCGCGTTGGCGTTCAAGAGCGCTGTCGAAAGCCTGGTGCTGCTGAAGAACGACGGTGTCCTGCCGCTGCGACCCGGCGTCCGCATCGCCTTGATCGGACCGCACGCCGACGCCACGCGCGTGCTGCGAGGAAACTATTCCTCGGAGCGCACCTTGGCGGCGGTGTCGCTGCTGGACGGGCTGCGGCAGGCCATGCCGGACTCGCCTGTGGTCCACGTTCCCTTCACGGCCTCGATCACGGACGGCGACCCGGTGCCCACGTCGGCCTTGCGGGCGCCGGACGGCCAGCCCGGACTGCGGGCTGACTACTTCAATGCGACGCAGGGGGGTGGCTTCGCTGAGAGGCCCGCGGACACCCGCATCGAGCCGCAGGTCGTGTCGAATGCGGCGTTCGCCCATGGCGTGGACGGGCGACACAAGGTGGTCTGGACGGGCTTCGTGGTGCCTCCGGAGAGCGGCAGCTACCGGATCGCCATGACGGGCGTCAAGGGGACGCTGGCCACCGGCGGAACGCCCGTGCGTGCGGAGCACTATTCCGGCTGGAACGAGCCGCTGCAGTTCACCGACGTCCTGCTTGAGAAGGGTCGGCCCTATGCGCTGCGGCTCGAGGCCGAGTCCGGGGGCGTCGCTCCCGGCCTGCACTGGAAGCGCGTCAGCAGCGAGCTCGACGCGCAGGTCAAGGCCGCCGTTGCCCAGGCCGACGTGGTCGTGGCCGCCGTCGGCTTGACCTCGGACATCGAAGGCGAGGAGATGCCGCTGTCGATCGACGGCTTTGCCGGTGGCGATCGCACCACGCTCGACTTGCCGGCCGACCAGCGCAGGCTTCTCGAGAGCGCGCAGGCGCTGGGCAAGCCCCTGGTGGTCGTGCTGATGAGCGGAAGCGCGATCGACCTGAGCTGGGCCAAGTCGAATGCGGCGGCCATCATCCAGGCGTGGTATCCCGGCCAGGCCGGAGGCCTGGCGATCGCCGACGTGCTGGCGGGCCACGCCGATCCCGGCGGGCGTCTGCCGGTGACTTTCTACCGCAGCGCCGCAGACCTGCCGCCCTTCGACGACTACGCGATGAAGGGCCGCACCTACCGCTACTTCCGTGGCGTGCCTGTCTACCCGTTCGGTCACGGACTGAGCTACGCGCGCTTCGGATACAGCGCTTTGCGCGTCCAGCCCGTGGCAGGGCGACCGGAGCGGGGCCTGCGCGTCTCGGTCCGGGTCCGCAACACCAGTGCGCGGGCGGGCGACGACGTGGTCCAGCTCTACATCACGCCGCCCGCGCTCGAGGGGGCACCCCGGCATGCGTTGCGCGGCGTCCGGCACGTCAGACTGCAGGCGGGGGAGGCGAGGGCGTTGACGTTCGACCTCGTTCCACGCGACCTCAGCTTCGTCGACGCTGCCGGCCTGCGCAGCGTCGCGACCGGGCGCTATCGCCTGTCGGTTGGCGCGGGCCAGCCAGGCGGCGACGCGGCCACGCTGTCCACGACCTACCGTGTGCGCGCCAAGGTGCGCCTGCCGGAGTGATCGCTGCCCCCAATGCCGATTCGACGAGATGCGTACGCTGGCGGCGCGTCCCGGATGAAGCCCGGCGGCTTCGAGCGAGCGGCGGTTGCCAGAAGCACCAGCTCCGATGATTCAAGAGACGCCACGAACGAGACCGAACATGCGCAAGACCCTTCGATTTCTGGCCGCGACCGTCCTCGCGGCGACTTTCGCCTCAAGCAGTGCCTTGGCCGGCACGCGCGAGCGTCAGTCGCTGGAAGCGGGCTGGCTGTTCCACCTGGGCGATGTCGTCCCGCCCCTGGCCAAGGGCCATGGCATGAGCTACGGCGGCGCGAAGGCGGGCAATGCCGGCGGGGCCGCCGCGACCGACTACGACGACTCCGGCTGGCGTCGGCTCGACCTGCCTCACGACTGGGGGGTGGAAGGACCGTTCGACCCGAGCGAGAACGCCTCGCAGGGCTATCGACCGCGCGGCATCGGCTGGTACCGGCGCTACTTCAATGCGCCGCCGTCGGATCGTGGCCGCCACGTCGAACTGCAGCTGGACGCGGTCGCCACCCACAGCCAGGTGTGGGTCAACGGCATCGTCGTCAACCGCAACTGGTCCGGCTACAACGGACGCAACATCGACATCACGCCCTACCTGCGCTACGGCGAGGACGTCAACGTGATCGCGGTGCGCGTGGACGCCGATGCGCAGGAAGGCTGGTGGTACGAGGGCGCCGGCATCTATCGCCACTCCTGGCTCGTCAAGCGCGATGCGGTGCACATCGCCACGGACGGCGTCCATGCCGATCCGGTGCGCAAGGGCGATCGCTGGATCCTGCCGGTCACGGTGGCTGTGGAGAGCAGCGCGAAGGCGGCGCACCGCGCCGAGCTCGAGGTGACCGTGCTGGACCCGGCCGGCCGCCAGGTGGCCAAGGCCAGGACGCCCGTGCAGGTGGGTGCGCTGGACGCGTCGACCGCCCGGCTCGAACTGACCATGAGCAAGCCCACCCTCTGGACGCTGCAGCGGCCCGCCCTGTACCGCGTGAGCTCCGTGCTGCGCGACGAGAGCGGGGAGCTCGACCGGGCCGACGTGCAGACAGGCTTTCGCACCGTGCGATTCGACGCCGACCGTGGCTTCTTTCTCAATGACGAGCCGATCAAGCTGCAGGGCGTGGCGATCCACCAGGATCATGCCGGCGTCGGCGTCGCGGTGCCCGAATCGATCTGGGCGTTCCGCCTGCGCCAGCTCAAGGCGATGGGCGTGAACGCGGTGCGCTTCGCGCACAACGCGCCGGCCGCAGAAGTGCTCGATCTTGCTGATCGCCTCGGGCTGCTGGTGATGGACGAGAACCGCAACTTCAATCCATCGCCCGACTACCTGCAGCAGCTGACCTGGCTGGTGCGGCGCGACCGCAACCACCCAAGCGTGATCCTGTGGTCGATCTTCAACGAGGAGCCGCTGCAGAGCAGCGAAGTCGGCTACGAGATGGCGCGGCGCATGGTGGCGGCGGTCAAGAAGCTGGACACCTCGCGCCCGGTCACCGCGGCCATGCACGACGGCCTCTTCGGCGACGTGAACGTGACCCAGGCGGTCGACGTCGCGGGCCTCAACTACCAGGCCTGGGCGTACGACCGCTTCCACCAGGCCCATCCGACGCAGCCCATGACCAGCACCGAGGACACCTCGGCGTACATGACGCGGGGCGCCTTCGAGAGCGATCGCGAGCGCCATGTCCTGGACAGCTACGACGACGAGCCGTCGGATTGGGGGGCGACGCACCGCAAGGCCTGGCGCGCGATCGCGGAGCGCCCGTTCGTGGCGGGCGGCTTCGTGTGGACGGGCATCGACTACCGCGGCGAACCCACGCCGTTCGAATGGCCCAGCGCCAGTTCGTTCTTCGGCGCGATGGACCTGTGCGCCTTTCCCAAGTCGGCGTTCTGGATCCACCAGGCGCATTGGGTCAAGGATCGACTCGTCCTCAAGGTGCTGCCGCACTGGAACTGGGCCGGTCGCGAGGGCAGGCCCATCCGGGTGATGGTGGCCACCAATGCACCGCGGGTGCGTCTTCTGCTCGATGGCAGGCAGGTCGCGCAGGGCGACGTCGATCCGATCGACATGGTGACGTTCCAGGTTCCCTATGCGCCCGGCCGACTGGAGGCGGTCGCACTGCGCGACGGCGCGGAGCTGGGGCGGGACGTCGTCGCGACCAGTGGGGCGGCCGCGCGCCTCGTGCTCGCGCCGGACCGGGGTACGCTGGCCGGCGATGGCCTGGATGCCGTGCCGGTGACCGTCAGCGCGGTCGATGCGCAGGGCCGGCCCGTGCCCACTGCGAACCTGCCCGTTCACTTCGAGCTGCAGGGGCCTGGCGCCATCATCGGCGTCGGCAACGGCGATCCCAATTCGCACGAGGCCGAGAAAGGCAGCGAACGCCGCTTGTTCAACGGGCTCGCGCAGGTCATCGTGCAGGCGCGGCGTGCGGGCCAGGGCGGCCTCACGCTGCGCGCCACGTCGCCGGGCCTGCAGGAGTCGGTCGTCGTGCTCGACGTGCAGGCGGCGGTCCCGCCTGCGGCCGTGCCGGTGGCCGAGCCCTTCACCAAGATCGGCGGTTGGCGCATCTCGCCGCCGCAGGTCGATCGGCCCGATCCCGGCACCGCCCCAAGCTACGGCGACATGAACACCTGGGGCTGGGGCGAGCCGCCGATGAAGCAGGGCCCGGAAGCGCCGCCGTGGCGCGTCTATCGCGCGTCGTTCAGCGTGCGCGCCGACCGCAACGATGGTCGCGGACACCTCGTCTTCCGCGAGATCGCCGGCCGGGCCGAAGTGTGGTGCGAAGGTGTCAAGCTGGGCGAGAAGACGGATCCCGCCCCGGGGCCGCTGACGCTGCAACTTCCGCAGGGCCCGGCATGGCGCACGCTCAGCGTCCTGGTGCAGTCGCAGCCGGGGCACGACTCGGGCGTGGTCGGCCGCGTCGTGCTGGAGGCCGCGGGCAAATGAGGGCCGCCTGCGGCCTCAACGGAAGATCAGCTGCGCGAAGGCGTAGAGGTTCTCGGCCCAGCTGTCGCGGTCGTGTCCGTGGTCGTCGACGTTCCAGCGATGAGGGATGGCGCGCTGCACCAGGCCGCGATGAACGTCCTGCGACACGTTGATCAGGCCGTCCTGCTTGCCGCATGACAGGTAGAGCAGCCTGAGCCGGCGTCGCGCATCCGCGGGATCGGGAACCAGCTCGGCGATCCCATGGGTGTTGGGCGCCGGGGAAAAGGCGCCCACCCATGCGAACCGGTCGAGATGGGCCAGTCCGAAGTTCAGCGCCTGGCCGCCACCCATCGAGAGCCCGGCGATGGCACGATGCCCGCTGTCGGCCGACGTCGGGAAGGCCGAATCGACTGCGGGAACCAGGTAGTCCAGCAGGTCGCGCTCGAACCTGTCGAAGGCGGTCGCATTGGCCGGCGTGAACACCTGGTCGGCAGGCGGCGGGGCATCGTCGGCCGACGCGCGTCCGTTGGGCATGACGACGATCGTCGGCACGATCCGGCCGGATGCCTGGAGGTTGTCCAGGATGGCCGTTGCGCGCACATAGCCGCGCCACTCGTCCTGGTTGCCCGCGATGCCGTGCAGCAGATAGAGCACCGGGTACCGCTGGCTTGCCTGGTAGCCCGCGGGCAGCCAGACCCGGGCCTGGCGCCGCGTGCCCGTGATGCCGGACGCATAGCTGAAGTCGACGACACGACCCGCCGCCACGCCCGGGGCCGCGTCGGCAAAGCCGCGCGGCGGTTCGGGATAGGCGCGTACATCGTCGGGCGCCAGCAGGATGGGACGCGCAAAGTTGGCGCGCGCCTGAGCAGGGCTGACCGCCTCGTCGGCCCGCGGCGCGGCGCATGCAGTCGCGGCTGCCGCGAGTGCCCAGGCCAGCCGATGGCGGATGCGCACTCCGCGCGTTGCCATCAGGCGATCGCGACCTGCTGCCGTGGCGTGAAGTGCAGGTCGTCCCCGTTCAGCTCCGCCACGAAGCGATAGCCCACGCGATGGTGCGTCCGGATGATCTCGCCGCGTTCGTCTCCCAGCACGCTGCGGATCCGGTTGATCGCGACGGTGAGCGAACTGGGCTGCACGATCCGCTGGCCCCAGACGACGTCCAGGAGCTCGTCCATCGAAAGCACGCGATCGCGATGATCGATCAGGTAGACGAGCAGATCGAAGGGGCGCGGCTGGATCTGCCGCAGTTGTCCGTCCACGCGGACCTCGCGCCGCGAGGGCCGGACTTCGCAGCGACCGAAGCGCAGCCCGGCTTCCCGAGGCAGCCGGAGCGGCAGGGCCGGGGCGGCATCGACGCGGACGCAGGCGTTCTGGGAGGGGGCACCTTGGGAAAGTTCGAGCATGAGAACCTCGGTCAGATTTCAGCCGGCGACAGGCGCCGCTCCGGGCTTCGGATACGCCACGTGACATCCGGGCGGTGCACACCGAGCCGCGGCATGCGTAGAATGATGTAGCGCTAAATCAAAGTGGTTGCGACTCTGGCGCCGATGTGGCGGTGAAGTGCCCATATTAATTTGGTCGACGAACAAACAGTGCCGTATTTACCCTTGAGGGACTCTGCGGGCCCGCGTGCCGGATCGCGGCTGGTCCAACGGCGAAATGCTGCGCGATGACTGCGCGATCGGCGCCGGTTCGGCAAGCGTCATGCCTTGGTTATGACATCGTGCGCACCGCTTCATAGGATCGAGGCGTCTCCTGTGCCGGACGATGCGCTCCACGCGACACGCCGCGTCCGGCATCTTTTTCTCGAGGAGGCAGCACGACGAGGACGGTGGTCGGCCAACTGGCAGCGAGGGCGGAGCAGCCGGATGTCTCCACGTGCTCGTCGGCGGCGGACATCGCCTGCTCGCCGTCCAGGGCCCCACGGCCTTAGGTGTGTGTACGATATTTGTTCGGTCATCGCCCGAACTAGTATTTCAAGGCAGGCGCGGTGACATGCCGGCAAACGATGCGGGGGTCATGTCAGTTGCGTGCCCGAACTGCGGATCGCAGGCGCGGGTGCCAGGGGGCTTCGACGCGAGTTCGGTATGCCGAGCCCGGACGGATCCCCGAGCGTCTGCTGGAGGTCAGAGCGCCCTTCCGGGCCGAGGCAGTTTGCAGATGCCCCGAAGTGCTGGCCTCGGGCGCGATCGGTGGCGTCGATGTTGCCTCGGGCCGCAAGCGACGCAGACATTTGAATGCGGGCAATCGCCACAAATAAATAGGACAAGACATGAGACAAGCGACCATGCTCAGCAAGGCTTCGACGGTCGTCGTTGCCTGCAGCACACTTCTGTCCGCCTGCGGCGGCAATGGCGGCTCTTCCGGGGCAACCGCCCAGTCCATCGACTTTCCCTACCCGGGAACCCGATACCTCGCGACCGCGGCAGCGCCGCTCTCCGCGACGACCACGTCCGGGCTCCCGGTCACGTTCTCCTCCAATACGCCGTCGACCTGCACGGTCAGCGACGGCAACCTGGTGCCCGTGTCCGTCGGCGAATGCTCGGTCACCGCGAGCCAGGACGGCAACGCGGAGTTCGCCAGCGCGCTGCCGGCACAGCAGTTGTTCAAGATCCTGCCTCATGCGCAGACGATCACCTTCGCGTCGCCGGGTTTTCAACCGATCGACGGCACGCCGCCCGCCCTCGTCGCGACATCGGACTCCAGCCTGCCGGTGTCGTTCGCGTCCAACACGCCAGAGGTCTGCACCGTCAGCGCGACGACGCTGGCGCTGGTCTCCCGGGGGCAGTGTTCCATCACCGCGTCGCAGGCCGGTGACGGCGACTATGCCGCCGCCGCCCCCGTGACGGTCACGTTCGCGGTGGGCGATGCGCCCCCGCCCGTGCTGACGTTCGCATCGGGCTACCAGTCGACCACCTCCACCATCGAGGGCGGCGGCGTCAGCACCTATGCCGGCAGCAACAAGGACGGTTGGTGGTGCAGTGACCCGAACTGGTGCTCCAGCAGCATCAACACCGACGGCAGCGCCTTCACGTTCTCGTATTCGATCCAGCCGAGCGATCCGAATCATCCCAATTCGGACAACTGGATGGGCGCCTACTTCGGCTTCCAGATCTTCGCGCCCGGCGTCACCGCGTTCAGCAGCACCGGCAACACCACGGCAGGCCTGCAGATCGACAAGCAGTCGACCCTCAGGTTCCAGCTCGCCGAAGACCCGGTCTGGTACGGCACCATCGCCAGCAATGCGCACAACGCAGATGTGAAGGTCACGCTGGTGCTCGGGCATTTCGCGCTCAAGGCGTCCAACAACAACAGCGCCTGCAACGTTGCGCTGCAGGCCATCTTGACCCCGTCGTCCGCGAGCGTCCAGGGCTACGAAATCCAACTCGGCAGCTTCTCCGCGTTCTCCGAGAGCTGCGGGCTGGCAGGCCTGGAGGCCGCGACCGAACTGCAGACCTATCCTGTCGTGCAGATCAAGTTCGACGCGGCCACGACCAACACGTCGGCATCCACGACGACGCCGACCAACCCGAGCTATCCGACGGCACTCACCCTCAGCGGCGCGATCACGTTCCAGTGAACGGGGGTCGACCGACCACCTCCGGAGGCGCGACGCCGCTTCGAGGATCTGGCCGCGACCTGCAGTTGGCTACCGCGGCCTGCCCGTCCGCCATCCGATGCGATGGGCCGCACGATCGTGCATTCGCCCGTCGAGTGGAACGCTTTCCCACCCAGCCTCGTCGCGAGGCCGGACTCCAGATCAAATCAAAGAGGTAGATGAAAATGAGGAGACACTTCAGCAAATCGACGTTGTCGATCGCCGCGGCGCAGACCCTTCTGCTCTGCGCCGGCGGGGCGATGGCCCAGACGGCGGCACCGGCTGCCAAGGCGGCCTCCGCGCCCGCCTCCGCGGCCAGCCAGGCCGCCGGCGAGGGAGAGGTCCAGAGCGTCGTCGTGTCCGGCCAGCGCGCCGCACTCCAGTCGGCCCAGGCGATCAAGCGCAACTCCGAGGACATCGTCGACGGCGTCGTCGCCGAGGAAGCCGGCAAGCTGCCGGACAAGTCGATCACCGAAGTGCTGCAACGCGTGGTCGGCGTGACGATGGACCGCAACCGTTCACGAGGCGATCCGGAGCACTTCTCGGTCGAAGGCTCGGGCATCCAGGTGCGCGGCCTGTCGTGGGGATCGTCGACGCTCAATGGCCGCGAGTCGTTCTCGGCAGGCTGGCCCGGCCGCGAACTGAGCTGGGGCGACGTGCCCTCCGAGCTCATGTCGGCGGTGATCGTGCACAAGAACCCGCCGGCCGAACTCATCGAAGGCGGCATCAGCGGACAGGTGGACCTGCGCACCGCGCTGCCGTTCGACTACAAGGGCAGCAAGTCGGTTGTCTCGATCGCCGACAACTACAGCGCTTTGGGCCACAAGCAGTCGCCCGCCGTCTCCGGCCTCTACAGCACGCGGTGGAGCAATGACGCGGGCGAATGGGGCGCGCTGCTGGACCTGTCCCTGAACCGCAACAACACGCACAACGACACGATCGAGCAGGACGCCTTCTTCCCGCGCACGGATCTCGTCGCGGGCCAGACCGTATGGGTGCCGAAATCGGCGTCCTGGCGCACCAACACCAGCCAGACGAATCGCGCGGGTGTCTACGCGGCCCTTCAATGGAAGAAGAATGACAAGCAGTCGTCGCTGACGATCTTCGACTCGGCCTATCACGACACCAACCTCGAACATGCCATCTTCTCGGCGGTCGAGAATTCGTACAAGTCGCAGATCAGCAATCCGGTCTACGACAGCAACGGCGTGCTGCGGTCCGGCACCTACACGTACCCCTTCGGCGGCCTGGGCGCGAACAACTTCGCTGCGGGTGGCCTCGGATTCAACGTCGACACCGGGTATTCGACGAGCCACTCCCAGACGCGGGACATCTCCTGGAACTTCAAGTGGGACCTGGATGATCGTTGGGCCATCCAGAACGATCTCCAATGGGTCCATGCCACCGATCGCAGCACGAACAGCGTGGTGGCCCTTCAGACCTACGTCCCGAGCCTGTCGCTCGACACCACCGGGCCGATCCCGAAGCTGGGCCTCGACCAGGCCGCCACCGACTTCCTGGCCGATCCGAAGAACTATTACCTGAACAACGTGATGCCGTCGATCGGCAAGGCGACAGGGGATCTCGCGGCCTGGAAGGCGGACGCGCAATACAAGATCGACGGCAACTTCCTGCGCGACCTGCGCTTCGGCATGCGCGTCACGGATCGCTCGTCGACCAACGTCAGCGGCAGCGGCACGGGCTGGTACAGCCTGGCGCAGCCGTGGTTCGTCAAGCAGACCTCGGTGCCCGGCCACCTGCCGGGCGTCAACGACGGCCAGAACTGGCAGCAGCGCGGCACGTTCGGGTACTTCAGCGACCCGCGCTACGCGGCCCTGGTGCCGACGCAGACGATCGCCTTCAACAACTTCTTCAACGGCAAGGCGGGCGCCGCGCCCAACCTCGTGGCGCCGAGCCTGGACCTGGCCAAGGGATATCCGGGCAGCTACGCCGCCTTGCCGCAGATCCTGCAACTGGAGTGCCAGGATGGCAATGCGCTCTATGGCACCAGCAACGACTGTTCGCAGGCAGGCGCCGACTGGAAGCCGATGACGTTCGACGGCGACCCGGCCAACACTAGCAAGGTCAAGGAGCAGACACAGGCCGTCTACGGCACCCTGCGCTTCAGCGACGATGACCTGCGGTTCCCGACCGAGGGCAACTTCGGCCTGCGCGTCGTCCACACGCGCACCGTGGTGCACGGCTACACGGTCTTCACGCCGACGTCGAATCCGCCGCCCGAGGTCCCGGTGTTCGATGCGATCAATGCGCCCCACGTCGTCAAGCGTTCGTATTTCGACTTCCTTCCGAGCCTGAACCTGAAGACCAGCCTGACGGACAAGCTGCAGGCTCGCCTGGCCCTTTCGCAGGGCATGTACCGGCCCGGCTTCGGGGACCTGCAGGGCTACGAGACGCTCAACCAGAACGTCACGAACACCAACAACTCGGTCTCCAGCATCACCTACACCGGCAGCGCGAGGGGCAATCCGAGCCTCAAGCCGATCCGGGCCAACAACTACGACATGAGCCTCGAGTGGTACCCACGCCCCGGTACGACGCTGACCGGCGATGTGTTCTTCAAGCAGTTGAAGGACATCATCCTGCCGTCGGCGCACGTCGAGACCTATCGCGACGTGGCAGGCAACCCGCAGGGGTTCCTGGTCACCTCCCAGGACAACGTGGCCAAGGGCACCGTGGGCGGCCTGGAGCTCGGCGCGACGACATACTTCGACCGCCTGCCGGGCCTGGAGGGCACGTTGCCGGCCTGGTTGAAGGGCTTCGGGGTCTCCGCGAACTACACCTACATCCACAGCGCCCAGAAGCTCTACCATCCGTTCAGCCTGCCGTATTGCCCCTCCTCGAGCGCGTTCAACAACGGCAACCTGAGCGTCTACGGCTGCGACACCAACGGCCTGCCGTTCCAGTCGCTGCCGATCCAGTACCTGTCCAAGAATGCCTTCAACTTCGCGTTCCTGTACGACTCGGGCCCGCTCTCCGCGCGGCTGGCCTACAGCTGGCGCTCGCGCTTTCTCCAGGGCGTCAACGTGAACGGCACGCAAGGCAGCGACGGCACCAGTGCCGACCCGGCCCGCAACGGGGCCCAGGACGTGGGTTGGGGTTTGCCGACGTGGCAAGAGGCGACCGGGCAATGGGACGCCGGGCTGGACTACAAGTTCTCGGACAAGCTGATGTTCTCGTTCAGTGCCACCAACCTGACCGACATCGTGATCAGGCAGACCCAGCAGCAGCACGTCGGGAACATGGGGCGCGCATGGTTCGAGCCGGGCCGCAGCTACCGGCTGGGCGCGCGCTATGAGTTCTGAGTGCCGGCGATGAAGAATGGAACGCTGATGGATTCTTGTTGCTGCAAGTCCGATGTCGAGCCGCGCTCGGCATTGGGAGATGGCTGTCGCGTCGACGGCGGATCCTCGCCCGCCCCTTCGTTCGAGGAGGGGGGCGCATGAGCGAGGGCGGTCAGGCCGGCAGGGTGAGCCGGCGTTGCCTGCTGCGTGCCGCCGCTTTCGCTCCCCTGCTGGGGGGACGGGCGGTACGCGCCGCCGCTCCGGACGGCGCGACCGACGAGCAACGCTCCGCACTCAAGGGTGCGAATGCCCAGGCCTCGCTCGCGCCGGAGCTGTTGCTGCCGCCGCAGGACCTGGCCTGGTGGCGCGACGCGAAGTTCGGCGTCTTCGTCCACTGGGGCCTCTACGCCATTCCCGCCCGGGGCGAATGGCACATGTTCAACGACAAGGTGCCGCCGGACGAGTACGCGGCGCTGGCGCGCCGCTTCAATCCCCGTCACTACGACCCCGACGCCTGGGCGGAACTGGCGAGCCGGGCCGGGGCGCGATACATGGTCATGACCACGCGCCACCACGACGGCTTCTCGCTGTTCGCGAGCCAGGCCAGCGTCGGCCACTTCGACGCGCCGCACTCGGCCGCGCGACGCGACCTCGTCTCCCCGTGGGTGCGGGCCGTCAGGCGCCACGGATTGCGGGTGGGCTTCTACTACTCCCCCCTGGACTGGCGCTTTCCGGCCTATTTCCATCCCCGGGAGATGCCGGACAACGCGCGCCTGCTGAAGCAGCAGACCTACGGCCAGGTCGAGGAGCTGATGCGCAACTACGGGCCCGTCGACATCCTCTGGTACGACGGCGGCTGGCTGGCGCACCAGGGGACCGACGCGGACGCCGCCTGGTTCTGGGAGCCCGACAAGCTCAACCGGATGGTCCGCCAGCGCCAGCCCAGGATCGTCATCAACCCGCGCTCCGGCTGGCAGGGCGACTACGACGAGGAGGAAGGGCCGGCGCCGATCACGGGGCCCATCAGGGCAAGGCCGTGGGAGAAGACGTTCAGCCTCAACGGTGCCTGGGGCTACGTGCCGGAAGTGCAGGTGATGAGCGCCGACCAGGTCGTGACCCTCCTGGTCGATGCGGTGGTTCGCAACGGCAACGTGCTTGCGAATGTCGGGCCGGACGCCGACGGCGTCATCCCGCCGATCCAGGCGCGGACGCTGCGCGAGGTCGGTCGCTGGCTCGAGCGCTACGGGCACGCCGTGTACGGCACCCGGCCGGGCCCTCTGCAGCCGGTGGATGGCGTGTGGGGCATGACCCGGCAGGGCGACCGGGCCTATCTCTTCGTTCATGCATGGCCGACGGCCGAACTGGTGCTGCCGCCCATGCCCGGACGCGTGACCTCGTTGCGAAATCTGTCTGGCGAGGGCGTGGCCTGGCGCGATGGCCCGGAGGGGTTGAGGGTGTCCGTGGCGCCGCCGTTCCGCGGGCAGCCCGTCACGGTCCTCGAGATCGGCCTGGCAGCGCCGTGACGTTCATCCAGCGGCCAGGGACAAGATGCAGCAGCGCGAACCGGTCATGACCGCCGTGCCTCGACGCTGGAGCCAGCGATCGCGCCGATGGCTGATCGGCGCAGTGGCCGTCGGCGCGGCGAGCGGGGTCTGGTTGGCGGCGCACCGGGCCCCAGGGGCCGAGCCACTCGCCGACGTGTCGGCCGGCGCGCCAGACCCCGTTCTGCCTACGGGGTCCGCCGCCTCGACAACGCTGACCGCCGCGCCGGCCGTGGCCTCCGCACCGTCGTCGGTCGCCGCTGCCGCCTCCGGGCCGCCGACGCCGCCGGTCGAATCGGCCGCGGAATCGCTGCGCAAGGTGCAGCTGGCCTTGTCCGGGGGAACCGCACAGGACGACCTGATGGCCGCGGTCACGCTGGAAACCTGCGCCCACGCCGACAGGATCGCGACCGATCTCGTTCAGGGCCGCGATGCGGCCAGGTGGTTGTCTCCGGAGGTCAGGAAGGTCCTCGGCAACCTGCCGCCCGTTTCCGACGAGATGATCGCCCAGGCCCAGCGCGAGCAGCGTCGATGCCAGGTGTTCGACGCGGCGACCCTCGCGCGTCGAGGCGAGTTCTACCGCCTGGCGTACGAGCGGGGCGCCGCGGGTGCCGCGTTGCCCTACCTGACATGGTCGACGACCGATGGTGCGACGGACAAGCCTGACTCCGAGCTCGTCGCCCGGCTCCAGGCGGGCGTGCGTGCCAACGCCCAGGCCGCCGACCTGGCGACGCTCGGTTCCTTTGCATTCGGAGGTCGATACACCGCAGACGAGGCGGGTGCGGATGCGGTGCACGCGTACGCCTACAGGGAAGCCTACTTTCGAATTGCGGAAGAGACGGCGCGCGGGCCGTGGCCTTCGGCCCGCGAGATCGCTTCCAGCCTCCCGGCGGCAGGGCAGGCAGGGCCCGCAATGACCGGACAGCAGCAGCGTGAAGCCGAGACGCTCACCCAGGAGATACTGGCTTCCTGGCACCGTCGCCGGCATCCGTGAAGAGCCGTGCGAACAGGCAGCGAGCCGTCAGCGGCTCCTTAGGTGTAAACTCCGTTTCATTCGTGCAGCGACCGAACTAACATGGTCTGCATCCAGCCCCTGATGCCCGCGTGGCAACCCGGGGCGATCGTCGCATGCCACGGCAAACAAGGGAACGAACAGTGACAGCCGACTCCGCTGGACACCAGCAATTGCTGAAGGACATCAATCGCATGTCGCTGGTGCGGCAGCTGTTCGCCCATCCGGGCATGTCCAGGGCGGACCTGGCTGCCGCCGTCGGACTGACCAAGTCCACCGTCAGCACCATCGTGCGCGAACTCATCGAAGAAGGCTGGATGTGCGAGCGGGAGGTCGTCGCGACGGGTGACCTGGGGCGGCGGCCGACGCCGATGTTCATCGACCAGGAGCGCCTTCTGTTGGTCGGTGCGGAAGTCGACATCGAGTCGGCCCGCGTCGTCGCGACGAGCCTGACCGGCGACATCCTGGCCAGCGCGACAGCGAACTTCGGCTCCAGCAAGACGGCCAAAGCCTGCATCGGCGGCCTGGCCAATGCCATGCTCAACGTCAGAGCGCAGCTGAAGTCGAGCCAGCAGCGCGTCGTGGGCATCGGCGTCGGCTTGCCCGGCGGCGTCGACGAGGACACGGGCTTCCTGCACTTCGCGCCGAACCTCGGCTGGCGCGACGTGCCTGTCGGAGCGATGCTGCGCGAGAAGCTCGCAGGCACCGCGCTGTCGGGAGTTCCGCTGTTCCTGCAGAACGAAGCGGACGTCGCCGCGCTGGGCGAGATGGAATTCAATCCTTCGATCGCTTCGGATCCGTTGCTCTACCTGAGCATGAACCAGGGCGTCGGAGCCGGCGTGATCTTCAGCGATCGCTTGCTGACGGGCCGACGCGGCTTCGCGGGCGAAGTCGGCCACATGGTGCTGCACATCAACGGGCCGGTGTGCTCGTGTGGCCGGCGTGGGTGCGCGGAGGCGCTGATCGGTCCGCGTTCCATCCTGGGCGCGCCCGAGGACCATCCGCATCCGCTGCGCGAGATCCGGCGCCTGGTCCAGGAGCGACACCCGGAAACCCTGCGTGCCGTCAAGAAGGCGGGAGCCTACCTGGGCGTGTTGCTCCAGAACCTGGCGTCCGCCTATGACCCCGGTTCCATCGTGATCGGCGGGCAGATGGCCGAACTCGGCGACGTCTTCCTGCAGCCCGCCCTGCGCACGTTGACCGAGTACGCGGCCGCGGCCAATCTTCCGGCGCCGAACGTGCGGAGTTCCCGATTCGGCCGGGACGCTGTGGCGGTGGGGGCTGCAGCGCTCGTGCGCTATCGACTGACTCGCCCGCTCATGGCGACACTCGACAACGACGCCTCCATCGAACTGGCGGCGTAGCGGCGCTCGCGGCCTCGCGTTCATCGCGAGGCGCCCACGATCGCCTGGATGAGCTCGGGATCCTTCTGGGCACCCGTGCGGCGATCGATCAGCGCGCCGGTGTCCCACCACATCGGCACCAGGCCGTTGCGGCGAATGGCGTCGGAGACGTAGCGGGCCCAGTCCCTGATGTACGGCGCCGAGCCCGGAAATCCTGGCTTCGCATAGGCCCCGTATTCGCCGACGATCACCCCCACGCCGTGGTCGACATAGTGGGTCTTCATCGAGCCGAACTGCTTGTCGACCCAGGGTTCGTCGGCCCACGGATCGGACGCGGCGCGATCGGTCGCCCGGCGGCCCCACTGCCATACCGCGCTCTTGTCGTTGATGGTGAAGTTGTACGGGTCGTAGTAGTGCACTTCCATCAGCAGTCGACCCGGTACGGGGTCCCTGGGAATCGTCGAGAACTGGATCGCGTGGCCGATGTTCGTGCTGAAGCTCTGGACGACGAGGTAGCGGGTGGCATTGCGTCCGCCCGTGGCGCGGACGGTGTCGACGAAGGTCTGGTTGAATGCGTTCTGCACGGCCGCCTGCTCCGGCGTCGGCGGCGCCACGGAGTTTTCCACCCCGACCTCGTTGCTGCCGGCGAACAGCAGGTGCTCGTCGTCGTCCTTGAACGCGGTCGCGATCTGGCTCCACCAGGCGGCCAGCTGCGCCTGGATCGCCGCCTGGTGGTCGTAGGTCGGGTGGTTCATCCAGCCCCCGTCCCAGTGGGTGTTGATCATCACGTAGAGACCCGCGCGACGTGCTTGGTCGACGACCTCCCTGACGTGTGCCATCCACTTTGCGTCGATCTGGTGTTGCGCATCCTCGTAGGGGCGCCACGCAAGCGGGATGCGGATGCTGCGGAAACCAGCGGCCCTGTAGCCGTCCATCAGCGCCTGCGACGGCACCGGATTGCCCCATGCCGTCTCGTTGGGCAGGGCTTCCATCGTGTTGCCCAGGTTGATGCCGGGTGTCATCTGCGTCGTGAGTTCCGCGATGCTGGAGGGCGCCGGCGCGGACGCGAGCGGCCGGGCGACCTCCGGGGTGGCGGCGCAGCCGGCCGCGAGCGCGGCCGTGACGAGGAGCAGTGCCGCGATGGCGGATGTCGTGCGGGCGTGTTGGAACATGGCCTTGCACGTCGATTCAGTGTCGGGCCGGCGCGCTGACGACGAGCACCGTCCCGGGCGGCAGGTCCAGCACCAGTCCGCCGGCGCCGCCGCGGGCCGCGAAGGGAGCGGGCTCGATGGCGTGCGGCCGGTCGAACGTGTTGTGCGCGTCCATCTTCGCGGCAGTCAGGATGCTTCCGCGGAATTCGCCCTGCAGGTTGGTGCGGACATGCGCCGGCCGCTCGGGATCGAGATTGACGATGGCCAGCACCGTGGCGCCGTCCGCGGTGCGTGCGACGCTGGCATCCACGGAAGGCAATTCGTCCGCGCCGCTGTGCCAGTTGCTCGTGCTCAGGCGGCTGCTCAGCGGGGTCGCGCCCTTGAATGGCCTGTACATGTCGAACACGTGATAGGTGGGCGTCAACACCATCCGGGCGCCATCGGCCAGCACCATCGACTGCAGGACGTTGACCATCTGCGCGATGCTGGTCATGCGTACGCGATCGGTGTGACGATGGAACACGTCGAGCGTCAGCGCGGCCACGAGCGCGTCGCGCAAGGTGTTCTGCTGGTAGAGGAAGCCGGGATTCGCGCCGGGTTCGGTGTCGTACCAGGTGCCCCATTCGTCGATGAACAGCCCGACTCGCCGCTTGGGGTCGCGCTTGTCCATGATCGCCTCGATGGCCGCGATGCGGGTCTCGATGCCCCGCGCGACCTTGAGCGTGTGGGCCCACTCCGCCGCGTCGAAGCCGGTGGCCGACCCCTTCTTCTTCCAGTCCCCGGGGATGGTGTAGTAGTGCAGGGTCAGCGCGTCCATCTGGCCGATCGAACGCTCCATCAGCACGTCGATCAGGTGATCGTTGCCCTGCCCGTCGCCGGACGCGATGCGCTGTACGCCGCCGTTCAGGAAGGTGGCATACCGGTTGTGCAGGTCGGCCTGGTATTCCGGCCGCATGTTCCCGCCACACCCCCAGCTCTCGTTGCCGACCCCGATGTACTTGACCTTCCATGGCTTGTCGCGCCCGTTGCGACGTCGCTCGTCGGTCAATGCCGACGGGCCGGTGGCCGTCATGTACTCCAGCCATTGGCTCATCTCGCGCGGCGACATCGACCCCATGTTTCCGGCGATGACCACCTCTGCACCGAGCTGCTCGGCCAGGTCCATGAACTCGTGGGTGCCCACCCGGTTGGTCTCCGGCACCCCGCCCCACCAGCGGTTCAGGCGCACCGGACGCCTGGCCGGGTCGCCGATGCCGTCGCGCCAGTCGTAGTCGTCCGCGAAGCAGCCGCCGGGCCAGCGCACCACCGGCACCTGCAGGTGCCGCAGGGCCTGCACCACGTCGTTGCGCCAGCCGCGCGTGTTGGGAATCGGCGATTCCGGGCCGACCCAGAGGCCGCCGTAGATGCCGGCCCCCAGCTGCTCTGCGAACTGGCCATAGATGTCGGGGTCGATGCGCGGCCCGGCGGCTTGCGTGTCGACCACGAGCTCCGCCTGCGCGGGTTCGACCGCGGCGGCGAGGTTCAGGAAGGACAGCAGCGCACAGGCGGCCAGCAGTCTGCGATGGAAGCGAAAGTTCATTGTCGATGAGTGGATTGGCGTCATGGCGCAGGCGCCATGCGGCGCGGAACGGGGGAGCCCGCCGGCCGCATGGCCGAGCCGGGCTTCGGGCGATGACCGATGGATTCAGCCCTTCATGCCAGCCCGGGGCCCCGGATCTTCAGCGCGACCGCGGGCATGCCTGCAAGCCCGTCGGGCAATCGCACTTCGAGGCCGCGGGTGCTGCGGGTGAACGACAGGCTGTCGCCGACGCCGAGCGCCTCCACACGCTCGACCGCGCCCGGCGCCAGGGCGGAGCCCTGCGCCAGCGCCGCGATGCGCAACGTGCCGCTCCTGGGCCAGCCCAGCGCGATCGCGTAGAGCGCGCCATCCTTGGCGGTGAAGCGGATGTCCTCCGACGTGAACGGTTGCGAGCTGCCTTCGCTGAACATGCCTGCGCCCACGCGCGTCGGCCCTTCGCCGAAGCTGCGCCAGGGCCGCGTCCCGTGGATGGCCTCGCCGTTGCGACCCATCCAGGCGGCGATGTCCTCGAGGATCTTGCGTTCGTCCGAGTCGATCGTCCCGTCGCCCCGCAGCGGCACGGACAGCAGCAGGTTGCCGTTCTTCGACACGATGTCGCACAGGCGATGGATGACCGTGGTCGCGTCCTTGTAGCGATGATTGTCGAAAAGCGACCGGTCGTAGTGCCAGCTGCCAAGGCAGGTATCGGTCTGCCAGGGCAGCGGCTCGATGCCTTCGCGGAATCCACGCTCCACGTCCTCCACCAGGGCTGCCCGACGCTCGAGGGGAAGCACCTTCGCGTTGACGACGGCTTCCAGCCTGCCTCCATGCCACGCCATGCTGGCGTTGTAGTAGTGGGCCGCGATGTCCAGGCCCGCCTGGCCGAGGGGCAACCCCGAATCGTCGAAATAGACCAGGTCGGGTCGATAGGTATCGATGAGGTCGCGGCAGCGCAGGAACCAGCGCCGCGTGAAAGCCGGATTCTGCAGCGGCGCCTTCTCGTCCCACTGGCCATCGTTCTGGCCATGCCATTCGTTGGCCGTGCGAATGGTCTCGATGCCGTCTGGCATCACCATGTTGCGGCCCGTGTAGAGGTCCTGCGGGTCGAGCCCGTCCCACCATTTGCCGCGTCCATCGGCCTGGGTCAGTTTCCAGGCGTCGTAGCGCTGGCCTGCCAGCGGACCTTCCGGATCGTAGCCGTAGGCGGGCTGCAGCCAGTGCCATGCATGGGCCGAATGGTTGCTGACGCCGAAGCGCAGGCCGCGCGCGCGCGCCGCCTTGGCCCAGGTGCCGACGATGTCGCGTCGGGGGCCCACCCGGACGCTGTTCCAGCCGTGGTACTTCGAATCGTAGGCATCGAAGTTGTCGTGGTGGTTCGCGAGTGCCACGAAGTAGCGCGCGCCAGCCTTCATGTAGAGATCGAGCAGTGCATCGGGGTCCCAGTGCTCCGCCTTCCACCGGTTCTGCATCTCCATGAAGCCCACCTGCGTCGGGTGGCCGTACGTCTTGACGTGATGGTCGTATTGCCAGTTGCCCTGGACATACATGTTCCGGGCGTACCAGTCGCCCATCTCGGGAACGCATTGCGCCGTCCAGTGGGCCCAGATCCCGAACTTGGCGTCGCGGAACCAGTCAGGCGTGCGGTAGCCGCCGACCAGGGAATCCCATTGGGGCGTGAACGTCGCGGGGGCGGCCTTCGCAACGGGCGTGGCCAGGGCGCCTGCCGCGGCCGCCGTGTGAAGGAATGAGCGGCGCGTCAGTGTCGATTCGCCAGGGGCGGGCTTGTCTCTTTGCATTGTTGGTCTTTGCGATGTGGCCTGAGAGAAGGAAGGCGGTCGGGCGGGCGGCCGGCCCTTGATCCGGAGGCGTCCGCGACGGGCGCGCGGGCCGCGGATCCGACGTCGCCGTTGATTGATATATCGATAAATCAAGTCATGAAAAAAATGCCGCCATGCGTGGCCTGTCCCAGAGGGGCGAAGTCCGGGGCGCTGCCGGGTCGAGGCGGCCGCAGAGGCGGCGGCGCACGAGCGCAGCGGCCCCGACGGCGACGGCATCGCCTCCGAATGCCGGCGGCGACAAGGCGATGTCCAGTCGATGGTCCGCGGGCATGCGTTCGCTCAAGGCATGGCGCGCCGGCTGCAGGAGCGCATCGCCCAACCCGGTCAGCGAACCGCCGACCACGATCCGGGACGGCCGGTAGAGGATCGCCAGGTTGTGCAGCAGCGTCCCCAGGCACGCACCCGCCCGGGCCACGGCCGCGAGCGTCTCCGGCGAACCAGCGGCGAGCCTTCGCCGCAGCGCCCTGACGGGATCGGCCTCCGCCGTGCCCAGCAGGCTGCGCGCGCCTATCAGCGCCTGCGCACAGCCCGCGCGGCCGCAGGAACATCGTGGCCCGTCCACCTGCAGGATGGTGTGGCCGATGCCGCTTGCGGGCCGTCGCCGGGCCGGGAGCACCTCACCGTCGACGATGATGCCGGCGGTCATCTCTTCCTCGAGGCTCAGGTACAGCAGGGGCCCGTCGATGACGGGGCCGAAGTCGAATTCGCCCACGGCCGCGACATCGGCCGAGGTGCCCAGGAAGAGCGGCAACCCTTCAAGGTGGGAGCGCTCGAGTTCGCGTGCCAACAGGGACCCGAAGGGAATGTCGCAGGCGCGCAGGGGCGAGCCGCGATGGGATTCTTCCGTCGGTGCGTCCGGCCTGCCCGGGAGTCCGAGGCCCATCCCGACGATGTGTGGCGCGGCGCTGCCGAGCCGGTCGCAGACGCGCAGCGCGGCGTTGGCCAGCGAATCGATGCAGCGCATCGCGCTGGGCGCCCGGCCGTATTCCAGCGTGGCGCTGGCCAGCACCTGGCCGGAAAGCGAAGAGGCAACGACGCGGACCCGGTCGGCACCGACATCCGCGCCGAGGACAGCAAGGTGGGTCGAGTCGAGACGATATCGAGGCAGGATGCGTCCCGGGGCCGCACCGCGCTCACGGCTTTCGAGCAGCAGGCCTTCGAGCATGAGCTGGCGCAGCAATGGGGCGAGGACCGACATCGGCAATCCGAGCGCGATCGCAAGTTCCGGCGCAGAACCTCCGCCCGGTCGCGCGCAAAGGTGGCGGATCACCGCGTTCCGGTTGGCGCGCCGCTGCATGGCATGGTGGCGTTCTGTCGCGAGAAGCGCGGTGGATAGCACGTGAGGGTCCCTCGTCTGCGCCGCCAGCGTAGTTCGTTCGATGATCGAACTAAAGAGGGCAAATACCTAGCCGACCGCCCGATGTCCATGGAGATGGCGCCACGAGGCCCCGAACGCGGGCCGAGCGTTCCGATTCGACGTTTCGCGGGGCCCGGCGGGTAACAGCTGGTGAGTCCTGCTTGATGGCGTTGCGCGGTCAGATCTTGGTCATGACAGGGGTGGGGGCCTGCGCTAGGTTTCGCCACCATGAGTGACCAGCGAGCCAAAGTGCCCCAAGATTCCGCCTACCCCAGCGGCCACGACGATCCACCCGACCCCGCCCGGCGAGCACTGTCCCTGGGCCTTGGACTGTTCCCGATGCTGCCGCTGCTGCCCGGTTGCAGCGCTGCCTACGATGAGCCCGGCCAGGCTGGGCAAGGGCAGGCTCAAGGCGGGCAGGGCGGCATTTCCAGTGGTTCGACGCAGGGGTCGACGGCGCCCGCATCGCCGACGGGCAACTCGCCCACACCGGCGCCGGCGCCTGCGCCTGCGCCGGGATCCGCTGCCGCGCCGACGCCTGCGCCCACGCCGGCCGAGCCGGCTTCCGCTTCGGTGAGCGGCGTCTTCCGCCACCCCGGGCTGCTGCTCACCGAAGACGCTGCCGCCCGCATCCGCGCGCACATCAAGGCCGGCCAGGAGCCGTGGACGGGCTGGTGGAACAAGCTTTGCGCGGAGCCCAACGCTTCCCTGGCCGCCAAGCCCAATCCGCAGCCAGCAGTCTATCGGGCCGACAGCACCAAGTACGCCCTGTATGGCGACATCTGGCATGCCTGGACCCTGGTACTGCGCTGGAAGCTGTCCGACCCCCAGGACAACCGCTATGCCGACAAGGCGGTGGAGTTCCTGGACGCCTGGGCAGTCACGCTGAAGCAGGTCGGAACGGTTCCTCCCGGATCGACCGCCCATGACGACCATACCTTCATCATCCTGGCCGGCATACAGGGCCACCAGTTGGCGCAGATCGGCGAGATCCTGCGCAGCTATTCGGGCTGGTCGCCGGAGAGCCTGAAGCGCTTCCAGGAGATGCTGCTCAACGTCTTCGCCGTCATCTCGCAAAACCGCCTCAACAATGCGGCCCTGGGGTCTCACGCCAACTGGGACATGGCATCGCTGTGCGGCGCGTTGTCGATCGGCGTGTTCTGCGACCGGCCCGACCTCTACCGGCTGGCCTGCGACTACTACGCGGCGAACAACCGCGGCGAGCTCAAGATGTTCGGCAACGGCTCCGTCGCGCACAGTGTCTACTACATGCACCCCGGCCACTTCGGGCAGTGGGAGGAGAGCGGACGCGACCAGGGCCACTCGACGCTGGGCATGTCGCTGGGCGGCGACCTGCTCGAGATGGCCTGGAACCAGGGCGACGACCTCTACGGGCTGTACAACAACCGCTTCCTCTCGGCGGCCGAGTACGTGGCGCGGTCCAACCTGCTGGACGAGAACGGCAAGACCTATCCGATGCCCTACGTGCCCGAGCAGGATCCGTCGCAGCCGCACACGAACAGGTGGACGGCGGTGAACCAGTCGTTCCAGCACGGCCGCAACGCCTGGGAGCCGATCTACAACCACTACGTCAACCGCATGGGACTCGCGGCGCCGAACGTCGCGCGCATGGTCAAGCTGGTCGAGCCGAAGTATGGCGGCAGCAGCGACGACGTCTGGTGGCCGACGCTGGTGCACCGACTTCCCGACTACGCCGGCCCGGCCAAGCCCCCGTCCGGCCTGACCGGTCACCTGCATGACGGCCGCGTCCTGCTCTCGTGGTGGGGCAGCGTGGGAGCGGCGGCCTACGAGGTCGGCCGCGCCGCCACGCCCCGCGGGCCCTTCACTCGCCTCGCGACCGTCACGGCCGACCAGGTGCTCACCTGCACCGACGCGCCGGCTGGCGGGACGTGGTACTACCAGGTCGTCGCGCAAGGTGCGACCGGCGCTCTGACCGCCGGCTCCAACGTGGTCCGCGTCGCCACGTCCGGCGAGTCGCGATTGACGATGGCGCTGAACGCCGGAAGCCTCGCTGGCAGCTTCGTGGCCGCCGACGGGGCGTCGAGCTCGGTGCAGGGCAAGCTGCTGGACAACGCGACCTGGGGTGACGGGCGCAACAACGACAAGGCCGTGGTGTTCGATGGCAAGGCCTCCGGCCTCCAGCTTCCGCAGGGCCTGTTCAGTGGCCTGGACGACTTCGCGGTGTCCCTGTGGGCCTACGCGAACGGCCTGCACTGGGACAGCTGCCTGCTCTTTGCGGGCAACGACGGCTTCAGCTACCTGCGCATCGCCCCCCAGGCCGGTGCCGGCGGCCTGCGCTTCGCGATCAGTGGCGCCGGGTTCAACGACGAGCAGGTCCTGGAGGCCGCCAGTCCGTTGCCCATCCGGCGCTGGGTGCACGTGGCCGTCACGCTGCAGGGCAACAGCGGTCGGCTCTACGTCGACGGCAAGCAGGTGGCGAGCGCCGACGACATCCTGCTCACGCCGCGCCAGGTGGGCGACCAGGTCGCCTTCCTGGGCCGCAACTGGGCGCACCCGCCGTTCAACGGACGCATCCAGGATTTCCGCATCCACGCCGGCGCCTTGAGCGCTGCGGAGGTGGCGGCGTTGGCGCGGTAGCGCAATGCCGTCGGCCATCGTTCAGCGCAGTCGCCTCCATTTCTTCAAGCCAATTTCCTTGCCCATGAGCACTCTAGAACTTCGCGTCGCCTTTGCGCTCGCCGCAGCCCTGACGGCCTGTGGCGGGGGCACGGGCCCTTCGAATGGATCGACCACGACCGGCGCAAGCGGCGGTGCGTCTGCCCCCGGAAGTTCGTCGAGCGGCTCGCCGCCGGCCAGCAGCCCGTCGGGCGGCGGCGCCACGGCCGGCTCGCCGCCGGCCAGCAGCCCGGCCGGCTCGCCGCCCGCCAGCAGCCCGCCGAGCCCGCCGCCGGCCAGCAGCCCGCCGAGCCCACCGCCTGCCAGCAGCCCGCCGAGCTCGCCGCCGGCCAGCAGCCCGGCCGGCTCGC